>Ga0210400_10001586_pt1 | contig 22294 bp, 21 predicted proteins | sample IncBWH26MmetaG_FD_155456 | JGI IMG/M metagenome (GOLD analysis project Ga0210400, IMG submission 155456) | Forest soil microbial communities from Barre Woods Harvard Forest LTER site, Petersham, Massachusetts, United States - Inc-BW-H-26-M | ecosystem: Environmental > Terrestrial > Soil >...
TCCCTGGTGCAGCGCCGGTGCGGAATTTTTCCGCGCGTTGTCGTGGCCACGGCGAGTTACATCGATCGATACGGAAAACCCGCAACCCCTGCCGACCTCGCGAGCCACACTTGCATCGTGCTCGACGTCGGCCCGGATTCGGACGTGTGGACCTTTGTTACGCCTGAAGGCCCCAAGGGCTTTCGGGTAAACGGTGGATTTCTCGCCAACGATGCCCGTACGGTCCATAGGGCTGCCCATAGGGGATATGGAATTGCTTTTCTCGGGTTGCTAGAGGTGTTGGATGACCTGCAGAGCGGTGCACTCGTTCGCTTGCTGAGCGAATTTCCTGCCCCCCTCTTGCCGGTAAGTTTGGTTTATTCCTCGCGGCGGCATCTGGCCCCGCGCACGCGTCTCGTCCTGGAGTTTGTTTTGGAGCAAGTTCGACAAGCTCAGGCTCTGATTGGGGCGGCCTCGGACGAGACACGAAGCAGCACAAGTCGCACCGATTTTGCAACCTCGCTGACCGGGCAACCGAGACGTGGCGCCGATACCGTCGACATGTGACCGCCTGGGAAGGCGCTCGCCCCCAGTGTATTGGGGGGAGGCGCGCGACGCAGAAACAGGTGCCGCAATCGGCGCGCCCCTATGATGTTCCGAATTGGAATATCCGCTCTCCGCCGACTGTGTTGCGGGAATCATCGGCGGAACGCAGGTAGCTTGCTTGAGAGTCAGTTAAAGGTATTTCTACGGTCGAAGTCGAGATACTCGTTCCGGAAGCTGTTCGCACGGCCCTCAATTGAGTTATTGGCGTTGCGGAACTGCTGGCTCGCGGCTATCGGCGCACGATACGCTTTGCGCACATGATGCTCGGACGCTGTGGCCATTTGAACCGCCGATCCGGCAATCAGCAACGCAGCGAGAATGGTTAGAGCTGTCTTTCGCATTGTCGTCTCCTCTTACACGATATCACGAAGCAATTTTTCCTCGTGCGGACGAAACATGGCGCCAGACGGCTGATCTGATAATCAGTAGAAATGGAGAAAGACTTTCAACCGGAAGCGGATAAACAGCTCAGAGGGTCCTTGATCGACCAGCAAGCCTGATGATGAGACAGCGCTCGCGGCCAGCTTGAGCCGGTGCCCACCGCACCTGCAGACTAACCCCAAATCAGGCCGCTCGCAGCAAGCACGCTTTACCTGAATACATTTCAGGCCGACCACCAGTAACCGCATGAGCCAACAGGTCGCGCGACCACACCCAAGAGACGCTTTGAGCAGGTCCGATTTTCCGAGCTCTGTTAAGTCCCGCTAGTTCTCGTACACCAGCCGCGCCCGGATCGTGCCGTCGAGCGCGCGGATGTCGTCGAGCAGTCCGTCGCTGTCATGCCCGGTCAGATCGGCGTCGAGCACGACGTAGCCGACCTCGCGGTCAGTCTCCAGATGTTGCGCGATGATATTGATGTCGCGTTGCAGGAAAATCTCGTTCAACCGCCGCAGCATGCCCGGCACGTTGCGGTGAACATGGCTGAAGCGGGCGCCGGCCGGGCGCGCCTGCAACTGGACCTGCGGAAAATTGACGGCGCCCATCGTCGAACCGCTGCTGAAATAATCCAGCATCTTGCGCGCCACTTCCCGGCCGATCCGGTCCTGCGCCTGCTCGGTCGAACCGCCGATGTGAGGGGTCAGGATCACGTTCTTGAGGCCCTGCAGCGGGGTTTGAAAGCGATCCGCATTCGAGGACGGTTCGACCGGAAACACATCGATCGCGGCTCCCGCCAGATGACCATCGCGCAGCGCTTTGGCCAGCGCCTCGAGATCGACCACCGTGCCGCGGCTGTTGTTGATCAGGTAGGAGCCCGGCTTCATCAATCGCAGCTCGGCTGCCCCGATCATGCCCGCGGTGGCCGGCGTCTCCGGCACATGCAGGCTGACGATGTCGCTCTGGGACAGGAGATCGGCGAGGTTCTCGACCGGCTCGGTGTTGCCGTGGCGAAGCTTGTCGGTCTGGTCGAAGAAAATCACCTTCATGCCCATCGCTTCCGCCAGCGTCGAAAGCTGCGACCCGATATTGCCGTAGCCGACGATTCCGAGGGTGCGGCCCCGCACCTCATGGCTGTCGGTCGCGGACTTGTCCCACGCACCTTCATGCGCCGCCACGGAACGGGTAAAGATGCGCCGAAGCAGCATGACGATTTCGCCGATCACCAGTTCCGCCACGCTGCGGGTGTTCGAGAACGGCGCGTTGAAGACGGGAATGCCGCGCTTGCGGGCCGCATCCAGATCGACCTGGTTGGTCCCGACGCTGAAACATCCCACCACCGCCAACCGGTCGGCACCGGAAAAGATCTCAGGGGGCAGCTGGGTCCGGGAACGAATCCCCAGCAGGTCGATACCTTTGATGGCCTTGCGCAGCGCGTCACCCTCGAGCGACTTGGGCAAGCGTTCGACGTTCAGATATTTCGAATTCGAGAATAATTCGACGGCGCTGTCATTCACGCCTTCCAGAAGCAGGACCTTACCCCTCTGATCGGGCTGTGACGGATAGATGGGCATATCATCTCCATGGATCGGCTGTGCGCGGACCGCTCCCGCGACGATCCCGGCGGATCTATGCAGCGGCTCCTTGAATGGAAGATGATGCTTACACGGTATCTCTTGATTCGAAGCGCCCGATCGGGAATCACTCAAGCGCGTCATCCGGCGAGAGAGACCAATGCATGAGGGGCCTCGATCTCTTTCCGAAGCCGGTTCGACGAAACCGGTCGATTCAGGGTTCGTCGAGGCCGGTCCGACACCGGCCTCGCAGCGTCAGGCGTCAAAAGATCCGTAACGCCGACGGAAAGATTTCGCGGGCTTTACCAGCGCCAGCCCCAGCCGCGATAGCCCCAGCCGTATCCGTAATAAGGTCCATAGCCCCAGCCGTATCCGTAAGGCCGGTAATAGACCGGCGGACCGGCAATGTAGCGCGGACCGTAGACCGGCGGACCTTCCTCTTCGACGATCTCTTCCCCAGCCGCTCCGCGCGGCGGCGGTCTCCGCGCCATGCCGAGATTCTGGGCGATGGCGAAGCCTTTCTTGTCGTCCAGCGTGGTCTCGCACCATCCGTTGGTGCACTTGCCGACCTCGACCGTGGTGCCCTTCGGAATCAGTGTCAGAATCTCACTGTCCGTGCCGGGCGCCTTTCGCAGGTTGGTCTCCGCGGTGAGGGTGACCGGCTTGGCTGTCGCGCCAACCGCTGACAAAAGGCTGAAGACGGCGGCCGCTGCCGCGATCCGTACAACGCTCATGGCTGATCCCTTGTTTCCTTCTTTCGTCGCGTCGCCCGCCCAGCGGTATTTAACTCCAGCCGCGCGCCGGTATTCAATATCTCCTATTCAAAAAACCTCTTGCTGGTTACCGTCTTTTAACTTGATCGCGCGCGCGAGCCCGCCGCGGCGCGACCCGCCGTTCGACGAACGGCAATTCCGGCAATGTCAATCGTGGCCATTGTCGGTCATGGCCGTCATGTCTGCGAACGCCGCGCGCCTTCCTGAGCCGCCGTCGCTGGAAACCATGGCGGTCCGGCCATCGCTCAAATCTGCGCGGCGACCTTTTCCAGACCGATCAGGCGGGCCAGTGTCCGCACTTCGCGTTTCTGGTCCTCGCGGAGCTGAAACAACAGCGGCATCGCGGCCGATTTCAACTGCTGGACTTCTGCGGCTTCGGGGTCGATCGGAACGGCGTTCGGATCGGCCTGCCGCGTGGCGTGAATCTTCCGGGCCACGGCGCGCAAGGCGTCTTCCACCGCCGGCCAGTAGGATTCCTGCGACGGAGAAAGTTTGAGGCGCTCCTTGATGCCGGCGATCTGCGCGTCGCTGAGCAGCGCGTAGGACTTCTGCGGCGCCGGCTTGCTGACCTGTTTCGATTTGGGCGCCGACGGCATCGTGGTCGGATCTGCGGGTTTTGGCGCCTCGATCTCGGTAGCGGTACTGGACGCTAAGGCCTGCCGCGGCGGCTCACCTGGGGCCAAATCTTTTGGGATCAAGTCTTTTGGGGCCAGGTCTTTTAGGGCGAGGTCTTTCAAGGTCGCGTCGGTCGGCGGTGGTTCGAACGAAGCCAGCGCACCCGTGACGATGGCCAGCCTGTCCTGCTTGCCTTCCTTGTTCGAGACGGGGCTCTCGGCGACCGCGGACACCTGCTCGATCGCCGGTCCGGCGGCCGGCACGCTGGTGCGGCCGAGGATGCTGGCTGCGGCTGCGCTTATGACGAGCAGGCAGGTCAGCGCGATGATGGTCATGGCTCTCGTCAAGCCGTTCTCCGTTTACTTGCGCGAACCAATGAATTTCCCGACAACTGGGCAATAATTAAGGCTTAACCATGCCGCTACCGCGGCGACGGCGGATTTGACGGACAAGCGGAGGACGCGAGGAACCGCTCAGGCCGCGACGGCGAGATCGTAGGCGTCCTGGATGTCGGCGACGATGTCGGACGCCTCCCACAGCGCGTCCGGAGCGACCGATTGCAGGCTGATGGTCCAGTTGCCCTTGCTGGTGCGGGGCATCCTGACGATGTCGAATTGCACGTTGCGGCACAGCGGATGCCGCTCAAGGGCGTAGGCAACCCGGGCCTTGATCTCGTCGAGGGTCGCCGGTGTCTTGGCAAGAAGCGTCTCGAACTCCATGTCGCATCCCCTTCAACCGCGGGTTTTGGGTGCCGCCCTCCGCGGAAGCGGCGAACGGCCTCGAACCTGATTTTCGGGGTGAGTTGGTTAATGGCGCGTTAAGCCGGGGACTCTTTGGCCCCGCCCACTTCCGCCGCGAGGGATGGCCGGACAGGGTTCGGCAGGCTTTTCAGCCCAGCAATTGGTCGACCCGGTCGCGCAACTGGTCCTGGTGATACGGCTTCGCCAGCCGCGGCAGATCGAGCTGGGCGCCTTCGGGCAAGTCGGCATAGCCGGTCGCGAGCAGGATCGGCAGCGACGGCCGGACCTCGCGCGAGGCCGCCGCCAGTTCGACCCCGGTCATGCCCGGCATCACATGATCCGTCATCATCAGGTCGATCGGTTGCTCGCTCCTGAGGATGTCGAGGGCGTGCCGGCCGGAATTGGCGCCGATCACCCGGTGGCCGAGATCTTCGAGCATCTCCGTGGTCGACATCGCGATCAACGGATCATCGTCGACAAACAATATCACGGCGGAGCGGTTGACCTTCTGCGCGGTGTGGCCGGGGCTCTCGGCCTCCGGCGCCGCGGTCGCGACCGGCAGCACCAGCGTCGCGGTGGTGCCCTTTCCCACCGTACTCGAGAGCTGCAACGCGCCGCCAAGCTGCACGGTCAGGCCGTGAACCATCGACAGGCCAAGGCCGGTGCCTTTCCCGAGCGGCTTCGACGAGTAGAACGGCTCGATCGCCCGCTTCAATATCTCCGGGGTCATGCCGGTGCCGGTGTCGGTCACCGAAAGCTCCAGATAGCAGCCGGATTTCAGCGCCGGATCGTTGCTCGCCTGGTACTGCGCGACCTTGATTTCAATCGAGCCTCCGTCAGGCATGGCGTCGCGGGCGTTGATCGCCAGATTGAGGATGGCGAGCTCGAGCTGGTTGGCATCGGCGCGCGCCGGCGGCAGCGCCTCCGGAAGATCGAGCCGCAACGCGATCCGCGGCCCGAGCGAGCGTTCCAGGAGATCGACCATGCCCTGGACCAGCGCGCGCAGATCGACCGGCACCGCGCGCAGATCCTGCTGGCGCGCAAACGCCAGCAAGCGCTGGGTCAGCGACGCGCCGCGCTCGGCGCCCTGCACCGCGCCGTCGATCAGCCGGTGCAGGCGCGGATCGTCGGGGATGCGCTTGCGCAGCAGATCGAGATTGCCCATCACGGCCATCAACAGATTGTTGAAATCATGGGCGACGCCGCCGGTGAGCTGGCCGATCGTCTCCATTTTCTGCGCCTGGCGCAGTTGCTCCTGGGCCTTTTCGCGCGCCGCGACTTCCTTCATCAACTCGGCGGTGCGCTGCTCGACGCGCTGCTCCAGCGTGGCCGTCAGCTCCGCGAGCGCGGTGCGTTCCGCCGCCAGTTGCGCCACCAGATTATCGCGTTCGATTTCGGCGACCTTGCGCGCGGTAATGTCGGACGACACGCCGACCAGCGATTTGAGGCTGCCGTCGGACCTGCGAACGGCGCGAGCGCGGACATCGACCCAATGCTGCGAGCCGTCCGGCCAGATCGTGCGGTATTCAATGCTGTAATCCCGGCCGGTCTTGATGGCATGGTCCAGCACTTCAAGCCGGCGCGCGCGATCGTCGGGATGAACCGTGTCCTGCAAATCCTGATAGGAAAACGGATCACCCGGCTTGCGCCCGAAAAACGTCCGGCAGGTATCGGAGGCCTCAAGCTCATACTCCGGCAGATGCAGCTCCAGAGCGCCCAGGCGGCCGGCGCTGAGCGCGGTCTGCAGCAGGTCTTCGCTTTCGGTAAGGTCCGCGAGAATCGCCCGGGTCTGATACTGGCGGCGCCGGCCCCTGACGGCGGAGCCGACCACGCTCACCAGCGTGGTCGGATGAAACGGCCGCTCGATGAAGGTGACATTGCCCAGCACCTGTCCGAGCCGCACCGCATCCGGATTGCGCTCGGGACCGCCGCCCTGATGCGTCAGCAACACGATCGGAAAATCCGACCATGGCGGCTGATCGTTGAGCCAGCGCATCAGCCCGCGCAAATCGGCGGTCTTGATCGCCTCGTCGGCGATGACGGCGAGACCGGCGCCGCTTTCGATCTCGTGCATCAGCGTGGCCAGATCGCGGCAGACATCGGCGTAGTAACCCGCTTCCTTGATCAGCGCCGCAGCCACGGAAGCATCTCGCCCGATCGGAGCGAGAATGACGGCGCGCTCGGAGGACGCTCCAGGTTTCACAGCAGTTGCTCGTCGAGCAAGGGTTTGCCTTCGCCGACATAGACCGGAACGCCGCGCAGCACGCCCTGAAATCCTTCGAGCGGACCTCCGATGGTCAGGCCGCGGCCGTCGATGCGATATTCGCGGATCGTCGATTCATGCGCGCCGGTTCGCTTCTTGATGATCGACATCGCGCGCCGCACCATGCCAAGCGCCTCGAAATAGCGCAGCAGAATCACGGTGTCGGCGAGATAGGTGACATCGACCGGCGCCTTCATGTCGCCGACCAGCCCATGCTGCGCCACCGTCATGAAGGTCGCCGCGCCACGGCGGTTCAAATATTGCAGCAATTCATGCATATGCAGGATCAGCGAATTTTCTTCCGGCATCGCGGCCTGATAACCGTTGAGGCTGTCGATCACCACGGTCTTGATGTGATCCTCATCGACCCGCTTGCGGACGCGGTGGGCGAATTCACCGGGCGACATTTCGGCGGCGTCGATCTGATCGATGAACAGGCTGCCGTTCGCCTGCATCGCCTCAAGATCGATACCAAGGCCCTTCATGCGCGCGAACAACAAGCCTAGTTCCTCGTCGAACACGAACAGCGCCGCCCTTTCGCCGCGCCGGATCGCCGCGACGATGAAAACGATCACGGCCAGGGATTTTCCGGTGCCGGCGGGTCCGAGGATCAAGGTGCTGGACCCCGCTTCGACGCCGCCGCCGAGCAACTGGTCCAGTTCGGCAATGCCGCTGGACATCGTCTCGCGCACAAAGCTGGAGCGATATTCCGACGCCACCAGCCGCGGAAATATATTGAGTCCGCCGGTGGTGATGGTGACGTCATGATAGCCGCCGCGAAACTTGACGCCGCGATATTTAACGATGCGGGCCCGCCGCCGCTCCGCGCCATAGGCCGGCGCCAATTCCTCCAGGCGCAGCACGCCATGCGCGACGCTGTGCACGGTTTTGTCGGCCACATCGGCGGTCAAATCGTCGAGCATCATCACCGTGGAGCCGAATTTCGCGAAATAGTGCTTGATCGCCAGAATCTGCCGCCGATAGCGCAGTGAGCTTTGCGCCAGCAGCCTGATCTCGGAGAGACTGTCGAGTACCACCCGGCTTGGCCGCGCCCGTTCCACGGCTTCAAAAATCTGCTTGGTGGTCTCGCCGAGTTCGAGATCCGACGAATACAGCAGGCTCTGCTGCTGCTCGGCATCCAGCAGGCTTTCAGGCGGCAGCAGTTCGAAGATCTCGATGCCCTCGCCCAGAGTCCAGCCATGGGAGGCCGCGCCGTCGCGCAACTCGCGCTCGGTTTCGGACAGGGTGATGTAAAGGCATTTCTCGCCGGCCCGCGCGCCTTCCAGCAAAAATTGCAGCGCGATGGTGGTTTTGCCCGTCCCGGGGGCGCCCTCGACGAGAAACAAGTGTCCGCGCGAAAACCCGCCCGACAGGATATTGTCCAGCCCCCAAATCCCGGTTTTCGCCTTATCGGAGAAAGATTCGATTGAGTTCATACGGCCCCCTAAGGGGGTACAAACCAACGCGGCATCCTACGGTTCCCCGAAACTGGAACTATTTTGAAGGGAAGAAATCGGGCCACATCGCGCGCCATTTCTCGGCCAGGGGCCGGAAATCGGTCGGTCCGATCGCATGGCATTCCGCGTTGGCCGCGGGCAGCACCCAAGGCTGAGCACTTGTCATGAACATATGCGCAACTGGAACCAGCCAGTTGGTGTCGTCGAGCGTGCCAGCACGAAGGTTGACAATTTCCTCACGCCCTGCCCGGTCACCGTAGAGCCGGCCGCCGCAATCGCCGCAGAACCACGAAATGACGGCGACGCCTGTCGGCGAACTGTGATGCCATCCCTTTGGCTTGCCCTGTACGATATGAAAATCTTTTGTCAGAACCGGCATGTTCAGCGCGAACGCGCTGCCGGACGCGGTCTGACAATTCGTGCAATTGCAGGTGTAGAGCAGCAGTGGAAACGATGCGATCTCGTAACGGATCGCGCCGCAGGAGCAACCGCCGGTCATTGGAAGTACAGGTCGCGAGACGCCCATGATCAACCTCGACCGAAATGCGATAACTCAATAACTTACGTGGCGAAGCCTGCGTCCTCTCTCACGCGAAAGAATGGAAAGTACGCTGGTATCACAGCGGCGGATCGACGGATTCGTCGTATTCCTTTCTGAAGCGCGCGATCAATTCGGCGGCCGGCACAATCCTGCCGACGCTGCCGACGCCCTGGCCGCTGCCCCAGATTTCCTTCCAGGCTTTCGGCTTGGCGCGCTCGCCGGACGCATCGGTACCGAAACTCATTTTCGACGCGTCGGACTGCGGAAGATTATCGGGATCCATGCCCGCCGCGACGATCGACGGCTTCAGATAGTTGCCATGCACGCCGGTGAAGAGATTCGAATAGACGATGTCTTCCGCGGTCGAGGTGGTGATCATCTGCTTGTAGCCCTCCACCGCATTGGCCTCCCGGGTGGCGATGAACGCCGAGCCGATATAGGCAAAGTCGGCGCCCAGCATGCGCGCCGCCCGGATCGCGCGGCCATTGCCGATCGCGCCCGACAATGCGATCGGCCCGTCGAACCATTGCCGGGTTTCGGCCACGAAGGCGAACGGCGATATTTCGCCGGCATGGCCGCCGGCGCCGGCGGACACCAGGATCAAACCATCGGCGCCCTTCTCGATCGCCTTGTGCGCGAATTTCTGGTTGATCACGTCGTGGAAGACGATGCCGCCCCAGCCATGCGCGGCCTGATTGACTTCCTCGCGCGCGCCGAGCGAGGTAATGATCATCGGCACCTTATGCTTTTCACACAATGCCAGATCCTGTTCGAGCCGGTTGTTCGACCGATGCACGATCTGGTTGACCGCGAACGGCGCCGAGGGCCGATCGGGATGGGCCTGGTCGTGCGCAGCGAGTTCCTGCTTGATCCGCACCAGCCATTCGTCGAGCAGTTCCGGCGGCCGTGCATTCAGCGCCGGAAACGATCCGACGATTCCCGCCTTGCATTGCGCGATGACGAGATCAGGCACGGAAATAATAAACAGCGGCGCACCGATCACGGGCAGAGACAGACGGCCCTTGAACAAGGCAGGCATGGACATTCGTCAGGATTCCTTTTTGCTGGGGCTGCAAAGCGCAAACACAGGTCTCAGGCAACGACAGGCCTTAAGAATGCCAGACATCATATCAAATTGGCAAATCGCGCGCCGCCCGGCCTGGCCGCGCTTGCAGCCATATCCGGGCTCTACGGGCACAGGGCGCAAGTGACGTCATGATCGGTCCGGCGGTCGTCCGGCTTTCGTGCCCGGCCGGGAATCAGAACTTTCGCCGGGCAGGTCACCGCGGCATCGTTGGAGAGGCTCTTGCCCTGCTTGAACGCCCTGGTCTGGCGGAGCTTGTCGGCGCGCCCTTGCAGTCCGGCGCGCCGTTTGCCAAAACCGGACACGTCATGCGTCCGGAACCGGCGAACCGGCAAAGCTGCTTCAGATCATTCTGAATGCGATAATGAAACCCAGCACCAGCACGGCAGCGCCCAGCGCCACCCACAGCCCCAGATGCTTCTCGATCCTGACCCGGATCCATTCGCCGTAGCGGTTGAGCAGGATCGCGACCACGAAGAAACGTCCAGCGCGCGCGATGATCGAGCACAGCACGAACAGTCCGATATTGTAGCCGGCAAAACCCGACGTGATGGTCACCAGCTTGTAGGGGATCGGTGTCAGGCCCTTGCCGATAATGATCAGGGCGCCCCATTCGGCGTAGGACGCCCGGAAGGCTTCAACCTTGCCGCCAAGACCGTAGAATTCGATCAGCCAGTGTCCGACGGAATCATAAAGCAGCGCACCGATGGCATAGCCGAGCAGGCCGCCCAGCACCGACGTCGCGGTGCAGACCGCAGCATAGAGCCAGGCGCGCTGCGGCCGCGCCAGCGACATCGGGATCAGCATCACATCCGGCGGCACCGGAAAGAACGAACTTTCCGCGAATGCCACTGCTCCCATGATCCAGAGCGCGTAAGGCTTGTGCGCGGCGTCGATACACCAATCGTAAATCCGTCTGAGCATGGGGCGATGAACCACCATGGGACGGATTTGTCCATGCCATGAATGCAAGGAAATTCGCGGAAGGCTCAGTGGCGCTTGCGCAGGGCGCGGTTCTCAAGCGCGACAATTGGTCGCCGCGCGACCCGGGATGGCGCAACCTTGGGCATCTTGATGGCGGATTTCGGCATCTTCTCGGCAATTCCAAGCAGATGCTCGCGCCGTTCCATTTCGCGCCACACGTCCTCGGGCCGCACTCCGGCCGATGCCCATAAAACGGAGAGATTGTAGAGCAGGTCGGCGCTCTCTCTGACCACGGCATCGGTCTTGCCGTTGACGGCGTCGATCACGACCTCGATGGCTTCTTCGGCCAATTTCTTCGCCATCTTGGCGGGGCCGCGTTGAAACAGCCGCGCCGTTCGCGAAACTGCCGGATCGAGATCCTTGGCCGCGATGATCGCCTGGTAAAGCCGTTCGAGCGAATCACTCATGCCATCGAGCCTAATCGAAACACATGGCCAGCGTGTTAACGGCCGGCCAATAATTCTACCTGCCGGCCCGCGGAAGGGCGCGGGGACCGCCGGGCAGGTCAGATGACAATCTGAAGACACGCCTGGTATTCGCGCCCGGTCGGAGAGTCACCGCCGGAAGACTACGGGCCGCCGCGACAAACGTTCCGTCGCCGCGATCCGGTAGGTCTCTCTTAACCAACGCGCCGAACGCCACGGGTTTCGCCGTTCAACGCAATGACAGCCCGCGCGCTCATCGACCATTCAGATTTCGTCCGGCAGAATGCGCGCGACGGTATCATGAAACAACCCTGTCCGGGCGCGGTAATTCGAGGTCCGGTCCCGGTGCGATCCGCATGCGCGTAAGTCAGACCATGCCTATCAGTTGCGTTCTGGCTTTGCTGGCGGGCCTGCTGGCGAATGGGTGCCTCGGCGCGGCCGAAAGCCGTGCCGCGGGCGAAGCCCGCCAACCGATCGCAATCCAGTTTTCCCTCGACCGCCCGATCAATGCGAGCGACGCTCCTTTTGTACTGGCAGCGACCGAGGGCTTGTTCGGCGCGGAAGGCCTGTCGGTCACGACCGATATCGCCCACGGATCGCCGGAGGCGATCGCGCGCGTCGCTGCCGGCAGCAGCGAATTCGCGCTGGTCGATATCAACGCGCTCATCCGCTTTCGCGACAAGAACGCGCCACCGGTCAAGGCCGTGTTCGTGCTGTTCAATACGTCGCCCTACGCCATTATCGCCCGCAAAAGCCGGGGTATCCACGCGCTCTCCGACCTCGAGGGTAAAACGCTCGGCGTAGCCGAGGGCGATCTTTCGATCCGGCTTTGGCCAGCGCTGGCGCGGCAGAACGGGATAAAGACCGCAGGCACAAAGCAGAACCGCATGAGCGCCGCCGTGCGCGAGCCCATGCTGTCGGCCGGTCAGGTCGACGCCGTCACCGGGTTTTCGTATCTGTCGCCGATCAATCTGAGGGATCGCGGCGTTCCGGCCGACGATCTCGCGGTGCTCAGATTCGCCGACTATGGCTGCCAGGCCTACGGGTTCGCGGTGATCGTTAACCCGGAATTCGCCGCCAAGCGGCCCGAGGCCGTGAAGGGCTTCCTGCGCGCGACGATCGCCGGCATGCATCTGGCCATCAAGGATCCCGGGCACGCGGCCGAAGAAGTTGTCAGCCGCATGGAAGACGGCTCGCGCGATCTTGAGTTGCAACGCCTGCGCACAGTGATTGAAGAAAATATCCTGACCAGTGAGGTGAAGCGCAACGGTCTCGGCGGCGTCGATCCCAGCAGGCTCGACCGATCGATCGATGAGGTCGCCGAGGATTTCAAATTCCTGAAACGGCCTTCCGTGACCGATATTTTCGACGACAGCTTCCTGCCGCCGATCGGCGACCGCCGGATCAATTGAGGAAAAATCAGGGCGCGGTCAGCAAAAGCGGATACCGGTTTTGCCGGACAAACGCCTTTCGCTGGTCCAGGGATCGCCGACTAAACTATTGAATCGGCGCCTGATCTCTGCGCCACCCCGCATACATTTTCGCGGTTCATGCGCGGATGCTGTATCTGCCGGGCGATCCCTGATTAGATACGCATTCGAACGATCGTCTGTTCCGCCGACCTGAGTCCGTTACGGCATGTCCCTGCTTCGCCTCTATACCCGCGTTCTTGAATTGCTCGGCAAGGAGGCACGGCTGGGCTGGATCCTGGCCGGCGCCAATCTGCTGCTGGCCGGCGCGCAATTCGCCGAGCCGGTACTGTTCGGCCGAATCGTCGATGTTTTGTCCGGCAAGCCGGCGGCGGGTCCGCTCGGGTCCTCGCCGGCATGGCCGCTGCTGGCGGCCTGGGCGGCTTTCGGCCTGTTCACCATCGGCTGCACTGCCGCCGTGGCCCTTCACGCCGACCGGCTGGCACATCGCCAGCGTCAGGCGGTGCTGACGAATTATTTCGAGCACATCATGCAATTGCCGCTGACCTTCCACACCGGCACCCATTCCGGCCGCCTGATGAAGGTGATGCTCAACGGCACCGACTCTTTATGGCGACTCTGGCTTGGATTTTTCCGCGAGCATTTCGCCGCAATCATGTCGCTGGTGGTGCTGCTGCCGCTGGCGTTCTACATCAACTGGCGGCTGGCGATCCTGCTGTTCGTTCTCTGCGTGGTGTTCACGGTGCTGACCACGCTGGTGGTGCGCAAGACCTACGGCATGCAGAACGAGGTCGAGACGCATTACAGCGATCTTTCCGCCCGCGCCTCCGATGCGCTCGGCAATGTCGCGCTGGTGCAAAGCTTCGTGCGCATCGATGCCGAAGTGCAGGGGCTGCGCTTCGTCGCCGACAAGCTGCTGGCAGTGCAGATGCCGGTGCTGTCGTGGTGGGCGCTGGTCACTGTCATCACCAGGGCCTCGACCACCATTACCGTTTTGGCGATCTTCACCGTCGGCATCGTGCTGCACGAACAGGGCCTCACGTCGGTCGGCGAAATCGTGATGTTCGTCAGTTTCGCTACCATGCTGATCCAGAAGCTCGAACAGGTGGTCAGCTTCATCAACAGCGTGTTCATGGAAGCGCCGCGCTTACAGGAATTCTTCAACGTGCTCGATGCCGTACCTGCGGTGCGCGACCGGCCCGACGCGATCGATACCGGACGCCTTTCAGGTCTGGTCGAATTCATCGACGTATCGTTTTCATATGACGGCAAGCGGCCCGCGGTAGAAGACCTTTCCTTCACGGCCCTGCCCGGCCAGACCATCGCACTGGTCGGCCCGACCGGCGCCGGCAAATCCACCGCGATCGCCCTGCTGCATCGCGCGTTCGATCCGCAATCGGGTTTCATCCGGATCGACGGCATGGACGTCCGCGGCCTGACGCTGACGGCGCTGCGACGGAATATCGGCGTGGTGTTTCAGGAAGCGCTGCTGTTCAATCGTTCGATCGCGGACAATCTGCGCGTCGGCAAGCCGGACGCCACTGACGAGGAATTGCGGATCGCGGCGGAACGCGCCCAGGCGCTGGAGTTCATCGAGCGCAGCGAGCGGAAATTCGAGACCACTGCCGGCGAACGTGGGCGGATGCTGTCCGGCGGCGAGCGGCAGCGGCTGTCGATTGCGCGGGCGCTTTTGAAGGATCCGCCAGTCCTGATCCTCGATGAAGCGACCAGCGCACTCGATGCCGTCACCGAGGCCAAGGTCAACGCCGCGCTCGACGAAGTGATGAAGGGACGCACGACCTTCGTGATCGCCCACCGACTCTCGACCATTCGCAACGCCACCCGCATCCTGGTGTTCGATAACGGACAGGTGATCGAAAGCGGAACTTTCGATGAACTGGTGGCAAAAGGCGGCCGTTTTGCTGATCTCGCAAGGGCCCAGTTCATGGTGCAGGAAAATGCACGGGCCAGCGTTCGGGCGCTTGAAACAGGCAGCGCCGCGGTCGAGGTTTAAGTAGCGCCGAAATTTGGCCTATTTCGTCCACGATTTAATCCGCGAGCCTCTGTTCCGGACCGGCAAGCCGGTATAGGTTTGGCCCGGGCGTGAGCGACGGCGCCGGACACGCTTAACCCCGAACGTTACATGCCAGGGCCTCCTTCTCGAAGGCGGGTCTCAAAGGACCGGAATCGGATAGTGCACCTTCTTCGCCCGTTGCTTCGCAAATCGCCGTTGAACTGGATCGTTGTTGTCGCGGCACTTGCTGTCGTCACGCCGCGCGTCGCGGACGCCGAGGCGCTGCTGGTGGTTGAAGCCGATACCGGCAAAGTGCTGCAAGCCGAGAACGCGACCTATCCCTGGCATCCCGCCTCGCTGAGCAAGCTGATGACGGCCTATGTCACGCTCAAGGCCGTCAAGGAGGGGCGGATAACGCTCGATACATTGTTCACGGTGTCACCGGTGGCGGCCTCGCAGCCGCCGGCAAAGATCGGCTTCCGTCCTGGCACTCGGGTCACCGTCGACAATGCGCTCAAGATCATGCTGGTCAGATCGGCCAACGATATGGCCGTGGTGCTGGCCGAGGGCGTCGGCGGTTCGATCGACGGCTTTTCGGCTCTGATGAACCAGACGGCGCAGCAACTTGGCATGACACAGACGAGCTATGTCAATCCGAACGGCCTGCCCGCGGACGGCCAGATCACGTCGGCCCGCGACCTCGCGATGCTGGCCCGCGCCATCATTCACGACCTGCCGGAATACGAATATTTCGTCCGCATTCCCTCGATCCGCTACGGCCGCACGGTTACCCAGAATTTCAACAAGCTGATCGGACGCTATCCCGGCGCCGATGGCTTCAAGACCGGCTTCATCTGTGCGTCCGGCTACAATCTGGTGGCGTCGGCGACACGCGACGGCCGACGGCTGATCGCGGTGGTGCTGGGCGCGTCATCCGGCCGGATGCGCGCCGTCCGGGCGGCGCAACTGCTGGAGCGCGGCTTTGCGAACAACTCGCTGTCGTGGCTGCGGCCTTCGCTTGGCACCGTCGACAACCTGGCGCCGATCGACGCCTCACCGCCGGACCTGCATGACGAAATGTGCGGCGGCAAGCACCACAAGCCGGCCAGCGACGAGGATGAGGACAACGTTGCGAACAACGCCGGGTCAGGCACCAGCGAGCCTGCTCTGACCTTTTTCGCCGCCGGGCTGCAACCTCCGATGCTGAAGCCATCGGAGTTGCTGGCGGCGGCGCCCGCGCCCTCGGAACCCATTCCGGTTTACACCGGGCCAACCAGGACCGGCGCCGCATTGATCGCCGCGGTTGCCGGGGATGCCGCCGAGCAGGCGGCACATCATCACGGAAAGAAAGTTCGGGTCGCAGCCAAAAAGCCGGATGCTCCGGCCGATAGCAAGGACAACGCCAAGGACACTGGCAAGGACGCTACCAAGAACGCCGCTAAGGACACCGAGCCGAAATCCGCGGGCAAACCGGCCGCCGTCCGGCACGCGAACGCCAAGCCGGATGCGACCCCAAAGACGGCTGACAAGCCGGAGGCGAAGACGGCGAAGCCCAAGGCCGCCGCAAAGCCCAAACCGGCGCCGAAGAACACCACCGGCGAAGCCCAGCCCGCCGACCAAAAGGCCGCTGCGCCGCGTTCGTAGGTTGATTCCGCGGCTGATTCCGCCGCTCGAGCATTACTTTTCCATCATCAATCCATTGATGGCACGCCGCCGCTTGCCATCGGCCGCCGCATTGCTCAATACTGCGCAAAACAAAACGTCCCGTGCCGACAAGCGGGCAAAAACGAGGAAGCAAACCCGGAGGGGAACCAAAATGGAGCGCATCTGGCTCAAGCAATATCCGGCCGGCGTGCCCGCCGATATCGACGTGACCCAATACTCGTCGCTGGTCGAGTTGCTGGAAGAAAGCTTTGCGAAGTTCAGCGACCGCAAGGCCTTCATCTGCATGGACAAGTCGATCAGCTATCGCGATCTCGACGAGATGTCGCTGGCGCTCGCCGCCTATTTGCAGAGCAAGGGTCTGCAAAAGGGCGCGCGCGTCGGGCTGATGATGCCGAACGTGTTGCAGTATCCGGTATCGACCGCCGCCGTGCTGCGTGCCGGCTATGCGGTGGTGAACATCAATCCGCTCTACACCCCGCGCGAACTCGAACACCAGCTCAGGGACTCCGGCGCCGAGGCGATCATCGTGCTCGAGAACTTCGCCACTACCGTGCAGCAGGTGATCGCAAACACCGCGGTGAAGCACGTCATCGTCGGCAGCATGGGCGATATGCTCGGCCTGAAGGGCGTGATCGTCAACCTGGTGGTCCGCCGGGTGAAGAAAATGGTGCCGGCCTATTCGATACCGGGCGCGGTCAGCTTCAACGACGCGATTGCATCCGGCCGCGGCCTGATGTTCAACAAGCCGAAGCTCGCCCCCGAAGATGTCGCCTTCCTGCAATACACCGGCGGCACCACCGGCGTCTCCAAGGGCGCGACGCTGCTTCATCGCAACATTCTCGCCAACGTGCTGCAAAACGACGCCTGGCTTCAACCGGCGCTGAAGAAGCCGCCGCATGTCGACCAGTTGTTCATCGTCTGCGCGCTGCCGCTGTATCACGTCTTTGCGCTGACGGCGTGCTTCCTGCTGGCGATGCGTGCCGGCGGCGTCAATCTCCTGGTTCCCAATCCGCGCGACATGGCGGGCTTCATCAAGGAGCTGATGAAATACCAGATCAACTTCTTCCCGGGGGTGAACACGCTGTACAACGGCCTGTTGAATACGCCCGGTTTCGACAAGGTTGATTTCTCCAAGCTGAAGGTTTCGAACGGCGGCGGCATGGCGACACAAAAACCGGTCGCCGAGAAATGGCTGGCGGTGACCGGCTGCGCGCTCTCGGAGGGCTACGGCCTTTCGGAAACCTCGCCGACGCTGACCTGCAATCCGGCCGATACCGACAAGTTCTCCGGCTCGATCGGGCTGCCCGTTCCATCGACCTATCTCTCGCTGCGCGACGAAGAAGGCAACGAAGTGCCGCTCGGCCAGCCCGGTGAAATCTGCGCCAAGGGCCCGCAAGTGATGGCGGGTTACTGGAACCGGCCCGAAGAGACCGCCAATGTCATGACCGCGGACGGCTACTTCCGCACCGGCGATATCGGCGTGATGACACCGGACGGCTATACCAAGATCGTCGATCGCAAGAAGGATATGATCCTGGTGTCGGGCTTTAATGTCTATCCCAACGAGGTCGAGGAAGTGATTGCGAGCCATCCCGGCGTGCTGGAGTGCGCCGTGATCGGCGTCACGGATGCGCGGTCGGGCGAGGCGGTCAAGGCCTTTGTCGTCAAGAAGGATCCGAACGTGACCGCCGAAGACATCATCAAGTACTGCGGCACGCAACTGACCAACTACAAGGTACCGAAGCAGATCGAGTTTCGGACCAGCCTGCCGAAGACCAATGTCGGAAAGATCCTGCGCCGCGAGTTGCGGGATGAAAAGAAGGCTGCCGCCGCCTGAATGAGCAGGGCCGGCGTTTGTCCATGACCGGCGCTCGCGAAATGGCGCCTGGCGACATCCTCGCATTCTGGCGCGAGGCTGGCCGCGAGCGCTGGTACACGCGGGACGCCGCGTTCGACGAGGAAGTGCGCCGCAGGTTCTTCGGCCTGTGGCAGAAAGCAGCGGCGGGCGAGCTGTCATCCTGGGAAACGTCCGACGATGGCGCGCTCGCACTGGTCATCATCTTCGACCAGTTTCCGCGCAACATGTTTCGCGACGACATCAGGACCTATTCAACCGACGGACAGGCCCGCGAGGTCGCGAGCCGCGCCATCGCGCGCGGTGCGGACACGCGCATCGAGGCGGCCTTGCTGGAATTTCTCTACATGCCGTTGATGCATTCGGAACAATGGTCCGACCAGCAGCGTTGCGCCGAGCTTTTTCGCAAGGCCGGCAATACCGACAACCTCAGATACGCCGAGGATCATGCCGACATCATCCGCCGGTTCGGGCGCTTTCCCCATCGCAATCGCGTTCTGGGACGAAGCACCACATCGCAGGAACAGGCATTTCTCGACAATGGCGGATTTTCCGGCTGATGACAGAACAATGAACGTTCCGGACCATTGCCGTTTCCATGCCCCCGAATATTGTGCCCGCAGCCTGCCCGGTTTAAGACATATCCGCACATTGCAAGGAGAATTGACGATGACCATTAAAGTTGGCGACAAGCTGCCGGAAGCCAAATTTCGCGTGATGACGGCGGAAGGCCCGCAGGTCAAAACCACCGACGATATCTTCAAGGGCAAGAAGGTCGCGCTGTTCGCGGTGCCCGGCGCCTATACCGGCACCTGCCACAAGATGCATCTGCCGAGCATTTTCCTGAACGCCTACGCCATCAAGGACAAGGGCGTGAACACGATCGCGATCGTTTCGGTCAATGACGCCTTCGTCATGAACGCCTGGAAGCGCGACACCGACCAGCGTGACGAAGCCACCTTCCTCGCCGACGGCAACGCCGAATTCACCAAGGCGATCGGCATGGAACTGGACGCCTCCGGCAACGGCCTCGGCGTCCGCTCGCACCGCTACTCGATGCTGGTGGATGACGGCGTCGTCAAGAAGCTCAATCGCGAGCCGGCGCCCGGCAAGGTCGAGGTTTCCGGCGGCGATACGCTGCTGGGGCAGCTGTAGTTTACTCCGTCATTCCGGGGCGCGAGCGTCAAGCGAGCGAGCCTCAGATGTGCTATTGCACATCGGGGAATCTCGAGATTCCGGGTCTGGTGCTAACGCACCATCCCGGAATGACCGGGTCTGGATTGTTTCGTCTCGCCTCGCAACGACGAACTACTCAAGTCTTCAACCGCGCCATCGCGACGCCGTCGCGCGCCAGTTGATCGGCGCGTTCGTTCTCATCGTGGCCGGCGTGCCCCTTGACCCAGTGCCAGCGCACCTGGTGGGCTTTCAACGCCGCATCGAGCCGCTGCCAGAGGTCGACATTCTTGACCGGCTTTTTGTCCGCGGTGCGCCAGCCGTTCTTCTTCCAGCCGTGGATCCAGCCGGTGATGCCCTGACGCACGTACTGGCTGTCGGTATAGAGATCGACGGTGCACGGCTTCTTCAGGGTTTCCAGCGCGGATATCGCCGCCATCAATTCCATGCGGTTGTTGGTGGTGTGCGCCTCGCCGCCCTTCAATTCCTTTTCGACGTCGCCGAATTTCAGGATCGCGCCCCAGCCGCCCGGCCCGGGATTGCCGGAACAGGCGCCGTCGGTGTGAATGGTAACGACCGGGAGTGAACTCACGCCATCTGTCCCGAGGCGACGACGCCGTAATCGCGCAGACCGGACACGCCCTGCTGAAACCGCAGCTTGCGGGCATATTCCAGCGGATCCTTCGGCCGCACCAGCGCGCCCTCGGGCACGTTGAGGAAGTCGACCAGGCGCGTCAGCAGGAAGCGCAACGCCGCGCCGCGCGCCAGCAACGGCAGCGCACTCTGCTCGGCCTCGGACAGTTGCCGCTCGCGGCCATAGGCACCGAGAAAGGCCCGCGCCTTGGTGACGTTGAACGAACAATCGCTCTCGAAACACCAGGCGTTGAGGCAGATCGCAACGTCATAGGCCAGCATGTCGGTGCAGGCGAAGGTGAAATCGATGATGCCGGACACCTGCTCGCCCAGAAAGAACACGTTGTCCGGAAACAAATCGGCATGGATCACGCCCTGCGGCAGATTCCTTGGCCAGACCTTGCCCTCGAGATGATCGAGCTCGGTGCCGATCAAATTGCGCAATCCGTGCTGCACTTCGTCGGCGCGTGCTGCCGCCGCTTCGAACAGCGGACGCCAGCCCGACACCGACAGCGCGTTGGCGCGGGCCATCGGAAAATCGGCGCCGGCCAGATGCATCTTCGCCAAAGCCTGGCCGACGCCGGCGCAGTGCGCCGCGTTGGGCCTGCGGGGCCAGACGCCTTCCAGAAAATTGATGATCGCCGCCGGACGGCCGGCCAGAACACTCAGCGCTTCGCCGTTATTGTTCTTGAGCGGCTGCGGACAGCTGATGCCGCGCGACGCCAGATGCGTCATCAGGCCGAGAAAAAACGGCAGGTCGCTGCTGGCGACGCGCTTCTCGTACAGCGTCAGGATGAAATGTCCGGCCGAGGTGTGCAGCAGGAAATTGGAATTCTCGACGCCCTCGGCGATGCCCTTGTAGGACAGCAATTCGCCGAGGTTGTACGTCCCCAGGAATTCCGCAAGCTCATCGGCGGCGACGTCGGTGTAAACCGCCATCTTCGATTACTCTGCGGCGTCGGGCCGCAGCGAACGCGGCAACGGAAAGAACTCGTTCTCTTCCGCGGCCGAAACCGTCTCCACATGCAATTCGTAACGCTCGGCGAACGCGCCCATGATCTCTTCGACGATCACTTCCGGCGCCGACGCGCCCGCGGTAATGCCGAGGCTCTCGATGCCAGAGAATTTCGACCAGTCGATATCGCCGGCGCGCTGCGCCAGCACCGCGATCGGGCAGCCCTCGCGCTCGGCGACTTCGCGCAGCCGCTGTGAATTCGACGAGTTCGGCGCGCCGACCACGATCAGCGCATCGACCACCGGCGCCACCTTCTTCACCGCGAGCTGGCGGTTGGTGGTGGCGTAGCAGATGTCTTCCTTGTGCGGACCGGAGATGTTCGGGAATCGCTCCTTGAGCATCGCGACGATCTCGGCGGTGTCGTCGATCGACAGCGTGGTCTGGGTCACAAAGGCGAGATTGTCGGGATCCTCCGGCGTGAAGGTCGCGGCATCGTGCGCGGTCTCGATCAGCGTCACCGCGCCCGGCGGCAGTTGCCCGAGCGTGCCGACCACTTCCGGGTGATGGGAATGCCCGATCAGCAGGATCTCGCGGCCGCGCTTGAAGTGGATCGCCGCCTCGCGGTGCACCTTGGTGACCAGCGGACAGGTCGCGTCGAGGGAGAAGAAATTGCGGGCACGGGCGTCTGCGGGCACGGATTTTGGAACCCCGTGGGCCGAAAAAACCACCGGGGCATTGGTATTGTCGGGGATTTCAGCCAGTTCCTCGACGAAAATCGCGCCCTTGGTCCTGAGGCTGTCGACCACATAGCGGTTATGGACGATCTCGTGGCGGACATAGACCGGGGCGCCGTAGATCGTCAGCGCCCGCTCGACGGTATCGATCGCCCGTACCACGCCGGCACAGAAGCCCCGGGGCGAGCAAAGCACGATTTTCAGGGGTGGTTTGGCTGGCATGGGGGCGATCTCGGGACCGAATCACCCCTAAAAGGCGGGCTGGGAACGGTCGATGCGATAAGGACATCCGCTAGAGGACTTGGCAAAGGACTTGGGACGCCTTTTGGGCGCTGTCAAGGCCGGTCATCAAACCATTGCGCGGTTAGCCCCAGACGGCTTATATAGGTGTAATTCCCGTCATCGCTGATGACCACGGC
>Ga0210400_10001588_pt1 | contig 22277 bp, 21 predicted proteins | sample IncBWH26MmetaG_FD_155456 | JGI IMG/M metagenome (GOLD analysis project Ga0210400, IMG submission 155456) | Forest soil microbial communities from Barre Woods Harvard Forest LTER site, Petersham, Massachusetts, United States - Inc-BW-H-26-M | ecosystem: Environmental > Terrestrial > Soil >...
ACGCAAAATTCACCGCCTGCTCCGGCCATTTGATGATGCCGACGCGCTTGCCGTCGGGCGTCATGACCCAGATGCCGCCAGGCCCGGTGCAATACACCCGGCCGGTACTGTCGACCTTCAGACCATCGGGGATGCCCGGCTCGGTGCCTTCGTTCAGATCGGCGAAGATGCTCCGCCCGACCATGGTTCCGGCCGCGTCGAGCGCAATCGCGTGGATGTATTTCGACGAGCGCGTGTTCGCCACGTACATCGTGCGCTCGTCCGGCGAGAGCGCGAGCCCGTTCGGGTATTCGCAATGCGCAAGGACGCTCAGCCCGCCGTCGGGCGCGACACGATAGACGCACGCGCCATCCCAAAGATCATTGTCGCCCTCGGGCCCCGGAATCTCGCGCTGGTGATAGGCGCGGCGCTTGTCTGGATCGGTGAAATAAAGACAGCCGTTCGAGTGGCAAATCACATCGTTGGGACGGTTGAAACGCCCGCCCTTGTAGTTGTCTACCAGGGTCTCCACTCGGCCATCCGCGCCCATCCGGGTGACGCGCCGGTCGTCGCCCTCGCACACGATCAAACGGCCCTGCAGGTCAAAGGTCGTGCCGTTTCCGCCGATCGTGGTCCTGACGACTTCGGGGGTTTTCCCAGGCGTCATGCGAAACAGCTTGTTCTGCCGAATATCGACAAAATACCAATACCCGTCGGGGTGCCAGAGCGGCCCTTCGGTAAAAATAAAGCCGGTGGCGAGACGCTCGGCCTCGGTGGTCTCAAGAATTTCGGGCAAATAGTTGGCTGCCGGCATCATGCGCTCCTTGCGCTATGCGATTTCGATGGGAGGAATACGGGGTCGCGCGTGGTCTCCCGAGAGTGGCCGGGATTATCGGGCCGCCAGGGCGGCCAACCCGACTTGGGGATCGTGGATCAATGGCGCGATGGTTTCCAGCGTCACGTAACGGAGCGCGTACCGGGGAAATCGCGAGGCGTCATTCAGGGCAAAGGCGCCGATCATAACGTCCGCTGCTCGGGACACCTTTGGTATATAGAGGTCGGTCACTGCGCCGGGGCGCCAACAAAGCATCGCTTACGGCATCCGCCTGGGAGGGAGATCGGTGAAGCCTGCGCCGTTCGCCTATCACCGCCCCACCACATTAGACGGCGCGGTGCGGCTGCTCTCCGAACTTGCGCCGCAGGAAGGCCGGGTGTTGGCGGGCGGACAGAGCCTCGCCCCGATGATGGCCTTTCGCCTCGCCCGTCCGGCGCACCTGATCGACATCAACGCCGTCGCGGCGCTCAATGGCCTGGCGGTGCGGGACGGCACGCTGCGCGTCGGCGCATGCGTGCGCCATGCCGACTTCCATCGTCCCATAAGTGACGGCGCCCTTGGGGCAATGCTGGCCACCGTTGCGCGGCACATCGCGCATTACCCGATCCGCTTGCGCGGTACCTTTTGCGGCAGCCTCGCGCATGCCGATCCGGCGGCGGAATGGTGCGTTGTAGCAGTGACCTTGGACGCCGAGTTGGTGGCGGTCAGCGTCAAAGGCGAGAGGGTCATTGCCGCGCAGGCCTTCTTCCGCGGCGCCATGGAGACCGTACTGGAACCCGAAGAACTGCTCCGAGAAACGCGACTTCCGCTCTTGCCCGACGACACTCGTTTCGGGTTCGCAGAATTCAGCCGCCGTGCCGGTGATTATGCGTTGGCCATGGCGCTGGCGGTGCTTCATCTCGACGGCGCGGTAATCGCCGCGGCGCGCTTAGGGCTCGGCGGTGTCGAACCCGCGCCGCGCCGCATAACCGCGGCCGAGGATATCCTTCGAGGAGAGGTGCCGGGTCCGGCGGTCTTCCAAGCGGCGGCCGCGGCGGCCGCGGCAGCAATCGAGCCGATGGAAGACCCGCAGACCGACGCCCAATACCGCCGCGAATTGACCGGCGCGATGGTCTATCGCGCGCTGATGCGCGCCTGCCCGCTACGGGGAGCGCAAGCATGAGTGAACGCGTCGACATGACCCTCAGCATCAACGGCCGCTGCTACCTGCTCCGACTGGAACCGCGCTGTACCCTGCTCGACGCGATCCGCGAGGAATGCGGCCTGACCGGCACGCATATGGGGTGCGAGCACGGGGTATGTGGCGCCTGCACGGTGCTGGTGGACGGCCAGCCAATCCGTGCCTGCCTGATGTTTGCGGTACAGGCGGAAGGCATGGCGATCCGCACCATCGAGGGGTTGGCGACGGGTGATGCGCTGCATCCCGTGCAGCGCGCCTTCATCGCGCATCACGGCGTGCAATGCGGTTTCTGCACCCCGGGTTTCCTTATGCTCGCGACCGGGGTCTTGGAGCGCGAGCCGGATATTTCGGACGGCGAATTGCGCGAGGTGCTCTCGTCGAATCTGTGCCGCTGTACCGGGTACCAGAACATCGTCACGGCAGTGCGCGCAGCGATCGCCGAACTGCGCGGAGGATCGGCATGAGCACCGATCCGAAGGCGTCCGCGGGCCGGGTTCTCGGCTGCTCGGTGCCGCGGCTCGAGGATCGGCCGCTGGTCCGCGGACGGGGACAGTTCGTTGGCGATATCGCGTTCCCACAGCAGCTCCATATGCGGGTGGTGCGTTCGCCCTATGCGCATGCACTGTTGCGCGCGGTCGACGTCGCGGCGGCGCTGGCCGCGCCGGGTGTGGTCGCGGTATGGACCGCGGCTGATATCGCCGATCTGCCGCCGATCGATTTTCGCGACCCGACAAACGAGGCGCTGCGCCCGTATCGGCAGCCGCTGCTGGCGCGAGATAAGCTGCGCTATGTCGGCGAGCCGGTTGCGGCGGTGTTCGCGACCGACGCGTATCTGGCGGAAGACGCCGCCGATCTTGTCGCGATCGAGGCGGAAGAGTTGCCGCCGGTGTTGGACGCCGAAGCGGCACCGAGCAGCTTTGCCCCCGGCCTCGCGACCGAAGCGCTGGTGATGAGGGAGGGTTACGGCGACGTCGACGCCGCGTTCGCATCAGCCCATGCCATTGTCGCGCTCGACCTCGAAATCGGCCGGCACAGCGGCGTGCCGCTGGAAACCCGCGGCGCCTTGGCGCGTTACGATACCTCACGTGATGTGCTGGAGCTCTACGGTGCTGCCAAGGTGCCGCACCGCAACCGCGACAGCCTGGCGCGCATGTTCGCCCGCAGCGCGGCCGGTGTCGTGCTGAAGGAAGGCAATACCGGCGGAGGTTTCGGCATCCGCGGCGAGCTTTACCCGGAGGATTTTCTCGTCTGCCTGGCGGCAATGCGGCTCGAGCGGCCGGTCAGGTGGATCGAAGACCGACGCGAGAACCTGATGGCCGCGAACCATTCGCGCCAGCAGCGCCATCATGCCCGGGTCGCAGTGGATTCCGACGGCCGCGTGCTTGCGCTGGAGGACGAGTTCTATCTCGACCAAGGCGCCTATGTGCGCACGCATGGCGCCCGTGTTCTCGAAATGACGATCAGCATGCTGCCGGGGCCTTACCGCATTCCGGCCTATCGTGCCTGCGGCCATTTCCGCCTGACCAACAAGACGCCCGCCGCGACCTACCGCGCGCCCGGCCGGTACGAGGGCAGCTTTGTCCGCGAGCGGCTGCTGGACGCGGTGGCCGACCGGCTCGGCCTCGACCGCATCGAGGTACGCCGCCGCAATCTGATCACCCGCGCCGAGATGCCGTTCAGCCGGCCGCTCAGTGCTTTGGGCACCGAAATCGTCTACGATTCGGGCGACTACGCATTGCTCCTCGACAAGGCATTGGCACGGATTGGTTGGGAGGAATTGCAGCGCGAGTTATCCCGCCGCCGCAATGCCGGTGAATTGGTCGGTGCCGGGCTCGCCATCTTTGTCGATAAAGGCGGGCTGGGCCCCGCCGACGGAACGCGGGTCAGCGTCGACACGAGGGGAGCGGTGGAGTTGGTGACCGGCGGCTCGAATGTGGGTCAGGGTTTCGCGACGGTGATGGCACAGATCTGCGCCGACACGCTGGGGGTCGATTACCGCGGCGTGCGGGTCGTGTACGGTCAGACCGACCGCATCGCCTACGGCATCGGTGCGCATGCCTCCCGCGCTTCGGTGATGACCGGGGGCGCGACCCATGCCGCGACGCTGAAACTGCGCGCCAAGGCGCTGGAGATGGCCGCCGCGCTGCTGCAGGCCGCGCCCGAGGAACTCGACATCGTCGACGGGGTGGTGGGTCATCGCGACCGGCCGGGTGGTCCCTCGATCGCCCTCGGCGAGATCGCGCGACACCTTGCTCCCGACTCGCCGACGCTCGGCGATCGCAATCCCGGGCTCGATGCCGAAGGCTGGTTTCGCGCGTCGCACATGACCTATCCGTACGGCGTCCAGATCGCCGTGGTGCGGGTTGATGGCGACACCGGCGCGGTGACGGTCGAGCGCTATCTCGTCGCCTACGATATCGGACGCGCGATCAACCCGATGCTGGTCAAGGGGCAACTGGTCGGCGGCGTCGTCCAGGGTCTGGGTGGCGCACTCTATGAGGAATTCCGCTACGACGAACGCGGCGAGCCGCTCTGTGTCACCTTTGCCGACTACCTGATGCCGACGGTGCGCGAAATCCCGCCGATCGACGTACTCATAACCGAAGATGCCCCCAGCCCGCTGAACCCGCTCGGCATCAAGAGCGCCGGCGAAGGTGGCATAACACCGGTTGGCGCGGTGATTGCGGCGGCGATCGACGACGCGATTGGCGCGCCCGGCGGCGTTACCCGGCTTCCCGCGACGCCGCAACGGGTCAAGGCCCTGCTTCGCGCGCACCGGCGGAGCCGAGCCGTCGCATGACCGGTTCGTTACTGACACTGCTGAATGCGCAGTCGCTGGCTGCATACACGGCTTCCGGGTATTGGGGCGACGAAACGCTCTACGCCGTTGCGGCCCGGCATGCGTGGTTGACACCGAACAGCTTTGCCGTGCGCGACCGTCATCGCCGCCTGACGTATGCCGACCTGATCGAAGCCGCCGATCGCCTGGCGGGCGGCCTGGCGGCGCGTGGCATTCGATCGGGCCAGCGTGTCGCGGTGTGGCTGCCGAGCCGGGTTGAGACCGCGATCGCCCTGCTGGCCAGTTCGCGCAACGGCTATGTGTGCTGTCCGTCGCTGCACCGGAACCACACGACTGGCGAGGTCATCGCGCTCGTGGACCGGATGCGGGCCGCCGCGGTGATCGCCGATCCCGGTTTTGGCGCCGATGCCGACCGGCATGATTTCTTCGGCGAGCTTGCCGATCGCGACTTTATCCGCTGGACCCACCGGATCGGCCCGGCCGACGCAGCGCCATTTGCGGATTTGCCTAGCGATCGGGTGGAGGTGACGGCGCGCCGCGATCCAAACCAGATCATGTACCTGCCGTTCACCTCCGGCACGACCGGAACGCCGAAGGGCGTCCTGCACAGCGACAACACCCTGCTTGCGACCGCGCGGATGATGGCACGCGACTGGCGGCTGGAGACCGCTGTGTTCTATACGCTGAGCCCGCTGTCGCACAATCTCGGCCTCGGCGCGCTGGTTACCGCGCTGGTGGGCGGCGGCGAGCTCGTCGTGCACGACTTGCCGCGCGCAGACAGCCTCGTGGATCGGCTGGAGGAAACCGGTGTCGCCTTTCTGTTCGGGGTCCCTACCCACGCCATCGACCTGCTGGCCGAAATGCGAGCACGCGGCGTGGGGCATCTGGGGGAAGTGCGCGGTTTCCGTATCTCCGGCGCGGCGGCGCCGGCGTCTCTGGTCGCTGATCTGATGCGCCACGGCGTGACGCCGCAAAGTGGCTACGGCATGACCGAGACCTGCTCGCACCAATACACCCGGCCCGACGACCCGCCGGAACGTATCATCGGGACGTGCGGGCGCGCCTGCGACGGCTACGAGGTTCGCATCTGGCGGAAGGACGACCCCGACATCGAAGCCGCACCTGGCGAAATCGGTGAGATCGGTGGTCGCGGCGCCAGCCTGATGCTCGGCTACTTCGACGACCAGGCGGCAACCGAGGCCGCGTTCAACGCCTCGGGGTGGTTCATGACTGGCGATCTCGGACAGATCGACGAAGCGGGCTATCTGCGGATCACCGGCCGCAAGAAGGATGTCATCATACGAGGCGGCCGCAACATTTATCCGGCGCCGATCGAGGCGCTGGCGCTGCGCCATCCGATGGTTGAGCAGGCGGCGGTAATTCCGTTGCCCGATCCACGGCTCGGCGAACGCATCTGCCTCGCAATCGTGCCGGCAGCGAACGCGCAACCGGACCCGAAGGGGATCGTCGAGCATCTGGCCGCCGCCGGGGTCTCGCGATACGACATGCCGGAGTTCATTGTCTTTCTGGCCGAAATGCCGCTGACGGCCAGCGGCAAGATCGTCAAGCGCGACCTGGTGCGCTGGGTGACCGAGGGCCGGGTGCTGCCGCAATCCGTGCGTTCTAGATCGCCGGCACCGGCAGAAGGCTAGGCTCATGCGCGCTGTCGTCGTCGATAAATTCGGCCCACCGGAGGCGTTGCAGACCCGAGAGGCCACGACGCCGGTTCCAGGCCCCGACGAGGTCCTCGTCGAGACGTACGCCGCGCCCATCAATTACGTCGACATGCTGGTCGTCGGTGGCACTTACCAGTTTCTCCCGCAGCGGCCGTTCATTCCGGGGAAGGGGCCGGCAGGGGTCGTCGCCGCGCTGGGACCCGGGGTGACGACGCTGCGCCCCGGCGACCGGGTATTGGCGATGGCCGAAACCGGCGGCTATGCCGAGGCGGCCGCTGTGGCCGCCGACCAGTGCTATCTGCTGCCGGCGCGCATGTCGTTTGCCGAGGCCGCTTCGCTAGCCGTCGTCTACGACACCTCCTGGGTCGCGTTGCGCAGCCGCGCGCGGCTTGCCCCGGGCGAGACGGTGTTGGTGCTCGGCGCCTCGGGTGGGGTCGGCCGCGCGGCGGTGCAACTCGCCCGCGCGATGGGTGCACGCGTTCTCGGCGGCGTCTCCCGGCCGGAGCGGGGGGCGGCAGTGCGCGCGGCTGGCGCAGAGGCGATCATCGACCTGTCGCGGGCGAACCTGCGCGACAGCCTGCGCGAGCAGGTTTACGCCGAGACCGACGGACGCGGCGCCGACATCATCATCGACCCGCTCGGTGGTGAGGTATTCACCGCGGCAATCCGGGCGCTCGCTTGGTGCGGGCGGCTGGTGGTGATCGGCTTCGCCGCCGGCGGCATTCCGACGCTGAAGACCAATTATTTGCTCTTGAAGAATATCGAAATCAGCGGGTTGCAGATTACCGACTACCGTTATCGCCGCCCGGCCGAATTGATGGCCTGCTACGCCGAGCTGTTCGGGTTCTATCAACGCGGTGTCATCAAGCCGGCGCCGGCGACTATGTTCCCGCTAGACCGGGCCGGCGAGGCGCTGGCCGCGGTGCGCGACCGGCGCATCGAGGGGCGCGCGGTGCTCCGCTTGCGCGCCGAGTGATCGAGGAGGGAGCATGGCAAAATTGACGGTAAGCGTAGCCGGGGTCGATTACGACCGCACCCGCGCCTTGTTCGACGGAACGGTGGCGATTGCCGGCTGCGAGACGATCTGCTGCGCGATGTCCCCCGAAGAGGCGTTTCACCGCGCGTTCCGCTACCAGGAATTCGACATCACCGAATTGTCGCTGTCCAACAGCATGGCGCTGGTCGCCAAGGGGACAAACGCCTACGTCGCCATTCCGGTGTTCCCGTCGCGGCTGTTTCGCCATTCGTCCATCTATGTCCGGACCGATCGCGGCATCGAGCGGCCCGAGGATTTGCGGGGCAAGGTGATCGGCGTGCCGGAATACGCGATGACCGCGGCGGTCTGGATACGCGGCATCCTGCAAGACGAATACGGGGTGCGCGCAGCCGATGTGAAGTGGCGCAGCGGTGGGCTGGAGCAGCCCGGCCGCGAGGCGCGGGTCGCGCTGACATTGCCGCCGGAAATCGAGCTGCGGCCGCTTCCCGCGGGCGAGACCCTGGCGCAGCATCTCGACGACGGCCGGATCGACGGCTTGATTTCGGCGCTGGCACCGTCCTGCTTCGGCCGCAATCCGGCGGTGCAACGCCTGTTTCCGGACTATCGCGCGGCGGAAGAGGCGTATTTCGAACGGACCCGCATGTTTCCGATCATGCATGTCGTCGGCATCCGCCGGTCGCTGCTCGAAAAGCATCCGTGGCTGGCAGTGAACACCTACGTCGCCTATCAGAAGGCCAAGGAGATCTGCTACCGCCAGCTCGAGACGATTGGGCATTTGTTCACCACCTTGCCGTGGCCGGTCGAGGAATTGGCCCGCGCCCGCGCCCTGATGGGCGACGATTTCTGGTCCTACGGCGTCGAGGCCAACCAGCGAGAATTGGCGGCGGTCAGCCGCTACGCCGTCGAACAGGGCATCATCGATCGCCAGCTTTCCGCCGAGGACTTGTTCGCGCCCTCGACCTTGTCGCTCTCAAAGATCTGACGGCCCGATCCGACGGCGCGTTGCTGCAGGACGAGGTGCCGAAAAGCCTGATGAGCGATATCCCGGCCAAGACGGCCGAGCACGAGGTTCAGAAGGGCAATTGGGGCGAGATCTTTCGCGACGGGCTCGGCCTCTACTCGGCGCTCGTGATCGGGAGCATCGCGATGCACGCGACCCAGATGCTGGTGATCGCGATCATCATGCCGACGATCGTCGCCGATATTGGCGGCGCCGCCTATTACACCTGGGCGGCGATGCTCTACACGATCGGCTCGATCGTCGGCGGTGCGTCTACGGGCGTGGTGTGGGGCCGGTTCGGTGCGCGGCGCGGCTATGCAATGGGCGCCGGAATCTTCGCGCTGGGCACCGTGGCGTGCGCGCTGGCGCCGGATATCGGCACCCTGATCGCAGCGCGCACGGTGCAGGGATGGGCTGGCGGGCTGGTCGCCGGCAGCGGCATGGCGCTAATCACCAGCCGCTACAATGCGCGTCTGCGCACCCGCATCATCGCGATATCGCAAGGCACGTTTACCGCCTGTCACCTGAGCGGACCAGTCGTCGGCGGCATGTTCGCGGCGATGCAGTGGTGGCGCGGGTCGTTCTGGATCATGGCGCCGTTCATGCTGGCCTTCGCGGGCCTCGCCTACGCCAAAATACCCAAACAAATCGGCGACGAGAACCCGCGGTATCGGCCGTCGCCGCCGCCGCTGCTGCGATTGGCGGGGCTGGCCGCTGGAGTATGCTGCGTCGCCGCGGCCGGCCCAGCCCAAGGTTTGCCGCTGCGCCTCTTGCTGATTGCCGGCGGGATCGCGGTGGTCGGCTTCACCTTCCGGCTCGACCGCCGCGCCGCCAACAATTTGTTCCCGGCACGCGCGCTGTCGCTCAATGCGCCAATCGGACTGGGTCTGTGGATCCTGGCGCTGCATGGCATGACGCAGACCTCGGTCAACCTGTTCTTGCCGCTGTTGCTGCAAGTCGTGCACGGCGTCTCGCCATTGTTCGTCAATTTTCTCAGCATCGTCATCTCGTGCGGATGGACCATCGGCACCTTTGCCGCCTCGGGCTGGTCGGGGATCCGCGAGCGGCTGGCGCTGGCATCCGGTCCGGTGCTCGCGTTCGCGGGCCTGGTGTGCCTGACCGTGGTCGCAGTGCAGCCGGTGTTGGCCTTGCTGGCGGCGAGCACCCTCCTGATGGGCCTCGGCATCGGCATTTACAACGTGCATCTGGTCGCCCGCACGATGGCTGGCGCCGCACCTGGCGAGCAGCGCAGCCTCGCCTCGGCGCTGACCTCGGTCCGCTCGCTCGGCACCGCCTTCGGCGCGGCGATCGCCGGGGTCGTCGCCAGCACCGCCGGGCTCGGGGCGGCGACCGAGCCGCAGGCGGTCGGTCATGCGTTGACCATGGTCTATCTGTTCTGCTGGGTCCCGTTCGGTCTTGCTGCGGTCTTTATGTTCCGCTTCATCCGCTTTGCCTTGCCGCGCCCGGCGCCAGCGCCTTCTCTCGCGGATTGAGTGGCCGGGATTGAGAGGGAAGAGATATGCACGTGCTGATTTGCGGTGGCGGGGTGATCGGTGCGTCGATTGCCTTTTTCCTGAGCTGTCGCGGCGTGAAGGCGACCGTCATAGAACGCACGGGCCTGGCTTGCGCCGCCTCGGGGAAGTCGGGCGGGTTCCTGGCCCGCGATTGGTGCGACGGCTCGCCGCTCGCGCCGTTGGCGCGGCGCAGCTTTGCGTTGCACGCGGACTTGGCGGAGCAGATCGCCGACGATTGGTGCTATCGCCGGCTCGACACGTATGGCGGGTTTGCCGGTTTGTCGCGTCATCGCGGCGGTTACGACCTCGGCTGGCTGTCGGACGAGGTGACGATCGGCCAGATGCTGGGTACGCCCGAAACCACCGCGCAGGTCCATCCCGCGCAGTTCACTGCTGCGATGATGCGTGCGGCCGAAGCACAAGGCGCGGCATTGCGACTCGGTCGAGTCACCGGCATCAGGCAGCACGCTGGCCGAGCAACTGGCGTCGAAGTCGACGGCGAGACAGTCGAAGGCGATGCGGTGGTTGTCGCGATGGGGCCGTGGTCGATCCTCGCCGCCTTGTGGTTGCCGCTGCCGGCAGTGTTCGGCTTGAAGGGCCATAGCCTCGTCTTCGACACCGGCATGGCGGTCCCAGGTGAAGCTGTGTTTCTCGAATACCGGGAACAGAACGGCGCGGTGCAGGCACCCGAGCTGTTTCCGCGCACTGACGGCACGACTTACGTCTGCGCCATCTCCAGCGAAGAGCCGCTGCCGATCGATCCGGCGCAAGTCGCGCCGGACCCGGGCGCGATCGAGCGCCTCGAGGCAATGTGCGGCTCGTTTTCGCCGGCACTCGCCTCGGCCGGGATCCTGTCGCGGCAGGCGTGCTTCCGCCCGGTGACCTCGGACGGGCTTCCGCTGATTGGCGCTGTTCCCGGGGTGACCGGCGCTTATGTCGCTACCGGCCACAGCGTCTGGGGCATTCTCAATGCGCCGGCAACGGGCGAGGCAATCTCGGAGCTGATCGTCGACGGGGGCGCGCGCACCGTGGACCTGTCGCCGTTTGATCCCGGCCGGCTGGCGCCTCTCGATCCGGCACGGCTGCGCGGGTACCAATAGCTGGGGCGGAGCGAATTGTGAGGGAGGAGGGGCGGCGCATCCTGAGGCTGCCGTATATAGAACCGGCAGCGGCCTCTGAAGCGATCGACGGGAGCACAAGTGATATGGAGACCTACGACTACATCGTTGTCGGCGCCGGCTCGGCCGGCGCAGCAGTGGCGCACCGGCTTTCTGCGGATCCGCGCAACAAGGTGCTGCTCTTGGAAGCGGGTGCGGCGAGCCACCCCTGGTCCTTCATCCCGGTCGGCATGGCCCGGCTGATCAAGAACCCGGCGGCCAACTGGCTCTACTCCTCCGAGCCCGAGGCCAACACCAATGGCCGCCGGCTCCCGGTGCCGCGCGGCAAATTGCTCGGCGGCTCCAGCGCGATCAACGGCATGGTCTTCGTGCGCGGCCAGGCGCAGGATTTCGACACCTGGGCGCAGCTGGGCAACCGGGGCTGGAGCTACCAAGACGTCCTGCCCTTCTTCAGGCGCATGGAAAGTTATGCCGGCGGCGGCGATGACACCTTGCGCGGCCGGGGCGGCCCGCTGCGGGTCACCAATCCGGAGCCGCGCGACCCGATTTTCGCCACGATGATCAAGGCCGCGGCCGAGGTCGGGATCCCGCACAACCCGGACTACAACGGCGCCAGCCAGGAAGGCATCGCGATGAGCCAGACGACGATCGCCGGCGGCCGCCGGATGAGCACCGCCCGCTGCTACCTGGACCCGATCCGCAACCGGCACAACCTGCATATCGAAACCGGCGCGTTGACCGAGTGCCTCGTCCTCGACGGCAAGCGCTGTACCGGTATCCGCTATTCCGTGGGCGGCGATTTGCGCGAAGCCGCGGTGGCGCGCGAAGTCGTGGTCAGCGCCGGCACGATCAACTCGCCACAATTGCTGGAGCTGTCCGGCATCGGCCAGCCCGAGCGCCTGCGCGGTCTCGGCATCGAAGTGCGCCAAGCCCTGCCCGGCGTCGGCGAAAACCTGCGCGACCATTACGTGCCGCGCACGCGCTGGCTGATCGGCAAGAAGGGCATCACCTTCAACGACCGCGGACGCGGCCTCGGTCTTTTGCATCAGGCGTTGCGCTACGCGGTCTCCCGCAAGGGCATGCTCGCCATGGCGGGAGCGCCGATGCGCGCCTTCGTCCGTTCGCGCGAAGGCCTCGAAGCGCCGGACCTGATGCTCGGGCTGATCCCGATGCTGATGGACCCCGGGCCCAAAGGCCCCAGGATCTCCCGTCAGTCCGGCGTAACCCTGTACGCCCACCCGATGCGTCCGGAGAGCAAGGGGCATATCCACATCACCGGAGCCGACCCGCACCGACCGCCGGCGATCAACTTCAACTTCCTGTCATCGCCGCCCGATGCGGAGCTGACCGTACGCGCCGTCCGCATCGCTCGCGCGATCATGACCGCGCCGGCGATGGCCCCGTTTCAGGTAACCGAGATCGCCCCCGGCGCAGACCAGACGACCGACGACGAAATACTGGAGTGGGTCAAGAGGGCGGCGGAAACCACCTATCACCCGGTCGGGACCTGCAAGATGGGATCCGACCCAATGGCGGTCGTCGATGCTCTGCTTCGCGTCCATGGCATTGAAGGGCTGCGGGTCGCCGACGCCTCGATCATGCCGACACTGACATCGGGCAACACCAACGCGCCATCGATCATGATTGGCGAAAAGGCGGCGGACATGCTGCTGAACGCCGCCACCCCGGTTTAGCCCGTTAGGCGTCGCTACGGCTTTGGTAGGGGCTCGGCAGCGTCGGCTGGTGCGGGCTGGTCGAGTGGAATCGTTACGGAGGGCTGGTCGCGGCCCGCCTGCGTCTCGGGTCTCTGTGTCGTTGCGACACTGGCGGGTTTGGCATGGGCAACGGCCTTCGACTTGCGGGGATGGGTTGAGCGGTTAGGCACCGCGCTGGCCCGCTTCAAGATCACATGGGCATGCGCCATGCCGCTGACCTTCCGCCCGGCCGGAACAGCGACATAGCGGAGCTGGCGGGTCGGAGGCTCGGCTGTGGGCGGCGCCGGAGCTTGGCCATCGATGGCGGGCGCGCCGACGATCTTCGAGAGCGGCAGCGCAAAGACCGGCGCGGGTTCTTGCGGCGCATGCGAGCAGGCTGCGAGTAAGCCGCCGCACGCCAACACGACAGCGACGCGGAAGACACCGAACCGGCTGGATTTGCCTGTCTGCATGCTCGCCCCCTGGTCCCTCGGCTCTGATCGTTTCGTCGATTTTCCTCCCGCAGCGACGTGAATGGCCGTGATCGTTTTGTGGCGAGAGTGGCAACCGTCAACGCACGCCCCGAAATAAAAACCCACCGGACTCGAAGCCGGCGGGGCATGTTGTCGCGCGGCGGTTCCAAACGGAGCTCTCGCTCTGTAGTCTGGGTCGTTACGGGACATCTACCGCTCTCATTTTGGATAGGGGAACAGGATGCCCGACCTCTGGCGGTGGGAAAACCGGCGCTTACCGGCGAATCGATCGTTTCGCGAGATCGTCGACGGCACGCGCGATCCTTTGAGAAACGCGGGGGATGCTGCAGCAAGCGGCGGCCTGTATTCCGCAAAGGGCGCCCGCGCTTTCGGTCTGTCGCTGCCCCGGCCGATGGTGCTGTGCGCCACCCTCGCGATCGTGGCGTTTTGCGGCTCGATCTACTGCGCGGTCGGCTACGTCCATTACAAGCACGTCGCCGGAACTGAACGGGCGGCGGCGGAGCGCACCGAGCGCGCCAATGCCGATCTGCAGAATGCCCTGGACGGAATGCGCGACCACCTGGCGGTGGCGAAAACGCGGATCGACACGCTGGCCGGTGATGCAAATCCGCCGGCTGCCGCCTCCAAACAGGACAAAGTTGATCACGCCGTACAATTGACTCCGGCGCTCGGTCCGCCCGATCTGCAGCTGAACGATACCCAGCCCGCGACATCGGCGGCCAGGCTCATCTCGGAGGCTGCCAAACTCTCGGACGGCCATTTGCAGCAATCGTGGGCGCGCATCGAGCTCAATGAGGCTGTGGGAAAGATCCAGCAGCTGAGTGCCGAGTACGACGCGGTACTCGGCGAGCGCGACCAGCTCCGCGAGCACCTCGGCGAGCTCGAAGAAAAGCTGGCTCTCTTGCAAGCACCGCAGGCGCCGCGGCAGGCCGCAAAAGTCCCGCCGAGCAATACCTCCGGCAGCTCCGCCGGCGGCGGGCTGGCCGCCATTGCTTTTCCAAGGTCTGCGGTCGCTGCGCCGGCCGCGGAACAGTCCCGGGAGGCTCTCAAGAACTTCACCGCCCCCGGTTCGGTGCCGAATTATTTCAGCGATGAGAGCGGGGCGATCCTCGGACACCTGACCCCGGCATCCGGCCGAGAACAGCGGTAAAGTCGAGACATCTGAAATTGAATCGGGGATCGCTTTGGCGCCGGTCCTCGCGCTGAGCGATCAGCCCGGTTGCCGGTTTGGCCGCCGTTTCCGGATCGCGATTTCGGCCTTGAGCTGCTCCATCATCCGCGCAAGTTCGGCGCTTGGGCGCATCCGGTATTTCCCTTCCAGTTCAGCGAGAGCGCTTTCCAATGAGCGCCGCCCCTTTATCGCCTTGTCGATCCGATCCACCATCCGACGGAGCGCCGGATCAGGCGATGTGGGCGATCGCGATTTCTCGCGCCGCGACCGGTTCGGAAAATTGCGTTTGGCACGCAAGCGACCGCGGCATGGCGGCCTCGTTTCTGTATTTTGCGGTCCTGGATATTTGCGCGGCGTCGGACACGGCAGTAATCGATGCGTTTTGTTCTGCTCGGCAACAGCCGCATTGAAGGCGTGGTTCCGGTATTGCGACAGCCCGTCGCATCTGTTGCCAAATCGGAACACCGGCTGGCGGTTGGGGGAGCGCCGGCGGCTGCCGGTCCCAGCCGGATGGTTGTAGCGATTGCGCCGTATTATGAGAGGCCGAGGAGGAGCATGATGCCCAGGACGGCCGCCAATACGATCAGCCCGGTGGAGATCACGTACCACACATCGCGCGCCACGGGCTGTTCCCCAACACCAAAGCTCGGTTTCGTTAACCATGCGGCGACAACATTACTTCTACATTAACATTCCCTGACACGCGACGGCTTTCATCGAAGATAGGCGGGACCGATGCTGCCTCCCAGTGACAAGATTGCGATCTGCTTCGCCCACGTCGCCTACCAGCTGCAGGAGCGCTTCGCTGCTCTCGACACCGGCATCCACAGCTTCGCGGTCCGCGATGCCGAGACGCTGATGGATCGCGTAGGCGAGGCTGACGTGCTGGTGGTCTCCGGGCTGTGGCAGAACACTCTCCTCGATCACGCCAAGAAGCTGCGCTTCGTCCAGGCGATCGGCGCCGGCACCGACCAGTTTCCGCGCGACGAACTGGCGCCCCGCGGCATCCGTCTCGCCAGCGCGCGCGGCGTCAACGCCCGCGCCGTCGCCGAGCATGCGATGGCGCTGATCCTGGCGCTGAGCCGCCGCCTTCCCGAGGCGCGCGACAATCAGGCAAGGCGCCTCTGGCGCGGCATGATCGGCGATCTGTCGCGGCGCGAGGACGAGCTCGGCGGCAAGACGCTGCTGGTCGTCGGCCTCGGCGATATCGGCGGCCGCCTCGCTCGCCTCGCCAAAGCCTTCGACATGCGTGTCGTTGGACTGCGCCGCGATCCCTCGCTCGGCGGCGGCACGGCGGATGCGGTGCACCCGATGAGCGGGCTCAAATCGCTGCTACCCGAGGCTGATTTTGTCGCGCTGACCTGTCCGTTGACCAACGAGACCGAGAAATTGATCGATGCCGAGGCGCTCGCTCGCATGAAACCCTCCAGCTATCTCGTCAATGTCGCGCGCGGCCGGGTCGTCGATGAGGCGGCGTTGGTCGAGGCGCTCGGCGCGCGCCGTATCGCCGGCGCCGGCCTCGATGTGACCGCGGAAGAGCCGCTGCCGCCGATCTCACCGCTATGGGGGATGGAGCATGTGCTGATCACGCCGCACACCGCCGGCGAAACCCGTCATTACGAAGACAACGTGATCGAGATCCTGCGCGACAATCTCGAACGCCTGTGGCGCGGCGAATCACAACTGCGTAACCAGGTTGTCTGAGCGGCTCCGGGACGCGCCCTCCGTGCTAGGTTGATCGCAGCGCCGAAAGGCGAATCAAGAGCGAGGAGGGAGGACATGAAAGCACCGGGCTGGACCTGGGCAGCCGTCGCGCTGTTGGCGTTGGCAGTCAGCGCCGCCGGACAGGCGCAACAAGCCGGCATGAGCTTCTTCGTCACCAGCGAAGGCATTGGCAAGGGGGCCGATCTCGGCGGACTGGACGGCGCCGATCGTTATTGTCAGCAGCTGGCGCAAACAGTGGGGGCGGGCAACCGTACGTGGCACGCCTATCTCAGCACCCAGGAGGCCGACGGCAAGCCGGCCGTCAACGCGCGTGATCGCATCGGCCGCGGCCCCTGGCCGAACGCCAAGGGGGTCGTCGTCGCCAAGGATGTCGATGAGCTGCACGGCGCCAACAACCTGACCAAGCAGACCGATCTGACCGAGAAGGGCGAGGTGGTCAACGGCCGCGGCGACACGCCGAACAAGCACGACGCGCTGACCGGCACGGCACCCGACGGCCGCGCTTTTCCGCCGGGCGACGACAAGACCTGTCACAACTGGACGAGTAGCACGCAGGGCACGGCGATCGTCGGTCATATCGATCGCCAGGGTTTGACCGACGACCCGCCGGCGCATTCATGGAATTCGTCGCACCCCTCGCGTGGCCCGGAAGGCGGCTGCAGCCAGGCGGATCTCCGCAGCACCGGCGGCGCCGGTCTGTTCTACTGCTTCGCGGCGAATTGACCGGAATCGCATGGCGCCAGATCACATGTAGGGCGGAATAGCGAAGCGCATTCCGCCGCGGTTACGGCACGGCAATCTTGCCGGCGAGGGTGGTCGCCATCACTTGCACCTGCTGCTCGGCTGCGCGTTGCTGGTTTTCCAGCAAGCGGGCCTCGAACGAATCTTCGGCAGCGGTCAGCGCCTTGTGGACGCTGACCTCGAAACCGGCCCGGTTCAAGGCCGCGTCGGTTCGGCTCAACAGCCAATCCACCGATGTGCTGGCGGCAAAGCCGATGATCAGGGCGCCTGCCGCCCCCGTCAGGATGCCGGTCACGATATTCGCCAGCACGTTCGGCAGCAACCCGAACAGCGGCAGCAGGAAACCGCCGAGCAGCGCCGCGACGATGACCGGCAGAACGATAAAGCTGATCAGCTTGGTGGCGAAGGGTCGCGCCAGACGCAGGATCACATCGTTGATCGGGCTGCCCGTACCGGTCAGCTCGAGCGATTGCGAAAATTCGCGGCGCGCCGACGCCGGCAGCTGGTCGATGTTGCCGGCGGCATTGCACAGCGGCGCAAATCTGCCGGCCCGCGTGTCCCAGGACGGGTCCGGGACCCAGCCCTGCGCCGGATCCTGGCGCTCCACTCGCCGGGCCTCGCGCCGGACGAACTCGGTCAAGGCCCGCTGATATTGACCGCAACGTGTCGAGAATTCGTCACGCACGGTGGTCTCGGAGGCGCTCAGCGCCGCCGCCATCTTGGATTCCAGCGTCGCCGGTTCGATGACGCGCGCGGCGAATTGTTGCTCGATCTCCTGAACCAGCCGGGCCTGAACCCGATCCGGCATGTCAAAAGGCGAGCCGGTCATCAGACCCTCCCAGGTCCAGCGAAAGGTCTTCGCCAACAGGATCCAGCTGGTCCACCAATCGAACGCCCAATCGGCGTAAGCCGGAACCCGCTCGTCGATCTCCTCGAAGATCGGCGTCAGCCCGGCGCGCAGCCGGCTGGCCCGGGCCATGGACATCGCCTGCGCATCCGCTTCGAGCCGTCGCTGCTGGGCCGACACGAACTCGTCGTAATGCTCCCGGTCGACCCCGGCTCGGCGCAGCACGCCCTCGTCGTCGCGCCACGCGAAAACGACATGGGAAGCGCTTGCCGGCTCGCCGGCTGCCTCGGCCTGGGAAGCGGGGGCGGCTGTGACCGCGGCTGCCGGAAGAGCCGGCGACGACGCCGGTCCGCGCGATAGCCAGACAAGACCGATCAGCGGCAAGACGATGAGGCCGGCTACCAGTCCGACGCAAAACGGCAGGAGCCAAGCGCGACCCGCTGCTTTCATCGCGCCAAAGCGGGCGCGCAACGTGCTTTGCGTGTTGTCTTGCCGCATGCGCCCCTTAACCGGCCCTTTTTCGGCAGGTCCGGGTAAGTAATATAGCCCCCGACATTAAAGGAGGAGCGGCGGCAGGGCTATCTTCGATTGCCGCCGGCTAGAGCAGGCAAAAGCGGAGCGAGGGCGGGGAACGCGGTGTGTCCTACGGCTTCCGCGGCGCGAGAGAAGCGATGTCCGGATGATCGCCATACCACCACGCGCCGATGACGCCGCCGGCCATGGCGCCGATCAGGGTCGCGCCGCGCAGCGTGATCAGTGAGCCGGCAGCCGCGCCGATCAGCACCCCGGCTCCGATCGCCAGCACCTTCCCCTGATCTATCGTGGCGGGGACGGCGAGTGGATTGGCTTGCACCAGCATCGGCCGCTCCGCGGCGTGCGCCGTACCGGCGGCCATCCCGGTGACGCATACGACGACGGCAAGCGTCAGGTGCCGCATCGGAAACCTCCCTGGCTGCTGTGTGGGCTTACTCCGCGACCGCGGCGCCGGCGGAGCGAATGGAGGGCATCATGCGGGCCCCGCGTCCTGCTTCGGCCGCCGCGCCGCGTCCGGCCATGCTCATTCCGGAGCTCCGTCCGCCCGACATGGCGGTGGCGGCGCCGCGGCTACCGCTCGCCGGTCTGACGACCGCCGCTGCCGCATCGCCCGAGCCCGCGCCTTCCGCGATCGCGGCGCCATCGGCGGTATAGGCAGCACGAGCCGCACGACCGGCATTTCCTCCCATCATCCGCATGGCGGAGCCGCGGGCCGCGCCACCCCCGGCGGCGGCCATCTCACCACCTGAGCTCGCCGCGGCCAGCTCGCCGGCTTGCGTTGCCGCCATTCCGGCAGCCGTCTCCGTCGCGCCCACGGCAGCGGCGCCTGCGAGCGCGTACCAGGCTACCGCTGCAACCGCTGCCGTCACGATCGCCAGCGCGACAATCTGACCGCCGGTCAGCCCGCCTGAACTCGGCGGTGGCGCGGGTTGCTGAGCGTGACTCACCGCAGGCACGGCGGTGCACAACGCAATGACAGCTACGCACAACAAACGGCGCATCGATTCTCCCCTTATTTGCGAAGGGCACGAAGTTTCACGGAAGCGCGTCGTGCCGCAGCAACCTGGATGCTAGCCCATCTGCCTTGCGGTTTCCATCGCCGAGTGAACAACGCTACTCGATGATGCCGGAATAGGCGGAACTTCCAGGCGCGGAAATGCGGTGCTTTCCGGCGACCGTCATGGCGGACTTATATCGGCATACCAGGCCTCGATCTGCTGGTGAAGGACGGCGATCATCGCGGTTTCGGCGGCGTTCTCCGTCGCATCGACCGACTGCTGCAACGTGTCCTCGAATGCCTGGCGGGTCAGTGACGCTTGCACGCGATTGCTGATCATCTCGGCGACGATCGTCGTGGCGAAACCGATCACCGCGCCGATCGGGATCGTCGTCGCGATGCCGCTGCTGACCGCGGCGCCCGGTATCGCGGGCATGCCCAGCCCGAGCCCGACCGAGCCGCCGGCGGTGCCGCCCGCGAAGATGCCGAGGGCGAGGCTTCCCATCTGCGACACCACCGTGCCGACCAGCTTGTCGAACATCGTCATGATCGTGCCGCGGATCTTGTCCGAATCTGCCCGGCTCGTGTCGCGTGCGTCGAGTTCCGGCGGAGCCCTGCCGGAGGGCGGCAATTTGAGCCGCACCGTCAGCAATCCGCGCCGGAAGCCTTGCTCGACGCTGACGTCCTCGTGCATGACGGCGCGATCGTCGCGCTGGCCATCCCAATCGAGTGTGACGCCCGCCGCCTGTTCGGGAGAAAGGCGCTGCGGCGTGCTGGCATCTTGCTGGATGAACTGCCGCATCGCCTGCCGCTGACCGGCGATGAGGCGCTCCCAATGCGCCCGGAGCTTCGCGTAGGATGTGTCGAACGCCGTCTGCAGCCGAACTTGCGTCGCCTCCGGCCGTACCACCTGCTCTGCATATTGCTCCTGCAGATACTCGACCAGCCGGGCGGCCATGACCCCGTACAGGCTGTCTTGCTGGGGCGAGAAAATATCGAGGCTGCGCCCGAGGTAGTCGAGCGCTGCGAGCAGCCCCTGGGCCACGAGTTCATAGGTCGTCGCGTAGCTGGAATACCAATCGGCATAGTCCGGCACGCGGTCCTTCATGTCGGCGAAGACCGGCCGCAGCGCCGCCAGGATCTCGGCCGAGGCCTGCTCGCGCGTCTCGCTCCGCACCGCATCGAGCGCCTCCCGGCGGGCATTCAGGAATAACGCGAATTCCCGCGCATCGACCCTGCCACGGAACACTGCTCCGGTCTCGTCGCGCCAGACCACGGTGTCGCGAGCGGGAGCGGCGGACTCTTCGGCTACGGGGACCGGCGGCGCAGTGCCGATCGGCGCGACGTTGGGCCCAGGGCGTGGACCCAGCGCGACATATCCGCCGATAACCGCGGCCGCGGCGAGCGCGGCGGCGAGCGTGACCGGAGCGGCATGCACCCGGCACCACGCCGCAAGCCGTTCGGCCGGAGGCGCTCGCTTCTCGGTACCTGGGATCATCGAACCTCGCACAACCAGGCGCCGCGGCCGCCTTCGGGTTTACATCGCGATCAATGTTCCCGTTCCTCAGCCGGCGTTGCTGGCCGAGCGGCCTCTTGTTCGGGCTCGTCCTCCGCGAGGGCCCCTATTCAGACGGCCTCGGGTGCCAATCGTGCGCCAGCCGTTGCGCTTCCGCCAATTGCGTCGGGTTCATCAGCTTGCCGACGATGTCGCGGTTGCGCAGGGCGATATCGCGATCTTCACCGGGCGGCAGATGGGCCGCCGCGAGATTGGTGTAGAGGTGCGACTTGACGTAATCCTGCGGGACCCCGTCGCCGTTTGCGTACATGACGCCGAGATTGAGCTGCGCGACCGCTACCCCTTGCTCGGCCGCCAATTTCCACCATTGCACCGCGGCGACGAAATCTTGCGGCACGCCGCGGCCGTAATAATAGATGTCCCCCAGAGTGCTTTGCGCCATCGCGTTGTTGTGCTCGGCGGCGGCGCGGTACCAACGGGCCGCTTCGCTGTAGTCGCGCGATACGGCATGGCCATAATAATAGGCATCGCCGACCAGCGCTTCGGCGGTCCCCAGGCTATACACCATCGGCGGAACAACGCTGTCGATGGCGGTTGCGAAGCCCTCTTCCACCGGTGCCATCCAGGAGTGCACCGTCGTCATCCAGCCGACCTGCTGGCGATTTGAATGACTGTCCGCCTCCGCCGCGGCAAGCGGGCCTGCCACAACGATGGCGGTCAGGACAAAGGGGAGGAGAATTTTCATGCAATCACTCCATCGGTAAACGGCCGATGGCCTCTAAAAGATGCTACACGTGAATTCATCGACTGCCGCTCGCGCATGCGTGTCCCAACCCGGACTTGTCCCGTTGTCTCAGCGCGCCAGAGCGAAGTGCTCGTCGCGGGCCGGGATCGGCGAGACCGCGGGCTGGCGCAGGGCCGCGCGCGAGGGGCTGCCGCTGGCGCTGTCGTACCACCATGCCGCCAGGACGCCGCCGGCGACACCGCCGAGCAGGCCGACCGTATCGCCGGCGAGAACGGCCTCGGCCGCGACCACTCCAAGGACCGCGCCGATGCCGATCGCCAATATCTTGGCGCTTGAGAGGCCCTCGACGGACAGAGTGGGCGCGCTCGGTGCCTGCACCGGCTTCTGCTGCGCCGATGCGGACAACGGCACCAGCGCCGACAACACGAGTACAACTGCCAGCATCAGATTGCGCATTTGGTTATCTCCCCGTCGGCCCCGCCTGTGAAGCGCCGCTGCCCGGCACGCCGTGGGCCACCGTGAACCATGGATTGAGGGCGGCGGTGCCGTCAAGTTTGTCCTGCGTCCGGCGCTCGGCGAGACGGGTGGCAACGGCGGCGGAACACCCCTATAGTCGAGAGTCCATAGGGGGCGCGAGATGGCTGTCTGGACGCTTAGGGGAGGCGAACCCGGCCGCGCGGGACCGCGACTGAAATCGGCGGCCATGGCCGGGTG
>Ga0210400_10001589_pt1 | contig 22269 bp, 18 predicted proteins | sample IncBWH26MmetaG_FD_155456 | JGI IMG/M metagenome (GOLD analysis project Ga0210400, IMG submission 155456) | Forest soil microbial communities from Barre Woods Harvard Forest LTER site, Petersham, Massachusetts, United States - Inc-BW-H-26-M | ecosystem: Environmental > Terrestrial > Soil >...
AATCTTCTGCCGCGCAGGCGCGACCTCCGATGGAAAACTCGTCGCCATGGATTTTATCGCCGACTTCAACACGGGCGCCTACGCATCCTGGGGACCAACTGTCGCTGCGCGCGTCCCGATTCACGCTTCGGGGCCATACAAAGTGCCGCACTTCAGAGCGATCACCCGCGCGATTCATACGCATCTGCTTCCCGCGGGCGCGTTCCGCGGCTTTGGCGTACCGCAAGGCACCATCGCCCAGGAACAACTTTACGATTCGCTCGCGGAAAAACTCGGCATGGACAAGCTGGAATTCCGCTGCCTGAACGCGCTGGACGGTGAGAGTCCTACCGTGACGGGCCAGGTGATCGGCGGAGGCGTCGGGATTCGCGCTTGTTTCGAAGCGCTCCGCCCGCGTTGGCAGCAAGCGCGCCGGGAAGCCGCTGCATTCAACAGCGATTCGCGGAACTCGCTTCGCCGCGGCGTGGGCGTCGCGGGCATGTGGTACGGCTGCGGCAATACTTCTCTTCCGAATCCGTCCACGATGCGCGTGGGCCTGAAATGCGATGGCCGCATCGCTTTGCATCAGGGTGCGGTGGACATCGGGCAGGGTTCCGCCACGGTCGTCACACAGATCTGCGCCGAAGCCCTTGGCGCGCCACTCGACAAGTTTGATCTTCTCTCAGGCGACACGGACATCACTCCCGATTGCGGGAAGACTTCTGCCTCGCGGCAGACTTTCGTCAGCGGCAAAGCCGCGTATCTCGCTGGTGAGCAGTTGAAAAAGAACATTCTGAAATTGGCGGGCGGCTGTGATTGCGCGAAGATACATTTCCTCGGTGGCTCGTTGATCGTCGAAGATTCTGGCAAGAAAAAGTCCGTCGACCTCCGCCAGCTTCCTTTAGACGAACGGGGCTATATCGTCAGTGCCGAGGCCACATTCGACCCCGCCACATCTCCTCTCAACAATGATGGCCAGGGTGTCCCCTACGCTGTCTATGGTTTTGGCGCGCATCTGGTTGAACTCGAAGTGGACACGGAACTCGGTACGATAAGAGTTTTGAAGATCACCGCCGCGCACGACGTTGGCCGCGCTATCAATCCGACTCTTGTCGAAGGCCAGATCGAGGGCGGCGCGGCACAGGGCCTCGGCATGGCGCTGATGGAAGAATTCTTTCCCGGCAAGGGCGAAAATCTTCACGACTATTTGATCCCGACCATCGGTGACATGCCGCCAGTCGAATCCATCCTGATCGAAGATCCGTCCCCCGCAGGGCCGTTCGGCGCGAAAGGCATCGGCGAGCAGGCGCTGATTCCCACCGCCCCGGCGATTCTCAACGCGCTTTACGACGCCGTCGGCGTGCGCATTCGCAAGCTGCCCGCCACTCCCGACAAAGTTCGCGCCGCTATCCTCGCAAAAGCGGCGGCCAACTCCGGAAATTCGCATGCCTGACGTGTTTCCTCCAGACACGGTTCGCTGCGACGCCTGCCCGGTGCTTTGCTACATCAAGCGCGGCCATGCAGGCGCGTGCGATCGCTACGCCAACGTCGAAGGGCAACTCGTGCGCGTTGATCCGCATATCCTGCTCGACCGCGCGAAATCGCAGGGCACGCCGCTGGTTCCCTTCCTCGAACGCGAGGGTGACTGGGACGGCAAAATCATGAAGGGCCAGGAAACGTTCGTCACCGCCATCGGGGCCGGCACCACATATCCCGACTACAAGCCCGCACCATTTATTGTTTCAAGCGAAGTGGAAGGGGTGGACATGGTCACGGTGGTGACGGAAGGAATCTTCAGCTATTGCGGTGTGAAGCTGAAAATCGACACCGACCGCCACCTGGGACCCGAGCGAAACCTGGTGCGCGCGCAAGGCGAGCCTGTCGGCCATGTGACCACCGCTGAGTATGGCTCGCAGATGCTTTCGCTTGGCGGCGTGCATCACCTCACCGGCGGAAGCAAGAGCGAGGGCCGCATCACGTGCGAAACGCTGCTCGAGCTTTGCAACGGGAAAGAAGTCGAGCTCACGATTGATGACGGGGCCAGCATTCGTGTCGCAGCCGGGAAGCCTCCGGTCGTCAACGGCCAGCGTGAGGAACGTATGCGCGTCGGCTGCGGCTCCGCGACGATCGGCATGTTCGCCAAGCAGTGGTTTGGCAAAGTGGACGACGTTGTGGTGGTGGACGACCACATCACCGGCGTGCTCTCCGAACATCAGGCGGGAAAACTTCTGGGTGTGCGTGAAACGGGCATCGCAATTCAGGGCCGCCGGTCCACGCCTGGCCGGTATTTTCAGGTGGCCGAGCCCGGCACCGGCTGGGGCGGCACGAATATTTCCGATCCGTTGACGATTTTGAAACCGTTCAAACCGAAATTTGCATGGCCGCATCTACGCCTGCTGATGGTCAGCACTACCGGGGAACAGTTTGCGTATTACGAACTCGATGAGGCGCTGCGCCCCGTGGAGAAAGAACTTCCCGAACCGCTAAGAGAATCCGTCGGGCGCATTCGTGAGAATTGCGAACCTGCACTTACGACAGTGTTGTTCATGGGCGGAGCCGGCGGCTCTTTGCGCGCTGGCGTCACGGAAAACCCCGTGAAGCTCACCGATTCTGTGAAACGCAAACTTACCCGCGTGACTTGCGGCGGTGCGCCTGCATACATCTGGCCCGGCGGCGGCATCACCTTTATGGTGGATGTCACTCGCATGCCGGAAAATGCATTTGGCTATGTGCCTACGCCCGCGCTCGTCGCTCCCATCGAGTTCACGCTGAAGAAAGCTGATTATGCCGTTCTCGGCGGCCATGTGGATTACGTTCGCCCGCTGGCCGATGTGCTGAAAGAAAAGGAACGGCAGAGGCAGCTTGTTTCCCACGCGCAAAATCCGTGGCCGCTAAAGCCCCACGCCGGGAGCAGCGAATCATGAGAGATCCCGCCCTGATTCGCATGCTGCCAGACGGGCGCCGGCTGCATCTGCACGATGGCCCGATCGATTTAATCATCGAGGCCAGCGGTTCGCCGAAAGCAATCTCGGCCGCCTACGAAGCCGCCGCACGCCGCTTCGTCTCCATTCTCGATGAACTTTGCAGCGAATTGCCGTTGCTCCGCAGCCGCACGGAGAAAGATTCCGAGCGTCCTCTCGGGGCGGCGGCTCAACGCATGTTTGCCGCCGTTGAACCGTACTGCGAGGATTGTTTTATCACACCGATGGCCGCTGTCGCGGGGTCCGTCGCCGAGGCAATTCTTGAATCGATGACTGTGGCCGCGAATCTCGAACGCGCTTACGTGAACAATGGCGGCGATATCGCAATTCATCTCGCTGGTTCCCACCGTTACAAGGTCGGTATGGTCGAGCGGCCCGACTCTCCTTCCCTCTTTGGTTCGCTCGAAATCGCCGCGAAAGATCCTGTGCGAGGGATTGCGACCAGTGGCTGGCGCGGCCGCAGTTTTTCGCTTGGCATCGCGGACGCTGTGACCGTTCTTGCCGATTGCGCATCCGCTGCCGACGCCGCGGCCACCGTGATTGCCAACGCGGTGAATCTTCCGGATCACCCGGGTGTTACGCGCATCCCCGCATGCGAAATTTCGTCCGACTCGGATCTCGGCGATTTACGCGTCACTCGCGGCGTCGAGCCTCTTTCGCAATTTGAAATCGAGGCAGCACTCGGAAACGGCCTGCGCGTGGCAAGCCTGCTGCAAGAAAAGCACCTGATTCACTCCGCGGCGCTCTGCCTGCAGAAATGCGTTCGCGTATTGCCGGATTCATTCACTAACTCAAGGTGCTTTTGTAGGGACGGCTTTCTGAAGCCGTCCGCTCCGGAAATTAACACACAATTTGAACTCACCGGAAGGACAAACCCGCATGCCTGAAGTCCAACTTCGCAAACGCGTCGTCATTGTCGAAGAAGTTTTCCACGAAGGCGGGCCGGTCGCCGCTGTTCCGTTGCGGCGGGCGGCGGCGCTCGCTGTCATTCAGAATCCATTCGCCGGGAAATACGTCTCCGAAATTTCCGGGTTCATGGAGGACCTGAACCCGCTTGGCCTCGAAATGGCGAAAGCGCTCGTCGCAGCGCTCGGTGGCGATCCGAAAATTGTTGAGGGCTATGGGAAGGGCGCGATTGTCGGGCAGGCTGGAGAATTGGAACACGGAGCCCTGTGGCACGTGCCCGGCGGCTACGCGATGCGCGAAATTCTCGGCAACGCGAAAGCCATCGTACCCTCCTCCAAAAAGGTTGGCGGTCCCGGCACGCGGCTCGACGTGCCTGTCACGCACATCAACGCCTCGTATGTCCGCAGCCATTTTGATTCGATGGAAGTGGGCATCGTCGATGCGCCGAAAGCCAACGAAATTCTGCTGGCGCTGGTGATGACCACTGGCCCGCGCGTCCACGCCCGCGTAGGCGGCCTGAAAGCCTCCGAAATCAAAGGCCAGGACGGCCTCCGCTGATTTTGGAGTGCGGCAGCCCGGCTGCCGCTTTTGCGGTGTAAACCTAACAAAAAAATGCCCGAAAGGCGCTAACCGAAACGAACATCCCATGAAAACCAAAATCCGAAAAATCTTAACCTTCGTGGAAGAAACACACACCGAAATGGGCAAACCGGTAAATCCGCCCACACGCCGCGCCGCCGCAGCCGCGGTTATCGAAAATCCATTTGCCGGACACTATGTCGAAGACTTATCGCAGCTGATGGAAATCGGCGAGGAACTCGGCGCCCTGCTCACCGAACGGGCCGTCGCGGCGCTTGGAATTCCCGGCGCCTCCGCGGAAAGTTACGGCAAAGCCGCGGCCGTCGGCGAAAATGGAGAACTCGAGCACGCCGCCGCCATTCTTCATCCCAAACTCGGCACGCCGGTCCGCAAGACACTCGGCAAGGGCGCCGCGCTGATTCCCTCTTCCAAAAAACGAGGCGGCCCCGGCGTCGCTCTCGATATCCCCCTCGGCCACAAAGACGCCGCCTTCGTCCGCAGCCATTTCGACGGCATGGAAATTCGCGTCAACGACGCACCGCGCGCCGACGAAATCCTGGTAGCCATCGCGGTAACCGACAGCGGCCGTCCGCTTCCCCGCGTAGGCGGCCTGACCAAGGACCAAATCAAGGGCGAAGACGGCCTCCGCTAATTTTGAGTGCGACAGCAAAGCTGCCGCTTTTACGCGCTCAGCTCATCCTCCCAAGCCATCACAAATCGCCTGAAACAAAACTTTGAGAGGGTTTGCAGTTCTCTTTTCGAATCTTTACTTCGTTGCATCCTTACTTCTTCACTTCACAATCTTCGGCACTCTCGCCGCTGGCGGTGTATTCCTGCTGCGCTCGCTGCGCACTTCCCCATCAATTACCGTCATCCCGATTCCAGGCAAGTCGCCCAGCCGCACGCTCTCGAGCAATGTTTTCCCCGCAGAATGCTGCGCCGCGTCCATGAACACAAAATCGGCTGCGCGGCCCACTTCGATCAGTCCGCAATCCAAATTTCGCATCCGCGCCGTATTGCCGGTCGCAAAGCAAAACGCCACTTCCGCGGGAATTTCCCCAATCGACGAAAGCGCCGCAATCACCCGAATAATTCCCAGCGGTTGCACGCCAGACCCGGCCGGAGCGTCGGTGCCCAATATCACGCGATGCAACTGTTTCAGTTCTTTTGCTGCACGCAACGTAAACAGCGCCGCGCGCTCATTACCGTTATGCACAATCTCCAGGGCGCGCGAAGATTCCTCGCACAGCGAACGGATCTGCGCATCCGGAAGCGCCGTGTGGCCTCCATTGATGTGCCCGATTACGTCCGCGTCAGCCGCAAGCACCACGTCTTTATCAATCAAGCTCGAGCCCGGTATCGACGGCCCGCCCGTGTGAATCGTGCTCTGCATCCCATGCTTCCGCGCCCAGGCCACCATCTGCCGTGCGGTCGGCCCGTCTTTCACGCTGCCGAGTCCCACTTCGCCCAGCAAACGGACGCCGGCCTCGGCCAGCGAGCGAAAATCTTCCTCCACCATGCCATGTTCGATCACCGGGGCACCCGCCAGAACTTTCACCCCGCTTGGCCGGAACGCCGCAAACGCGCGTTGCGCCGTAATCGCCATCGCTTTCACGCCGACGACATCTTTCGGGCGTCCTGGCATGTGAACTTCGCCCGCGGAAATCATCGTGGTAACGCCGCCGTGCAGGCAACTGTCAATCCATCCAATCTGGTTCTGCCGCGGCGTCCAATCGCCCGCCACCGGATGCACGTGGCTGTCAATCAATCCGGGTGCCAGCGCGGTGCCATTTGCATCAATCACCCGCGTCGCGCCCTCTGTGTCAACGTCCTTCTCGCGACCAATGGCGGCTATCCTTCCCTCCTTCACCACCACGGTGTCCGCATCCAGAATCGGCCGCTGCAAATCTCCGCTGAGCAGCACGCCAATATTCCGAATCACCAGTTTCGGGCCGGCACCAGACTTCGACTCTTCCTCGTGCGCCATCTCCCACACCTCTCCCCAAGAGTTTCTAAACTTGTCCTGGTTCTAAATGCAGCTTAGAGCTCGCCTTTTTTCATTTCTGAAACCGCATAATCGCAGGCGCGTGCCGTCAGCGCCATGTACGTTAGCGAAGGATTCACGCAGGAGGACGACGCCATGCACGCACCGTCCGTCAGGAACAGATTTTTCACGTCGTGCGCCTGGTTGTGCTTATTTAGCACTGATGTTTTTGGATCGGCGCCCATGCGCGCGGTGCCCATCTCGTGAATCGTCAATCCCGGCGGGCTATTGTGATTGAAGAGGTGAATGTTTTCAGCCCCGGCGGCAGCCAGCATCTCCGCTGCCTGAATCATCATGTCGCGCAGCAACGTCTTTTCGTTGTCTCTCCACTCGCAGTGAATCTTCAGCACTGGAACGCCCCAGGCGTCCACACGCGCTTTATCAATCTCAACAAAGTTCGCGGGGTTCGGCAAACACTCTCCAAAGCCGCTGAACGTCATCTTCCAGGGGCCGGGCGTGCGCAGCCGGCTCTTGAAGCTCGCGCCGAATCCGCTTTCGTGAATTCCCCGCTGCCAGCTTTCGCGTTCCGCCTGACCCTGGAACCCATAGCCACGCAGAAAGTTTTTCTCTCTGCTTGAGACGTTGCGGAATCTGGGCACATAGATGCCGTTGGGCCGGTTTCCGAACTGAACGCGATCCAGATAACCAGGAATGATTCCGTCGGCGCCGCCGCCCATGATGTGGTCCATCAGGTTTCTGCCGAGTTCCCCGCTGCTATTGGCCAGCCCTGTCGAAAACTCCGGCGTGGCGGAGTTAAGAAGAATTCGCGTAGACTCCAGCGCCGAGGCACAAAGAAAAATGAGGCGCCCCTGAAATTCCATGGCTTTGTGGGTTTGCCCGTCAATTACCTTTACCCCGGTCACGCGGCGCGTTTGCGAGTCAAAAATCAGGCTGTGCACCACACTGTACGGCCGCAAAGTCAGACGCCCGGTTTTTTCGGCCACCGGCAGCGTGGCATTCAGGCTGCTGAAATAGGATTGCGTGATGCAACCGCGGTGGCATGGTCCGCAATAGTGGCACGCGGCGCGCCCATTGTGCGTCTGGGTCAAAACCGCTGCGCGGCCGATCGTCATCACCCTCTCGCGCCCAAACTGCCGCGCAATCGCTTCTTTCACCGCAATTTCGGCGCAATTCATCTCCATCGGCGGCAAGAAGTGTCCGTCCGGCAATTGCGGCAGGCCCTCGGCCTGCCCCGTAATCCCGGCAAAATCCTCCACGTAGTTGTACCAGGGCTCGATGTCGGCGTAGCGGATCGGCCAGTCGGCGCCGATTCCCTCGCGCGCGTTGGCTTCGAAGTCCAGATCGCTCCACCGGTAAGACTGCCGCGCCCACATGATGGATTTTCCGCCAACCTGCCGGCCGCGAATCCAGGCGAACGGTTTGGCCGGATCGGTGGTGTACGGATTTTCCGTGTCATTCACAAAAAACTTGCTGGCCCACTCGTCGCACGCGTAACAGGTCCTCTGAATCGGCTGATCCTTCAGTGTCTCCCGGCGGTTGTTCATCCCGCGAAATTTCAATTCCGCGATCGGGACGTGTTCCACATAATCCCGGTCCGGCTCAATCGGCCGGCCGGCTTCGAGGACCAGAACCTTCAGCCCTTTCTCGGTAAGCTCCTTGGCCGCCCAGCCTCCTGTCATTCCGGAACCGATGATGATCGCGTCGTAGGTCGCCGGCTTCTTCACGGTCCTCATGGTTTCACCTCGGGCTCCGCCGGCACGCAACCGTGCAGCGCCCCGGGGATAATATCCACTTTGAGCTCCTGCTCCTGCCCGATCGGCGAGGTGTAGTAACCAACCAGGGTTAGCCGCCGCATTTGCGCAAAAAACGGAAGCAGCAGCGTCAACTCCCACGGACGAGGCTCTTTGGGCGAGTATTCACTGTGCGAAACCGTCAGTTCTTCGTCGAAACCCTGCACGATGGCAGCCTGCTCTTTCGCCGACGCATCGGCAAAGCCATGTCCGAAAAGCGCGTTTGTCCTGCGGTCAGTTTCCGCAAGCCCTTCGAGGAAAACTTTGCGTTCCTCTTCCGTAGCCCACTCGGTCAAAATCAGGTCGATGAATTCGTTTACTTTTGCGGCCTTTGCGCCAGGAGTGCCGGTCGCGGGAATCATCACGTCGCTCATCGCTACAACGATCTCATTCTGCCCCGCGGAAAGCGTGCCGAGACTGCCGGCTTTGTTCCCGGCAATCTGCGCCTGCAGCGTGGCCGCAAACAGATCCGACGACAACACTGAAAAAACACTCGCTGCTCCCATCAAACGCAGCGCTTCACGACGTTCCATGGTCCCTCCCGGGATTCGGCCCGCAATCGCTCGTTGAAAGTTACCCCTGTATTGGCCTCGCCGCAACCTGCGTTATCCGGTTACTGCCCGCGACGGCAATCCGGACATACGCGCGCGACCCAAAGGTGTTTCATGAGAGTTTGGCAGGTAATTTCTGGAAGGCGACAGTTGAAACAGATCTCACGAAATCTTGCCGGAGATTAGAGCACGTCTGTCCAGCGCGGTGAAGCTGCGAAAGCTGCATGGATCAGGCCAACATGGGAATAGGCCTGCGGGAAGTTCCCCCACATCCTCATATTTGAAGTCTCATAGTCCTCGGAAAGAAGACCAAGAGGCGAGATCGAAGAATGGACACGGTCCATGATTTCCCTGGCCTCGTCGGTTCGGCCCGCGTCAGCAAGCGCCTCCACCAACCAGAAGGTGCAGATGATGAAAGCCACCTTTGGCGATCCGAACCCGTCATCCAATCTGTACCGAAACAGCCAGCCATCATTCGAAAGCTCGCGGCGGATGGAATCTATCGTTCCGGACATCCGGGCGTCCTGGAACGGCAGAAACCTCAAGTAAGCCATCTGCAGCAGCGAAGCGTCCAGATCCTGCCCCCCATAGCTAGCCGCGAAACTGTTGATCTGCGGACACCATGCCTTTGCAAATATTTCTCCGCGAATTTTTTCCGCGGCGGTGCGAAATTCATGCTCCAACTTTTGAGCGTGCAGAGAGGACACACGCGCCATCCGGTCAACCGCGGCCCAGCACATGAGATTAGAAAACGTCTGGGGTTTCCATTCCGTGCGATATTCCCATATACCCGCGTCGGGCCGGCCGGCAACGGCAATGGCTTTTCGCGCCAGCCGTTCGATCAATTGGAGGGCCGCCTTTGAGCGCTCCGCGCTAAAACGTTCGTCCAGAAAGATCGGCGCAAGCGCCAGGACCATCTCGCCAAAGACATCGTTTTGCACATGCGCCGCTGCGCCGTTGCCTACCCGGACCGGTCCGTCTCCATTGAAACCCGCCCAATTGTCCAGGATTTGTTCGTCGAGCCGGGATGTACCATCGACGCGGTAGAGGGGCGAAAGATTCAGGTCCGGTGTACCGCCGGCGATATTCAGAAGGTAGTGGATGAAGCTCTCTCGTTCTTCGAACTGCCCCAGCAAACGGAACGCGCCAAGCGAGTAGTAAGCATCGCGTAGCCAGCAATACCGGTAATCCCAGGTTCGCCTGCTTCCCGGCGCCTCAGGAATGGAAGTCGTCATCGCCGCAATAATCGCGCCCGTGTCCTCAAAGCAATGCAGTTTGAGCGCAAGAGCCGAACGAATCACGGCATCCTGGTAGAGCGGCGGCACACTGCACTGCTTTACCCACCGCTGCCAATATCGTTGGGTTTCAGCCAGAAAACGATCGGCAAGAGGTCTGAGCGGTTCCTCCACGGGCGTGCCCCACGACAGCACCATCTGCCGTCGATCGGTAAGCGTGAACGACTGGCCCCCAAGGTAGGAAACCGGGATGTCGGTCGTAAGTCGCAGTTGACTCTCGAAACCCTCGAAGCGTACGTGATTCGAACCCTGAACTCGAGTCGGGGGCGTTTTACTCCAGCCAAGTTTTGGGTCACACGCCACGCGGATGCGGGGCGAGCCTTCGGTCGGTTCCACAATACGAAAGATCTGCGTGGGACGAAACGTGCGGTCGTATTGCGTAAACCGGGGCGCAAAGTCCAGTACACGGAACGAACCCGAATCCGTGCGAAACCGCGTCTCCAGGATGTTGGTATTTTCCAGGTAAGCCTGCTCGCCGGCCTCCCCGCCTGCAGGGCCCACCAGGAATCGGCCGCCTTCCTTTTCATCAAGCAGAGTCGAAAATACCGGTTCTGAGTCAAACTGGGGCAAACAGCACCATACCAGTTCACCGCTGCGGTGCACCAAAGCAGACAACTGACAATTCCCAATCAATCCCAAATGTTCAAGCAGCATGTTTAGAGGGTAACAAATTGGTTTTAGCGGAGCATACCTGTGTGCACAATTAATTCTCATTACGTGCAATATCGGCAGTGAACTATGGCGCTTTCCCGGGCCCCCATCTTCACAATTAGGGGAACCTGGCTGGATGCCTGCAGCAAGATTCCGAGGCATATTTTGGGATATAACAAGTGCTACGGTGACGGCATCGGGCCCCAACGCTGGCCAGTCCGAGTAGCGGAGCGCGCTCATGAGAGTCAGATTTCTCAAATCTTTCAAAATACTTGCTCCCGGAAATTCGTTGCGCAAGCGCATCGCTTACAGCCTGGCCTTGGTACGGCTGATCCTCGTGCCGGTAATTGTTCTCTCCGTTTATTACCTCTTCCGTATGGGCTCCATCGTCGACCGGATTGTCAGCGTTGACGCGCAGGCCGTGAGCGATGCGCAACAGGCTTCTATCGAAATGCTCGAGGCGCGCCGCGCGGAGCGTAATTATTTACTGCTCCGGGATCCCAGTTACCTTGACACCAATCGTGGCGCCGTGCAGCGCGCGCAAGATGCCTTCGATCGCATCCGGCAGCTTGAACCCGTGGATCAACCGGCGATCCAGGAGGCAAAGGACGCCCTCCAGCTTTACCAGGAGCGCTTCGCTTCTGCTCTGCCGGCACTCGAACGCCATGGACAAAACCCCACCGACCGCGTCCTCGCCGTCATCCGGGCGTACGAACTGGACCTGGACAATTTCCTGAAGAACTCCAAGCACCGCAACCGCAAGCAATTCCTTGAGGAACTGCGAAAACTTGTGGATTCGTTTGACTCGCAAATTTCAGCGACGGTTCAGGCCGGCGATCCTGAACTGGGCAAAGTTACGGACGATCTCCAGGCCGCGAGTCAGGAAATTTTTCGCGTGATTGCGGAGCTGGAATCGAGAAACTGGGCTCGAGTACAAAACGATCATGCGCAGGCGCGCCGCCTTTTGTTGCAAGCCGAAATTGCGCTCAGCATCGTCTCCGCGATTACGCTGATCCTCAGCATCTGGGTGAGTTACGTTTTGCCCCGCCAGGTTATCAAGCCGCTACTCAGCTTGAAGGAAGCAGTCGACCAGGCCGCGAGGGGAAATTACGAGATTGAATTTGACGTGCAAGGCAAAGGAGAAATTGTCGAGCTCGCTGGAAGCCTTCAGAAAATGTTCGCTGCGATTCGCCGAAAACCATAGCCTCTGATCTGACTCCCGCGCGATTTGTGCACACATGAGCATTAGCAGGCGGGAGCGCCGAAATATTCGCCTGCATTGGACAAAGGATGAAGCCTGTCCTTACCGCTTTGTGCGAGCGGTTGGGCACCATCAAAACGCATATCCAGCTACGCTCTTTATTTGCGGACTTTCTCGCCGCCCGACTTTTCATCGCGCCGGCAAAACCAACCGAGAGTCGCCCAGGTCTGAAACGAGTGTCGCACAAAAGCCGCGCGGCCGGCCGCCGGGAGTGAACTATTGCGAAAGGCCAACTCGATGGCCCGTTCCACCGTTCTTCCTCTTCGCAACCAGCAGAGGAGTGCAAACTCTTCGGACTCGATCCGCCGAAAATAGACGGAGAAGTCCATGCGATGAACTGCCAGATAGATTTGGGCCGGCTCCAGCCTGGCCACGGCCCGGACCTTGCTGCGTTTTTTGCGCTCCTGAATCGCGTTGCTCGCCCTGTCAGGCGTGGCGTCCCCCTGTTTCACCTCCAGGAGCAGATTGTCCACCGGAAAATGGAGTTCGAGAAGCTGCACATAAGGCTGCAGGCCTAATTGCAGGTTTGTTAGCTTAAGCTCCTCGAAATCCTCGGAGCGAAGCGGCGGCTTCGCCAGTCCGTCAAAGGCTTCAATATCGGCCCATTCGAGCCGCACCATATCAAGGGCAAGCGCCCGCCGGCCGCCCAACCAGCCTGGATTCTGCCGCAACCATTTTTCCAATTGCGCGCCCAGATTTCGAAGCGTAAACGAACGCGAGGGGCATTTCGCAAGATAAGCCTTGCACATCGCTTCGAAGCGGCGCGCGCCAAGAACCGCTCGCAAACCGGGAAAATCCTCCGCCAGGCTGCCGAGCACCCGAAACCAATATTGCCGATTGTAGATCTCGAGGCGTTCGAAGGAAGTCAGGCGGTCGTTCGGCTTGATGTACCGGGCGGCGTAGGCACTCATGCGTCCGCCGCCGGGTGTTTTGCGCCGCATCCGTTCAGCTGTCGTGAGAGGTTGCATAACGGCGCGAGCGACGGCCCGCTGTAGGGTAACGAGCCTCATACCGCCACCGCCAGCGATCTGCCCGCGAGGAAGCGGTTGGCCTTCATTGCTTCCCTGTGAACCTCTTGAAAGGATGGAATGCTGTCGTCCCATTCGAGCAGCGTGGCGGTGCGCCCCGCCCGTTGAATGGCGCGTTCGTAGAGTTTCCATACCGGATCAAGCACCGGATGATCGTGCGTATCGAGAATATACTTCTTGAACTTGGAATGACCCGCAATGTGGATCTGAGCCACGCGTTCCGCGGGAATACTGTTGAGATAGGCAAACGGGTCAAAATTGTGGTTTTGCGATGAAACGTAAATATTGTTCACGTCCAGGAGAATTCCACAGTCAGCCCGTTCCACTACTTCATTCAGGAACTCCCACTCCGTCATCTCCGAAACGTGGAACTCGGCGTAGCTGCTGACGTTTTCAACGGCAATGGGAATTTCGAGGAAGTCCCTGACTTCACGGACCTTCTGAGCCGTAAGCCGTGCGGCCTCAAATGTGTAGGGCATTGGAAGGAGATCGTGTGTGTAGCGTCCGTCCACGCTGCCCCAGCAGAGATGGTCGGAAAGCCACGGAGTCTGCGTGCGCCTCACCAAAAGTTTCAAACGGCGGAGGTGCTCGCGATTCGGCTTCTCCGCGGAACCGAAATACATGGAGACGCCGTGTTGTACAACTTTGTATTGCTCGAGGATCTGATCGAGGATATGCAGCGGGCGTCCGCCATCGATCATGAAATTCTCAGAGATAATTTCAAACCAGTCGACAACTGGTTTGCGAGAGAGAATATGGTCGTAGTGCGGAGCACGCAGGCCAATTCCAATTCCGTAGTCTGTAAACCCATTGAAGCGATTTCCCGGCATATTCCCTGCTCCCTTCCCGGAGGATGGAGGGTCGAGATCTCTCCCAACCCTCCCAACGGGTTGTGGCTTAAAACGGTCTACGCCGCAGGTGGCTTGGAGCCATCGGTTGCACAGCCGCCCTTGCCCTTGCAAGAGTTCTTTCCTTTGCAGCCGTTGTCGCCGGTTTTGCAGCCGCCCTTACCTTTGCAGGAATTTTTGCCTTTACAGGCGTGCTTTTCCTTAACTTGCTGGTCGTCCTTCTTGTCCGGGTCCTGGCTCTGACCGAGGGTGCTGAAAGATGTTTTCAGCGAGGGGAGCAGGGTTGATGCCTTTGCTGCCGAAGCGGTTCCGGCGAACAACCCCGCGAACGCGGCGCTAGCCAGCAGGGCCTTGGTAGTCTTGGTCATATTGGTAGTCTCCTGTCGATGGAATGTGGGGCCAAACACTTGCCCTACGCCTTATCCGCCGCGGGCATCGCGGAAGTGGCTGCCCGGCTCGCCCCGGCTGGGTTTTGCTGCCATTACGTGGCGGCTTTATACGATTTGACAAAAGTGCCTGGTCCGACGCATTTGAGTCTGGTGGCATGTAAAAGTTTCAATTTTTCTAGCGGGGAGGGCGGCTTGGTTTCGCGCGGAATAGCGCTTCCCGCTCCAACTTGGCGTCGGAAGCGGAAAACCGCCGGGATGTCGATGGGGCGGGTACTTCTTTGCTGGCCTCGTGGGACGGGCGCTCTCCTCGGCGCTCGCCGCCAAATCGCGCTTACTTTGATTTGGCGGCTTCCGCTTCCACTTCCGCCAGGAGGTGATCGAGATCCGCTCTCGAAAGATAGCGTCCGGCCAGCACCACACTGCGGATCTTTCGTGTATTTCTTATGTCGGCCAGCGGATTCGCGTCCAATAGCACCAGGTCAGCCCGCTTGCCCTTTTCAATCGTCCCTGTATCCGCAAGGCCCAGATATTCCCCGGCGTTCAGCGTCGCTGCTTGCAGCGCTTGCATCGGGGTCAATCCGGCCTTCACCAATAATTCCAATTCTTCGTGCAAACTGAAACCCGGATAGACGCGCACACCCGCTGCCGTGTCCGTCCCCGCAAGGATCGGAACCCCAGCCTTATTCATCTCGCCCACCATCGTCAACTCTGCTTGAAAAAACTTCTCGCGGTCCGCGACGGGATCTGTCGACCAGCCAGCTAAAATATCTCTCGTAAACATCGGCCAGGTCCGCTCTCGCCATGCAACGGGAGCATATTTCGCAAGCGGGTCGGGGCCGGAATTCGTCTGCTCAATAAGCCATTCCCCGCGCTCCCAATAAAGCGTCGGCACCTGCCAGGTCTGATTCTTCAGGAATAGCGCGATAAGCGCTTTTGCCCGCGCCGGATCATAGGTGGAGAGAAATCGGCCTCTACCCGGTCCCCGCGGCGCAGCCATCAGTTCGTCTTCGACTGTCGAACAGCCTTCGAACACGCCGGTTAAATGTTCAATACTTTTCTGTCCGGCATTCGAGGCCTCCGTGGCGCGAACTTTATCCGGCACGTGCCCGGCAAACACGATGCCGTCCTTTTTCGCCTCATCCGCAGCTGCGAAATATCCGTCGCGCGGCACCAGGGACTGAATTTTGATGAAGTCGGCGCCATTCTTTTGCAACTCATCGACAATTCTTCGGCCCTCTTCCGCGTTCTTCACCGGCGCGGAGCTCGGAAATACCGGAACCGGTCCATCTAGCATTGGGCCAGCAATGATCATGCGTGGCCCCAAAAGGTCGCCCGCCGCAATTCTGGAGCGCCACTTCTTGAGCGGCTCCAGGTCGCCACCCATATCCCGGACACCCGTTACGCCATTCGCGACAAACAAAGCGGGAATTATTTTTTCTTCCTCGGGCAGCCAAGCTCCGAAGATTTCATGCACGTGCATGTCCCAGAGCCCCGGGATCAGGTATTTGCCGCGCCCATCCACGACCTTCGCTGCCTTCGGTACGGCAATCGAGTCACTTTTGCCAAGCTGCGAAATCTGCGTGCCTTGGACGATCACGGTCATTTCCGGCTGGACCGGCGCACCCGTCGCGTCGATCAGGTTGACGTGGGTAATGGCAAGAACTGGCTCTTGCCCAGTAACGGCCCGACTGCCCGCAACTAGAAAAGCAAAAATCCACACATGCCGGACAATTATTCTCAGCAATGAACACCCTTCTGGACGCACTGCGCATTTACCTTTTGGCCGTTTTCCAGCATCGTCCCGCCCTAAAGAGAGTTTGCACCGAGACGAAACGATTCGCCAGGATTCCTAATCAGGTTGGCGCCTGTTACGTTTCGGTGGAACGTTATCAAGTCCGCGCCGTTGGGACGGTAGACAAATAGTTCGTGACGGCGAGCTCGAGACTAAAATGCATCGCTTCTCGCCCTAGAAGCCCGCCCAGCGCCGATTTCTGAACTATTTTCAGCACTCCCGGATTGAGCCCCACGAGCCACAACAATACTCCACGATCCCGGAGTCGCTTGACCGCCTCCGTCAGCGCTTTCAAAGCGGTATATTCGAGATCGGGGACAGCACTGAAATCGATTGCCACCACCTTGGGTTCGTCCACATCGGTCAACCGCCGCATTTTTTCCGCGATGTTTCCCGTGTTGGCGAAAAAAAGACGCCCCTCGATTCGCACCAGTGCCAGGCCGGGAAACGTTTCATCCTCGGGATGTTCCTCCGAAAGCGGCCGGAAAACATTGGTGCCGGGCTTACGCCCCAGGAGATAGACAGGCGGATCAGCTACCTGGTAGGCAAGCCCCACAAGCGAAAGCACGATGGCAACGATGATCCCTTTTAGAGTCCCGAGGGCGACAACGCCCGCAAATGCGGCCAACGCCCAGGTAAATTCGGTTCGCCGGATGTCGAGGATTGCCCTAAACTCAGCGGGATGAATTAGTCCGATGGAATAGAAAATCACAACGGCGGCCAGCGTGGCATTCGGCATCAGCGCAAGCAGGGGCGCCAGAAAAAGCATGGTGGCGAGAGTGGCTGCGGCCGTGACCAATTCCGCCAATTGGCTGCGAGCGCCCGCGCGCCGATTCACGGCAGTTTGGCTTGTGCCCCCACCCCCGGGCATGGCCCCGAAGAAAGCACCGCCGGCGTTCGCCAATCCTGTGGCCAGCAATTCTCGATTTGCCTTGGGTTCCGGTTCCTCACTTCGGGCAAACGCCCGGGCGGCAGCGATGGTTTCGGTAAAACTCATCAGCGCTATACCCAACGCCCCGGGCCAAAGTTTTTCTGTAAGCGAGAACTCGGGAATTGTGATCGAGGGAAGCCCACGGGGAATCTGACCGACCAAGTCTACTCCAAGCATCTGGAGTCCGAAGAAATGCGCACCCATGATTCCTACGGCCACGGCTATTAAAGGGGCCGGCGCCCGGGGGAGAAATCGTTCGAATCCCACCAGCAGCGCAATCATGATCATCCCAACAACCACGGTCACCAACGAAGCGTCCGGAATTCCTTTCGCGATGGCGACCAAGCTATGAATAAAGCTGCCTTTGGCAATATGTATGCCAATTATCTTTGGCACCTGATCCAGCACGATGACCAGTCCGATTCCCGCTTTGAATCCCACTAACACTGGCTCTGAAATGAAATTAGCCACTGAACCTAACCTGAGCAATGAAGCTAAAACGAGGATCGTTCCCACCAACAGAGTGAGCATTGCGGAAGCTCTGAATAGCGATGCCGAATCGCCTCCGCGAACCACCTGACCGAGTTCAGCGGCCGTCAAAATCGCAATCGTTGTGGTGGTACTCACGCTTAGCGGGCGAGACGTACCCAGCACTGCGTAAATGATCATCGGGACAAAGGCGGTATAAAGTCCCACTTGAACAGGCAGCCCGGCAATCGTGGCATACGCCATTGCCTTGGGTATGACGACAGCGGCTGTGGTGAGACCCGCGATAACATCCGGCCGCAGCCACGGCTGGTTGTAACGGAAGATCCATTCCGCAATCGGAAGTCTGCTGAGCGTTTGACGTCCGGTTGACAAGTCAGGCTCCCGTTCTCGCTTATGCCGCGGTTCTCGTCCCAGCAGAATCGCGGCACTACGAATGTCTATCGCTTCGCTTCCATCTCCCGTATGCTTGGCGTTCTAAAGCATGCGTAGGGAATGCAGATGAGAATCGGCCCAACCAATTCCTTCAGGAACCGTCTCGAGAACAGGTACAGACGGCCCAGTTCGAAGGTGTCCTTAATTGCGGCGCGGGACCTTAATGACGGTCACGAGAATCGCCAGCACCGCCACGAACGTGTCGCGGCGCAACCTCAAGTTGTTGACCTCATGCGCCAAATCACCGCCAGCAGCCATGGCTGCGGACTCTTTTGCCGGACTCCCTTTCCGGCCCGACCGGAATTATTTCTGTTTTGGCGGGTAATTCTTCAGAAGTTTTTCAACCGCCTTTGCCAGGTTCTTTTCCTGTTTTTCCGGTTTTGCTTTTGGATCAATGGTCTTGCTGGCGGTGCCGCGCCATACCATTTCTTTTTTTGCCGCGTCGTACATGTCCAGATCCAACTGACCAACGTAGATTGTCGTGGTCGAGGTCGTGGTCATGGTCGAACCCGTTCCCCCATACCAGCCGCCGCCCCAGCCCGGACCATAACCCCAGCCGGTGTTATAGGAAGTGAATTCCTTTTCGCTGCCGATGGCGGTTTGATAGGCGATGTAGAGATCAGCATTATCCCCGGTTGTTTTCGTTAACCCCTTCTTCGCTAATTCAGCATCCAGTGCATCGGTGATTTGCTTTTGCACCAATTGGTTTGGACGGTCGGCGCCTTTGATGTCAACCCACTTGTAGATCTTGTATTTGGTGAAATCGGCGTTCTTATCAAAATTGTAGCGAACGTCCTGGGCGTAAACGCTCATAACACCAACGAACATCACAACTAAAGTCAGGTACACGGTCTTCTTCATTTCAAAACCTCCCTTGATTCAGCGAAATTCCGCGGTCAGTATCTTTCCCGAATGAACTGGTGCCCCTTGAGCGACCTCTGATCGTCGTAGTGTCCCTTGTCCGCGCGCTTCGGAAGCTTGACTTTTTCGCGTGGAGCCGTTTTGTATGGAATCTTGCTCAACAGGTGCGAAATGCAGTTGAGCCTGGCACGCCGCTTGTCGTCGGAGCGAATCAGGTGCCAGGGAGCGTGTTTCGTATCGGTAGCCTGCAACATATTGTCCCGCGCGCGCGAATATTCATACCAGCGGCGGAAGGATTCCAGGTCCATGGGACTCAGTTTCCAATGGCGGAGTGGATCTTTCAGGCGAGCCTCAAAGCGACGTTGCTGCTCTTTCTTGCCAACCTCCAGCCAATACTTAACGAGGATGATCCCGGCATTGACAATGTACTTTTCGAACGTGGGGCAGAGTATCAGGAATTGACGATATTGCTCTTCCGAACAGAAGCCCATCACATGCTCAACGCCCGCGCGGTTATACCAGCTTCGATCAAAGATGACGATCTCGCCGGCAGCTGGAAAATGTTGCATGTAACGCTGGATATACATCTGGCTTTTTTCCCGATCCGATGGGGCAGGCAAGGCGAGGAGGCGGAACACACGCGGGCTGACCCGTTCCGTGATGGCGCGGATGGTGCCGCCCTTTCCAGCGGCGTCGCGTCCCTCAAAAACAACAATCACGCGCAGGCCCTTATGCTTTACCCAGTCCTGCAATTTGCAAAGCTCTGCCTGAAGTCGCCGGAGCTCTTTCTCGTATTTTTTTCGCTTCAGGGATTTCTCGCCTTGAGACTCCTCTTTTTTGGCCATTGGAATTTGCTCCTCGTTCCCGAAGGGACACTTCCCTATCCCTGGTCCGTGGCAGGCTCTAGGGAGCCGGAGGCTTCGCAGGCACAGATGCCCCACTGGTGCTAACCCACTGCGAGTCGTTCAGATTCCATCCGCCACCTAGCGCCCGGTAAAGATTCACCAGGGCCACTTTGCGGCCGAGATCATAGTCAACGGCAGATTGCTCCGCCGGGAACATCTGGATCTGCGCATCGATGATCTCGAAATAGTTCGCGAATCCGCTGTCATACCGGATACTGGAAAGCCGAACCGACTCGCGATAGGCCGCAACAGAGTTGAGTTGCTCTGTGTAGGCCTTGGCAAGCTCTTGATGAGCCGAGAGCGATGTCGAAACCTCACCAAGTGCCTGGGTAACGGCCTTCTCGAACGCAATTCTTGCTTGATCGCGTTGCGCGATTGCGGCTCGATATTCATTTTTCAAGCGACCAGCCGTGAAAAGTGGACCCGCCAGGTTGCCCGCTAGGCTCCAAGCTTTGCCAGTGCCAGTGAGTTCCGAAAGTTGCGGACTTATTCCACCGAAAAAGCCGGTTAAGGAAATCGTCGGGAAAAAATTGGCTTTGGCTATGCCCACGCTGGCGCTCGCGGCAATCAGGTTCTCCTCGGCCTCCCGCAGATCAGGCCGGCGTTCCAGCAACTGCGATGGCAAACCAGTCGGTACCTCAGGTGGGTCATATTGCTCTGCCAGCGCGCTGCCACGTGCAATCGGGCCGGGGTTACGCCCCAGTAACAAATTCAGCGCAGCTTCCTGGGCAACAATCTGGCGCTGAAGGTCTGGCATAACCGCGGCAACATTGGAGAGAGCCGCTTGTGCTCGGGAAACCTCGAGGCCGGAAGCAGCGCCACCTTCAAACTTGCGCTGAAAGAGCTCTAAAGTGTCCTGGAAACTCTTGACCGTTCGGCTGGCTATTTCAAGATTGGCATCCAACGCCCGCAATTGAAAATATCCCTGAGCAACCTCTGCAAGCACTAGCAGGCGAACGTCGCGCCTGGCCTCTTCCGTTGCAAAATACACGGCGCGTTGAGCTTCATTCAGTTTGCGGATGCGTCCAAAGAGGTCGATTTCCCAGAAGGTGTTGAAGTTGTAGGAATAATAGGTGTGACTGGCGATAGCTGGAAAGGGGTCCCTCTGTCCGGCAATACTTGCGCCATATCCCACTTGGGGAAAATATTGCGAACGCGTCACACCCGCGAGGGCGCGTTCCTGCTCTACTCGGGAAAAAGCCAGTTGCAGGTCGTAGCTATTGACCAAAGCATCGTGAATGAGACCTTGCAAGACCGGATCCTTGAATAATTCCCACCACCCCACATCTGCCGCGGAGTTCGCGGTTATCTGCCTTTCCGCATAAAAATCGGCCGGAGGCTGAATCGCCGGACGCTTGTACTTGGGACCCAGGTTGCAACCGCTACAGAGAAGTGACAGAAGAACGACGGTGCTGATTTTTCGCATCAGTCGTGTCCTCCTTCCAGCACGGCGGGTTGGACCGCGGCTACGTGAGGCTTCTTCTTCGCTATGCGCTCAACCACCACAAACAGCACGGGCACAAGGAAGACCCCCAGGATTGTGGCGGCGCTCATGCCGGTGATCACCGAACTTCCCAGCACTTTTCGTCCAATAGCCCCCGCGCCTTTCGCCTTCCACAAAGGAACGCAACCCAAAATGAATGCGAACGAGGTCATCAGGATGGGCCGCAGGCGCAAGCGGGCCCCTTCGAGAGCAGCTTGCACAAGTTCCTTCCCCTTGGTGTTTTCCAGAATTGCGAACTCAACAATCAAGATGGCGTTTTTGGCGGTTAGGCCAATCAACATCACAAGGCCAATCTGCGCGAAAACATTATTGTCAAACTTACGAAGAAGCAGGCCGCCGTAGGCCCCGAGCACAGCTACGGGAACGGATAGCAGCACGCTGAAGGGGAGCGACCAACTCTCGTACAGCGCGGCTAGAATAAGAAACACGAACAGGAAAGACATTCCAAAAACCATCGCTTGTCCGCCTTCGGCTTTTTTCTCCTGATACGACATATCGCTCCACGCGTAGCCGAAACCCGCAGGCAGAGCTTCACTTGCAACTTGTTCCATCGCCGCCATTGCCTGCCCGGAACTGTACCCCGGTGCTGGAGCTCCGTTAATCTGGATGCTTCGGAACAGATTGAATCGGTTGGTATACTCCGGCCCCGACACCCGCTTGATGGTGACCAAAGACGCCAAAGGTGTCATCTCGCCCTTGGAATTCCGCACGTAGAAACTATTCACCTTGTCCGCTCTCGTGCGATATTCCGGCTCCGCCTGGAGATAAACCTTCCACTGCCGTCCGAAGCGATTGAACTGGTTGACATACGCGCCGCCCAGGAAGGACTGCAGAGTCTGGTAGACTTCGCCGAATTGCAGCCCTTGCTTCAGCACGCGATCCTGATCAATGTCCACAAAAAGTTGCGGTACGGTGGGGCGGAACGTGCTGACCAGTGAGGCGATTTCCGGCCGCTTCCGCGCAGCTTGTGTCAACTTGTCCAGAGTGTCCGAAAGCTGTTGAATGTTGCCGCCGCTCCGGTCCTGCAGCATGAATGTGAATCCACCCGCGGTGCCGAGGCCCGGAATCGCAGGCGGCCCGAACGCGAATGCG
>Ga0210400_10001590_pt1 | contig 22265 bp, 18 predicted proteins | sample IncBWH26MmetaG_FD_155456 | JGI IMG/M metagenome (GOLD analysis project Ga0210400, IMG submission 155456) | Forest soil microbial communities from Barre Woods Harvard Forest LTER site, Petersham, Massachusetts, United States - Inc-BW-H-26-M | ecosystem: Environmental > Terrestrial > Soil >...
ACTGGCCGGTCGGGTAGCGCACGCGGAGCGATCGGGCGGGCGAGGCTGGTTGCTCGGCGGCGCTGCCGCGATGGGCATCGGAATCTGGTCGATGCACTTCATCGGCATGTTGGCCTTTTCAGTACCTATCCCGCTGCGTTACAACATCCTGACGACGCTGGTCTCGCTGATCATCGCCATTTTTACCTCAGGCTTTGCGCTCGCGATCGCCAGCCGTCCGAATCTTGGCGTCAAGCGACTCGCCGCAGGCTCCGTCGTGATGGGCGCCGGGATCTGCGCCATGCACTATACCGGCATGGCAGCCATTCAGATCATGCCGATGATCAGCTACGACCCGCTGCTCGTCTGTGCTTCGATCGCGATCGCCATCACAGCCTCGTTCGCAGCTCTGTGGCTCGCCTTCAAGCTTCGCAGCGGGCAGTCTTGGCTCATGGTCCTCACCCGCAGCGGCGCTGCAGTTGTGATGGGATTTGCCATCACGGGCATGCACTACACGGGCATGGCTGCCTCGATGCTCGCACCTGGCTCCATCTGTTGGGGCGGCGCGGCTTTGGACAACAATTGGTTGGCAGTGACGATCGGTCTCATCGCGCTGGCGCTGCTCGTGATCACGTTGATTGCCGCGGTCTACGATGCACACCTCGAATCGCACACGCGTCAAGATGCCCTGCGACTTGCCCGATTGAACACAGACTTGCAGCATGGCAAGAATCTCCTGACGCTGGCCACCCAGGCCGCCGGGATCGCTTGCTGGGAATACGAGGTACCGACGCGGACCACTCTGTGGACCGAAAACGACATCGAATCCCTGCGCAGCGCGGGTATCGACATCCGCGGACGTCCCGACGCCCTCTTGGCGATGATTCATCCCGACGACGCAGCCACCGCCGTAGGCTTGATGCACGCGGCGATCGCTGAGAACCGCAGGGTGTGCAGCTTGCGCCTTCGGATGATCACCGCCGCCGGGAACACAATTCATCTCCAAGCCCACGCTCGCTTGACTTGCGATGCGCAGGGTCAACTCGAGCGTGTGCTGGGTGTTTCCTGGGACGTCACTGAGCAGGTTCAGCAAGAGGAGCGGCGACTCGAGCTGCAAATGCAACTTCGCGATGTGTCACGCCAGGCCGGCATGGCCGAGGTCGCCACCGGCGTGCTGCACAATGTTGGCAATGTGCTCAACAGTCTCGGTGTGTCCGCCACGCTAGTGCTGGCAGGTCTGCGTGACTCGCGCGTCGGCAACGTCCAGCGGGTCGCCACGCTGCTGACCGAACAAGGTGATCAGCTGGGGGAGTTCTTGAAGAATGACCCCCGCGGCCGTGAAGTCCGGAGCTATTTGACCAACCTCGGCGAGAATCTGTGCGCCGAGAACCGCGCGCTGCTCGCCGACACTCAGGCCATCGTCGTACATGTCGAGCACATCGGCAAGATCGTTGCCGCACAACAGAGTTACGCGCGGCGGGGCGGTGTGACCGAAGAGGTTGATGTCACAGAATTGGTCGATAAGGCGATTGCGCTCAGCTTCACCGACAGCACGGAGGTGACAGTCACGCGAGACTACCAGTTCGCGCCTCGGCTCACCCTCGATCGCCACAAACTGATTCAAATACTGGGCAACCTGTTCAGCAATGCTCGCCACGCATTGCGGGACCAACCCCAAGGACAACAAATGTTGACTGTGCGGATTCGCGCGATTTTAGCCGGTTCGTTCGCGATCGACGTTGAGGATTCAGGAGTCGGGATCGAAACCGCTGTGCTAGAGCGTTTGTTCGAATTCGGATTCACTACCAAGAAGGATGGTCACGGATTCGGCTTGCACGCCAGCGCCAATCTCGCCAAGGAGTTGGGCGGCGAGCTCAGCGGGCACAGCAATGGTCCGGGCCGCGGCGCGCGCTTCAGCCTTCGGATACCATTGCCAGCCCTCACCGAGCAGCTCGCCAGGAGGCGCGCATGAACACCGATGAGAAGCGAGTCGAGAGTATACGCATTCTCATCACCGACGATAACGCGGCGATTCATGAGGATTTCCGCCGAATCCTCGCCAGTGCTGCCCAAGACGATGCGAACTTGTCGGAGGCAGAAATCTTGCTGTTCGGCGACCCGGCAACGACGCTCGCGCATCATCCTGCCTACGCGCTCGATTTCGCGCTGCAGGGTCAGCAGGCGGTGCAGTGCATTAAACGTGCTCGCGCCGATGGCCGTTCTTACGCCATGGCCTTCGTCGATATGCGGATGCCGCCGGGCTGGGACGGGCTGGAAACCATCGAGCGCCTATGGAAAGAGGATCCGCACGTGCAGATCGTGATCTGCTCGGCACATTCAGATTACGACTGGCGGGACATATTCGAGCGGCTTGGCCATTCCGACAAGCTTCTCATTCTCAAGAAGCCGTTCGAGCCGATCGAAGTACTGCAGTGTGCGAGCGCCTTGTCGCGTAAGTGGCAGCATGAGCGAGCATTGGAAGCGCATGTCGAGTCCCTCGAGCAGGTCATTACCGCCCGCACTGAAAAGTTGGAAGCGGCTAACTTGCAACTGCGTCATCTGGCGACTCACGATGCGCTAACGGGCCTTCCAAATCGCGTGCTGCTGGACGATCGCCTCGCCCAGGCGATTGCACACGCCGATAGGGACGCGCTGCCGTTTGCCGTCCTGATGCTGGACCTGGACCGCTTCAAGCTGATCAATGACTCGTTTGGCCATCGCTCCGGCGACATGGTGCTCAACGAAGTCGCGCGCCGGCTCCAGGGCCTGGTTCGCAGCATCGATACGGTTGCGCGCGTGGGTGGCGATGAGTTCGTGCTCGTAATCGGCCCGTCGGCAGGACGCGCCGACGCCGAGGAGATCGGCAAGCGCGCGAATGAGATTCTACGCATGCCCATCCAGTTGGAGGGCGTCGATCTGCGCGTCTCCTCGAGCATCGGCATTGCCTTCTACCCGACCGACGGTGGTTCCGCGGAAAGCGTGCTCGCTCACGCCGACGCGGCCATGTATTGCGCCAAAGAGCGCGGCCGCAATAACTATCAATGCTTTGGCCCCGGCATGAAGTCAGCGGCGCTGGAGCATGTGAGCCTCGAGAGTGATCTGCATCAGGCACTGAAGCTCGAGCAATTCGAACTATTCTATCAACCCAAAGTCGACACCGTCTCCGGTGACGTTCACAGTGCCGAGGCGCTGATCCGCTGGCACCATCCGCAGCGAGGTCTCATTCTGCCGACGCAGTTCATTCCGCTGGCGGAGGAGTGCGGACTGATCCACGAGATCGGCGCTTGGGTGCTTCGTGAAGCCTGCCGCCAATGCGCGGCTTGGCAGCGCACAGGCGAACTGTCACTGCGAGTTGCCGTCAACGTGGCGGCCTCGCAGTTTCGACGCGGCGATCTGCTCGAGGTGGTTCGCAGTGCGCTTCAGAACGCTCAGCTCGATCCGCGCTTTCTTGAGATTGAGCTGACCGAAAGCGCGGTGATGACGAATCCCGAAGATTCCGCGGCCATCCTCGAGCAACTCAGCCGTATGGGCGTATTGGTATCGGTCGATGACTTTGGCACGGGCTATTCGAGCATGAGCTACCTGCGTCGCTTTCCGATCGATAAGTTAAAGATCGATCGTAGTTTCATCACCGACCTTACTAACCGCGCCGATGATGCGTCGATCGTTCAGGCAATCGTTTCACTGGCACACGGTCTTCGGCTCAAGGTGGTCGCCGAAGGCGTGGAAACGCTTGAGCAGCTCAAGTTTCTGCAGTCTGTGGGCTGCGATCAGTACCAGGGTTATCACTTCAGCCCGCCGCTGCCTGCGACCGAGTTTGTCGAGCTGGTATGCAGCTGGCAGAAGGCGGAGGATCGGTCCTCGGTTGACGATGCCTCCCGCACACACAGCAAACTGGCGGCCTATCGCTAAGCCGCCGCAGGCTTATATTGGGTCGATTTGGGTCGGTAGCCCGGATCGACATTTGCAGCATGTAAGTAGCTGATTTTTTTGATAGTTTCACAATGAACCTATGATTCGCATTCACTCGAAGCAGGGTGGTTAGAGCGCTGCAGCATAAAAAGATACTGCTCAAGGGGTAACCCAACCGCCGCGAATCGCTCTTTTACCGAGTAGGATTAAAACTATATCGGGAGTCCCTATTGGCCGCGGCGGAAGACGCGCAAGAGTTGGTATCGGGCCTCGTCGCAAGCCATGGAACACAATTGCGGCGTTTTGTGTTCGCCCGGGTTCGCAACCTCGCCGACGTGCCGGAATTGGTGCAAGAGGTGTACCTGCGCATGTTGCGCATCTCGAACATCGATTCGATCCGATCGCCCGAGGCCTACCTGTTCACCGTGGCGCAACACGTCGTGCAGCAGCACACCATGCGCCAGTCATCGACCCCGCCGGCGGTCGAACTCGCGCAGTTGCTGAAAGAGCCGATCGGCTCGCATGATTCCGATCCGGCGCTGGCGCTGGAGGCACAGCAGTGCCTGGAGCGTCTGCAGCGTGCGCTCGAGGAACTGTCACCGAAGGCGCGTGCAACTTTCATGCTGCATCGGCGCGACGGATTGTCGTTCGAAGAGATCGCCGCCCGATTGCAGACGTCGCGGCCGATGGTCAAGAAATATCTCATGAAAGCCTTGCTGCATTTGCGGCTGCGGCTGCAACAGGCCTGACACATGGACCGACGGTCAAAACTCAATAATCAAATCTACCAAGAGGCGAGCGAATGGTTTGTCGAGTGTCGGGCGGGCGATCTCGATGACAAGACGCGCCAAGCGTTCGACCGCTGGCTGCGCAAGTCGCCGGAGCATATGAGTGCATACTTGGAACTCTCGGCCATCTGGAACGAAGGGCGCTTGCTCGATCCGCACGGCAAGTTCGATCAGAACACGCTCATCGCCGAAGCGGTCGCCGATCGCGACAATGTGATCGATTGGTCCAATGCACGCAACGACATCGATGCCCCGTCCGCTACGCTCGCACCTGCACCTGCACCTGCACCTGCACCTGCGACCGCACCCGCACCCGCACCGGCGCAGCATGAGCATCGCCGTTTTTCTCGGCGGCGCTTCGCGGCAATCGCCGCTTCACTGGTGCTGGCGGCGGCCGCCGCTCTTTTCTATGTGCGAACCTTGCAGGCCCCCACGTATGCCACCGCGATCGGCGAGCAGCGCTCGCTCGCGCTCATGGACGGTTCAACCGTAGAGCTCAATTCGCGCTCGAAAATCGTGGTGCGTTACACCCCGCAAGGCCGCAATGTGGAATTGCTGCAAGGCCAGGCATTGTTCCGCGTCGCCAAGGACGCGAGCCGGCCGTTCATCGTCAAGACCGGTGCGACGCTGGTGCGCGCTGTTGGTACGGAGTTCGACGTCTATCAGAAGCGTGACGGTACGGTGGTGACGGTGGTCGAGGGCCGGGTTGCCATCGTCACAGATCATGCACTCTCCGAGCCGGGCGCTGCGACCGGTGCGACCGATGAGCCGCGCCGAACCAATTTGGAATTTCCAACCGTGCCCAAGGGGCAGGTCGGCAACATCCTGGTTGCCGCGGGCGAGCAACTCACCGTCACCCCTAAGTTGATTAGAATTTCCGAACATCCGAATATCGCCACGGCGACGGCGTGGACTCAGCGGCAGCTGGTGTTCGAATCGGCCTCACTGGCCGATGTTGCGGACGAATTCAATCGATACAACGATCGACAGTTGATCGTGGCCGACCCGAGGCTCGAGACCTTTCATGTGAGCGGGGTGTTCTCATCGACGGATCCGGCGTCCCTCATTCGCTTCCTGCGCGCGCGACCCGAGCTTAAGGTCCTCGAAACAGAATCGCAGATCCGTATTGAGAAAAATACTTCATAAAGAAGCCACTGATCGTTCTTCAAAGGCTCATCTTCATGAGACCGTTGCATTGTCAGACCGTGGCCCTGTTGGGCGTCGTGACGGCGGCGGTCGGTCTCGGCTTCGCCGGCGCATCGATGGCCGACGATGTTCATACGGCAGTGAAGAAACCGACCTACATCCCGGCCGAAAGCCTGGGCCCCGCGCTCCAAACCCTTGCCAAGGAACGGCATTTCCAGATTGTTTATGTATCGGAACAGATCGATGTACTACGTACCAAAGGCGTGAGCGGGGACCTCACACCGGAGGAGGCGCTGCGCGGCCTATTGAGCGGCACCGGATTCACGTTCAAATATGTCGATGAAAAGACCGTCACCATAGTGCCGGCGACACCCCGTTCGGACGCCAAGACCGCGGTCCCCAACACGTCTGAGGCGCCCGGCCCGGGAACGAGCGGTGCTCTACCCAAAGAGAGCAAGAAGGGTTTCTGGGACCGACTGCGCCTGGCGCAATTGTCGAGTGAGCAAGCGGCTGCTGCGAAAACCGACAGTTCGGATAGGGCCAGGGAATCGGACGCCGCCGATTCCGAAGCCAGGCTGGAAGAGGTGCTCGTCACAGCCACGCGGCAGGCCCGGCTCTTGAGCACGGTGCCGATCAGTGCCAGCGCATTTTCCCGCAAGGACATGGATAATGAAGGCGTCAATCAAATTGACGACATCGCTCTCATGACACCGGGTGTGACCTTCACGCGCGGCAACAGCGGCACCACCCAGATCGCGATTCGGGGCATCAGCTCGGACAGCGGGGCATCGACGACCGGCGTCTACATCGACGATACCCCGGTGCAGTCGCGCGTCATCGGCTTCTCGAGCACCACCATATTTCCGAACGTGTTCGACTTGGAACGAATCGAGATTCTGCGTGGCCCGCAAGGAACGCTGTTCGGTGCAGGTTCCGAGGGCGGAACGGTGCGCTTCATCACGCCGCCGCCCAGCCTGACCGAGTACACCGATTACACCCGCGGCGAACTGGGGTTCACCGAATACGGCGACCCCAGCTTCGAGGCGCGCGCCGCGATCGGCGGCCCATTGGTGGAAAACTCCATTGGATTTCGCCTGAGCCTCTCTTATCGGCGCGATGGCGGCTACACCGACCGAGTCGATCGCTTCGGCGGCAATCTCATCGCCAAGGACGATGATTGGCAGAACTCCTTCAACGCGCGCTTCGCGCTGGCATTGCAGCCGGTCGATCACTTGTTGATCACGCCGTCGCTCTACTATCAGTACCTCTACCTCAACGATTCGCAAACTTACTGGGAATACCTGTCGAATCCGAGTCGCGGACAGTTCAACAATGGCGCGCCCGTGACCGCGCCGTTCCAGGCAATCAGCTATCTGCCGGCGCTCAACGTCAACTATACGACGGACAATTTCACCATTACTTCCAACACCTCGTATTACGAGCAGGACAATCGCAACAACCGGGATCTGTCTGCCTTGATCCCGAATGACCTGGGCGTGGAGATCAGTCCCACCCATCCGGTGCCGGGGGATCCCAATTACGCCAGCCAAGATCTTTTCATCACCTCGCAGAAGGCCTTCACGCAGGAGATCCGCATTCAATCGAACCAGCTCGATTCGCGCTTCACGTGGGTGGCGGGACTGTTCTACCAGCACGAGCATCAGTCATCGGATCAGTATGTGCCGGACACGCCGGCCTCGTTCAATCGGCTGGTCGAGGCGGCGCTGGGCGAGTCCACCGAGCAGGCTTTCGGCATGGGCCTCGCCGATGGCGTGTACAGCTATCGATCGCTGATCGATTCCCTCGACAAGCAGCTCGCCGGTTTCGGCGAGGTCAACTTGAAAGTGGTGGGTGGACTGACGCTGACGGCGGGCCTGCGCGTGGAGCGCTCGACGTTCAGTTTTACCAACCGCAGCGATGGCCCGTTCAACGGGGGCTTGACCGTCATGAGGGGCACGGAATCGGAGACCCCGGTGATACCGAAGTACGGCATCTCGTACCAGATCGATGCCGACAATCTGCTGTATGCCACGGCGGCGAAGGGCTTTCGCACCGGCGGGGCAAACGCCGCCATTCCGGCGCGCTGTGATGCGGATCTGGCGGAACTCGGCTACGTCACGGCACCGGATTCGTATAAATCGGATTCGGTTTGGAGCTACGAGATCGGTTCGAAGAACCGCCTGCTCGATGGGCGCCTGCGCCTCGAGTCCAGCATTTTCGATATCAAATGGAGTGAAATACAGCAGCAAGTGATCCTCGGCACCGGCTGCGGCTTGAATTTTGTGGCCAATCTCGGCAAGGCGACCAGCCGCGGCTTTGATTTCCAGGGGGAGTACCTCGCGACCGACCATCTTAGAGCCGGTCTGGCACTGGGCTACAACCACGCTGCCTTCGATCAATCGCTTCTCTCGCCGCCCGATCCGGTGACGGGGAATCGTCCGGTGCTGGTGCGCGCCGGGGATTCGTTGGGAGTCAATCCGTGGACGGTTGCCATGAGCCTGCAGTACGACTTCATCTTCGAAGGGCACAAGGGTTACCTGCGCGCCGATGATCAATTCGCGAGCAGGCAATCAACGCCCACACCTGCCGAGGACTCCGGCAATCAGACTTACGCGTCCGGATTGGTGCAGTTGCCGCAGACCAATCTGCTCGCGTTGCGGCTCGGTACACGTTTCATCAACGGCGTGGATCTGTCGCTGTTCGTCAAGAACGTGCTGGATGCGCATCCGGTGCTCTCCCGCAATCAAACCGGATCGAATCTCGATCTGATCTACGCGGATCGCACGTTCAGGCCCCGCACTATAGGCGTGACGATCACATCGAGGTTCTAGCGCCGCAACCGGAAGGATCAATGTCACGGAATAACTCGCAGCTGCGAGCGCGGTGCTGGTCGGCTTGGGACTGTGGGTGAGAGTGCGGCTGACCGAGACGCCAGTGTTTGCCGCCGCGTTAGCCGATGCGCCGCCGCCGCGCGTTCCGGCTGCGACGCTGCTCAAGGGTTTCCCGCGGGAAACGCTCGCGGGAACCTTCGCGGTGGTGGCGGCCTTCGCCATCTTCTACCTCACCACGACATTCACGCTGGGCTACGCAACGACGACACCGGCCTATGACCGAGGTGAGTTTCTGGCGGTGTTGCTGATCGCCATGCCCTTTCTTGCCGCCGGGATACTGTGCTCAGGCATATGGTCCGACCGGCGCAATCCGCGCCGGGTGTTGATCGCAGGCTGCAGTGTCGCCGTGCCGTTAGGTCTCCTGCTCGCACCGGCTCTCGCCAGCGGCTCCTTAGGTGTGATCTGGCTATTTCTCTCCGCGGCGCTCTTCGTGATGGGTCTGGTGTACGGGCCCTTGGGCGCGTGGATGCCGAGCCTGTTTCCGGCGCGCGTCCGCTATACCGGTGTGTCGCTCGCTTTCACCGTGGGCGGCATCTTGGGCGGCGGCATCGCACCGATTCTCGCGCAGTCACTCGCAATTCGCGGCGGTCTCACCTGGGTGGGTTTGTACTTGAGCGCGGCCGCACTCTTGAGTCTCATCGCTCTCATGACTTTGGGACGCCTGGCGAGGCCGTGAGAAAAAATATATTTGTAATCGGGTAACCGATCGGTTCTCAATCGCTCTTCTCCCGCATGAGACCGTTGCCATGTCGGACGACGGTCATACAAAGGCTCTTCAAAGGGCAGGGGAGTTCTCATGCGTCTGAGCGTCGTGACCGCCATTGGTGTTTGCGTTGTCGGCGTATCCATCGCCGATCCTGTTTTGGCCTCGGATGCGGATGGCCCTGGGGCCAGCGCCAGCGCTACAGCAGCATCCGATCAGGGCGGACTGGAGGAGATCGTCGTCACCGCCACTCGCCAGGCCAGGCTGTTGAGCACGGTGCCCATCAGCGCGAGCGCCTTTTCGCAGAAGAGCCTGGATGCGCAGGGCGTGAACCAAATCGATGACATTGCGCTCATCACTCCCGGTGTGACTTTCACGCGCGGCAACAGCGGCAGCACCTCCATCGCCATTCGCGGCATCAGCTCCGACAGCGGCGCCTCGACCACCGGCGTCTACATCGATGACACGCCGGTGCAGTCGCGCGTTATCGGCTTCTCCAGCACGACCGTGTTTCCGAATGTGTTCGATCTCGAGCGAGTTGAAATTCTGCGCGGACCCCAGGGCACCTTGTTCGGCGCCGGATCCGAGGGCGGCACCGTGCGCTTCATCACGCCGCAACCGAGCCTTACCGATTACACCGACTATACCAAGGGGGAAGTGGGATTCACGGAACATGGCGATCCGAGTTTCGAGGCCGGCGTGGCGGTGGGCGGCCCCATCGTCAATAACGAGATCGGCTTTCGTGCGAGCGCCTCGTATCGGCGCGACGGCGGCTATGTGAACCGCGTGGATCGCTTCAGCGGTGACTTGATCGCCAAGGATGACGATTGGCAGAACACCTACACGGCACGTGTCGCCTTGGCGTTTCAGCCGGTGGATCACCTGCTGATCACACCGTCGTTCTACTATCAGAACGTCTACATCAACGATTCGCAGACCTACTGGGAATACCTGTCGAATCCCGACAATCATCAATTCAACAACGGTGCGCCGGTGACTGCGCCGTTCCAGGGCACGAGCTACCTGCCGGCGCTCAACATCAATTACCAGGCCGAATATTTCACCATCACGTCGAACACGTCTTATTACGAGCAGGATAATCAGAACAACCGCGATCTATCGGCATTGATCCCCAACGACCTAGGCATTGCGATCAGCCCCACGCATCCGGTTCCCGGGGATCCTACCTATCAGGATCAGGATTTATTCATCACCTCGCAGAAGGCGTTTACGCAGGAAATCCGGATTCAATCGAACGATCTCAACTCGCGCCTCACGTGGGTGGCAGGCGTGTTCTATCAGCATGAGCTGCAGTCCTCGAACCAATATGTGCCCGATACGCCGGCGGCGTTTGACGCGCTGGTGGAAGCTGCGCTGGGACAGACAACCCAGCAGGCATTCGGCATGGGTCTATACCAAGGGAAGTACAGCTATACCTCGTTCATCGATTCCATCGACAAGCAGATTGCGGCATTCGGCGAGATCAACTTCAAGGTCGTGGGCGGGTTGACGCTCACCGCGGGCTTGAGAGCGGAACGTTCCACCTTCGCTTTCACGAATACCAGCAACGGTCCCTTCAATGGCGGTCTGTCGGTGGTGAACGGCAACGAATCGGAAACGCCGATCATCCCGAAGTACGGCATTTCGTATCAGTTAAATCCGGCCAATTTGTTCTACGCAACCGCGTCCAAAGGGTTTCGTCCCGGCGGCGCGAATCCCGCGATCCCGGCACGCTGCGACGCGGATCTGGCAGCGCTCGGCTACACCTCCGCGCCGGATTCTTATAAGTCGGATTCCGTTTGGAGCTACGAGGTGGGATCCAAGAACCGTCTGATGGACGGTCGCCTGAGGCTCGAGACCAGCATCTTCGACGTCAAGTGGACCGGCATTCAGCAGCAGGTCATCCTGGGCACCGGCTGCGGATTGGACTTCGTGGCGAACTTAGGCAAGGCCACCAGCCGCGGATTCGATTTCCAGGGCGAGTTCCTGCCCGTCGATCACCTCACGACCGGGCTCGCGCTTGGCTACAACCATGCCGTGTTCGATCAGTCGATCTTGTCGCCGCCCGATCCGGTGACGGGCGTCCGGCCGGTACTGGTGCGCGCGGGGGACTCGCTCGGCGTCAATCCGTGGACAGTCGCGGTGAATGCGCAATACGACTTCAACGCCTGGGGTCACAACAGCTACGTACGCGCCGATGATCAGTTCGCGAGCCGGCAATCGACGCCGACGCCCTCGGAAAATCCGAACGACGAGACCTATGCGCCGGGTTTGGTGAAACTACCGCAAACCAATTTACTGTCCTTCAGGCTCGGCACCCGGTTTGCCAACGGCGTCGATCTGTCCTTGTTCGTGAAAAATGTATTCGACAGCCATCCGATTTTGAGCCGCGACCAGACAGGCTCCAACATCGACACGATCTACGTGAATCGCACGTTTCGGCCGCGCACAATAGGCATTACCATTACCTCGAGGCACTAGCTATGAGTGGGGTAAACAAGATGGCCGTTTGCAGTCGACGATTTTTGTATGTGGGGGTCGCGGTTGCCGCGCTGGGCGGCGGCACGCTGCCTGCCTTTGCAGGTAGTTGCGAGCAGCTGGCGCAGCTGAAGCTGGCCGATACGCATATTTCGCTGGCGCAGTCGGTGGCCGCGGGCGCCTTCACACCGCCCGTGCCGTCCTGGGCGAAATCATTTATGCAGCCCGCGGCGATTCCGGCAGCCTTTTGCCGGGTGACCGGTGAGCTTCATCCGACGTCGGATTCGAACATCAAATTCGAAGTATGGCTGCCGGCGACGGGTTGGTCCGGTCGCTACGAGTCGGTGGGCAACGGCGGTTTTGCCGGCTCGATTCGCTATGACTCGATGCGCAACCCGCTGCTCGCCGGCTCCGCGGTTGCCTCAACCGACGATGGGCACGATGCGCCGGCAATAGGCCCCACCAGTGCCGAATGGGCCTTTGGGCATCCGGAAAAAATTATCGATCACGGTCATCGCGCGGTGCATCTCACCGCAATCACTGCCAAAGCGATCACCACGGCGTTCTACGGCCATGCGCCGGCGCACGCCTATTTCGTCGGTTGCTCGAAAGGCGGCCAGGAAGCCTTCATGGAAGCGCAGCGCTACCCCGAGGATTTTGACGGCATCGTGGGTGGCGCCGTGGCGAACCAATGGACCGATTTGTTCTCGAGCTTTATGTGGACGGAAAATCTAAACTTGGCGAACAAGGAGAGCTATTTGTCGCCGGAGGATCTGGCAAAAATCGGCACGGCGGTTTCCGCGGCCTGCGATAACGTCGGCGGCGTCAAGTCGGGGTTCGTGCAGGATCCGCTGCGTTGTGAAGTGAAACTTTCGTCAATGGGACTTACGCCTGCCAAGCTGCGCACTTACGAGGCTTTGCATCGAGGGCCGAAGGATCACGCTGGTCGACCCACATACGCGGGCCAAGCTTATGGCAGCGAGGATCCGGGCTGGCAGGACACCATCAGCGCCAGCAATTTTGAAGCGGCGCAGACCGAGGCGCAGATGAGCATGTACGGCGCCAATTTCTATCGGAATTTCATTTACCAGGATAAAAACTGGAGCTTCCACGGCTTCGATCTGGAGAAGGGGCGCGCGGATGCCGTGCGGGTGGTCGGCAACAGCATGAATGCCGAGGATGTGCGTTTTGCCGGCTTCAAGGCGCATGGCGGCAAGTTGATCCAATATGGCGGAATGGTCGATTCCATCGTGACACCATTGAGCTCGGTGAAGTTCTACCAGGCGGTGGTTGCGGCCGACGGTCACAAGCCCGATGCGGGCGCTCTGGCGCGGACCCAGGAATTCTATCGATTATTCTTAGCGCCAGGCGTGGGCCATTGCGGCGGCGGCCCGGGTCCGAATCAATTCGGCCAAGCGGGCGGCGGCGGGGACGCTGAACACGATCTGGTCGCTGCGCTGGAACAGTGGGTGGAAAAGGGCGTGCCGCCCACCCGGATCGTGGCAACGAAGTTCGTCGGCGATGACACGGCGAAAGGCGTGGCCATGACCCGGCCGTTGTGCCCATTCCCGCAGGTTGCGAAGTACAAGGGAACTGGCGATGTGAAAGACGCTGCGAACTTCGAGTGCAAGGCTCCTTAAGCGGCGGCAGCCCATTCCGCTGGGAGCTGCCGCAACGCTATAACATCGGCGTCGATGTTTGCGATAAGTGGCGCGGGGAGCCCAAGAGGATCGCGCTGATCCATAAGCCGGCGGTCGGCGAGTGCGTGGAATACACCTTCGCCGACATTAGCCGGCTGTCCAACCAAACGGCGAACTTGCTGCTGAGTGCCGGCTTGCGGCGCGAAGATCGAATCGCGGTATTGCTGCCGCAGATGCCGGAAACCGCCATCGCGCACGTGGGAATTTACAAGATCGGCGCGATCGCCGTGCCGCTGTTCAGCCTGTTTGGAACCGAAGCGCTCGAATACCGTCTCGCCGACAGTGGTGCGCGCGCGGTGATCACGGACTTAGGCGGTGCCGCGAAGCTTGAAGCGATCCGGCATCGGCTGCCGCAGCTTAGCGTCATTTACACCATCGATGGCGTTGCCGCCAACAGCATGGATTTCCATGGCGGCTTGTCGCGGCAGAGCGATGCGTTTGAGCCGGTTGAGACCATGGCCTATGACCCGGCACTCATCATCTACACCTCGGGCACGACCGGATCGCCGAAGGGCGCGCTGCATGCGCATCGAGTCCTGCTTGGTCACCTCCCGGGCGTTGAGCTATCGCATGACTTCGCGCCGCAGGCCGGTGATCGATTCTGGACGCCCGCCGACTGGGCCTGGATCGGCGGCTTGTACGATGTGTTGATGCCGGCGTGGCACCACGGCCTTCCGGTGGTCTCGCACCGATTTGTCAAATTCGATCCAGAAGCCGCGTTCCAATTGATTGCGGACTTAAGAGTGCGCAATGCCTTTCTTCCGCCGACGGCATTGAAAATGATGCGCGCCGTCGCGAATCCCAAAGCGCGTTGGCAATTCAACATGCGCAGCATCGCGAGCGGCGGTGAATCGTTGGGGCGTGAGCTGCTCAGTTGGGGACGCGAGACCTTTGGACTGACCATCAATGAGTTTTACGGCCAGACCGAATGCAACATGGTCGTCTCCTCGTGCGCAAGCACGGGTGTGGCAAAGCCGGGACACATCGGCAAGGCGGTTCCCGGTCACCGGGTCGCGATCGTCGATCAGGCGGGGCGCATCGTGCCTGCCGGTGTTGCAGGCAACATCGCAGTACAGAGCCCGGATCCGGTCATGTTCCTCCGCTACTGGAACAACGAGGCGGCGACCGCGGCCAAATTCGTGGACGACTGGCTGCTGACCGGAGATATCGCCGAAAGCGATGCGGAAGGCTACATTCGATTCGTCGGACGCGACGATGACGTCATCACCAGCGGCGGCTACCGTATCGGGCCGGGTGAAGTCGAAGACTGCCTGCTCGGGCATCCGGCGGTGCGCCTCGCTGCGGTGATCGGGGTACCCGATGCATTGCGAACGGAAATCGTCAAGGCCTTCGTGGTGCTGCGCGAGGGCATCGAGGGCAGTGAGACGCTCGTGAACGAGTTGCAAAGCCACGTGAAGGCGCGCCTGTCGGGGCACGAGTATCCACGGCAGATCGAATTCGTGGCGTCTTTGCCGATGACCGCGACCGGCAAGATCATCCGAAGGTTGTTGCGCGGTAAAGAAGTGAGAAATTCCTAGTTCACTCCGGCGCCAAATGCCACATTCCAGAATAGGCCCGGGCGCGCCATTCGCCGATGCAAACAGTGGCGTTTAAGGACATCACGGCGAAGGCGCCGAACTAGACAAACGATCATGAGCCCACATCTTCCAATCGGCTGCGAGGCCTTCCATACGCTGCATCCGCTCTAGCTCCAGCCGCGTCGCGTTGTTGTGCGAGATGAGCTCCGTAAGTCGTGTAAATAAAAAATCAGAGTTCGGGCGCTCATCTAGATGCACGACGTCGCCCGGCGCAATTTCACCCGGCTCAAGCACGCGGTAATACCATCCCGAACGGCCGCTACGCACCATGGCTTTTGGCATCATCTTGTCCTGAAAACGTAATGCGAGCTTAAAACACGGTTGGCGTGGCTGGCAGACTTGAAGGCGGGCGCTGCCAATGCGATGAATATCGCCGGCGCAGAGGTCTGACTCGCGCATCCCCTCGATACACAAGTTCTCGCCGAATCCACCCGGTACCAGCACCGCGGCGTGCCGCGGATATTCGATCCGCCACGCGCTGTAATTCTCCAATGAGTAGCCATATACGGCTTTCTCGGGTCCGCCGTGGACTGACAGGTCCGCCTGTTCGTCGCCTCGAATACCCAGCGGCGTGACCTGCGCCGGTTGATGGAGCGAATGTTTGACAAAGGCACTCGGCACGCCGTCCGGCCCCAGCGGGGCAACCTTACCGGCATGTATCGAACAAATGCGAGAGGGTTTCAAGTGAAGTAGTTAACTCACACCGCCGCGATTTTTGGATCTACTAGTTTGTCTTGGGTCTTGTTGACGAAGTCGCTCGCGTCATGACGTTCGTGCAACTGGTCTGGTAGTTCGCCGAAAGCGCGGTTGACCTTGCGGCCGCGTTGTACGGCGGGGCGCTTGGCGATTGCATCGCTCCAGCGCTGCACATGGGCGTATTCCTGCACTTGCAGAAACTCACCCGCGCTGTAGAGCAATCCTTTTGCGAGGGCGCCGTACCAAGGAAAAACGGCGATATCGGCGATTGTGTACTCGGGACCGGCGAGATACTCGGACTCGCCCAAGCGGCGATCGAGGACGTCGAGCTGGCGTTTCACTTCCATGGCAAAGCGATCGATGGCGTATTCGATCTTCGTCGGGGCGTAGGCGTAAAAGTGACCAAACCCGCCGCCAAGGTAAGGGGCGCTGCCCATCTGCCAGAACAGCCAGGACAAACACTCCGCACGGGTTGCGAGGTCGGTGGGCAAGAACGCGCCAAACTTCTCGGCGAGGTACAACAAAATCGCGCCGGACTCGAATACGCGGATGGGTGTTGGACCGCTCCGATCCATGAGCGCGGGAATCTTCGAGTTGGGGTTGACGGCGACGAAGCCGCTCCCAAATTGATCGCCTTCGGTGATCCTTATCAGCCAGGCATCGTACTCGGCGCCGCTCATTTTAAGGGCCAGCAATTCCTCCAGCATCACGGTGACTTTCACGCCGTTCGGCGTGGCAAGTGAATAGAGCTGCAGGGGATGGCGGCCAACGGGCAGTTCCTTGTCATGCGTGGGACCCGCGATGGGGCGATTGATGCTCGCGAATCGACCGCCGCTTTCCTTGTTCCACTGCCAAATCTTCGGTGGCGTGTAGAGGGTCGATTCGGTCATGATCTAGGCTCCGGGGGTTCACTCAAGGATGGGCGGAATAGGCGTCGCCTAATATGGTAGCGCGCTTCGGGGCCGTCTCAGCCGACCAATTCGGCATCCGATTATGCTCAATTCACATAAGTGCAGGCGGCGAGTGCCGACGGGCTGCGGATGTCTATTTGATCATTTTTCTTTGCAGTATGCAGATCGCGGCTCCACCTAAGCCGGCCGGCTAAACCCATGCGTTACGGCGGCTTCGATTTGCTGCGCAAACGCCTCATCGTCGCTCTCTTCAGCAATGCCAAGTGCCGCGCGTTGGTACGCATCGCCGAGCGACAATGCGACGACCTCGCCCGCAACTTGCCTTGACCTATTGGCAGGTACTCCTCCGGTTTCCAGCAGTTCCGCAATACGCTGCCGTATAACGCGCATGCCGGACTGATCAAAGGCGCGAGCAAGATTAGGAAGACGCCAGCCCTCCGCAACGATCAAGCGATAGAGCGCCAGCGCATCCGGCTCGATCACCACCGACGTGAAGGCGCGCAACTCGCCCGCGAGCCTGTCGGGGGCGGGCTTTTGAATGTCGGCAAACGGCGCGTTCTCAATTTCCTCGCGCATGTACTCGCACATGCCGATGACCAGCCCTTCGAACAGCGCCTCCTTGTTTGGAAAGTGCCGATAAAGGGTCATTTTGTTGATACCCCCTTCGGCTGCTACCCGGTCAAGCGTCGTCCCGCCCAGGCCATCCCTGAGCAGAATGGGACGCGCGGCCCGCAGGATCGAGGCGCGCTTCTCTGCCACGCGCAGCCTGCGCGGGTCGTCCGCTCGCCATTTCCTAGCAGAATCAATGACTTTCATACGATACGATCCCGTATTGTATTACTGATATTCATGATGTACTATTCCGTATCGTCTAATTGTAACAGGAGAACCGTCATGCGCAATCCCGTCGATCTTGCCCACCTGTTTGCAGCCATTGTGAACGGCATTGCGGCGTTGGCGTTCGCCGGTGCGGGGCTCGCCAACCTCTTCAATGTCGGCAACGCGGAAGCAAACTTCCAACGCTGGGGCTACCCCCGAGGATGGCGCTTGTTGACGGCAGGTCTGGAGCTCGCGGGTGCGGCGTTGCTATTGCTTCCATCCACGCGTCTCATCGCGCTTGGCGGACTGGCACTTGCGATTGTTGCCGCGCTTGTGACGCTTCTGAGAAAGCAGGAGCGCTTCTCCCATCTCATACCGGCGATCGGCTTCTTCGTCATGATCCTGGCAGACGCCGCTCTCCACCGTGGATAGTTCGATATCGAGAATGAATTCGCCGCTGTTCTGGTGCACTCTCGTAATACCGGTCGCTATCATCGGGCTTGGCGTCAACTTCATACTCAACCCCGTTGCAGCATCAACTGCCTTCGGCATTCCAATCCACGACACTGCCGCCTTTCCATTTATGTGGACCAAGGGTATTCGCGACATCTTTTCGGGTCTGGTAATCCTGGCGTTTCTCTTGAGGGGAGACCGACGCACAACCGCAACACTCTACGCTATTGCAATTTTCATCCCGTTCTGTGACGGGCTGGTCATTCTGAAGCATCTTGGCTTTGCGCCACCCATCTATATGCATTGGGGAACAGCGCTTTACATGATGATCGTTGCCGCGTTTCTTCTTAGAAGGAAGAACCTCTGAATACGGTCGCGGGTTTTTGGTTGTTGCGGGTTCACTTCTGTCCTTTCAAGAGAATCCGGAAGGCTAGCGCATGCGTGATCAGCAGTAGCGGCACAACGAGAGTCGGAATGAAGTAGGTGGCACCCAACTGGCCCGCCACGAGTCCTGCCGCATTGGCTTGATAGAATGCGTTCAATAGATCGAACGTGCCCCAGAAGTTGAAGATCCACACGAGGACAACGCCGGCTCCGCTCGACAGCGATGCCAGTGACAACAACGCGAGTACCGCCGCCGCGAAGTCGCCGTAGGCGGCTGAGTGCGCAAAGGCGGTCGGCAAGTCCGGCGACACAACACCTGGGACCAGGAAGGCCAAACCCTCAAAGCGGAAGCTGTGCAGCACGAGAATAGGTCGCAGCGCTTCAGCGCTAGGCAGGAGGCTGAGTTTCGGCCAGGCATAGCGTTTCGCGACGATGCCCCAGGCGATAAAGCTGAAGGCGATGCTCGCGAAAAAGTAAAGTTGCGGCAACATGCGTCGCTCCTGTGGTTCGAATTCAAGCGATCGATCAGTATTGAGAACTTAGGCGCGCAGCGTGCGTGGCTCTGCTATCACTGCATTTCGTTCCGCGCGAGCCATGGCATGCTCGCGCAGCCAGACCGTGGATTCAGGCGCAAACTGCGGCTCTGACGGGAACGGACGGCGCAATTCACGGTGGTAGCGGCGGAGATTAAAGCCCGGGCTGAGCGGAGCGATCAGGAACTGCGCCAACTGGCGACCCCAATTGCCGAGCGTCCGCCGGTTGTACGGCAGCGCTGCGTAGCGACGCGCGATCGTCTCGAAATCCTCTGCGGGCTGACCCGTCACCTCGAGCACGTCGGTGGTTGGTGCTCCCAGCTCGAAGGCCCCGCGTTTGTGATCGTCGATGTAGTAGCCAACGCCGCTGATCACGTCGATCGGGAGGCCGCCCATACGGGCCGTTTTCATGAACAACCAGGCGGGCGTCGGCATGACAGTGACCGATCGCCCGACGGCCCGGCCGATCGCGTCGGCCATCTCCTTTGCGTCCAGGAGCTTAGGCCCCGTCGGGCGGTAACTCTTGCCGCCGTGCCGCGCGGGATCCTTCAGTGCCGCGACGGCGACTCGCGCTATATCCTCGTTGGAAGGTGGCGCGTTACGGCTATCGCCATAGAGCCAAGGAAATAAGCCCAGGTGCGCAGCAAACCCGGTCAGCAAGAGGTAGGCATCAGCGAAGAAGCCGGGTCTCACGATGGTGTGCGCGATTCCGGGGGTCATCGAGAACAGCCGATCAACCAGCCAGTGCTGACGGGTCATGAGGGCCGGGTGCGAGGGGCTCGACAGCCATTGCGTGAGACCTACTACATGTTCGAGCCGGGATTCCTTGGCAGCGACCGCGAAAGCGAGCGCGCCCTGAATCATGTAGGGATCGAAAGGCGGACAGTAGTAAGCGCGCTGAACATCCTTGAGCGCATCGGCGACGTGCTCGACATCACTCATGTCGGCGGCAGCAATCTCAGCCCCTTGTGCTTTGAGCCGTACGCTGCGGGCATCTTCTCTATGCACCATGGCGCGCACGGGATAGCCGGCCTTGAGCAGTTCGGCAACGACGAGGCTACCAGTTTTTCCGCTGGCGCCGGTCACGAGAATTCTGGGCTTGCGCATAAGTATCTCCTGGCAATGCGGTACCACTCGGTACCACTGTTTGGCTAGTGTGGTACTATTCGGTACCGAATGTCAAGGGGACGGATCATGACCACGGGAGCGTCAAACGAGCCTCAAGAGGGGGGCGATGAAGCTGCGGTGCGCGCTCGCATCCTCGATGCAGCTTTCGCGGCGTTCATGAAAAATGGCTACGCGGCGAGCAGCACGCTGGACATTGCCACCCGCGCGCGCGTGTCGAAACGGGAATTGTACGCACTGGTGGGCAATAAGCAGGCAATGCTCATCGCATGCATTAGCGCGCGCGCCCGACGCCTACAGGTGCCCGCCGATTTTCCCGTGCCGCACGATCGCGAGAGCCTCGCGCACGTACTGGCCTCGTTTGGGACGCAACTCGTCCGGGAGATAACCGATCCAACGGTCATCGCGGTATTCCGACTAGCGATCGCCGAGGCGCTCAATGCGCCCGAGGTGGCGCATGCGCTCGACTCCATAGGACGCGAGGCAAGTCGTGCCGCCTTGCGCCAAATCATGGCCCGGGCTCACACGTCCGGGCTCCTCAACGGCCCCCCGGCCGAACTGGCGGAGCAGTTCGGCGGTCTGCTGTGGGGCAATTTGATGGTCGGCCTGCTGCTCGGCGTCACCAAGCGGCCGAGTTTACGCGAGCTCACCGCACGAGCCCGCGACGCCACGGCCGCGTTTCTGCAACTTCATCCGCTTCCGGCTAACGCCGCGGCGCCCGCCGGCACTTCTAGTGCATGAACGATCCCAACGCCATCAGAGCGACCCTTGGCTAAACCTAAGCCTCAAGGACACTTAGAGGAGATCATCTTGACCGCCGTCACCTTCATCGTGTGAGTCTTATCCTTTCCAGGGACAGCGACGCCAGTGATTTCGACTTTGTGGCCGAGATGAGGAGTGAGGTTCGCCGTCGTCTCCGCAATCACGACTTCCTTCGGCCCTTTCTCCAAATCCGTGAGCTTGAACGTTCCCGAATCATCTCCCTTCGCCAAACACCCGGTCATGCTGTGCTCTGCGGGCGCACCTTGGGCATGGGCGCCAACTCCGAAACCCAGTACGCACGCAGCAAAGGTCAATACAACAATCGGAGCTTTCATGTGACACCTCCTGTTTAACTGTACTTGGCCATTCTCGAATCTTTTTGCAATTAAATCCAGACGGCAAACATCGCCGCTGCCGATTCAAGTCTGACGGGGCATCTTTACTATCTGCGGTGCCGGTTATCGGCGCAGCTGCTGCTTGTCGGCGGAACCTTCGGCATAAACAAAGATTGCTGCGCTGACGCAATGTTCGCGTGGCGTTGGCTGCACCAAATGACTATTGAAGTTTTGAAAGACGAGTAACATTGGCGTGAGTTTTCGCCTGGTCATAACCGGCGTCCGCTCGTTCCTTGCACGACTTTTGCGCCTCCCCAGTCAGGGCCAGACACTGTTGGATCGCGACGTTATGATCGCCGTCTGCTTGCGCGACAGCCACATCATATGCGGACTTAGCGCCCACGTCGTTGAGATCCTTCGACGAGTTCTCAGCGTTCGCGGCGGCACTGTCGACATTTTTCGCCGCATCTTTCCGGGCGTCCGTCACTTCGGTAGAGGCTTGCTGCCGCGCCGCCGCCACATCGGTGGCGACTGCCGCGGGGGACTTGGCATTGTTGCAACCACACGCCAATGCCGTGGTTAGTATTCCAATCATCGGCAATAAAAACTTCTGCACATGAATCTCCTGATTAGACAAATACCGCTTTTCACGGTCAAGCCACAATCGACGCATGCGCCGAGGTTTGCTAAGCGGTAAAGCGCGTTGCGGGAAGTGAGCGCCAAAGAATGAGTCTGATGCTTGGCGCCTGACGCACGAGTAGGACAACTCCATCAGATGAGGTAGGCTATTGGCGCGCTTCACGACAACCTGGGCAATGAGAATTGTGAGTGCCAAACAGCATAGCGGTTTTTAGCGCAACATCAGGCCAAATCGCTGGCCTTTTGGATGCTCGCCAAGCGTATTGACGGCGAGTTCACCCGTTTCCGTGGCAATGGATGTGGAGTTCGGAGAAATATTTAGGAGTTTGTAGATGCTGATTCGGAATACTCGAGTCCGCATTGAACGCGCCGAGCTGCGCCACGTCGATGAGATCGCGCCGCTGTTCGACGCC
>Ga0210400_10001591_pt1 | contig 22252 bp, 23 predicted proteins | sample IncBWH26MmetaG_FD_155456 | JGI IMG/M metagenome (GOLD analysis project Ga0210400, IMG submission 155456) | Forest soil microbial communities from Barre Woods Harvard Forest LTER site, Petersham, Massachusetts, United States - Inc-BW-H-26-M | ecosystem: Environmental > Terrestrial > Soil >...
TCCTCGTCGAGCGCAGGGCGCGCGGCGCGCATCGCTTCGTTGAGCTGTCCCGCGATGACCGCTCCCAGGGCGTAGGAAGGAAAGTAGCCGAAGTGGCCGACGGCCCAGTGGATGTCCTGCAAGCAACCTTCGACATCGTTGGGCGGACGGATGTTCAGGCGCTGCTCGAGGTTCGCATTCCAGGCCTCCGGCAAATCCGCCACCGGCAGCGAACCTTCGAGCATTTTCTTCTCCAGATCGTAGCGCAGCATGATGTGCACCGGATACGTCAGCTCATCGGCATCCATGCGAATGCAGCTGCGGCGCACACGGATCAGCAAGCGATACAGGTTGGCTTCTTCCCACTCCGGACCACTGACCTGGAGATATTTCTCCAGCAGCGGCCGCAAGTACTTCACGAACGAACGGCTGCGGCACAGATTCATTTCGAACAGCAGGGACTGGCTCTCTTCGAGCGCCAGGCCGCGATCCCGGCCCACCGGCTGATCGCGCCACTTGAGCGGCAACCCCAGGTCGTACATCGCGTGACCGGTCTCGTGCACGGCGCCGAGCAGTCCCGAGAACGGATCGATCGCATCGAATCGCGTGGTGACGCGGATGTCGCCGGGTACACCTTCGGTGAAGGGATGCTCGCTCTCGTCGAGCCGCCCCCGGTCGAAGGGGAAGCCCAACGCCTTGAGCACGTCGACGGCCAGCGACCGCTGCCGCGAGGCGCTGAATTTACCGCTCAACGGTATGGGTGCGTGCGCTGCTTGAACTTCGATGGCCTGATTGATGAGGCTAGGCAGTTTGCGGGACAGCGCCTTGAATATCGTGTCGATGTCGGCCGCCGAAATACCGGGCGTGAAGCCGTCGACCAGTGCGTCATAGGGAGCCAGGCCGCGGGCCTGGCCGAGCAGTGCGGCCTTGTCACGCACCAGATGCACGACTTCTTCCAAGTGCGGCGCCAGCAACTTGAAGTCGTTCGCCTTTTTGGCTTCAACCCAGAACACCTCCGCGCGCGCCGTGGCCTTGGCGAGACGCGAAATGAGCGAGGGCGGGGTCGCAATGGCGTGATCGCGTTGCCGGCGCATCTCGCGCAGGTTGGCGAGCGGCCAATCCTCCATCTGCGATGCACCGGCCTCCGCGCGCTCGAGCAGCCGCGCCACTTTCGGCGTGGTGAGCAAGGCATGATGCTCGGTTTCCAGCGCCGCCAGTTGCTCGCCGCGGACATCGGCGCTGCCGCGCGGCATCATCACCGCGGCATCCCAACGCAGCAAGGACAGCGCGCCGCGAAATGCATGCAGGCGGCGAAACTCTTGTTCCAGTTGTTCGTAAGGGGTCAGAGCCATGTCAGGGACACGATGGGGCGCGCCGTCACGGCGTCGACTTCGCTGGTATTTCGGTTTCCGCCGCCGGTTGTTTGAGAGCGCCGCATTGATAGGCGATCGTCAGTGCCTGCACCAGCCAATCCAGCCGCTGCTGCGGCGTCCTTTGCCGGAACGACCATGTCCGCAATTTTTCCGCATCCTGCCAACTGCCAAAATTTGGCGGAGGCTTCAATTCGTCCGGACTCATGGTTATTTTTTATCCTCGTGCAACTCAGCCAGGCGATTGGCATCGTCGAGATCCTTTGGCCGGCCGGCCGCCCGCTTGATGGCGATCAAATGCGCAACGCTTGCCACGCGCACGTCGGCCGTGGCCAACGGCAGCAACAGCGAATCCCGGTATAAAGATTCAAAATCCATCGGATACGCTGCGAACAAGTCGACGGTTGGGCGTCGATTCTGCGGATCCCAAAAGCTCAGCACCAGCATGCCGGATTCCCTTTTCCATCGTTCCCGCACCGCTGCATCGGCGAACTGCCGGGCATCGACTGGCGCGTTGGCCTTGAAGCCCAACGCGAGCAGAGTTTCGACGGCCTTTGATGCCTGTTCCGGAGCGAGATCTACCACCAGGTCGATGTCTGCGGTCAGGCGATCGACGCCATGCAGCAGCACCGCGAGGCCGCCGACCAACACGTAGCGAACATTCCGTTCCTGAAATTCGGAGAGAACGGTCAAAAAATCCGTCGGCATCGTAAACGCAGTTTACCAGACCTCGGCGCTCCAAGGTGCGCGGCGCAGGGCCAAAAAACTTCGTTATTTCAAAGGGTTATTGGTATTTCTCAAGGACAGGGACCCGGCCTGGTGGAACGGCAGATTGCGCAGAAACGGCAGGTCGATGCTCGCGGCACCGGTGAGGTCATAGTCGATCGAGTCCGCATGCTGGTTGGCCTTGTCGGTGAGTTTCAGCAGGGCCAAGGCAAGATTGGCACTGATGGTCATGTCGAATTCGGATTCACCGAAGGCCGGGATCACAACGGCGCGGTCACTCACGCCGCTGGCGATCTGCTCCCCGGCCACGCTCAATTCCGTGTGCAGGCCGCGCACCGGAAGCGCGCGGTCGTTGGGATTTTGAATGTTGAGCTTCACCGCGAAATTCTGCTGCAGCAGATTCCCGCCTCGCATCTCGATGCTGATCACCGTGACGTTGGGACGGTTGAATTTTGGCGCCATCAGCGAGCAGGCGCTTAAACCGAGACTCAAGGCGAAAATCTGCGGCAACCGTGGCAACATGCGAGAAATGATACCGACATTCGATGGAAGCCTGTCTGAGTATTCGCCACGGCGGCGAGCCTTGGCGCTGGGCGCGCTGTGCGCTGCGGTCCTGACGAGCGCGGCCGCCACGCCGGACGCGCCTGTCAAAGGGCCGGCCGTCGCATGCCTTGCGTCGGGCGACGGTTACTTGCGTGCAACAATGGCCGGGGCGGTTGAAGCGCGTCTGGACTGGCCCAACAGCGGCACGCGCTGCGAGGGAGAATCTCGCGTCGATCCGCCGGGTGTGCGCTTGAGCTTCCAACGCGCCGCGCGCGGCGCACCCAACCTGTTGTTGGTGTTCGGCTTGACCGGGGTCAGGCAAGGCGAGCCGGCACGCGAGGTCAAGGCGAATTTGACGGTCATCGTCCAAGGCACCAGCCGAATCTACGGCACCTTGGGCGATTCCCGTTGTACCGTGGATTCGCTCAGCCAACGCCCGTTGCGCGCGCCGGGTGCGTACCGGATCGAGGCGCGCGGCTTCTGCACGCAGCCGGCGCACGCGGTGCGCGGCAAAGGCGACGTGCTGGTGAGCACCTTCGAATTCGCCGGACCCGTCGTCTTTAACACGGAAACCATCTGATGCAAATTTGGCAAGGGAAGTTTTTCGCTGCGCGCGCCGTGTTGACGATCGGTCTGCTGCTCGCCGCCGGGTATGCGGCGCGGGCGCAGGGCACCGCGCCCGAACCGCTGTCGGCGTTTCCGCAAAGCTTGCTGGCGATTCGGACGAATTCCGGCAAGGTGGTCAATTTCAAAATCTGGCTTGCCGATACGAAGCGCCGCGAGGAGCAGGGCATGATGTTCGTCCGCGAAATGGATGAGCACACCGGCATGCTTTTCATGTTTCCGGACAATAAGCCCGTCAGCATGTGGATGCGCAACACTTACGTTTCGCTGGATATCTTGTTCCTGGACGCGCACGGCAGGATCGACTACATCGCGGCGCAAGCCACGCCGCAGTCCGACACCATCATCGGACCGCCGACGCCGGAATTCGCGGTGCTCGAATTGAAGGGTGGCGCGTGCGAACGTCTGGGCATCAAAGTGGGTGATGTCGTTCTGCACAGGAATTTTCTCAAGCGTCCGGCAACGTGAACCAACAGTTGAACGCTATCGTAATGCGTTCACCTTCTCCTTCGAATGGCTTGACGTCGTGCAGCACCCATGAGGGAAACATGACGAGCTGCCCTGCTTCCATCGACAGGTTGGCGACTTGCGGCGCGTGAGGCAATTGCATCTTTGCATTGCCCGCGTCCATGTGCATGGCACTCGTAATCATCGGATTGACGAAGCTCAACTGCCCGCTTTCCTTCTTGCCCGGGTCACTTTTGCCCGGATCAACGCAATACACGCCGCTCCATGAGGCATTGGGGTGATTGTGCAGGGCGAAAAAGCCGCCGCGCCGGGTCACGTGGAACCAACAATCGTTGTAGATTTGCAATCGTTTGACGGTTGCCATGTCGTAGCCGTTCAGCGACCCGACCATCGAGAGCAGCTGATTCCAGCAGAAGGCCTTCAATTCCTGGACCGCTGCATCACTCGACCTAAAAAAATTGAAATTGCTCTCGAATGTCGCGGCATTGCGCTGTGTCAGCGGCCGGGGATTGGCCGCCACACCGCTCTCCTCTTGCGTGAAAATATAGCTCTTGAGCAAGGGATTGACCCGCTCGTGCCCCGGAAAGAAGCCGAACGAGAACGGGACACTGAACATATTCACGAGATTGGGGGGCTGCACTGCTTACCCTGTTTGTAATTATGAGAATGCGGACTTTACCGGGTACTGCTGCACGATGTCGCCGAGCGCTTCTTTCAACTTGTCCAGCCACGGCTCGTAGTTACGCCACTGCTCGACGCTGTCGGCGTACAGTGGCTGGCGCACCTGTTCGGAACTCGCGGTTTGCACGACGCGCCGATTTTCGTGGAAGCGCAGACATTGCTCTTCAAACGGCAATCCACAGTAGTCGAGCAGTCGGTGTACCTCGCCCTCCAAATCAGCCACCAGATTCTCGTAGTAGACGCGATGTACGCGGCCGGGCAACACGGTATCAAAGTGCTCCATCAGCTGCACATAGTCCCGGTAGTAGCGAGCAAGTTCATCGAGACTGTAGGTGAACCACAAGCCAGACTGAAAATGCTGCTTGAAGTTTGCAAAGCAGCAGCCCAGGGGTGAGCGCCGGGCATCTATGATGCGCGCGTTCGGCAGGATCAATTGAATGAGACCGACATGAAAGAAGTTACTGGGCATTTTGTCAACGAAGCGCGGCCTGCCGAGCATGCGGTTGGGCCGTGTCTGCGCGAGATATCTCTCGCCGAGTGCCGTGAAATCTGCGCGGGCCAGGCGAACTACCGATTGCGGATAAGCGGAGGGCTTACCGGGGACCACCGACGCGCCAAGTTCGTAGGCAATCCCCGGAACATCGGGCAGTTCGCGCGTGCCCTCGACGAGGGAATGACTGGCGAGGATCTGCTCCAGCAGCGTCGAACCCGAGCGCGGCAGACCAACTATAAAAATGGGATCGGGCGCGGCACAGCCGCTGCCGTTGCGGGCCGCGAAGAACTCCTTTGTGTACAGCGCAAGCGTGCGCTGGGCGAGGCCGGCATTGACGTCGCCATCGTACTGAACTTGGGCGCGCCGCAGAGCGTTGCCGCGGCTGTAATGCGCGAAGGAGTCGGCAAAATTTCCGGCGTCCTCCAACGCTTTGCCGAGCGCGAATTCGAACTGCAGCCGCTCGTTGTCGTCGAGTTCCGGCCGTGCCGCTTGCGCTTCCATCGCCTCGAGGTCGCCGTCCGTGAAGCGAAAGGTCTTCAAGTTCGCGAGACTGAACCACGCTTCGCCGGACTCGGGCCGAAGTTCCGTGCTCTTGCGATATGCGGCGATGGCCTCGCTCAAGCGCCCAGCTGTGCGCAATGAGTGGCCGATCGCCAGCCACAGCGCCTCGTTGCACGGCGATTGCGCGATCAGTGCGGAGAGCACGTCGATCGCGCGCTGATTCTGGCCCAACAGGGTGTACGCAGCGGCCTGCAATGTGTTGTAGCGTAAATTGTCGGGTTCCAGCTCGAGCAGCCGCTCCGCGAGGGGCAGTATCGGGTCCGCCTTCTGTTGCAGCAATAAAATGCGAGCCAGTTCAAAACGGGCACAGCTGTAGCCCGGCGCGAGCTTGAGACAAGTTCCATAGAGGCGCTCAGCTTCGATATAGTCCTCGCGCTCGGCCGCGATCGCGGCCAACATGCGCATTGCGGCCACATCTTGCGGCGCCGCTGCGAGGCGGCGCCGCAGCAACTCTTCGGCTGCGCCGAAACGTCGATCTGCCAACGCCGACGCCACATCGCCGAGATGATGCTCGGGAGGAGCCAGCCGGCAGTACTTCGCGTACGCCACATCGCAGTTTTTGGCATCTCCGCGGGCGGCGTGCAGCGAGGCGAGTTCGCGCCAGGCTTCGGCGAGGTTCGGCTCTAGGTCCACCGCGCGGGTAAGGGCCCTTAGGGCGGGCATATCCTGTCCCTGGGCCGCCAGAGCTCGCCCAAGTTCGAGCTGGATCGGAGCCGAATCGGGCTGTGCGGCGGCAAGTCCGGCGAACGCCGACGTCGCCTGCGCGGAATCGCCGCAGCTACCGAGCGCTGTGCCCAATAGTAAAGTGGCAGCGGTGTGGCCGGGATGATCCTTGAGTATCTGAGCGGCTTCCCTGGCCGCCCAGGACGGATCAGTGTCCAGGAGCGCCGCCACCCGCATCAGTTTAGCGTCTATCGCCGCGCCCCCAGCATCCATCGCGCTCTCCGTTGAAGAACCGCGCTAGAATCTGCGCGCGCAAACTAAGCACGATAGGTGAAATTCTTGAGCAACGTCAATCCCGTGGCCCCGGATGGCGCCGCGATCCTGCGGTTAGTTCAGGCCTCCAAGACAGCAGGAACGGCCGGCCGCGAATCGGAGGCGGACCAACTCCTGGCGCGCGCAGCGCAATTGGCACCCGGCCACCCCGCCGTCTTAAATGAGCTCGGCCTGCGAATGATGCAGCGCAATGACGCGGGCAAAGCACGCGAGCTGTTCCTGCGGGCAACCCAGGCAGATCCGGCTCACCCATCGCTGTGGTCCAACCTGGCCTCGAGCTGCTACGCGCTCGGCCTCCCGCAGGAAGCGATGGATGCTATTGAGCGCGCGCTCGCGCTCGAGCCGCGGCATTTGGCATCGCTGCTGCAAAAGGGTGCGGTGATGGACGCGCGCGGCGATACCCGCAATGCGGCTCAGGCCTACCGCAACGCTCTGGCGACCCTGCCGCCGAACACGCCCCCGCCGCCGACGGTGGCGGCAATGGTGGAGCGGGCACGCGAATCCGTGCTCGCCGACAACGATGCGCTCGCTGAAGTGCTCGAGCAGCGTCTCGCGACGATCCGCGAGCGCCATGGCGGCGGCCCGTTTCGGCGCGTGGACCGGTGCATCGAATTGTTGAACGGCAAACGCTCGCGCTACGACCCACAGCCGACGTTTATGTATTTCCCGGAGATTCCCGCGATCAATTTTTTCGATAGCAGGGAATTCCCGTGGCTCGACGCCATTGAAGCAGCCACCGATGAGATTCGCACGGAACTCACCACCGTGCTGGTATTGGACCGCGCCGGACTCGAGCCCTATATCGCTTATCCCGACGGCGTCCCGCTCGATCGCTGGGGGGAGCTGAACAAGTCGCGCCGCTGGAGCGCTTATTTCTTATGGAATCAAGGCGTGGCACAGCCGGCTCATATGGCGCGCTGCCCGCGCACCACGGAAGTGCTCAAGCATGCTCCGCAATGCGATGTGGCCGGCCGCGGACCTACGGCCTTCTTCTCGATTCTCGATGCCGACACGGTGATCCCGCCGCACACCGGGGTCACGAATACTCGCCTTACGGTCCATCTGCCTCTCATCATCCCGCCGAATTGTGGTTTTCGCGTCGGCAGCGAAACGCGCGAGTGGATTCCCGGCAAGGCATGGGTCTTTGACGACACGATCGAGCACGAAGCCTGGAACCGTTCGGACATGCCGCGAGCGGTGCTGATCTTCGACATATGGAATCCCTACCTAAGCGAGGCAGAACGCGACTTGATACGTGCCGCGACCGAAGTATTCGGCACCTACTACGGAGTGAAAGCTGAATGAAAAAAGTGGGCGTGGTACTCGGTTTCTCTTGCGCCTTACCGTTCGCGAACTTCAGCATCGCTGCCTTGGCAAGCGCTCAATGCCCCCAGGACATCGTCGCGGAGCTCAAAGCATGCGCCAGCATCGGCGGATCCACTGAACGTCTCGTCTGCTTCAACCAGCTTGCGGAGCGCGCAGCGGCGTCACTCATCGCGCCGTCTGCTGCTCCGGTTGGCGCCGCGGCACCACCCGTCAGCCAACCATCGCCTTCAGTGGTGCCCAAAGAATCCTTCGGCCTCTACGCTGCGGAACATCCCGCGCCCCCGAAAGCGGAACCATCGCACGCCGCCAAAATCGTCGAGCTAGGCATGAGCGGCCGTGGCCGCCCCACGGTGACGCTCGAGGGCGGGGAGCTATGGGAACTCGACGCGGCGGACCCACTGATCGCCGAAGGAAATTCGGTGACGATCACGCGCGGGAAATTCGGTTCCTTCCTCCTGACGACCCCAACCGGCCGCATTCATCGCGTACAGCGCATTCACTGAAAGCCGGAATCTATGGACCCCCTTTCGGAAGACCAACATTGCCTCTTTGAATCTGGGTCGCCATTTCCTGGCCGTTCGCCCTGATGAATTCCAAGTCGCGCGCGGTCGCGCACATTTCTCGGTCGAAGTGCGTTCCCAGAACAGGCTCCACGCGGCAGTATACGATTTGATCGCCGCGGGTCTTCTGCTTATAGCCCGCCACATGCAACCTCTTGAGCTCTTCCTTCGTCACGCCGTCCGCAGAGACGGCGTCTGGAGCCTGAGTAACTACCGGGGGCTTCGCATTGGTCGCGGCCGGCGCAGGCGTTGAAGGACTGGCCGGCGGCGGCGCTTGTTCAGCTGGTGCCGCGGGCGGCGATGGGGGCGGTGGGTCGGCTGCGAGAACTCGCGAGAACGCACCTAACCACAGAAACAATATCAAGCCGAGGGCGATGCGCATAGCGGGCTCCTGAAAGTCGGAAATATGCTTCAGTCTGAATGGCAAAGGCCTGCCAAGCAATCAAAAAAACGGCGGGCCAAATGGCCCGCCGAGTTCATGTCTTCCTTACTGAGAAACTAACTTAGAACTGCGCCGTCAAGTGAGCAAAGAAGAAGCGGCCCAGCGCGTCGTAAGTTCCCGGAAAGGTGTTCCCGTTGCAAGAACTACCAGACGGTCCCGATGCGATCGCCGGGCAATTCGACCTGAACCCACCACCGCCGGAATCGATCAGTGGCGGATCCTTGTCCGTGACGTTGTTGACACCGAGTTGCAAGCTGATGCTCTTGTACAGATTGAACCGCGCTGTCAAATCAAGGTAATTGTACGCGGGGATGTGCGAGGTCTGCGGCAGAGCCTTGCCAGAGAGCTGCGGATTGGCGCTGGTCAGCTCCGAATCCGCTTTGCCCAAGTAGCGCCAACGCAGCGTGACGTCCAGTCCATCCCATGGCGTGGACCAGGTTGTGTTGAAGACATGCCGCCAAGTGGGGCTCGGTGCACCGCAAACGGAACCGAAGAGATTGGAGCAATCGTAGGAAGGTCCGCCGGTCAAGGGCTGGGTCTGCAGATCGATCAGCCTCGTCCCTTCGAGGCTGAACGCCATCGAGCCGGCCACAGGAATCGGCAGACGATAGTTCATCTTGACGTCGAGGCCCTTGGTCGACAACGAACCGAAGTTGATGTTCGGATCTCTCACGAAGCCATTCGGGGATCTCCATAGAGAACCTGAGGCATCGCGATGTACCGCGGCGCAGGCCGCCGCATTACCCGTAAGACAGTTCCCCAAGATCACGTCGGCACCGACAGGACCGACGGTGTCGTTGACCTTGATTTCGAACCAGTCCACCGACGTTGTAAAGTTCTCGATCCAGCGCGGCTGCAGCACGAGGCCAACGGAATACGTATCGGATTTTTCCGGCTGCAGAGCGGCGCTGCCGCTCAATTGGCCGTTGTACTGCGCGGCGGGATTGGGGTTGATGTGGCCGAACTGTGCCGTAGTAACGCCCATGGCCGCGCACTGCGCGAACGTAGTACCGTTCGCAAGTTTGCTGGTGGGAGTCACAGGGCCCGGGGTAGCATTAGCGCCCGTGCAAGGATCGGCTGAGCCATCCAACGCCACCGATTGCGGAGTGAACAATTCACCGATGTTCGGCGCGCGCACTGCGCGTGCGTAGGTTGCGCGAAAACGTGCGTCATGAATCGGCGCCCACTCGATGCCACCCTTGTAGGTGTTGGTTTTGAAGCCTTCGCTGTAATCGGAGTAGCGATAGCCCACGTCGAGTCCAAGAGAGTCCGCCCCGGGAACATGACTGGCAATCGGTATGCCGAATTCCGTGAATACTTCCTTGACCGTGAATTCGCCTGCTAAGGGTCGCGTAGGGCCTCCCGAGCCGGCGGCATTGCCCAATTGGCTCTGCAGATCCGGCGCAAAGGTCGCCGACTCAGAACGCCACTCCGCGCCGACACTGACCTTCAGGCCTTCATCCGCCATCGGGATCTTGATCCCATAGGTGCCAAGATCGCCGTTCACTGAGCCCGATATGATTTCTTCGGTCGTGGTCGCATCGACGAGCAGCGGTATCGACAAATAGTTCGTGGCGGCCGGCGTCACGCCGTTGGGCACCCAAATGTTCCAGGGTACGCACTTCGGATCAGTTCCACCCGGAAGCGCAGACGCGCAGGTCGGCACGCCGCCGGGTCCCGGCACCACGGTAAGAGCGTTCTGGATATTCGCGTTACTGAAGTAGTTCAGGTTTTGGTTGGAGTTGTCCACTGTACCGCGCTGCGCGTAGACATCATATTTCCACGCCTCGGCGAAATCGCCCTTTAAGCCAACCACGATGCGGTTCGCATTGGATTGGAAAGAAGCGACGCGCCCACCACCCTCGGCGTTACGTCGGCCGATGTACAGATTGGCTCCCGGAGTCGCCACCCCGTTGATGAGTCGGCTGTTGTTGCCCTGGGCAATGCCGGCGGCGCAAATGGCTGCCGCTTCCTGCGCAGTCAACAAGGGATCATTGCAAGGGATGAACGAATTGTTGAAGAAGTCGCCGCTCGCTGCAATCTGCGCGTCAGACGTATTGCGCGTGAACATCGTTTCCGCATAGACATTCATGTGCGGATTGACGTCGTAGTTGACGAACGAGCCGGCCGTCCAGCGCTCATTGGGCCGCTGATAGAAATTTACCGGACCGAAGTTGTATTGATCGACAGCGGCATTAAAGGGCCGGAACTGGCCGGTCAAGCCGTCAACCGTGTTGGTGAAGATCGAACCGGCGGTGTTGGAGGCGTTGAAATAGCCGCCGGCACCGTTCTTCGCCGAAGTGTTCGAACCTCCGCACTTAAGACCGCCTGCCTTGGTCGCATCCAAGGTGCAGGCGCCGTAGTCGTACTTGCCTTCGAGAATCGGGTTGACCTTATCGAAGGTCGCGTAGAAAGTCGCGTTGCCGCGGTTGTCATCGAAGTTCGAACCCATGAGGATGGAGACGTTCTTACCAAAACCCGTATTGACGCTGTTTGGAGGCAACAGATCCCCCGCGGTATTCACCGCTGCGGTAGCGACGCCCTGGTGCTGACTGTGCTGGTTGAAGTTGTAACTCGCATCGACCTTGACGCCCTGAAAATGGGTATTCAGAACGAAGTTCACCACGCCGGCCACGGCGTCCGCGCCGTACACGGAGGAGGCGCCGCCCGTGAGAATATCGACCCGCTCGATCAAGGCCGTCGGAATCTGATTGATGTCGGAGAAATTGCGGCCATCGCCCGTACCCGGACCGAGCCGCCGACCGTCGACGAGCGTCAAAGTGCGCTTCGCGCCCAAACCGCGCAAATCAACGGTCGCGGTGCCGTCAGCGCCGTTCGACACGGTCGAATTCTGGCCTGCGAAGACCATGGGCAAGTTGTTGAGTATGTCCTCAACACGCGTCAGACCGGTGGCCTGGATATCCACGGCGCTTACGGTGCTGATGGGACTGATCGACTGTATATTCAGCGATTGAATGCGAGATCCGGTTACGACCACTTCCTGCAGAGTGGTGTCAGCCGCCGGTGCGGTGGTGGTGGTGGCGGTCTGCGCCAGCGCGACCGGGACCACAGCCGTTGCCGCGGCGGCCGCAAGCGCAGCGCGGATTGCAAATTGTAATTTGCGGTTATTCCCCATTTGTTGCTCCCTTAACATGTAATCGTTCAGTTAACCCTACGATTCGACTGATGGGGCCAATAAGCGGCTCCTCCCAAATCACCAGTTCGAGCGATCCCGCGATTACAACATGCAAATTCCATGTTGTGAAGATGCCGCAACAGGAAAATTGGGCTTGCATCGCCTGTTTCAGGGCACTGAGAAGACCTGCCTCCTATGCGCACCGGCCGCTTGAATCCAGCCTATCGAGGGCGATTGAGCTATCAAGAACCGGGGAATTCCCGAGGAAAAGCCGCCGCGAATGCGTTTTCTGACGCGCCAGCAGTCTGTTGCGGACTGGTGCAGGGCGGCCTCGTCGTTGCTTTTAGGCAACAGTACCCAGGATGCCAGATCCTCACCGTGGATGGTTCAGATAGTCGTGCAGGGCGCTGAGCAAGCGCGCGCGCTCGAGGCTTCGCTATGTCGACCACATGCGATGCAGATTTGCATAGACGTACTCAAGCTGCGTTCGCGTGCGCCATTCCATCTTCGCGGCTTCCAATGCGCGCACTTCGCCGAGCGAGTAGAGCAAATCGCGCTGCAGTGGGTCGGGTATCTGACTCTCGATGAATGTAATTATCACGAGACGCGAACCCGATCGCACCGGCTCTACCTGATGCACGTGAGTTGATGCATAAAACACCGCGGAACCCGCGTTTCCCTTGATGTGGATTATTTCGGAACCGAGGTAGACAACCAGTTCACCCCCCTCGTAGTGGGCTGGATTGGAAATAAACATGGTGCAGGAAACATCCGATCGCAGCGGCTGGGCAGCGAGCGGCAGGAACGCCGCGTCGATGTGCGCACCATATTTCATGCCGACGTCGTACCGCGCCAGCGAAGGCACGGCCATGCGCTGCGGAAATGCAAAGTTCTTCGCTTGCTCGTTGCGTTGCAGCGCCAATAGCGCAATTTGCGAAGCCTTCTGCGCCATCGGGTCGCCGGGATCGCCGATAACGTTGTCCTTGGTGTGGTTATGCGGGTTGGAGCGCCGGCCTTCGACGAATTTTGCCCGCCGTGCAATCTCGGCAATCTCCTGCACTTCGGCCGGTGCGAGGAAATTCTCAATTTGAAGGAACATGGTTCTTCCTGTCGCCCGCGTTTAGGCGCCCAGTATAAGCGCAGGCTCGCGAACGCGACGTGTGGATGCGAAACTGCCGCAATGGATGCCATTGCAAAAGAATTGGGCGCCTCCCCGACGTTATTCCCTTACATGCTCGACGAGCCCCGCGACAGCGTATTGTTCCTGCGCCTCACCAGGGCCGACTATGAACGCGCGAGCTTTCTCGACGCGCGTCTTCTCAATCCGCAAATATCGACCCATGCTTTACCGTGGGTAGAGGTGGCGGCGGCAATTGATGCGGCACAGCTGACCGAGCGTTGCGGGTTCATTTTCCATATCGGCCATGTGGGCTCGACTTTGCTCTCGCGCCTCATCGGTGCCCATCCGTCCGCATTCTCGCTGCGCGAGCCGTTGATGCTGCGCACCTTTGCGCAGCTCAGTGCTCCGGGCCAATCTGACGCTCGGTTGACCGGCTGTCTAAAACTCCTGTCCCGTACATTCGAAACGCAGCAACTGTCGGTGGTGAAAGCCACCAGTTTTGTGTCCGAACTCGCTGGCACGCTGTTGTCGCGCGCCTCGGCGCCAAAAGCCCTGATGATGTATGTGTCGCCCGAGAGCTATATCGCCACCATCTTGGGCGGCCCCAATTCGCGCCAGGAGGCGAGAATGCTCGCGCCGAGCCGCCTGCTGCGGCTGCATCGGAGAATTGGCAGCGAAGCGTGGCCACTTGCGTCCTTGAGCGAAGGCGAAGTCCTGGCCTTTTCCTGGGCTTGTGAGATGTCGGCGCTTGCGCATGCGGCAAACTTCGACCGCAGACGCGTTTTTCGGCTCGATTTCGAGCGGTTTCTCGTGAATCCGGAGCCGCTGCTGTTTTCGGTGTTTCGCCATTTCGACCTCGAAGCGACTTCCAGCGATGCTCGCGCGATTGTCGAGGGACCCGAGATGCGCCGCTATTCCAAGGCGCCCGAACATGCCTATGACGCCGCATTGCGCCGCGACGTATTGAACGCGGCTCGAGCCGCTCACGGACCTGAAATCAGGCGCGGACTGGTCTGGCTCGACCGCGCAGCGGCGCAATTTCCGGCGGTGCACGCTGCGATGAGGTTTGTGGACTAACGATACCTGCAGACCAAAGATGCTATTCGGTCGGGGCGCGCGATTGGATGCGCTCACACTCAACATTAAGAAAGCGTCATTTAGCACCGGCTGGCACAAGCAGTAGGACGCGCGCTGTCGCCCGATTGAAACGGCCATGAGCATAGATAATTGGGTAATAATGACGCCGTTGGCCGGGTCTTTTATATGAGCAGCAATTCCGCTGCGTCCAAAACTATTGAAGGAATCCAAAAATGCAGAGCCAGAAACTGTCGAGTGTCGCCATGGCCGCCGCGGCTGCCATGCTGTTCACTTCCGCTATCAGCACCACTGCGTTTGCAGCGGATGCCGCCACCGTGAAGTGCCAGGGCGTAAATTCCTGTAAGGGGACATCCGAGTGCAAATCGGCAAAGAATAGCTGCAAAGGCATGAACAGCTGCAAGGGTCAGGGCTTTGTGTCGATGACCAAAGAAGCCTGCGCCGCTGCGAAAGCCAAGGCTGCTCCCGCGAAGTAAGCGCTTAAGCATTGACTTTGAGGGGCCGGGCTTCACCGCCCGGCCCCATCTTGATGAAACTCTCCGGCTTCGGTCTTGGGCTACGACCTCCTCACTATGAGGCCATCTTGAACGAGCCTCATGCGATCGATTGGCTCGAGGTCATCACTGAAAATTATCTGGTTCCCGGCGGCAAGGCGCTGCACTACCTCGAACGCATCCGTGAGCGCTTCCCGCTGGTGATGCACGGTGTCTCGCTCTCGATCGGCAGCACCGATCCCATCGATTTCGACTACCTGCGGATGGTGCGCGGCCTGGCTGCGCGCATCGAACCGCATTGGATCTCCGATCATCTGTGCTGGACCGGCGTCGAAGGGCGGAATTTGCACGATTTGCTGCCGCTGCCCTACACCGAAGAGGCATTGGCATCGGTGGTTGGGCGGGTCGGTCAAGTACAAGAGGCACTGGGGCGGCAGATCCTATTGGAGAATGTGTCCAGCTACCTGAGCTTTCACGCGGATGAGATGAGCGAGTGGGAATTCTTGCGCGAGGTCGCCTCGCGTGCCGACTGCCACATTTTGCTCGACATCAACAATATCTATGTCAGCAGCGTCAACCATGGTTTCGATCCCGTGAAATACCTGCAGGCGGTGCCGAAATCCCGCGTGCGCCAGTTTCACCTGGCTGGGCACAGCGACATGGGCGGCCATTTGATCGATACGCACGATCATCCCATCGTCGAACCGGTATGGGATTTATACCGCCAGGCGCTCACGATCTTCGGCGATGTGCCGACCATGATCGAGCGCGATGACAACATTCCGGAATTGAGCGAGCTGGTGGCGGAGCTTGACGTGGCGCGCGACCTCGCCGCCCGGCACTCGCGGCAAGCAGCATGACAAATCTGCAAATTCCGCTTCGCGAACTGCAGCGGGACATGCAGCGGCATTTGCTGGGCGAGGAAAGCGAGGTGACGGCCGCCATTGTGGATGCCCCGCCGCTGGGCGCGGCGGATCGCTTGGGGATCTATCGCAATGCCTACCAAGTGCGGCTGATCGATGCACTGCACGAAACCTATCCCGTTCTGCATGGATTGCTGGGCGACGAGGCATGGGTTGAACTGGGTCAAGCCTACGTCGCAGCGCATCCTTCGGTTTTCCGCTCGATCCGCTGGTACGGACGCGAATTGGCGGACTTCGTGGCAGGCTGCTATAGCGATGCGCCCATCCTCTCGGAAGTTGCGCAACTCGAGTGGACCCTCTCCGAGGTGTTCGACGCGACGGATGCGCCGTCTTTGCGGCGCGCAGAGCTTTCTGCGGTCGAGCCGTCCGCGTGGGGTTTTCTCACGTTCCGGTTTCACCCCTCGCTGCGCCGTCTGACTCTATGCTGGAACACAGCGGCGGTGTGGAAGGCGATGAGCGCGGATGAGACGCCGCCGGGTCCTGAACTCGCCGCTGCGCCCATACACTGGCTGCTGTGGCGCCAAAATCTGCAGAATTATTTTCGCTCGATGAATGCGCCTGAATCAGCGGCATTGGATCTTGCGCAGCGCGGCTGCAATTTCGCGCAGATTTGCGCAGGCTTGAGCGCTTTGCTGCCGCAGGAAGAAATTCCCGCCGCCGCCGCAAGCCTCCTGGGCGCTTGGGCGGACAGCGGAATCATCATCGGGCTCGGCAGTTCGGACGCCGACGCGTCACAGTAGATTGCCGCCCGCCCCCAGCATCTCCTTGCGCAGCAAGGGAATGGGCGGACCCCCGAAGGAAAGGAGCTTGTCGTGGAAATCATGCCAGCGAGTCTGATCGTCCGGGTTGGGCGGCGCCGATCCGGCGCCTGAGCTGTTGGCAAGCCAGTCGGTGCGCAGCTTGCGGATCATCAGTTTGCCCAGCGTGTAATTCAGGTACGCCGGATCGTAGGTGCCGCGCGCCGCCTGTTGGCGTGCGTTGCCGACATCCTGAAAGGCCAGCTCTTTGAACATTTTTTCGGATTGCGCAACGGTCATCCCGTGCGTATGCAGTCCGATGGCAGACAACAGGCGCACATCGCGCAGCAGCGCCTCGCTCAGCTGGCCGATGTGCCTTTCCGGATCGCCTTTGGCCAAACCCACTTCAACCATCATTTCCTCGCAGTAATGGGCCCAACCCTCGGCGAAGGCATATCCCACCCATAGCCCTTCGAGTTTGTCGGGATTGGCGTTCGAATGCAGGAACTGTAGAAAGTGTCCCGGCCAGACCTCGTGAACGGACGTGAATAGCAAGGCGGCTTCGCCGGGAACATAAGCGGCTTGTTCCGCCTTGCTCCACTTCGGATCCGGCGGCGCGATGTTGAAGACGGAGGCCACGCCCTTGTCGTAGGGACCCGCGGTATTGATGAAGGCGGCGTTCGACCGATTGTACGGTGGTGCTTCCGCCACCAGGGCCTCGTCGTTGCTCGGGATCGACACCACTTTATTCTGGACGATGAAGTCCTTGAGCATTTTCAATTGGGTGCGCGCATCCTCGACGGGGCCCCCTTTGGGCTTGTTCGCCGCCATTTTTGCGACGCATTGGGCCAAAGACGCCTTCGGTGCGTAGGAATTGCATTCCGCTTTCAACGCCGCGGTGTTGCGATCCAGATCGGCGCGGCCCGCGGCCTCGATATCGCCGACCGGCAGATCAACCTGCTCGGTCTGCTTGACCATTTGCGCGAACAGCTCCGGCCCAAAGGCGTATTTGTCGGTCGCGTTCTTGCGCTCGCCCATCAGGTAATCCTTCAGGCCGCTCATCGCCTGCGCCGCTGCCGCATCGGCGTCTTTCAGCTGCTTTTGCAGATCGGCGTCGGCGACCGCGGCAAACACCGCCGCGACATTCTTGGTGTAAAAATCGGCAAGCCCGCCAAATTCCTCGATCCCCAATTCCACATAAGTCTTAGGCAGGGGCGATTTGAGATTTTCCTTGATGGAGGCAGCCATCTTTGGGATGCCCTGCGCATACTTGATGTAAGCCTTCAGGCGCACATCGAGCGGCGCGTAGTTTCGGCTCAAGTAAACATCCGGATCGATTTGACCCAAGTACCAGGCGGGATTGCTGAAGGGAAACCGGGTCTTTTCTATCCAGAAAAGATCCTTGTCGAGCACTGTCAGCAAGTATTCGCGGTCGAAGCGCTCGCGCGCCTCGAGAGCATTGGGATCGACGCCCGCGATCTGATCGCGCTGATCGTGCAGCCGCGCGATTTCGCGCTTGATGCCGTGCGCGCTCAAATCCGCCAACTGCCCGTCGAATTCGTGGCGGCCGGATCGCACGGCGAAGGCGGGTTGCGCCAGCATATAGTCTTGGATAAAGGCATTCGAGACTTTGAGCCAGGCCTGGCTCGCCGGCGAAGGTCCCTTGGGCGCGGAGTGAGGCGGTGGCGGTTGTCCGCAGGCGGATACGATGAGCAATACAACGCCCGACAGCGCGGCGCTCCTGGCAAGCGACTTCCACATGGCAACTTCCCCCTCTTACTTATTGATCTAGTAGTCGTATTAGTCTAGTAGTCGTACTTCCCGCCGCGTTCCAGCGCGCGCTTGTAGGCATCGCGCGCGTGAATCCGCTCGAGAAAGGCCATCGATTTCGGACGGCTGGCGTTCAATCCGGCCCGCGGCACGGCAATCTCCAGAGGAAAACTCATCTGAACATCGGCGGCCGTGAATTGCTCGCCGGCGAACCACGCATGCGAATTCAGCTCGGTCTCGATGTAATCCAAATGGCGCTGCAAGTTGGGCGCGATAAAGGCATTGGTCACGCTCGACGCGATGCGGCGGGCAATCGCGCTGATGGGCCAGGGTGAGGGATTCGCGGCAATCCGATCGAACACCAATTTAAACAGCAGCGGCGTCATGGCAGAGCCTTCCGCATAATGCAGCCAGTAGGTAAAGCGCAGACGCTGCGCCGTGCCGGCGGGAGGCATCAAGCGTCCATCGCCGTATTTTCCCACCAGGTATTCGATGATTGCGCCGGACTCCGCCACGCTGACATCGCCGTCGACGATCACCGGAGATTTCCCGAGCGGATGGACCGCGAGCAACGCGGGCGGAGCGAGCATGCTCTTTGCGTCCCGCTCGTAGCGCTTCACTTCATAAGGTACGCCGAGTTCCTCGAGCAGCCACAACACCCGCTGCGACCGGGAGTTGTTGAGATGGTGAACGACGACCATGCCCCGATTGTAGTCCTTAGGATTGCCGTTGCAATCCTAAGGATTCCCGTTGTAATCCTAAGGATTACCGGGCGCGAACCAATCGGCCTTGACCGCCAGAAATTCAGGCAGAGCTTCGCATCGTGCCGCCAACGCGCTCAAGGCCGGGTATGCCACTGTCTCGCGATTGATTCCCAGCGCATCGCTCAAGAATGTGTAGACACAGGTGGCGGTAATGTCGGCCTGAGTGATTCGGCTGCCGATCAGCCACTCATCGCCGCGCACCTGGCACAGCCGGTCCAGCTCGCCAAGCGCCGCATGCGTCTGGGTATGGCAGCGCTCCACCCATGGCCGGTAACGCTTCTCAGGCGGGCGAAATGCGGTCTCGTACACCTGCGTCACGCCCTTCTCCGCCCCGCCGACGGCAATGGCGATGACGCGCAGCGCTTCGCGCCGCAGCTCACCCGCGCGGGGCAGCAGCGCGCGCTCAGGCCCCGCGCGTTCATCGAGGAAATCCAATATTGCCGCGGATTCGATCAGCGTGTCGCCGTCGGGCTGCACCAAAACGGGAACCCTGCCGAGAGGATTGAACTGGCGAATCAGTTCGAAATCTTTGCCGACCGACCAGTTGCGGTGTTCAAAGGGCATTTGCAGGAAATTCATGCTGACCGCGACGCGCCGTACGAAAGGAGAATCGAACATGCCGATGAGTATCATCAGTGACCGCCCATAACCCGCAGGCCGGCGTTGGCGAGCGCCAGGGCCAGTTCGCCTTCGATGCGCTCTGCCTCGCTGCGCTTGATGTATTGTAAATGCATGGTCGGTCCCGTCAGCACTTCGATGCCTCGCTTCAATACGCTGCCCGCCGCACGAATCCCCGCCTTGTGCTGATCGAAGCGCTGTGCCGGGCTGTACTTGCTCATGCCGACGTACACGCCATACGAACCGTCGCGATCGGCAAAATCCAGCAGCACCAAGTAGATGTTCGATCGCCCTTTGGCAGAGGCTGTAAACTTCAGCGAGGTTTCGTACGCCGTGGGCAACCAGTCGATATAGCGCATCGGCAGCCAATCCGGAATGGAGGCCGCCGCGCATGCCCACAGCTGTTCGAGCGCGCGTTCAATGTTAATGGACATTGCTCCGCGCATCCATAGCTCGTGGATGCAATGAGCGCCGTTCAGGCCGTCGGCCGCGGTGAACGCGCGCTGCAGCCGATCGGCGAGACCGCGCTGCGCGAGGTTTCGAAGCGGTCGACGGGCAGGCGGAGTTTTGGCGTTGATGCGCAATCTTGAGCGCATTATAGGCGACTGCGCTATGCGCGGCAGTCAGGGAATGCGATGGGCATCTCCGCGTATCCATCGGATTTCGCCGCGGCACGGCGCGAGCAAGTTCTGCACACCGTCGGTCAGGCCCATTGTCCGCAGCAACGCAAACGCCCGGACCTGAGCGCCTGGAATTGCTTCGCGCACCCGAGTAGCGGCCGCCAACAAGGTTCGACCCCGGGTAATGACATCATCGATGAGAACCACGTTTTGCAGGCGCAGCGCGGATGGCTCCAGTCGAAACGAATCGTAGTGCCGTGCCACCGTGGGCCGCCGGCCCTTCGTTGACGTAGCGGATTTGCGCACCGCGTAGGCCCTGCGGAGTCCGAGCCAGACCAGAGATCCAACCCCTTCCCGCACAAGGGCGTGCGCAAGCTCTGCCGCCGCCCAGGTGCCTCCAATCTTAGGCTGGCTTCCCGGCACCGGCACCAGCACGTCATCGGAGAGGAAAAAGCCCGCCAGCAGCGAGGATGGCTCGCTCTGCTTGCGCACGCGCACGGCATACTTAATCATGAAGCGGGCATCGCCGCCCTTGAGAAACGTTCGCAGCAGGCGAGAACGTGCGCAGACCGCGCCCTCGCCCGCGGGCGAATAGACGTAGCATGAGGCGAACGCGACGCGGGCGATCATAGCCCGTAATCGTGATTTCGCGTGCGCTTCGCGGAGTCGGCAGGCGCCGCCTCCGGCTGCACCTGGAGCTGTGCCTGCCGATAACGGCGCCAGTTCTCGATCGACTCCCTTTGAATCTCTTCGGCACTTTTTGGCTCCGCCGTTGCCGGCGCAATCTGTGCCGCACGCTGCAGCCGTGCATCAACTTTCGCCTGGTGCTCGGCCCGAATGCGTTCCGCGATCACGCTGTAGTATCCATGGCGCTCCATTTCGTATGCCGCACGCGGAATGTGCGGACCGGGTTCGCGATCGATTCCCTGCGCTCGCAGAGTGCGATGGTCGATACGGGATGCAACCTGGGCCTGCTCCAGCGCGGTGTTGGCAGCGATGGCCCAGCGTTCACGCACGTGCAGCAGCTCGCTGACGGCCGGTCCCATTCCGGCCTCGTGGCGTTTGGCATCGCTCCACTCGAGCGTGGTTTTGGCGCCCAAGCCTGCGAGCGTCACTTCGCGAGTGGTCGCGAGCAGGTGCGCGTGAAAATTGCGCGGATCGCTGCCCGGAAAGTTCCTCGGCGCATGGATCGCGACATCGACCGCGAATCCGTAGCGCTCGACCAACTCTCTGGAAAATCCGGACACCAGTCCAATGCGTGCATCCGCCGACAGTTCAGCCGGCAACGCCACCAAATACTCGCGTGCGACCCGCGCGTCTTTCCGGTTCTCGGCGCCCTCCGCGGCATTCCACAGGTTGGCGCGGTCTCTCGCCCACGACATGTCGTCCGCCGCAAATTGACTCGGCAATAGGATTTCCTTGTGCAGGACATCCTGGCGGTCGGTGTAATCGTAAGTCTTGCCGGCGCGCTCGTCTCGAATGCGCTCCCCGGCGCGATAGGCGGCCGCACTCACCGCACTGCTGTTGTTCGAACGGCCGAATGTCTTCAGGTTCAGAAAGTAAATCGCCATGGCTGCTAGGGCCTGCGCATCGATTCAAAGAATTCCGGTGCAAGCGCGTAGCCGGCAGCCGAGGCGCTGAAGCCCTCGTCGATGCGCGAGAGAAAAATGGCCTCGGCCTCCGGGGCCCCGGTCGGCATAAAGCCTCCCGGCTCGCAGTGGAGCTCCTCGTCGCTGAACGGTTCTGCGCAATGCTCGCAGTGGTTGATCCAATGCGAGTCGGCAGGGTCTTCGCCTTGTTGGAGACGAAATGCCGGGGAGCGTTCGTAGAGATGCCGGCCCACGGCATCTGGAAGCTCAGCGACGTAGAATATGAGGGCGTTGCCATCAACGCTCTGCCATTTGCCGTCGACCTGTATTTCATGATTTGGCGGCACGGCCAGCGCGAGAACGCGGGATTGCCGGCCGCATTTCGCGCAGCGCGCCTGCATCTCCGCGATGCAATAGCTGGACGAGCGAATGTTGGCGTTGGGTACTTGCATGGTTACTGTCTCGCGAAATTGACTTTCCACCACGTTGCGGAAGATGCGCCCTTGAAATAACCGCACAGGTCAGGCAGTTGCTCGAGCTCTGAGGCCATGACCGCGGTCTCGGTGACATGCTGGTCGGTGACGTTGCGCGAGCGGCGCGCGCCGCGGCTCGACAAG
>Ga0210400_10001592_pt1 | contig 22252 bp, 18 predicted proteins | sample IncBWH26MmetaG_FD_155456 | JGI IMG/M metagenome (GOLD analysis project Ga0210400, IMG submission 155456) | Forest soil microbial communities from Barre Woods Harvard Forest LTER site, Petersham, Massachusetts, United States - Inc-BW-H-26-M | ecosystem: Environmental > Terrestrial > Soil >...
ACGGCATTCTCATAGACTCCGGCGCGGTCCTGGGCGGGTCCATCTTCGATGTTGCCTGGGATGGTATGGGAACGCTGATTGATTCCAGCTCCGGCGGAGTGTATGCGTTCCAGAACAACTTCACAGGTTCAATGTCAGAGTGCGGAATCGTTGTCTACGGCGGCACGTCCCCAGCCGGGAACACCCCCTGCTTCAACCTGGGGGTGAACAGCGGTCTGTTCATTTACGACTTTCGGACCGATGGCAGTGCGGGCAATTGGTTGCTGGGCGCTGGCAATAACACAGTCGAGATGAACAATGTCGATATTGCCAGCATCGGCGGCGCCAATGATGCCCATGATTACTATGTTGTGTACTTCACAGCTCCTACAAATGTACTGACAATGCGCAACTGCCAATTGGGGGGATTGGCTTCCAGCAGCCACGTCCACGGAATCCAGATTGGAACCAACACTATGGGCAACACGATTGTTCAGAATACGGTGTTCAATTTCATGAATGACTCGATCACTGGCGTCACCAATAACCAGGTCATGCTAACCGGCGATACATCATTCAACACCAACGGGGCGGGAAAAAGCGTCGATCTTCGGGGAAGCGGCGGTATGGTTTATGTGGGCAATTATTGGGACATCCCGCCAACAGCCCTGCTCCGAATTATTTCGAACTAAGACAGGCACTGTCAGAAAGAAAACGGGAATGTCTAACCGTCGATGCCTGCGTTTTGAAGGATGAAGCGGACACGCTCGCTAACGCTGACGCGCGGTATCTCGACAAACTCATAACCATAGGCGGTGTAAGTCGCAAACATTGCTTCATAGGTGCGCACTGCTTCATCCCAACTCTGTTTGCGCTCATGGTCGTTGGCAAAGATTTCCTGCCAGGGCGGAGCGATAAACACCCGGCGGTTGTAGCGGAAGATCGCTGCCGCCCGGTCGATATGCTCTGGCACCGGCAGACCGAGCAGCCGCAGATAGCCTACGACATCGGGAACGCCACGATCGAAAAACACGGCGCCGCGGTGATCTTGCGCAAGGTGATAGGAGCGCATCTCCCAAGACAACATCAGTTCAGCGAAGGCAAGGGAGTCGACCCAGGGCAAGGCCCGTCCAGCAATGGTCATCTGATCCTGGATCACGCCGCGTCCAGCTTCGACGGATCGGCCGTATCCAGCATCCCCCAGAGCCCCCACCAGCGTGCTCTTGCCAGAACTGGGGCCGCCTGTGATTACGAACAAACGTTCCGTATTTTCGGTCATGCATTTTCCCTTGGAAACATCTAGGGACGCAAAAACTGTGGCAGTTGGAAAAAAAAGCCGAGACCGGAACTCAGTCAAGATCGACAACCTTTTCCGTGATAGGCATGAATGTAGTAATCTCGTCGCAGCTAAGGACTGCAGCTAAGAACCATGGATCGTATCGCCGCCCTCAACGACATACTCACGCAGAATCCGAATGACACCTTCGCCCGCTATGGGCTTGCGATGGAATACTCGAAGCAGGGCGATCTGGATCGCTCCCTGGCCGAGTTTTCCATTTTGCTGAAGGCCAGCCCCGACTACACTCCAGGCTATTTTATGGCAGCGCAAACGCTGGCCCGTGCCGATAGAATCGCGGACGCCAAGGCGATGCTGGCGGATGGCATCGCATCCGCGCGCCGGACCGGCAATCTGCATTCACAGTCGGAGATGGAAGCCATGTTGGCGGAACTGGGATAGCGTCTACGCAGTTCCCGGTATTCACTTCGCCATCTTTGCCATCGTCCACTCCACCAATGGTGGAAATAGCTGATAAATCTTTTGTGGAATGTACATGATCCAGGGCACAATGACTTCCCTCTTCTGCTTCATGTATCCTCGCAACGTCGCGCGAGCCACGCGCTCCGCCGAAATCCCGCGCACTGAATCCGGGCGAACCTTCTTTTGCTCGTTTCCGAGCACGACGTTTGCGCTGAACTGGGTGCGCACGTATCCCGGACAAACCGTCAGCACACGGATTCCGTCTTTCTTTAGCTCCACGCCTGCGGCCTTGCCCATCGCATTTAGGGCGAACTTGGTCGCGCTGTAGCCGGCATGAAAAGGAAGCGGGATGTGCCCCGCAACACTCGATATGTTGATGATCGTGCCGCCGCCCTGCTGCCGCATGACCGGGATGACTGCCTGCATAGCCGCGATCGCTCCGAAAACATTCGTCTCGAACATTCCGCGGAACGCAGCCATCTCCATAGTCGCGACCGAATCGAGCAGGCCGTGCCCGGCGTTGTTTACCCAGACATCGATCCTTTGAAAGTGATGCAGCGTCAGCCCAATCGCGCGATCGATTTCCTCGCGATGCCGCACGTCGCATGTCATCGCCAAGGTTCGTTCTGGATGGCCCACCCGCGTGCGCGCCGCTTCGACGCGGGCAGCATCGCGCGATAGCAATACCACTCTTGCGCCGCTGTCGGCAAAGATTTTCGCAATCGCTTCTCCGATGCCCATGGAAGCGCCCGTGACTACCACGACTTTCCCTGCGAGTTCCATGACGTGCTTTTTATTCCTCTGGATCGGCGAAGTCAAACGCGGCGTCCTTGAGTCTCTTCGGGAAGTTCGCGCCGACAGCATAGCGTACAATCAACGTCATTCCCCGCTGGAGATATCTTTGGAACCCCTCATTCCTCTGTTTCCGCTCGATGTGGTTCTGTTTCCCGGCATCCCGCTGCCGCTGCACATTTTCGAGCCGCGCTACAAAGAAATGGTCGGCGAATGCCTGGCCGAGCAGCGCGCGTTCGGCGTAGTGCGCATCGTTGAGGAAGGCTTCGCCGAAGTGGGATGCACTGCCGAAATTGTCACGATCGTCAATCGGTACCCGGATGGTCGCATGGATCTAGTCACGGAGGGCCGAAAGCGCTTCGAGCTTTTGCGAGTGGATCAGGAGCGGTCTTTTCTTCGCGCCGAGGTTCTCTTCATCGACGACGAACCGGTTCTTTCTTCTCCTGAAGACGTTTCCCGCGCGGTTCAACTGCACGCCGAATTGTTGGTTATCACGGGAGCGAAGCAGGATATCTCGACTGCCGACCCGTCCATGCTTTCTTTTTTCCTTGCAGGTTCCCTTCCCCTCGATCTGGATTTCAAGCAGAAGCTGCTATCCCTGCGCTCGGAAGCCGAGCGGCTTTCGTTGCTGATTCAATATTTCGAAACCATCATCCCCAACCTTCATCGCGCTGCTCGCGCCCGGGAAAAAGCCGGTGGAAATGGCCACGTGCATTAGAAGCCGGCGGCGGGGCATCGGGTTTCGAGTTCTGTAAAGCGAAGCCTCAGATCGACTGTCGAGAATGTGCGTGTGCAAAGGAGTTCTGGCTGAGAGGCGAAACCGAGGCCCGCAGCCCGCTCTCGAACCCGGCGTATAATCCATACAAAGTATCTTCCTGGGGGTTGTGATGAGTCTTCCGAGCACGTTAGGCGAATTGCGCCGCAGCGAATTTTCAGAAGAACGTTTGCGCAACCGCCGCGTGAAAGACGAACTGCGCGATAACCTGATTGCACGCCTGCGTCAGCAGGATGACGCCAGCATCTTCCCGGGCATTGTTGGATACGATGACACCGTAGTGCCCCAGATTGTGAACGCGGTCCTCTCGCGCCACAATTTTATTTTGCTCGGACTTCGTGGCCAAGCCAAAAGCCGCATCCTTCGCGCCTTGACCACACTGCTCGATGCTCACATGCCTTACCTTGCGGGCTGCGAAATTCGCGACAATCCTTATATGCCGATCTGCCGCCGTTGCCGCGAGGAGGTTTCGCGCCTCGGCGATGCGGTTCCCGTTTCGTATCTCACTCCCGAAGACCGCTACGTCGAGAAGCTGGCCACGCCTGACGTCACCATTGCCGATCTGATTGGCGACATCGATCCCATCAAGGCAGCCCGTGGCGGGCACGAACTGTCGAGTGAGTTCACTGTGCATTATGGCCTCCTGCCCCGCGCCAATCGCGGTATCTTCGCCATCAACGAGCTTCCCGACCTCGCAGGAAAAATTCAGGTTGGGCTGTTCAACATCATGCAGGAAGGCGACGTGCAGATTAAAGGCTATCCCATCCGCCTGCCACTCGATGTTGCCATCGTGTTCAGCGCAAATCCGGAGGATTACACGGCTCGCGGCAAAATTATCACGCCGCTCAAAGACCGCATCGGCTCTGAGATACGCACGCACTATCCCGCAACCGTGGATGAAGGCATCGCCATTACCGCGCAGGAAGCCTGGACCCGCCGCAACGGCCATACTCTTCATTTGCCAACTTACATTCAGCAAGTGATCGAGCGCATCGCGTTTGCTGCCCGCGAAGACAAGAAGATTGATAAGCGCTCCGGCGTCAGCCAGCGTTTGCCGATCTCTGCAATGGAGAACGTTATCTCCAATGCTGAACGGCGCGCTCTGCGCAATGATGAGAAGCTTGTCGTACCGCGCGTCAGCGATGTTTACGCAGCCCTGCCCGCCATCACGGGGAAACTGGAATTGGAATACGAAGGCGAAATGAAGGGCGCGGATTTTGTGGGACGCGAACTCATCCGCGCGGCCATTGCCAAGACGTACGACGAATATTTCACCGGCGCCAACGTGCAGCAAATCGTGCAGTGGTTCGATCTTGGCGGCGAGATTCAGCTGGCCGATTCTATCTCTGCTGTCGAGGCTCTCGATAATTTGAAAGAGATTCAGGGCCTGGTGGATAAGCTTGGCCCGCTCGGCATCTCGCAGAAGGAGAGTGCGGAGCAGCAGGTATCGGCGGCGGAATTCATCCTTGAGGGCCTGCACGCTCACAAACGCATCGGCCGGAGCGAAGAGCGCGTCTTCAAGGCCGGAGAGAAAAAGTCCGAGCCGCGCGAGCGCGAAAAGGCCTACGAGAAGGAAGAACCGCCGTACCGGCAGAGAAGACAGTTTAATTAATGGCAAGTGATCAGTAGCCAGCGGCTAGGAAACAATTGATCTTAGGGTTCACTGACCACTAATCACTGGTCACTGTTCTATGAAACGCATCCGCTATTCCAAATATGTGCCCGACCCCGCCGGCGAGATGAGCCTGGAGGATCTGCTCGGCGCGCTCTCGGACTACCTTCTTCAGAGTGGCTTCCAAAGCGACATGTGGTACGAGATGCCCGAGGGAGAGCAGACGCTCGACGATCTGCGCAGCGCGATCGAGCAAGCGCTGATGGAGGGCGATCAATTCGACGAAGACATGCGGGATCGCCTGCAACAGATGGCGATGGACGGCGAACTCGACGAACTGATCGAAAAACTGATCGAGCGCATGCAGCAGGAAGACTACATTTCGATCGACCAGCCTCCGGATCCTTCACGGCCCTCCGGCGTTGGCGGTCAGGTTGGCGAAAACACGCCTCAGGCCAAGTTCGAGGTCACCGACAAGAGCCTCGATTTTCTCGGCTTCAAGGCGTTGCGCAACTTACTCGGTTCCCTCGGCAAGTCCAGCTTTGGACGTCACGACACGCGCGATCTCGCCACTGGAATCGAAGCCAGTGGAGCCTCCCGCACTTACGAGTTCGGCGATACCATGAATCTCGATATCACGGCAACCCTCTCAAATGCCATTCAACGCGAGGGGCTTGCCCTGCCGCTCAACATTGAATACTCCGACCTGCAAGTGCATCAGTGCGAATATCAATCTTCGTGCGCGACCGTGCTGATGCTCGATTGTTCGCACTCGATGATTCTTTACGGCGAGGATCGATTTACTCCCGCAAAAAAAGTTGCCATGGCGCTTTCGCATCTGATTCGCACGCAGTATCCCGGCGATTCGCTCTCTCTCGTGCTGTTTCACGATTCCGCTGAGGAGATTCCGCTCTCCCAGCTGGCACGCGTCAAGGTAGGCCCGTATTACACGAACACGCGCGAGGGTCTGCGCATGGCCCAACGCATCTTGCAGCGCCAGCGCAAAGACATGAAGCAGATCGTCATGATCACGGATGGCAAGCCATCCGCGCTCACCCTGGAAGACGGACGCATCTACAAGAACGCCTTCGGGCTTGATCCCCTGGTCGTCAGCCAGACTCTGGAGGAAGTTTCGAAGTGTAAGCGAGCCGGCGTGCTGATCAACACCTTCATGCTCGCGTCGGACTACGGACTGGTGCAGTTCGTCCAGAAAGTCACAGAGATGTGCCGCGGCAAAGCCTACTTCACCACTCCGTACACACTGGGTCAGTATCTATTGATGGATTACATGTCGAGGAAGACCAAGACCATTCACTGACAGCTCTCGCGCCGGTATGCGAATCATGCGGGGACAGCCGCCTTCGGCTGTCCGGTCCGGCGACCCCGACGGCGGCAGCCTGTAGCAAGGGCAGTTCACGATTTATTCCACGAACGCCGGCCCGCTGCTCGCTCCAACCCCCAAACTGCTGATAGTCTTTTAAGAGCCCATGGCAAACTGCATTCGATGTGGCCGCCAGCTTTCCGGCTTTACCCTCGGCAAGAAGATCTGCCCGTGGTGCAAGCAGCACGAAGCGGAGCAGCGCGGCGAAGTAGTCGACGCCGCGCGGCAGCCCGTGATGCCAACCCCGTGGGTGCGGCGCAGCGAACCTACCATCGGGGTTACGCAGATCATCTTTGGCATCAACGCTGCCGTATTTCTGGGGATGGCCCTGTCAGGACACGGGTTTCTGGACTTCCCCGGCGCTGACCTGGTGCGCTGGGGTGGGAACGTTGGCGCGCTTACGATTTCGGGAGAATGGTGGCGCCTGCTGACGAATATCTTTGTGCATGGGGGAATCATGCACATTGCCTTCAATATGTGGTGCCTGTGGAATTTGGGCGCGCTCGCCGAGTCGCTGTACGGCCGTTGGACTTACGCCACGATCTACTTGATTTGCGGAGTGGGAGCGAGCCTGGCGAGCGCGGCATGGCATCCTTACGTGCCAAGCGTGGGCGCCTCGGGAGCTATCTTTGGCCTGGCCGGTGCACTCGTAGCAGCTTTCAAACTGGGAGAGTTCTCCGTGCCGCGGGCGGCATTGTCGGGCACGATGCGCAGCCTCGGCGCCTTTATTGTCTACAATCTCATTTTTGGATTTGCAATCCCCGGCATCGACAACGCGGCTCACATCGGCGGGCTTGTAACAGGATTAATCGTCGGAGCGCTGATCGCAGTCATGGCACCCCTGCAAGACCAGGCGCCGCGCCGTGCCCTGGTATTTCTCGGGGTGATTGTTGGCCTGGCTGGCGGAGCGATGCAGTTGGCGCATCACTACCACGTCCCTTTGCGGTTGCGTCAAATCCCGCTGGAGAACTCGACGTTACTTCTCGCGCCGCGGCGTGGTCCTCACTCCCAGATTCTTTAATTTCCCAGCCAGCGTCGCGCTTGCCGAAACACTGCCAGGTACTAGGTACTAGCCCTCAGTTCCCCCACCGCTCGCCACGCTTGGTTGATGGCCTCATCCGCATACGCCGTCGCCCCGGCATCCGAGTTGGCGATCGCAATGCGTCCGAAAGTTTTACGCGCAACTTCGCAGGGAGTCTCGCCGCCCTCGAGCACAAAAGGATCGAAAAGCGAGTTGTATTCGTAGGCGTAACCGTGAGGCCAGCGGTTCACTGTAATCGCGGCGATTTCGCGCGCGGGATCGAAGCCGCCCGGCCCAAGCGTGCGCGCCAGTTGCTCACGGATTTTACGCTCGATGGTTTCAAACGTAGTGTTGAACAGTTCCATGCGGCCGAGGCGGTTCTGGTCGCGCGCGGGACGTCCCGCGCGGCATGGGGCCTTACTCATGTGCACGATGATCGGCTCATCCAGACCGTGCGGATACCGGTACTCCCCGATGCTTACCGGCAGATCGAGGTCAACCAGGGTATGGTAGCCACCCGGCGCGTAGATTGCATTCGCACCAAGCTTCTGACATGCCGTCCATGTGCGCAGAAGAACATTGCTGTAAATTAGCGGCACCTTGGTCGCGAAGGCAAGAGCTTCATTCTGTTTCTCAGGCAGCTCATTGCAGAGATATGGGATCATCATGTTCCAGCACGCCAGAATGCAGTGCTTGGCTCTCACGGTATACGTCTTACCTCCGCGGGCGTAGGCAACTTCAACTTCGGTGGCCCGCGCCGGATCGCCTGCATGCTTGACCCTAACGACCGTGCTGTTCAATCGTAGACGCGTCGATGTCGTAGGGTCATCCAGTTTCGCATAGTCCGCTTTGGCGGTGACTACGTCGATGGCGGAATTGCCCGGTATGGCGTGCGGGATCAGTTTGCGCATGAGCAGGCGCGCGATGCTGGCGTTGCCGTCGGGAAAGTGGAAGAAATATTTCCGTTCGTGGTCCAGTGCTTCCGGCTCAATACCCATTCCGCTGAAGCCCGGATAGCCCGTCTCCAATGCGTCAAGCGCGGGAACGGCATCGATACCGACGCCAAACAGAGGTTGCGAAATTGTTTGGTAAAGGCGAGCTACATCCGCGTGCGCACCGGCCACTTCGGTCAGAAAGTTGGAATAGCTGATGCGAGCCAGTCGTGCCTTTTTCTGTTCAACCGTGAGTGCGGAAAGATAGTCTTTCTTTTCGCGGCACAAGCGAGAGACATCTTTACGCGCTTGTTCCGCAATCGGAGCCTCCGCAATGAAGTGCTCCCAGGCTTGGGGCCCAGGCACTGCAAGATCGTATGTCTCGCCTCCGGGAAAAGGATAGGGATCGTCTACCAGTTTGTCGCTGCCGAATGTTTCCTTGTCGAAGAAGATTTTGGGAACTCGCCCTCCGGCGCAGTAGAGGTCGCGATCTAAATATTTTGGAAAGCTGGCCACGTCGATTCCCAATTCCTCGATGAGTGCCTTCGCAACGGCGCTGTAGGCCTGCGGACTCTCGATCGAGTAACTGCCCCCGTAACCGATCAGGGTTCTGTCGCCGACGCGGAACTCGTTGCGTTTGGCGTGTCCTCCGAAATCGTCGTGATTGTCCAGAATCAGGATGCGGGAGTTTGCGCCGGCGGACTTGCGGTAGAAATGCGCGGCAGCGAGTCCGCTGATGCCGCCCCCAACAATGATGAGATCGTAGCTTTCTCGGCTGTCTTGCAGCGTTCCGGTACTCTCCCAGAAAGCGCCGTCGCGCAAGGAATGCGCCGTCTCAAACGACCCAGGGTGGCTGCCGCGAAGGCCGGTGAGCGCGGGCGGATAGTAGCCTGGCGCCTTTTCGGGGTCGCCATCGCCGGCGGCAAACAATTGCCTGGGCATGACCGCCGCGCCGGCGGTTACGGCGACGCCATTGAGGAAGTCACGTCGCGTAATGCGACGTTTCATTCCGAGTTCGCGGTCCGTCCAGTCGCTCATATCATCCCGCGTTGCCGACTACAGGCCGTCGGCCTTCTTGACCGCAAGTTCTGCGCCCTGAAATCCGATTTTGCTATGGGTGCCGTCGCAGAAAGGCTTGTTGACTGAGCCTCCGCAGCGGCAAAGCGAGAAGGCAGGTTTGCCGGTGAGATCGTACGGGGTGCCGTTCGCGTCGACTAATTCGACCGAACCCTCCGGTGCTTCCACGCGGAAAGGACCGTTGGGCGGACCGTAATTTTCACCTTGAGCCATTCTTCGATTCCTCCAACCTTACGGGATTCTAGTAAGGCTAAAGATATCATTTGGCGAGGGTAGGTGTCGCGGGGTAACACTGGCCACAATCGCTTTCCGGTAGGCTACGTGGCTCAGAGTTTTTCAATTTTCTTTGTATGCGTTACTCACACGCGGATCATTTCGCTTCGACGATTGGTCTGAGTCGCAGGATGCGCCTGACGTCGAAGAACATGACTAGAAGACCAATGGCCATCACCCAGATGGCTGAGTTTGCCATCAAGGAGTTGATGGAGCGAACCAATGCCGCAGCTTTGTCGGAAGACAAGCCGTCGACCGCAAGCGATTGCAATAGAGCGGCGCGGCAGACCCAGTACACCAATCCCCAGCAATAGCAGTCGATACCCAGGCGCAGACAGGCGCTGAGCGGTGTCCAGCGCGGGTTGGAGAGGTTCAGACAGCCAAGACACGCGGAGGCCAGGCTGAGTACGGTTAATGCCCAGAAAAAATAGGGCCAAAGCGATGAAAGTATCACAGTCACTCCTAAAGCGTGAAACGTTCGATGAAAGGCGCCCAGCTGCAGCCAGAGAGCGAGCGTGGCTACGGAGAAAGTGATTTCAAAAAGAGTTCCGCTTCGCGGAATACGATTGGGATCGCGTACGGCGGGCAGCGAGCGCGGATTCCACGTATTGACGAGTTGCGATCGCACCTGCGAGCGATCCAGCAACGCGAAAGCCAATGTATCAAAGAACAACGCATGGGTGCAGGCTAGCCACCAGGGCTCGAGCGATCCCAGTATGCCAATACCGGGATGATCAGCCTGGAAGTCGGGCGAAAAGATGGCAATGCCCAGCCAAAGCAGAAACCACGGAAGCAGAAAGTAGAGGAACAACCACCTGAGGACCATGCAGTAAATGGGAAACAGGGCTGGGCCGATCAAAGATCGCTGCGGCAAATATCGCTCAGCCACGGCGATGGGCGAGCCGCAACGTTTAAGGATCGGCTCAACTTCAGCGTCGGAGAGTTTGCGGCCAAGTTCGGACTCTTTTTCTTCGATCTGCGAACGCAAGTCTTCGGAAAGCTCCGCGATGATGTCGTGCTTCTGCTTGCGGGGCAGCCAGAATTTCACGGCGTGCAAGTAACGATCGACGAGTTCCATAACTATCCTTCCTTTCGAGCGCCTCAGAAAATGTCTTCGAGAGACGCGTGAATGCTCTTCCACTCGGTCAACAGCTGCTTCAGAATCGATTTGCCATCGGCGGACAGGCGATAGAAACGCTTGTTGCGTTTATCCTCTTCGCGCCACTGGCTGACCAGCAGGCCTTGCGTCTCGAGGCGGCGAAGCAGGGGGTAGAGCGTGCCTTCGTCAATCGCCATGCCGTGTTCGGCCAGCGTTTTGCGGAGCGTATAGCCGTAGTGCTCGACTCGCAGCGCTGCCAGCACCGCGAGGGGAAGGCTGCCGCGTCGGAGCTCCTGCCGGAGATTCTCAAAGCGCTGATCGATTTCAATGCTTTGCGACATATAGTGTATGGCACATACTATGTATCATACAGTAGAAAATGTCGAGAAAAAAATGCCGAATCTGAGGGCGATCTGCGTATCGCTAGGCGGCGAGTGAATTGGCAGCGATCAGGCTACTGTAGAGGTTGAGGTAGTCATCGATCATGCGTTTGGCGGTAAAGCGCGCGCGGGCGCGGGCGTAAGCGCGGTCGCCGTAAGCGTGGCGCAGGCCGCGATCGGCGTCAAGGCGGCGAAGGATCTCGGCGAGGCTGTAGGCGTCGTTCGTGCGGAAATAAAGCGCGGCGTCTCCCCAGATTTCGCGAAAGCTGGGAATATCGTTGGCGACGAGAGCGCAGCGGGAGAATGCGGCGTCAAGGGCGGCCAGGCCCAGAGGTTCATATCGTGCGGTAGCGGCGTAGATCGCGGCACGACTGTAAAGAGCGCGCAGTTGAGCTTCGGTCTGTGCGCCGCGAATGGCGACGCTGCTCCGATCGGTCGAGACTTTCACATCGGCGCGAATGGGAATCTGAGGAATCGGGACAGTTTGTTCCGCGCCTACAATGCAAACTGGAAACGGCTGAACCTGTTGCGTGAGCAAAAAAACCTGTTTGCCGGCGTCCAGCAGGCGGCCGACCGAGAGCACCGAATCTTCTTTGCTGACGTAGGGATTGAAAAAGATTGGATTGCGTCCGGGATAAATCACCGCTTCGCGGCGCGGGCGTGCATAGGTGGAGCGAAGTGTTTCGAGCATCCACGAGGATGGGCCAACCACTGCGTCCGCGGCGCCAATACCGGCGATGACCGTATCGCGGTACCACCTCATCCAGCGGCTCGGACGCGGAGAGCGATCCTGGACGGCTTCCGTCCACGTGATGACGTCGCCGTGAGCCATCACCACCCGCGGGATATCGACGGCGAGATCGGCGTGGCAAAATTGATGGAGGTGAAGCACGTCGGGCTGCAACTCGCGCACCAGGTTTGCGAGAAACTGCGAGGACTCCGGTAAGTCTTCCGGCGCCTCATCCATCCACTCCAGGCGGAAAGCCGTGGGACGGTATTCCAGGCCGTGGAGAACGTCCATCCAGGCGGTTTGATCGGGCAGAGGAATTTCGCCGAAGCTGACCAGCGTGACTCTTATACCGCGCGTCACCAGTCCCGTGACCAACTCGCGTGTATACGTCCAGGCGCCAGACATGGTATCCGCTGTGACCAGAACGTGCACGTAGCCTCCTGGAGTGCGCCGCACGCCGCTGTGAATGCGGCATCCAGCCTGTTGCGCTCGACTATTCTAGTGCGAATTGAAGGCGAAGCGGAGGATTTTTTAGGTCCGCTGGAGCCCGAGACGGTTTGGGCAATCCGTGCTTTGTACGATCCCGGGCCGGGCACTTCTCAGGCCAAAATCAGCCAAACCGTTGAAAATGCTTCCAGAATTCCGGCCAAGGCTGAAGTAAATGGCGGCATACGTAGATATCCGGGTGGTCGCGGCTCTCTTCGTTCATCACGCCATAAGAATTGGTGTTGTGCGCCGCCAATTCGCAATGCTCGAAGTGTTCCTTTAGAAAGTCGTCGCTCAGACCAACCGCGATCAGTGTCTGAGGTTCGTTCTTCGGATAGCTGCGATACCAGGCTGAGTTCGTTCCGCTAATGGCAGAAGGGAGATCATATTTCTGCCCAAGAAGATTGATTGCGCCGGCTTCGCCGTAGTTTCCAACGATAATTCCGGTACCAGTGCGCTCATTCGCCGGGATGGAACTGTAGACCTGCGACACAGTGGCTACCAGGTCGGTCCAGCCAATCTCTTCTTTGAAATTGTCCTGAAGACGGCTGGTCGCTTCCCAAATAGCGGAATGAATTGGCGCAATCGGCGTGCACAGTGCGAAGGAGGTAATCGCGCTGGTCGCAATTAAGAACCATGTAATACCTTGAATCGTCAGCGCGGATTTCCGTGAACTCCGGACGACCCAGCGTTCCCACATTACGCTCCCGGCGGCAAGCAGCATGGGATACAACGGACCGAGATAGTAGGACCGTGCCTGCGCGACGAGGAATAAAGCGAGAGTGAAGACAAACGTAAAGCCCAGAAGCCGGTATTTCCGTTCGCGCTCAGCGAAATAAAACCATAGCCCCATGAAAGCCAGGGGAGCCAGAGCCGCACTCACGCAGACGTACAACTGTTCCGGCAGGAAACCGCGAGTGCGGCCTGCCAGGACATCGCGGGCATGAATGTGCCGCAGGAAATCAAGCGAGATAAAGTGGTGCTGAATCTGCCAGATCAGATTCGGCAGAAAGATGAATAGAGAAACGGCGACTCCTGCCCAGAGCCATGGGCTGAGCAAGTGACGGCGAATCCTGGTTGCCAGGACTCCCGCTACCAAGCCGACGGCAAAAAAAGCCATGGTGTATTTCGTCATCATCCCGAGGCCGATGGTGGCGCCGATCGTCACCCACCAGCGCGTCTCTTCGCTGTTCACGTCTGGGTCCGGGCGCATCGGGTTCAAATCCACCGAGTTGAGCAAACGAATCAGAAGGTAGGTGAACAGCACGCCCCAGAGATAGTCGAACGAAACATACTGAAGGACGGTCGTCTGAATGGACACAATGGGGACGATGGCGACGGCGAGCGTGGTCAGAATCTGGGCCTTTCGAGACCCGCCAAGTTCACGCGCCATAAGCCCCGAAAGCACGACCGCGAACGCGAGCGCTAGGATCGGAAGAATGCGGATTCCGAGGGTAGAGACCCCAAACAACGCAAGTCCAAAGCGCCCGGCAGCCGGGGTTAAGGGTGGATAGGCGACGAATCCCCATTGGAGATGCCGGGCATCGTCCAACGTGGCGAGTTCGTCGCGGTGAAATCCATAGGGTCCGCTCGTGGCAACGTGAAGCGCAGTAAAAAGAATGGCGATCAAGATGAGGACAGCGGTGTCGGAGAGCAGGGGCTTAGCGGTCGAGTGGGCCATCTCGTGCAATATACGTGGTTTCTGGCAGAAAGTTTCTAGCGCGGTGACTGAATCCTGGAAAAATCGGGAGGCAGCGGATACTCGCTGTTTGGGCAGTCAATCGGGTGGTCTTGCAAAATGAATCTGAATCAGTTGGCGCCCAACCTGTGTCGGAGATCGCGAGCCAGGTTATCGATCACGCGGATTTTCTCCACTGCCGGATCCGGGACGCCAGGAACCGACATCGCGAGATCGCAGGAAAGCAACATGGCGGTGAGAGATTCGAACATTTCTCCTCGAATCTGTTCTTCAACCATGCGGCGGGCTTGCGTTTCCTCACGCTGGCGACGGTGCAATGCGGAGCGAACCTCGCGTAGCAGACGCTCCATGCTGCTCACCGCGAAACTAATATGGACGGGAAAAGCCGTACCCAGGTGTTCGAGCACCTGATCGCTTTCTCCAGGCTCGGACTCGATCAGGAACTGATCGATAACAACGGCTGTATAAGACTGTTCGCGCAACCGCACCATGGCCTGCTGCCAGGTCTCGGCCCAATGAGTTTCTCGGCCGGTGGCGTCTTTAAGAGTGGTGGCGCACTCTTGGCCACGCGCCGAAGGGGTTATCAGTAAAATCATGGTCTTCCAGAAGCACGCGAGCACCCACAATCGCACTCTTTGAAATGACAGGAGTTAGCGCCGCAAAGCCGGAGGCCATTTCCAACGCGGGAATATGTCCAAGCAAGTGCATTTCATAAGCGGAATTCCGTCTCGCACAATCTCTTGAAAAAAGGCGGGCCTCGTTCAGACGCCCGCGCTTCTCTCTTTCCAGACAGCTGCGACGGCCTTGCCAGATAACACTCCGGATCAGAGCGCCACGCTCTGTTGCACCGCGTAGTCCTTCAGCTTGCGATACAAAGTTGTCTTGCCGATCCCAAGCAGGCGGGCAGCCTGCAACTTGTCTCCGTGAAGCTCCGCGATGGCGCTAAGAATGGTTTGGCGCTCCAGTTCCGCCATGGGAACAATCTTGGTCTGGCTTTGCCCGTTTCCATTCGACTGCGCGAGGCCTTCTACTCCGGCAATGTTTGGAGGCAGATCGGCTACGTGAATCACAGGGCCGCTGGTGAAAGCGCAAGTACGCTCCAGACAGTTTTCCAGCTCGCGGACGTTGCCCGGCCAGTCCCACGCCATCATGGCCTTCAGGGCTTCGTCGCTGACAATCTTCTCCGGCCCGGAGGCGCGGTTGGTGCGTTCCATAAAGTGTGCGACTAGCAGGGGAATATCCTCGCGGCGCTCCCGCAATGCAGGGATGCGCAGGCTGAGAACGTTCAGCCGAAAATAGAGATCGCGCCGAAATGCACCTTCTGTCACCGCTTGTTCGAGCAGCCGGTTGGTAGCGGCGAGAATGCGCACATTGATCGGAATGCGCCGGGTGCTGCCCACCGGGCGAATTTCTTTCTCCTGTATGGCCCGCAGCAGCTTCGCTTGAAGGTCGACGGGAAGCTCGCCCACCTCGTCAAGAAACACCGTTCCCCCTTCAGCGATCGCAAGCAGGCCGTCTTTGGCCTGGTTTGCCCCGGTGAATGCGCCCTTCACGTAACCGAACAGCTCACTTTCGATGAGCGTGGGCACGAGCGAACCGCAATCGACCGGGATAAACGGTTTGTCTCGGAATGGCCCGGAATAGTGAATGGAGCGCGCAACCATTTCCTTACCGGTGCCGCTCTCGCCCAGAATCAGCACTGGGTGCGTGCTGTTGGCGGCTTTGGCGATGATGCGGTAGAGCTTTTCCATCTCTGGAGCGCGCCCCACGATACCGCCATATCCCTGTTTGGACTTGAGCTTCTCGCGCAGCATGCGGTTTTCGCTCTTCAACTTGAGATGCCCGGACACGCGCTCGAGCAACAGCTTGAGTTCATCGACGCTGAACGGTTTGGTGACGTAGTCGTAAGAGCCATTCTTCATGGCCTGCACGGCCGATTGCACCGTGCCGTACCCAGTCACTACAACAACCAGAACTTCGGGTCGCTGGGCTTTGATTTGGCGGAGCGCTTCCAATCCGCCCGCGCCCGGCAATCGCAGGTCGAGCATGACTGCGTCGATGCTTTGGCTTTGCAGTATCCGGTAGGCATGTTCGGCGGAATCCGCGACATGGGTCGTGAAGCCGAGGGAGATTGCGACCTCACGGCAAGAATCGCGGATCGAGCGTTCGTCGTCGACTATCAACAGGTTGAGAAAATTCGCGGCCAGAATCTGAGGAGTGGCGATCGAGGGACTGATGGCGACTGAGGTCATAAGAGTGATTCCTTCTTGATTTCCTGAAGTGTTGATTCTGAGGAGGATTGAAAGTCTCGTCCACCTGTCGCTGAAAGCGGAGGATCGGCGAGCTGCGATGCGCGCGGGAAGAAGAGCATCACCCGAGTACCGCGGCCAGGCTCGCTCTCGAAGTGGATGAGTCCTTGATTGGTGGTGACGATACTTCGGACGGTTGTTAATCCCAAACCGGTCCCCTTGCCGGCGTTCTTAGTGGTGAAGAAAGGCTCAAACAGCCGCCGGCGTGTCTCTGCCGTCATCCCCGTACCGTTGTCAGTCACAAGGAGTAGAACGCAGGGAAAAGCAGGCAGGCTATCTTGCGATGTCGCTCCCGCCACGGTCCCAGGCAGCGATTGAAATCTGCAGTTGCGAGTCTCGACCGTGATGCGGCCGCCATTGGGCAAGGCGTCGCGCGCATTAAGCACCAGGTTGAGCAAGATTTGCTGTGCCTGCGCTGTGTCAATTTTTGCGCCTCCCAATTGCGGATCAAGATTCAGGGTGAGCGCAATGTTTTCGCCAATCAGGCGAGTCAGCAGGCCGTGCATTCCAGCCGCGATTTCATTCAGGCACAAACGACGGGCCGGTGTGGCCTGAGGCCGAGCGAATACAAGCAACTGCTGCACCAGACCCGTGGCGTGGATGATGGCCGAGCGAATCTCATCGGCATACCGCCGCCGGCAGTCGCGCGAATCCAGACTGGAGAGCAATAAATCGCAATAAAGCATCACGCCGGTCAGCAGGTTGTTGAAATCATGCACGATCCCCCCGGTAAGGCGGCCGACCGTATCCCAACGCTGAGTTTGAATCAGGGATTCATCGGGCGACACATGCTCCTCGGCCGGCTGGGCGATCAGCAAAACGTGATCCTCGCCGGACTCGCCGTCAGAATGTCGCCACGCGGTCCAGCCAGCACCTCGCCGTGCGCCTCCTGCGGGGACAGCAAAGCTGTCGCGCCTGGCATTGAGCAAATCGCGCAGCAGCAGTTCGGTGCGCTCGCGATCCGGCGGCCGTAGCAGTTCTCCGAGTCGCAAACCCTGCCGGCGAAGAGCCGGATCCAGGGTCCGCTCAAAAGCCGGATTCATCTCGACGATCGTTCCATGCCGGTCGCAATGGGCTACCGCAATGGGAGCATGTTCGAAAAGGGCACGAAACCTACTCGCTGACGTCTCTTTCCGGTAAAGCTCGGTGGACGGAAATGGAACTGCTCTAAGCATGCTCATACTGTCGCGCAGAAAGAATCCAGGAAGAAAGCCCCCCATGGGCGATCCGATACTTTGGTGTTCCCGAAATGGGATCGATGAACTCATGGCTGTCTCACCTTCCGATTTCACTTGTCACTATAGGAGGGTCAATTCAACGCCAAAAAGGGCAGACGTCACGTCAAATCAGGAAAAACCTGTGGATAACTCGGGAGAGATATTCTTTTTGAGTAACTTATGAGAAACGAGGAAGACTCAAATCTTGTGCACACGGTCCAAAGCGAAACTAGTCCCGGGATTGGCGAGTCTTCGAAGCGCTGGCCACTGCTTTGGGGTCGTCGAGGGCAACGGGAGCCGTCAGTCGAAACGTAAGCGGCCGGCCCTTCCGAACTCTCACGCTGTCCGGCGGCGAGTCTGCCGCAGTCGTGTTTGAGAATTCGTGCGATTGCAGCACAGTTCCGCGAGCAAACAGACTGGAAGTCTGAAGCAGGATGGGCCGGCCGTCGACCGTGATCGTGTTTAGGGTTAGCTGAAAATAGCCCGAACCAGGGACCAAACCGGGACGTCCCGCCTGCGATTGCGCTGACTCGATCCGCCCGGTGACGGCCGTACCCGGCGGAACGAGGGTTTCCCCATTGACCGTGAGAGGCGCTGCCACTGTCGCCGTAAAAGGATCGCCAGCCTTCACTTTAGGCGTTGCAAGCGCGCTATTCAGGTCAACCGTCAACAGCGTTCCGGGCGGCAGGATACGAGAGCGCGCCCCAGCCCGAAAGGGCAAGCCGACCGAGGCGTGCGCCTCAGTGGCTGTTTCGGAGCGTTCGCTACCACCAGATGCTTGATCGATATCGGAATGAAATGGAATCTGCTGAACAGTGTCGGGATCGCTGGAGCTTAGCGGTTTGGAGCCAACACATCCCACAGTCAAGCCGAGAAGCAGGCCAACGGCGGCAACGTTATATATTCGCCGTCGCTCGGATGACCGGAGTTTCGCCATGGACTTATCGTCGCGCCGTTATGCGCAACCAAGTAAGTGGCAACTTGAGTACCAGAGCGGCAGTAGCAAAATCAATAAGATACGTCGCTCCATGCCTTACTCCCCGTGTAGAAGTTGCGTGATCCAGCCGAGATTTCACGACCGCCGGGCAACCTCCCTTTGCCATCTGAGCTGAGAATGGCTAGCGCAGAGCTGCTTGACCAGGGAAGCCCATTTGACAGTGATTCGACGCCAAAAAAAGAATCGCGGAGGACGTGACCGTCCTCCGCGAAGAGCTGGAGCTTCGACTTGACGCTGCTACTGTTGCTTCGTTGCCGGCTTCTTCGCGCCTTTCTTTGGCATCGGCTTGGCTGGCTTCTTCATTTCACCTTGCCTGCCGCCAATCAGCGTCATGGCGTCCCCGGCATTGAACGGGAACTGGCGAACTGAGGATTGGCCGGTCGTGCTCAAAGTCACATCGACCCGGCGATTGCTGGCCATCCGGACTACGTCGATGTTCTTGAGAGCCCTCTGTCGTTCTTCTGGCGTCAGATCGGCGTTGTTGCCGATCGTCTCCCGCACTTGATCGGACGTCATGTTGTCCGACTTGCCAAACGCCTTCGTCTCAATGTTCGCTTCAGGAACTCCCTGTTCCACTAGGAAGCCCTTTACGCGGCTGACCCGACGCTCGGTAAGCGCCTGATTGAACTCATCGCTTCCCCGGTGATCAGCGTGACCTCCGAGAATCAGGTGTGCCTCTGGCTTGCTTTCAAGATACTTCTTGAAATCCGCCGCAAGACCTATCAGAGTTTGCTGCTGACTCGGAACCAGACCTGCCTTCGGGTCTTTCACTGGCGGCCTGCCAGTTGGGAAATAAATGCTGTGCAAGGCCAGCCTGGACTCCAGCATTTCGATCTCTGGATTCTTCGGCGGAGCTTCCACCATGACCTGGGTTGAGGCTTGGGCCGTGAGTCCCCGTGAGTCGGTGCATGTCGCATTGACCGTGATGGGTCCGGGCGATGTGCCGTTGGTGTTCAACGTGGCAGAGCTCCCGCTGCCAGAAACACTCCCACTAGTGGAAGTCCAGGACGCGACGGTGACCGGAACCCCATCAGGACTGGTGCAGTTGGCTGACAAATTCACGGTGCCGCCAGTTGGGAGACTGGTCGGATTGGCAGAAATGGACACTGTCGGCGGGTTTTTCGGAGGCAGCGGCTTGATCGTGTAATTCGCCGAGCAGCTGGCCTCATTGTTCTTCTTTTCCTTGGCATCGGTCACGTGAGCCGTGACGGTATAGTTGCCGGGATTGGCGTTGGTGGTGTCGATCTGCGCCGTCGTATCCTTGCCCGTAACTTGACCGCCGCTGCCGGTCCATGAATAGGACACGGTATGCTTGGGGTTAAAGTGGCTGGCTGTCACCGTCGCCGTGATCGGCTCGCCTACCATCACTTCTGTGGGTTGCACAGTGCATGCTGCGACGGGCGCCACTGGGGGTGTGCCTCCCCAACTGAAGACAAGGCCAGTGCGCAGGCGAACTCCTTCGAAAGTCGGCCGCCGCAGATCAGGAAAATCTGCCGCTGCAAAGTCAGCGTAATTGTGCCGTGCATAAACGTAATCGGCCTCCAGCACACGGATCGCCAACACCTTATTAATCGGCAAATCCATTCCGCCACCCAGGATTACGCCGATCCCGTTGCCGGCGTTGAGGCCGTCGACATTCACACGATTCAAACTCACCAGGGAATGCAGAAAGAAGTTTGCGTTGTCCGAGCGCACCATAAAGCGGGGTCCCACCGATCCCGTTAGCTCGTAGTTGCCGTTACCCCAGTTATGGCCAAGATCAAACTCTACCCCCCAGTGGGGATCAAAGTTGTAGGTGAGGGCACTTCCAAATCCCTTCGGCATATCCTGGAGCTTATATGGGTTTGGGTTATTGGGATCGCCGAAAGGAGTGGGCACCGTGCCGCCTGGATGCAACCATTGATATCCTACAAATAAATCCCATTTGGGATTCGAGTCGCTCTGCGCTCGAGCAGGGCTCGATACAAGTGATACCGCGACCACAACTAGCAGGCCGGCTACTGCACGGGCCTTACTCAAGCTAGAGCAAGCTGACATTCCATCCTCCAATAGTAAGCTGCATTTAAATAGGACACTGACCGCTCAAAGAGCAGCGACAGATTGTTGGTGTTATGTACAGAAATGGGAACCGCAATTCTATCGCACCGTACGGCTAAAACGAAGATCAAAAGTTTTCGCGCAGCACAACATTCGGCGAATGTCTTGAGTATCTAGTCTCATAGTGATATGCAATATCAATTGGCGGCCGATTTCGCTGAAAGGGCGGTGGCCCGGCGAGCCCTTGCTCCCCGGAAGGTGGCCGCGTATCGTTGTATTCTTGCTCCGGGCTAAGTTACAGCCGGCAAGAAGAAAGAAAAACGGGCCAGAAGCAAGCAATGAGCCATGAGAAAGTATTGATTGTCGAGGACGAAGAGAACGAACGCACGGGACTAGCGGAGCTAGTATCCTCGTGGGGATATCGGGCTGAAACGGCACAGGACGGATTGGCCGGCCTGGAAAAAGCGACGCAGTGGAATCCGTCGATCGTCGTTACCGATCTCAAAATGCCACGCATGGGCGGCATCGAATTACTCGAAAAGCTAGCCGAACATTCCGAAGCAATGGCCGTGATCCTGGTCACGGCACAGGGCACGATCGATAGCGCAGTGCAAGCCATGCGGCTTGGAGCTTATGACTACATCACGAAGCCTATCGACACCGATCGTCTGCGCACGATGCTGCAGAACGCCTCAGCCCTGCTAGGAACGCGCGCCGAATTGGAGAGTGCCCGTCGCAAGCTGCGCGACTCCGGATCCCTGGGCCAACTCACGGGTGCATCGCGCAAGATGCAGGAGATTTTCCGGCTCATCGAAATGGTCAGCCCGAGCACAGCCTCGGTCTTGATAACGGGAGCCAGTGGCACTGGCAAAGAGTTGGTCGCTCGAACTGTTCATCAACTGAGTCCCCGCCGCGATCGGCCTTTTGTTGCCATCAATTGCGCGGCTATTCCCGAAACTCTCATCGAAAGCGAGATTTTCGGCCATGAAAAGGGGGCCTTTACGGGCGCACTGGAACGCCGCACGGGTTGCTTTGAACTGGCCGAGGGCGGAACCATCCTGTTGGACGAGATTGGAGAAATGCCGGTCGCAACCCAAGCCAAGCTGTTGCGCGTTCTCGAGGATCACAAACTCCGTCGTCTGGGCAGCAAAGTGGAGACGTCAGTGGATGTCCGGGTTTTGGCCGCCACGAATAAGGTTCCGGAAGAAGCCGTGGCCAGCGGCGAACTGCGCAGCGATTTGTATTACCGGCTGAACGTATTCAACATCCATATGCCTCCTCTGCGTGAACATAAAGAAGACCTCGCCGATTTGGTGCAACTGCTCGTGGGGGAGATGAGCGAAAAGCATTCCCGCAAAGTTGCCGCGGTAAGCGAGGCCGTACTGAATCAGTTCCACAATTACTCGTGGCCGGGAAACGTCCGGGAATTGCGCAATACGCTTGAACGCGCCGTGATCGTCTGCGACAGCGGCATGATCGAAACCAAGCATCTTCCTCCCGGATTTGGCCAGGCCCCCCTGCGAACGGCAGCCAACGATCCCGATGCTGTCCGCCTCGGCGTGGGTACAACCGTTGGAGAAGCCGAAAAGATGCTTATTCTCAAAACCCTGGAGTCCACCAGCAACAACAAGACCCGGGCGGCGGAAATCCTCGGCATCAGTCTGAAAACACTGCATAATAAGCTCAAGGAATATGGG
>Ga0210400_10001593_pt1 | contig 22251 bp, 10 predicted proteins | sample IncBWH26MmetaG_FD_155456 | JGI IMG/M metagenome (GOLD analysis project Ga0210400, IMG submission 155456) | Forest soil microbial communities from Barre Woods Harvard Forest LTER site, Petersham, Massachusetts, United States - Inc-BW-H-26-M | ecosystem: Environmental > Terrestrial > Soil >...
CCTGAAAAACAGTGGCTCCCCAGGCCACTGCATTGGGAAAATGTTCTTCCGGCACCAATTGCGGCAGCAGCGCCTGGCCGGTGGGCCCGTTGAATGCGCGCAGCACGCCAATCAGCACCAACACCAGGTAGATCGGCAGCACCCGATGCCCGCCCCTCAAAGTAATGGTCAGCATCAGTCCGGAGCTGATTGCAAATCCGGAGTAGCAGATGACCATCAGGGTACGGCGATCGAAACGGTCAGCCGCCTGTCCTGAAACCAGGATAAGCAGGATACCCGGAAGAAACTGGGCCAAGCCGACCAAGCCAAGGTCGAGCGGACGCCTGGTGATCTCATAGACCTGCCAGCCAATCGCCACCGACTGCATCTCCAGCGCCACGACCACGAAGAACCGCGCTATCTGGAAGCGGACAAAGTCTGGATATTGAAAGGCTGCGCGTCCTGAAGATTTGGGCTTATCGACCTGGGGCATGATTGTCTATGATGTGCATGTGGGGTACGGATGAAATTATAACCCGCACTTGGCTGCGGCCACGTATCTGCAGGCTTCAGTACTAACTTCCATTCACGATTTGTCATCCTGAGCGCAGCGCCACCGCGTCGCATCATTGGAGAGGATCAACAGGCGCGGAGTCGAAGGACCCCGGCATTATTTTGGCCTTAAACACTGTTGCAAGGAGTTCTACCCGTACCCACTTCTTCTCGTGTTTCGTTCAAAGGAATGCAAGCTACGGCTCAGCTACATAGAATCCGCAGGTAATTGAACCAAACTCAAAAACTCTCTAGGAATTGCTGCTTCAATCGATTCGTGAGAACTCCTTGATGCGGCATTGCTGCAGCAATCATTCTTGAGGTCCTTCGACTGCGTCCTCACTCCTTCGTCGCTCGGCCTTGTTCAGGATGACAGCAACGCGGAGATTGCGTCTTTAGTTCACATTTGTCTCTGGAAATACTCTAGACGCATCTTTCTGGGAAGCAAGCTCTTTGCGGTGGTTGCGACCCTGCCGCTATAATCCCTCCCCTATGCGCACTCGAGCTTTCCTTACGCTTGCAGTTTTCGTTTTCAGTGCAACCGTGTTTTCCCTGGGTCAAACCTCTGCCGCCAGCCTGGACGAAGTTGCCCAACGAATCATTGCGCGCGAGCGCGTGGTGGGTGCTTCCGTGCTGGTGGCCCGCGGCCATCAGATCATCCTGCATAAAGGATACGGCTTTGCCGATCTGGGCCTGGAAGCGCCTGCCAGAGAGGAGACGGTGTATCACGTGGTAGGGCCCATGCTTCCCTTCACCGGGATTGCCGTGTTGCAACTGATGGAGCGGGGCAAGCTATCGCTGGATGATGACATCTCTAAGTTCATTCCCGAATTTCCTTTGCAGGGACATCATGTAAGCATCCGGCAGTTGCTCAACCACACTTCCGGAATTGTGGACTATCACTATCTTGGCGATCCCATTGAAGCCACCAGCCGGCAGCCCAAGGCGCTCGACGAGGTGATGGCGCTCTACTCCGGCAAGAATTGGGTCAACGAACCGGGCAAGAAATGGGATTGGTCCATCTCCGGCTTCCAGCTCCTGGTTACGATTGTGGAGCGCGTCAGCGGCCAGAGTTTTCCGGACTACGTGCAGCAGAATATTTTCTCCCCGGCGGGAATCAAGTCCACAACTTATTGCGACGATTTCACGCTGGTGCACGGGCTCTCCCATGCCTATCGAAAGTCTGGGAAGAGCTATGTTCCTGCCAATGAAAATGACATGGCTTACAACTCCGACCTGCGGTTCTGCAGCACGGTAGGGGACCTGTATAAGCTATGGCAGGCCATTCAAGAAAAAAAGCTGATCCGCCCAGAGACCTTCAAGCAGATGACCACCGCCGAAGGCGCTGCCGCTCAGATGAGCCCGCAGGATCCAAAGGCGCAGTACGGCTTTGCCATCATGATTAACCACGAGGAAGACCATCGCCGTATTGGCCAGCACGGTTCGCTGCTCGGCTACAGCGGCAGCCTCTATGATTTTCCTGATGACCAGTTGACCATCATCGTACTCACCAATACTGAAGACCAGAATGCTTATGCCATCACGCGGGCGCTGGCGCGGGCCGCGCTCGGATTGCCGGAGCTCCCCGCGCCTCCGGTCACTCCGGAAAGAGTGCTGTCCGATAATCCGGTTTCAGCCGCAGAGCGTAACCAGCTTGCGGGCACCTTTCTGCTCAAGCTTGATCGCCTGGGCCCAAATTTGCACGATTCTTTCGCGCAATATCGGCGGACCTACCGGGTATTTGATGAGAATGGCAGATTGATGATCGAGGCGCTGGGAGAAGGTCCGGAGCGCCTGCTCAAACAGGATGACGGCAGTTTTGCCATGCGCTCATCACCCAGGGCGCGTATCTCCTTTGTCGTGGAACACGATCGCACGGTGGCCATAAAAATGGATTCGCAAGGCTTTGGCGTTCCACTCTCGGGAGACCGCGTTGGCCCAGGAGATCCGCAGACGTTTCACCAGCAACTGCGCTGATTGCGGTTAGGCCGTACCAACAAAACTCAAAGGGCCGAGGAGGCGCGCAGACGCGGAGAAAACCAAGGCCAAGTTCACACCTTAACGTCACATTCGCTGCCGCTCAGTGCAGGCTCCGGCCACAGAGTTGCACGGAGGAGAGCTTAGAGAACACAAAAGGACGCAGAGTAAACCAAACAATCAAACACCTTTGGTCTTCTCTGCGTCCTTTGCGTTCTCTGCGGTGAGAAAATCGTTACTGTGGAGTTTTCGCTGTGTCGCCGACTTTGGCCAACGCGCTGCCACTAAATGATACGGTGGCGCTATCTGTATCCACCTCGGTCACGGTGGCATCGCCTATCTTGTTGGTTACGGTCTTCAGAACTTTTCCAGTGGCTGGATCTTTAATGGTGCGGACCGCACGGCTGATCTCCAGCTTGTCGCCAACTCTGAGTCCTGATTTGCTGCCCACATTCACGATGAGCGTGTTGCCGCTTACATCGGCTACCAGGCCCGATACGTTTGCCTTCACGGTTGGGAGATTTGCCGCGGCATCGTCCAATTGGCTGGTCGTGGAAGCCACAGATTGCCCGACGGCTTCGCCCAGCAGTGTCTCAGCGAAATTCTTGTTGGTCATGTCAAATGCGCCGCCGCCGGCCCCGTAAGCGCTGCCGCCAGCTCCAACCAGCGAAGCGCCGCCTCGTTTGGACGAGCCCGATCCCGTGACTGCAGCCAGAATCTCGCCAGTGGTGGTATCAACCATTCTGGCGGTGATGTTGCAAATCGCCTTCGATTCCCGCTTTTGCACGCCGCCGACCCCAAAACGCCCGGTGATTCCGCCAAATCCGCCTCCGCCCACCGTGGTGGCCTTGTCATCACGTCCGAACTGGGTGATTGACCCAATGATGATCGCGTCAACGCCCAGCACTCTCCCGATCTTCGCGGCTGTGGAGGAATCCGCTCGATCGCTATTGGAGAAATTCTGTTCGGCCAGAATCTTGTCCAGAGCTTTGCGCTCAATTACGGAATACTTGCCGTCCTGAACCAGTTTCTGCACGATCATGTCGGAAATGCCCTTGCCTACATCCTGATCGGTGCCGAAAAGAGCGGAAACTGCAGACCGGACCGTTCCATATTCGAAATCCATCACGGCGACCCGCTTCTTACGGGGCGCCTGCTGCGCCGCGCAGGTGGTTACCAAGAGGGTGGCGATGCATACGAAGCGTATGAGTCGGGACATAACTGTACTCCTGCCTCCAAAGTGTCTTGTATTCAAGGGGGAATATGCTTACAGCATCCTAATCGAGTTACGGAATCCAGGCAATCAGGAAATCAGGAGCTTGCCAGAGAAATTTAAGTAGACACTCATATTTCCGAAACGGGCTGTAGTGGATCGTTTCTGGTTCGCCGCGTGCTCCTTTTGGGAGTCAACCCCTTCTCTTTTCCGGCACTTGCAAAGGCCATGGAATTCAGTTCATCTCTTGTCAAAGTAGGCACTCCCCTAGCGCCATGGTACATCCGTCATGTATACAGCCGTTTATATGCTGCTGCATAATTAAAGAATCTTAATCAAATGCAGCGGGCTTCCGAGCGAGAACGTAGCGCGGAACACCTCAACAAAATGCTGCGGGGATAGGTATCAATGAGAAGGCAAAAAAAAGGTCAGTCCAGGAACAACAAGCAACCAGACAAATATCTTATCAACCTGCGAAAAAAGCTGGGGATCATAACCCTGCAAGAAGCAAAAGAGAAAGCCATGACGAAGGCATACTCGGTTTGCAAGGGTGATGCAATACTTGCCGCTGCCCTATTGGGAATCGGCAAGACCTCTCTTTACCGTTTTTTGAACAAGCGCTGATTCGGGAGGCAGGGAATGCGTGGCGCCGTTGGCGTGCTCTAAAGCACCATTCCCTTCCTAACCTTCACAATGGGAAAAGACCGAGAAGCACGCAGTTTGGAAGCTGGTTGACGCCTTAACCGTGCCCATGTCTGACACTGTTTTGAGCACACCTGTGTTCCGGTGAAATCATTATCCGGACGGAGGGTTCTCTTCCTCTGATCAATGACGATGGAGCGGTCAGGGGGAATGCCTGACAATATCCGGCTCGTGGTTTTTTGGGCAATGGTGTAGCCACTGGAAGGCCGCCCCGGTATCAGCCCCAAGATATCCCTGCTGCCTCTGAAGTGTCCAAATGGCGGAAACTCGCGGCGCAGCGGTGGGCAGGTTCGACACAATGAGCCCAGTCTTCTCTTGCCGCCAGATCTCCTAATCCGACAAGTTTGATCCAAGCGCGTGCCGGTTGCGGCAGCGCGGACCGAACTTCCTGCAGCGCTGAAAGCCTGCACTGCGCTCTGAGCTCAGTGCGTTATGGTCAAAGTCAGGTTGGTGGCGTGACTGACGCCGCCGCTGGTGGCGGTCACGGTAATGTTTGCAGTCACCGGACCAGCAGCGGTTTGTGCGCGGCCGCCGCATCCTGCCAACGCTGCGAATAGAAGAAACAGGCTTAGTGCCGGCAGGAGCGAGTTACGCCTGACTTTGTTTTGTCTCGGCCCGCGGCCGCCCGCCAGCACCAGTCCCGCCACTCCTGCCATGCTGGAGAGCAACCAGGAACCGTACGGTGGCGCTGGCGCGGGGCCGGAAGTGGAAGGAGCCCGCAGGGAGGCTACGCTCGTGCTGGTGCTCATGGTCAGCACGGTACTGACTGGCGTATTGCCGGCAGGGGTCACTGTCTGCGGACTGAATGAACAACTCACACCCACCGGCTGCCCCGAGCAGGCAAAGCTGATTGAGTTGGTGAAGCCGTTGGTGGGAGTGATGGTCAGATTGAAATTGACGGACTGGCCTGCCACCACGCTCGCGCTGCCGGAGTTGGAGATAATGCTGAAATCGGGTGGCTGCGAGGTCACCGTTTGATTCAGCGCAGCCGAAGTGCTGGCCTGGAAATTAGTGACGCCGCCATACACCGCGGTGATTGAGTGCCCCCCTGCCGCCAGCGAGGACGTCGTAAATGTTGCCTGCCCCGCAGTGAGCGTTCCCGTCCCCAGGACGCTCGCTCCGTCTTTGAACGTCACCGTCCCCGTGGGCGAGCCGTTGCCCGGAGGAACCACGCTCACGGTCGCCGTGAAGATTACCGATTGGTTCACTAGGGACGGATTCGAGCTGGAGGCGACCGCAGTCGTGGTGGCCGCGGCCTGCAACACCTGGCTCAGCGGTGCTGAGGTGCTGCCCTGGAAGCTGGCATCACCACCGTAAACTGCGGTAATCGAGTGGCTCCCCAGCACCAGAGAAGACGTTGTAAATGCCGCCTGACCAGCGGTGAGCGTCGCCGTACCCAGTGTGCTCGCACCATCTTTGAAGGTGACGGTTCCTGTGGGTGTGCCACTTGCGCTTACCGTGGCGGTGAAGGTAACACTCTGATTCGGAACTGAGGGATTTGCACTTGAAACCACGGTTGTGGTGGTTGCCACCAATACCACTTGACTCAATGCCGGAGAGGTACTGCCCGCGAAATTGACATCGCCGCCATAAACAGCCGCGATCGAGTGGCTGCCCGGAGACAGCGAGGAGGTGCTGAACGTGGCTTGACTGCCAGAGAGGGTCGCGGTGCCCAAGGTACTGACGCCGTCTTTGAACGTCACAGTCCCGGTGGGCGTGCCACCGGTTGCGCTTACTGTAGCGGTGAAGGTAACAGTTTGATTCGGAACCGAGGGATTTGCATTTGAGAGCACGCTGGTGGTGGTCGCGCCCAACACCGTCTGATTCAGGACCGTCGAGGCACTGCCTGCGAAATTGGCATCGCCGCCATACACGGCGGTGATGGAGTGGCTTCCCTGCGTCAGTGAAGACGTGGCAAATGTCGCCTGACCTGCGGAGAGCGCGCCCGTGCCCAAAGTCGCAGCGCCGTCCTTGAAAGTGACAGTTCCGGTGGGTGTGCCACTGCCCGGCGGCGTGACCGCCACGTTGGCGGTAAAGGTGACCGATTGTCCAGCGCCCGAGGGGTTGGCGCTGGAGATCAATGTGGTCGAGGTTCCAGCCTGCGTCACGGTGAAAAAATAAGCCTGAATCTGGCCAATAGTAGCTGAGCCTTCACTGTCTGCGCTCTGACCGTCCGTGGCATACGCATAAATGATGTGTGGTCCAAACAAGAGGGGTGGCGTGGTGGCCGTGAAGGTCGGGGCCGAACCGGAGGCAGCCAGCCACGGTCCCTGCCAGGTATCGAGCTGGAAGTAGACATTTTGCGGCGTGGGTGCGTTGGGAGAATAGGTGCTGCTGGTGGTAAAGGTAAAACTGGGCGTTGGCGAGATGGTCTGATTATTGGTCAGGGGGCTGATTGCAGTGGTCAGTGGTATGGCGTGTACGTTTTGTTCGGTGATGACCGTCAGGTTGCCGCTGTTGAAGTTGGCCACATACGTCCGGTTGGTGATTGGATTTACCGCACTGCTGCCGGGCCGTATCCCGGCGGTGATGGTGGCCGGAGCGCTGCTGGTTCCACTCAGGGCGATTGTGTTGCTCGCACCGTCAATCACCGAGATTGTGTTGTCTGTGAAATTCGAGAGATAAATCTTGTTCGTGACCGGATTCACCGCCAGTCCGTCGGGATGATTTCCCACGGCGATGGTGAGCGGCGCACCGCCGGCCGAGAAGACCGTGGTGGTATTGCTGCCATTGTTGGCCACCCATATCTGGCCGCTGGCGGGATCTACGACAACGGGGCCGGGCAAGTTCAATTGTGGAGGCGCAAAGAAACTTGAAAATGTATTGGTGGCGCCATCGATGACCGCGATATCGTTACCGCCGCCATCGGCCACGTAAATCTGGTTGGTGAGCGTGTTCACCGTCAATGATCCGGGATTCGTTCCCACTCCCACAGCAGTGGTGGAGTTAGTGATACCGTCAATCGCCGTCACCGTAGAACTGTTCCGATTGGCCACATAGATCTGGTTGGTGGCCGGATTTACCGCAATCGCTCCCGGATTGGTCCCAACAGTCAGGGGAGTCGTGGAGTTGGTGACACCGTCGATCACTGTCACTATGTTGCTGTTGTCGCTGGCCACGTAAATCCTGTTCGTGACCGGGTTCACCGCCACGGACTGCGGGCCGCTCGCGCAGGGGCAGGTGATGCCGGCGGGGAGATTGATGGTAGTGGGGGTATTGGTAGCGCCGTCAATCACGGTCACGGTAGCGCTTTGCAGGTTGCCTACATAGATCTTGTTGGTGACCGGGTTCACCACCACAGCATGGGGATTGGTGCCCACGGTCACAGGGGTGGGATTCGGAGTGTTGGTGGCCCCGTCAATCACGGTCACCGTGCTGCCGCTGCTGTTGGCCACGTAAATCTTGTTGGTGACCGGGTTCACATCCACGGCCAAGGGACCGCTTCCCACTGTCACCAGAACATTGGCATTGGAGGCCCCATCGATCACTGTTACGTTGCTGCTGCCGAAGTTGCCCACATAAATTTTGTTGGTGACGGGGTTCACCGCTACGGCCTGGGGATGGGTTCCTGCCGTCACTGACGTGGGGGTATTGGTGGCCCCGTCAATCACTGTCACGTTGTTACTGCCGAAATTGTTCACATAGATCTGGTTGGTGAACGGATCCACCGCCACGCCATTGGGCTGGGTGCCAACAGCGACATTGGCGGGCGTGTTGGTAGCGCCGTCAATCACCGTCACATTAGCACCCTGGATGTTGGCCACGTAAATTTTGTTGGTCACCGGATTCAAGGCGATCGCTACGGGACTGCTTCCTGTGGCTACGGTAGTGCTCGCGGTATTGGTTGCGCCGTCAATCACGGTCACAGTGTTGTCGCTGGTATTGGCCACGTAAATCCTGTTCGTCACCGGGTTCACGGCCACGGCCCCGGGTGCGCTGCCGACGGTTACCGCGGTAGTAGCGTTGGTAGCACCGTCGATCACTGTTACGTTCCCGCTGCTATGGTTGGCTACATAGATCTTGTTGGTGACCGGATTCACCGCAACGGCGAAGGGCTGAGTTCCGGCTGCAATGTTGGTGGGCGTATTCGTGGCGCCGTCGATCACGGTGACGTTGGCGCTGCCGATGTTGGCCACATAAATCTTGTTCGTCACCGGGTTCACGGCCAGGGCGCGCGGTGAACTGCCTGCTGCCACGGTAACGGTGGTGCTGGCCGCCCCATCGATCACGGTGACATTGGCGCTGTTGTTGTTCACCACGTAAATCTTATTGGTGACGGGGTTTACTGCGATCGCGATCGGTGAGGCTCCCGCGCCCACGATGCTGACCGCCCCGGTGGCTCCGTCAATTACAGCGGCCCCCTGGGCCACAGCGATATAAACCTTATTGGTAACCGGATTCACCGCCACCGCCTGGGGCTGGGTGCCGACATTTAAGGTGGCGCTAACCGTTTGGGCCTTGGCTCCTGTAATAGCAACTAAGAGCATCAAGAATACGAAAGCAAACTTACTACGCGGGAACAGCCTGTTTCCCATATGAATGCGGTCTCCCTTGGTCTCATCTTTGACCGTTGAGCATTACGGCCTGGACTGTTGGGCGCAAACTTAAGTGTTTCCAATGTTATGGGTCAATGGCAGGAGCGCGGAAAGAACATTCCCGTTCAAATAGTTAAAAACAAGTGCCTTAGGATTGCCATGTGCCAAGCCTTCGGTAACCTTTTACATACCAAAATGGCGATGCTAAACTCGTGGAACCCGTGGAGACTCCCAACCCGTCGCCGTCAGTTGTGCCCAGAATTGTCCGATTCGGCGCCTACGAAGCCGACCTGCATACCGGCGAGCTGCGCAAGTCCGGAATGCGGTTGAAGGTTGGCGCGCAACCATTTCAGGTTCTGACCATCCTGCTGGAAAAACGGGGAGACGTAGCGACCCGCGACGAATTGCGGGAACGCATATGGCCCTCAGGCACGTTTGTGGATTTCGAACACGGCCTGAACAAGTCCGTAGCCAGATTGCGCGGACTGCTCAACGACGATCCCGCCAATCCGCGCTTCATTGAAACTGTGCCCCGCCGGGGATACCGGTTTCTGGCCCCGGTTGAATCTGTTGAGGCAATGGACAAAACCAGCCTGCCGGCGCCTGCCCAAACTAACTCAGGGAATGGCAGCAACAGCGGAGCAGTCGAAGCGCAGACCCCGTCCGAACGTCAGGATGAGAATGATTCCGGGAATGAGCGGAGCAAACAATCGTCGCCTGCCGAAGCAAGCCCATCGGCGCAAAGTGCTGTCCATGCCGGCGCGTTGCAGCGGAAATACTCTTCAACTCTTGCACGGGTAGTGGTATGCGCAGCCCTTGGCCTGGTTGTGCTGCTGGCAACATCGGCAATCCTCTATTCCCGTTACAGGAGCCATAACGCCGGCGCCCGCATCCCGATCCGCTCGATCGCGGTGCTGCCATTCCAGGACGTTACCGGCAACTCTGACCAGGAATACTTCGCGGAAGGCATGACCGATGAGTTGATCAAGGACCTCGGCAAAATGGGAACGCTACGGGTAGTTTCGGGACGGTCCGTCTCGCGATTCAAGCACAGCGAAGAACCTCTGGACCAAATTGGAAGGGAGTTGGGAGTCGATGCGATCGTCGAGGGTACATCAGCCCACACGGGAGACAGAGTTCGCCTGACCATCCGGCTGGTCGGAGTATCTGGAAATGAGGATTTATGGGCAGGCCGTTATGTCGGCAGCATGAACCAGTTGTTGGCTGCGCAAGTGGATATTGCGCGGAACGTGGCGCGGAACGTTCACCTTGACCTTCCTGCTGAAGCAAAGGCGGCGGGAACAAAAGCAAAACATGTTCCCTCGCCCGAAGCGTATGACGCGTATCTGGAAGGACGCTATTACTACTACCATTGGGGCAACCGGTGGACCACCGTCTGGTGGAAGAAAAGCTGTAAGTACTTCGAGCGAGCCATCCAATTGGACCCGCAATATGCTGCGGCCTACGCCGCCCTGGCGGACAGCTACGCCGCCATGAACACTACCGGTATGGAAGTGCCTGCTGAAGAGAGAATCGACTCTGCCCAGGCCCTGGCCATGGCCAAAAAGGCCATTGAGCTTGATGACACCGATGCCGAAGGACATGCAGCGCTGGGAAACATCTTTCTCAACAACTGGCAGTGGCCCGAGGCCCGCGAACAATTCAAAACTGCCGTCTCACTCCGGCCAAGCGACCCGCAGATACGCCTCCGGCTTGCCTCCTATTACCGTGCAGTAGGAAAACTGAAAGAAGCAATTGAGGAAACACGGGAGGCCAGGCGGCTTGATCCCTCAGCCGACATAGTTGCGAGAGAGGCGTTCCTTTATTTCACAGATGGCCAATATGAGCAGGCGGAGAAAGAGTTCAAAAATGCAATTGCTCTTGAGCCGGGCATCATATCGGCGAAAAAAGGACTGTATCTTCTGTATGAACGGCTGCACAGGCTCCCGGAGGCTATCACCGAACTTCATGATTTGTTAGTCAGCACGCGCCATCCGGACCGTGCCCGTGAGATAACGGAAATCTACCGTAAAAACGGCTACGAGCAGGCCGTTCAGTATGTGATGCGCGAAGAGATTATGGATGACTATAAAGAAAGGTCTAAACCATTTTCCCTCGCCAGCGATTATGCGCGCCTGGGCGACAAAGAGAAAGCGCTTGAGTATTTGCAGAAGGCCTATGAAACGCACTCCAACCAACTCAGCGGCCTGAAGACCGCCTATGAGTTCGCCAGCGTTTCTTCCGATCTAAGGTTTCAGACTATCTTGAAGAACCTGAAACTTGATGATGCCAGCCTTGCTCAGGAGAACAAGCAGTAATAAGGAACCTATGATTAGACGCGATTTTCTGTTTGGTTTAGCCATAACAGGTGCGCTCGCTGCGGGACGCAGGCCATTGGGCGAGCAGACGCCGTCGAACCTTTCATTGCTAAGCAAAGGCTTTGCTGCGACAACATTGGACGCTGATTCCTATTTTGAGGTGCATGGCAACCCTAAGGGTCCCGCAGTCTTTCTGACCGGTCCAGTCTTTTCCAGAACATTGATTCCAGCCAATGTCCCCCTCCAGACGAAAATCAAGGAGGGGTATATCAGACGCCTTGGGGATCGCTATAGGTTGCTGATGGCTGACTACCCGCATGTTGGGAGCAAGGCCAAAGACGGAACACTGCTGACGGTCGAAGATGTCTGCAAAGACCTTCTGTCCCTGGCTGACGCCGGAGGTATGGACCGTTTTGCTGCGGTCGGCTATTCATTTGGTGGAAATGCGGTCCTGCAACTCGCGACGCGTTCTCCCCGGGTTGTGGCGCTCGTCGTTGGCGGCTGGCCGGCAATCGATGGTCCGTATGACATCCTGTTTCAAACGACTCAGAAACTCCAGAAAGAATCTCCCGATCGGCCCGAAATAGGCCGTTTTGTCAATTACTACAAGAGCCTCCAAAATTGGCAGGAGCGCGCTGAGGTGGCGAAACTGGCATGTCCGAAACTTAACTACATAGACACAACCGACGGCGAAGATACGGATTTCATCGGACGTTTTCGCAGAAATAAGAACGCTCTCCAGAAATTGGGTTGGGACACCGAGGAGGTCAATAGCGGCCATGGCCACGCTGGTGGACTTATGCCAGATGTCGCGTGCCCCGTGATCCGGGCATTTCTGGATAAGCACTTTTCAGGAGATCAGGAAGTTGTTCGTTGACCAGTCGATCTATCTCAGGAACACTGAGCATGCGAATTGGTTGCTTTCCCACTGTCCACCCTTCCAAGTATTAGCATCGGGTTATGGATGTGGTTACCTCAGTCGCCGGAATCGTCGGCGGCAATTACTCGCGCGATAGGTTGAGCGAGTTGAATGGCACGCCCTAAGCGACGAGACTAAATTAGAACTGTACTACTTGAGCGTGATAACACCTGTGGGGGCCGCTGTGCGCATCTTCAGTCTGTGCGTATCTTCAGTCTTGACTCCCAGACAGCGTGGGTTTAACGTCTGTTCCATCCCCCAAAGACACAACTTCCCGCAAGAAGCGTGTTTCGCCCAGAGGGAACTGCCCAAGTGCCACGATCCCGCCAATTGTCGTCCCGTGCCGGCTGTTTCGACGGCTTCCACCGTTGCGCTCTGGTGGCCGGCCACCCCGGACATGAACTCAGAGTGTTTGGCTGGATGTCCGAATATAAAGCCTCGCGTCTACGTGCCGGGAACCATTGCTCACAGTTTCCGCTGGATCAGGTCCCAGTGCGCACAGCGCGGACTGACGGTGCGCCATCTTGGCCGCGATAAAGCCCATCGGCACCCATGGTTGGAACTACGAAAAAATTTCAAGATCTGACGGGAGCGATTCAAATCATGCAACTGCGACGGATACATTTTCAAAAGCACGTGCGAGGGTGCGCCCGCCTGAGCAGGAATTTCGTTCTTTCTCTAGCGATTGCATTGACAGGCTTCGCGGATACCAGATGCCTGGCCACTCAGACCAACTCGGGCCGAGAAGATGCTGCGGGACTGGGCGTGCAATTCACAAAAGAGGATTACGCGAGGGCCGACCAAATGCGGGGAGGCGTTCTGCTCTCCAAATTAAAAAACTGGTTTGTGGTCCCGCATTGGATTGGACAAGACGATGACTTCTGGTACAAACGAGAAACCAGCAAAGGCTTCGAGTTTGTTCTGGTGAATGCCGCCACTGGCCGCAAGCAGCCTGCCTTCGATCATGAACAATTGGCGCAAGCGCTCACCAAGACGACAGGCGTTCATGCCAGCGCTGATAAATTGCCGTTTGACGCTTTTACATACAGCGCCGATCGCATCGCAATTCATGTCGTGCTCACAGGCAACAATCCAGCCAAGGAATACGACTGCCAGTTGCGCACCGCAGTTTGTACGGTGACCCCGGCGCGGTCCTTTCCCGAGCCATTTGAAATCACCATCTTTGACCGGGTCCCGCCCGCTACGCCCGATCCCAATGAGGGAGTGATGATTGCGCCCGACAAGCATTGGGGGATTTTCACCCGCGAGAACCACCTCTGGCTGCGCGATATCGCCACAAGCGTGGACCGTCCGCTTACCAGCGAGGGTGGCCCCCATTTTGGCTACGGAATTTATATGAGCGAGTGGCAGTCAGCGGACATTCCGCGACAGAAGGCCGTGGAGGCGGGCCATCGCCTGCCCCCGATGGCTTCGTATTGGTCGCCCGATTCGCGGACTGTAGTTGTCCCATATGTGGACGAGCGCCATGTTGCCGACTATCCGTATGTGGAAAGTACGCCTGCGGACGGAAGCTTCCGGCCAAAGTTACACATGGTGCGGCTTCCCCTGGTGGGTGAAAAGCCGGCCATTGTGGAGTGGTATGCTTTTGATGTTCCAACCGGGACCTCGCGGCGGATCAGCTTCCCTTACGACAAGCTGCTCTTTCCCGAGGCCGATCTGCTGGCGGTGCATAAGAAATGGTGGAGTTCCGACAGCCACCACCTGTATGCCGCAGCCTACGGACAAAGCCTGGAAGCGGCCTACCTGTTTGATGCGGACATCGCTACAGGCTCGGTGCGCACCGTCATCGAGGAGCACATGCAGCCGCGCGTGCAGTTCAGCTCCTCAGCCTATGACTCACCGAACGTGTGGGTCAGCGGCAACGGCAGCGACGTGGTCTGGTTTTCCCAGCGTGACGGATGGGGCCATCTTTATCTCTATGACGGTCATACAGGCAAGCTCAAGAACCAGATCACGCGGGGCGAGTGGTTGGTGCGCGACATTCTTGAAATCGATGAAGCACGCCGCCGGATTTTCTTCACCGGGGTGGGACGGGAGGGCGGCAACCCCTATTATCGCTATCTTTACCGCGTAAATTTTGACGGCTCGGACCTTAAGCTGCTGTCACCCGAACACGCCGACCACATGCTGCTCAACCCGGAAAGTATTTTCAGCTTTGACATCAGTTCGGGCTACAAGGCCATCTCGCCGAGCGGCAGGTATGTCGTCTATAATTTTTCTACTCCCAAACAGCCCACCGAAACTGTAATTCGTTCGACCGACGACGGACGGCTCATCTCAACTTTCGAAAAAGCGGATGCGACCGAGCTCTTTGCCGCCGGGTATCAGCCACCAGAAGAGTTCGTGGCCAAGGCGGCTGACGGCAAGACCGATCTCTGGTGCCTCCTTTATAAGCCCCGCAGGCTTGATCCGGGCAAGCACTACCCGATTGTGGACCTGAACTATGCGAGTCCACTGGTTGCGGTAGTTCCGCGCAATTTCCCTACTGCAGTCCGTGGAGCTGCGGCGCCTACCGCCGCGGTCTTGAACGAGCTCGGGTTTGCGGCGGTCACGATCGATGCTCGCGGCACCGCGTACCGGGCGCGCGAGTTCTCCTACGCGAATTACGGCAAACTGAACATCAACGGCCTGGATGACCATGTGGCGGTCATCAAACAACTGGCGCAGCAGCGTGCTTACATCGATATCAACCGTGTAGGAATCTCGGGATCATCGTTCGGTGGCTGGAGTGGCATCCGCGGACTGCTGGAGTTTCCGGACTTCTACAAAGTTGCGTTCGCCAACGTGCCGGGCACTACCTTTCATGGTGAACCACCGGCCATGGATTGGTATGCATTTCAGGGCACGCCTGTTTATAGCGACGGAAGCCAGTGGCGCCCCACTCCCAATGAGATACCTCAGAACTGGAAGGCTTTGGATACAGTTGCACAGGTTTCTCAGCTCAAAGGGAGCTTGATGATCGTAATGGGTGAACTTGATGAAAACGTTCTGCCCGGCAGCGTGCTCCAGCTCGTTGACGCTCTGGAAAAGGCAGACAAGGATTTCGACCTCGTTTATTTGCCGGCATCCAATCATGTCTCGGGATGGGCCCCACATCACGTCCTGCGCCGGGCCGAGGACTTTCTGATCCGCCATCTGATGGGAGGAATACCGCCGGGAAACTGAGAGCAGTATTTACTTCATCATTGAGTACTTACGCTTTGGAACACAGTTACAATTCGCCACGGTTAGTGTTTGCCTGTATCGCCCCAAGACGAAAGTCACCGTATGCCGCATCGCCGGGTGGGGCAAGTAGAAATCAGCACCCGGTATATCCACCGTCAGAGCCAGCCATGATGAAAGATGTTTGCCCCGCACAACGAAACTCGACATCGTCGGCGCCTTGTTCGAGACGATTTCTATAGCGTGTCGAGAAGCACATGACACGCTTGGCCTTCAAGGTCTTTTTGTAGACGCTGAGCCAGAGAGGCACTGTCTTTCCTTGAATGGGAGATTAAATGTTTTCGATTTGATGATCGTACCATTTTGGATAAACTAAAATTTATCGGACATTTCCTAAATGTGATAGTATGTTTTTCATCGGCTGCTTGTTTCCCAAATTCAGAATCTTCAAAGCCATTCGCAACCTTTCATTTCTTCTTATCGCTTTCTTTTCCTTTTTTTTGCTCTCTCGCAATGGTATTCTCGTTTCGCAGATAAGATCATTACGGAATCTATTTTGACTTGGGAGTACGCTGAACCAGATGGAAGTAAATATTTTTGCCTATGATGTCTTCTTTAGCTATAGCCAAAAAGATAAAGCCGTCGTCTATCCGTTAGCAGAGAGACTGAAGGCCGATGGGTTGAGAGTGTGGCTAGACGCCTGGGAGATTCAGCCAGGTGATAACATTCCGGCAAAAATTGAAGAAGGCTTGGAGAATTCGCGCACCCTGATTCTCTGCATCTCTGCCAATGCTTTTGGCTCCGATTGGCCAGCCCTCGAAAGCCAAATCTTTCGCTTTAGAGACCCTCTCAACAACGACCGTGGCTTTATTCCAGTTCGATTGGACGGCGCCGAATTGAAGGGATTTCTCAATCAGGTCTTCTATTTAGACTGGTGCAACAACGAAGAAGATGGCGAGTATCGGCAGCTGTTGGAAGCGTGCAAGCCACCCGCGCATGGAGCTGTGGAAGAACCAGCAACCTTCCTATTCCAAGAGAAGGTTGGCTCTGGTGGGCATACGCAGCCGATTCGTTCCGTGGTATTCAACGGCGACAGTCAGTTTGCTCTGTCTGGCTCCGATGACAAGACAATGCGTCTTTGGGATGTGGAGAGCGGTCGCGCCCTGCGTGTCTTCGACGGTCACACCGACACCGTCTGGAGCGTGGCCTTTAGCGCGGATGGGAAGAGCGCCCTGTCCGGCTCCGCTGACAAGACAATGTGTCTTTGGGATGTGGAGAGCGGTCGCGCCCTACGCGTCTTCGAGGGTCACACCGACAGCGTCTGGAGCGTGGCCTTTAGCACGGATGGGAAGCGCACCCTGTCCGGCTCCGCTGACAAGACAATGCGTCTTTGGGATGTGGAGAGCGGTCGCGCCCTACGTGTCTTCGAGGGTCACACCGACAGCGTCTGGAGCGTGGCATTCAGCGCGGATGAGAAGTACGCCCTGTCCGGCTCCGCTGACAGGACAATGCGCCTTTGGGAAGTGGAGAGCGGTCGTGGCCTGCGTATCTTCAAGGGGCACACCAACAGCATCTGGAGCGTGGCCTTTAGCACGGATGGGAAGAGCGCCCTGTCCGGCTCCGCCGACAATGCATTGCGGCTCTGGGATGTGGAGAGTGGTCGCGCCCTGCGTGTCTTCGACGGTCACACGGCCAGTGTCTTGAGTGTGGCATTCAGCGTCGATGGGAAGAGCGCCCTGTCCGGCTCGGCTGACAAGACGCTGCGGCTCTGGGATCTACAGCGCGGTTTCGCCCTGCGTATCTTCGAGGGGCATACCGACAGCGTCTGGAGCGTGGCCTTCAGCGTGGATGGAGAACGCGCCCTGTCCGGCTCGGCTGACAAGACGCTGCGGCTCTGGGATCTGGATAACAATCGCGCCCTGGGTGTCTTTGGGGGGAAAACCATAGTCTGGAGCGTGGCGTTGAGCGCAGACGGAAAGCGCGCTCTGTCCTGCTTCGCTGACGATGGGCTGCGGCTCTGGGATGTGGAGAGCGGGCGTGATCTGCGCGTCTTTAAGGGGCACACCGACAAAGTCTTGAGCGTTGCCTTCAATGCGGACGGGAATCTCGCCCTGTCTGGCTCCGCTGACAAGACGCTGCTGCTCTGGCATGTGGAGAGTGGCCACGCCCTAGATGTCTTCGAGGGTCACACCGACACAGTCTTGAGCGTTGCCTTCAGCGTGGATGGGAAGCGCGCCCTGTCCGGCTCCGCTGACAAGACAATGCGGCTCTGGCATGTGGAGAGCGGCCGCGCCCTACGTGTCTTTGAGGGTCACACCGACACAGTCTTGAGCGTTGCCTTCAGCGCGGACGGGAAGCGTGCCCTGTCCGGCTCCGCTGACAAGACAATGCGGCTCTGGGATGTGGAGAGCGGTCGCGCTCTCCGTATCTATGAGGATCACACCGATACGGTCTTGAGCGTTACCTTCAGCGCGGACGGGACACGCGCCCTGTCCGGCTCCGCTGACAAGACGCTGCGGCTCTGGCATGTGAAGAGCGGTCGCGCTCTCCGTGTCTTTGAGGGTCACACCGACAGGGTCTTGAGCGTTGCCTTTAGCGCGGACGGGACACGCGCCCTGTCCGGCTCCGCTGACGATACGGTGCGGCTCTGGCATGTGGAAAGCGGTCGTGCTCTCCGTGCCTTCAAGGCTTACACCGACAGCGTCGGGAGCTTGGCCTTCAGTGCGGATGGGAAGCGCGCCTTTACCAGCGCCTATGTGGGAGGGTGGTGCTTGTGGAACCTGGGAAAGGGTGCCGAATCTTTATTGCACGACATCCCGATGGCCGCGGCCGCGCTGGAGGAAATTCAATACACCAATGCCAAAGTACTTTTGGTGGGAGAAAGCGGCTCCGGCAAGACTGGACTCTCCTTGCGGCTGACACGGAATGACTGGCAACTCAGCGATTCAACAGTCGGCGCGTGGGCCACCCAATTGAATCTTTCTCTCTCACCATCCGATAGTATCCAGCGCGAGATCTGGCTCTGGGATTTCGGCGGCCAGGCTGACCAGCGGCTCATTCACCAGCTTTATATGAAGGATACCGCAGCGGCTGTACTGGTTTTTGACGGCCAAAAAGAGAACGTCTTTGAAACCCTTCGACAATGGGACCGAGATATGGTACGAGCCTCTCGTAAACCATTTGCGAAGTTATTGGCTGCGGGACGCATAGATGCTGGCGGCCTACGCGTCAGTCGTAGCCAAATCGAAGAGTTTGCTGCGGAACGTGGTTTTGCGAGCTACTTTGAAACCAGCGCCAAAGATGATCTTGGATGCGAAGAGCTAAAAGAAGCAATTATCTCTGCAATTCACTGGGAAGAAATTCCCTTTCGTTCTTCCCCAAGGGTCTTCAAACGATTAAAGGAATACATTCTGCAGCTTAAGGATGAAGGATTTTGTCTAGTTCGGTTCAACGAATTGCGCGACGCCTTGCGTCTACGTCTGACTGGAGAAGACTTGCAATTTAAGGACGAAGAGTTGAGGGCCGTTTTGGGCTTGCTGGCCGGTCCTGGCGTAGTTTGGGAACTCGCGTTTGGGAACTGGATCTTGCTCCAACCAGAAAGGGTCAATGCTTATGCCCAGGCAGTGATTCAAACACTCCGCGTTGACCAATATGAGCGTGGTTCGATCCTAGAGGAGCAAGTACTGCGTGGTGATTTAGCTTATCCGTCTTCAATCCGGCGCCTCGATAGCGAAGAAGAGCGGTTTGTGTTGCTAGCCATGAACCAGACACTCATCGAACACGGCCTTTGTCTTCGTGAACACACCGACCAAGGTGCTCTCTTGGTTTTTCCCAGTTATTTTCGCCGGGAGCGGCCAGAACTCATCGGCCAAAGAACCGTGCTGGTAAGCTACCGTTTCTCAGGGTTCCTCGATGATATCTACGCCACGCTGGTCGTGCGCTTGCATCACACCAGGTCCTTTCAACAGGACCAACTTTGGCGTTACGCTGCCGATTTCAAGACGCTCAGCGATAAGCAACTCGGTGTAAAGTTGACCCGCCTTCCCGAGGGTGACGGCGAACTTGAAGTCTATTTCGATCCAACCATTCCAGTAGAGGAAAAGATCATATTTAGTCGGTACATTCATGAACATCTGCTGCAAAGGGCACAGTCGGTTACCAGGCTGCGCCACTATGTGTGCCTGCACTGCAACACTCCTGTTCGCGATCGTGATACGGCCATGCGAAAGCTTGAAACCTGGCTCGGAAAAAGAACGATTGAACAGACAACCGGGGAACGCATCAAGGCTTGGTTCACGAGATCCCAGGTTCCTACCATTCTCTGTATTGAATGTGAAAAGCGCGTTCTTCTGTGGGACGAATTGGAACAGTCCTTTGCCAGTGACGAGGTACGGCAACTTGTTCAAGAACTACAAAAGGACTCCGCCACCGTGCTTGACAATGAGAGCAAAGAGCGTGCTTTAGTTGGTGAAGTAATCTCAACTGTGGCTCTTGCCGGACACATCAGCCGCGAATTTAACGTAAGCGATCATGGGATTGATATGGAAATTGAATTCAAGAGCAGTGGAGAAGCCACTGGCCATAAGCTATATCTTCAGCTTAAATCCGGTGATTCTTACTTACGTGAGCGAAAAAGCGATGGCGCAGAAATATTTATAATCAAGGATGAGCGTCATGTTCGCTATTGGGCCGCGCAAGCCTTCCCCGTTATGTTGGTAGTACGAAACTCTCAAGGAGAGGTTCGCTGGATGGAAATTCGCGACAAGCTCAGGGACGGGATTGTCAATGACCAGTCCCCTGTGAAACAGATCATTTTTGAAGGTGATCGGTTCGATGTAATGAGCGTGCGCCGCTGGGGCGATAGACCCTCGATCAAGGCATTTGGCAGTGTTAGCCAAGCTGAGGGAATCGGGCTGTGATGCATGGACACTCGCCCGGATAGCAGGTCACAGCGATATCTCTATTTCAATGCGTTATGTGCATCCCTCAGAATCGGCGGTTTCCAAAGGCCATGTCTACCCTGAGTGGGCACAGTGTGGAAAATGACAAATTGCTTGAAGCCGGCCCCCCTGTAAGTGTTGATTATGAAGAGGTTGAATGGCGCGCCCGGAGAGATTCGAACTCCCGGCCTATTGCTCCGGAGGCAATCGCTCTATCCAGCTGAGCTACGGGCGCGCAATAAGTTAGACACGATTAGATTAACACACCTGTAAATTGGAAATTCTGAAATCCTAATTTCACCGCGGAGACGCTGAGGCGCGGAGGAAACCTCAAAAAACAAGTAGGTCACGGAGAAAAACTCGAAAATGGCATGCAAAACTTGCGAGAAAAGCAAGTTTCAAAGCATATCGTAATCGGGGAAGCATCACTTACCTGCTTTGGTTGCAATCAGCAGCAGCGCCCCTATCCGTTTGAAGTCCTTCAGCTCTTCGGCGTTCTTGAACCATTTGCCCGAGTACTCATCGGGCGAGGGGCTGCGGTCGGGGATGCGGCGGGCTTCCACCGACTCAAACCCATGCTGCCTGAGCATCTCGATGTATTCTGCCTCTGAGTGGGCATGAACCTGGACCTTCAGCTCGCTTGCCCAGCGCAGGGAGTAATGATTGTCTTTATAAAGGTTGATCAGGATAAACAGGCGTCCGCAGGGGGCCATCACCCGCCGGAGTTCGTCCAGTGCCTTGCCCTGGTCGGCATAGTAGTAGAAGGACTCCACTGAGAGGACTTTGGTGAAATGGCCGTCCTCAAAAGGAAGGCCCTCGGCCGTTCCCCAGACGAAACGCAGATTACTGAATTGCCCCGAGGCCTGCTCCGCGCGGCGGAGCATCTCATCGGCTACATCCACTCCCACCACTTCTCCGGCTGTGACGATCTTGGCCAGCCGTCGCGATGCCCAGCCGGTACCGCAACCGAGGTCTAACACGCGGTCGCCTGATTTCAGATCCATGAGCGCAATGGTCTGGTCGGTTATGTCGGAGTGGTGGTCCTCCATCTCGTCGCCCCGGCCTGCCTGGGCCCACTGGTTGAACTCCTGCTGGATCTTTTTGTCGGCCTCGCTGTGGACTACTATGTCTTTGGTTGGCATCTGGTCTTTTCGTCTCCACCTCTATGCTACATTTGAAGGTCGATTTTCTCCAGCCAGCGAAAAACCATTTCACCGCAATGGACGCTAAGGGCGCAAAGGAAGACCAAGTACGATTTCAAACCACGTTGTAATTATGAGTGAGCCAGAAAAATCTAAGCAGTCATCGCCGGAGTCGCTTTACTGCCCCAACTGCGCTCGCGAAGTTTCCGACCCGCTGATCTGCGGAGACTGCTCCTCCGTCATCTGTAGAGTGTGCGGCACGCCGCTGGAATCCTCGGCTGACTTGGGGATTGGGTAAAAGTGTTCAGCAGTCAGCAATCAGCAGTCAGCAGTCAGCCAAATCAGGGTTGTCGTAGAGAATCGAAGGACAGGGTGAACCGTTCAGTGGCCATGAAATGGGTCATTGAACAGTTGCTTTGTACTTCAACTTGTTGCGACAGTCTTGAGTTGGCTGAATGCTGAGTGCTGACTGCTGAAGGCTTTCTACACCGGCACCGCTGTCTTTCGCTTTGGATTGAAGAACGGCAATTTCACCACTGTGGCTGGCACCTTCTGGCGGACGGCTTCGATGGTGATTTCTATCTGCACCTGGCTTCTGGGCTGCGAATGGCTTGTATCTATTGAGGCCAATGCAATCATCTTCTTCAGGAGCGGAGACCACGTCGTCGAAGTCGCTTTCCCGATTTGCTTATTGCCGAGATACACCGGCACATGGACACGGGACGCCTGGGCCGGCGCTGCGGGGGTCAGGCCAAATTTCTCGTAACGCTCTTCCACTTGGGTCCAGTCCA
>Ga0210400_10001594_pt1 | contig 22239 bp, 25 predicted proteins | sample IncBWH26MmetaG_FD_155456 | JGI IMG/M metagenome (GOLD analysis project Ga0210400, IMG submission 155456) | Forest soil microbial communities from Barre Woods Harvard Forest LTER site, Petersham, Massachusetts, United States - Inc-BW-H-26-M | ecosystem: Environmental > Terrestrial > Soil >...
CGCCACCACCGAAAATCCGTCATTCGAGATCAACGCTGCGTTACTCTCCCGGTGCCGCGTCTATGTGCTGCAGCCACTCACCGAAGACCAGATCCTGCAACTGCTGAAGCGCGCCCTCACGGACGAAGAGCGCGGACTGGGCTCGATGAAACTGCGCGCTTCCGACGATGCCCTCAAGAGAATCGCCAGCTACACCAGCGGTGACGCTCGCAGCGCATACAACGTTCTTGAAGTGGCGGCTGGACTGGCGCAGCAGGCGGGAAACCAGATTCCAGAAATCACCGACGACATCGTTCGCGACGCGCTGCAGAAGCGTACCCTGCTCTACGACAAGGCCGGCGAAGAACACTACAACCTGATCTCCGCCCTCCACAAATCGGTGCGAAATAGCGATCCCGACGCCGCTCTCTACTGGCTCGGACGCATGATCGAGGCAGGCGAAGACCCACTCTATATCGCGCGCCGGGTGGTGCGCATGGCGGTCGAAGATATCGGTCTCGCCGATCCCAATGCTCTTTCTCTGTGCATGGCCGCGCGCGATGCCGTGGATTTCATCGGCATGCCCGAAGGCAATCTCGCTCTCGCCCAAGCCGTCGTCTATCTCTCAGTCGCGCCCAAGTCGAATGCGCTCTACACCGCATACTCCACGGTCCAGCAGGATATCGAACAAACCGCCGCCGAGCCCGTGCCATTGCACCTGCGCAACGCGCCTACCGGACTCATGAAGGGATTGGGCTACGGCAAGGATTATCAATACGCACACGACGCGGAAGGCAAGGTCGCCAACATGCAGTGCCTCCCGGACAATCTGCACGACCGAGTTTATTACCGCCCGACGAATGAGGGCATCGAGAAGCGCATCCGCGAGCGGATGGAAGAGATCAAGAAGCTCCATGCACCAGCCGCCGGGCCCAAACCCCTCCCCAAGAAAGAATCTTAGAGATACTGCCCGGCATCTTATAAGCCAGTCGCACGCGTACGTTTTTGCGCCCGCCCGCAGGTTAGGGAGGGCTGAATCTATGGCCACGAACCCCAGCCCCGTTACCGTCGATTCCCCTCCAGTTGGCCGGTTGCACACGGGCCAGGTAGAGGAGCTGCAGAAGCTGCAGAAAGCGGCTCAGAAGATCACTTCGATCCTCGATCTCGATCAACTCATCGACAATATCGTGAATGACGTGGCGCATTCCTTCGGCTGTGTAGAGGCCAGCATCTACCTGCATGACGAGCAACGCGGGGAGATGGTGCTCGCCGGCGTGCATGGATGCAGCGTCAACCACAAGGGTCATCGTTTGAAGATTGGCGAGGAAGGCATGGTCGGCTACGTAGCTTCGACCGGCCAGATGCGCTATGCCCCCGACGTGCGCAAGGACGACTACTACATTGGCTGCGAGCAGTCCACGCTCTCCGAGGTGGCGATTCCGCTTCACGTCGGCGCGCGCCTTGTCGGTGTCTTCACCGCATCCCATCCCGAACTGGACGCATTCCCACGCCAGCAGGTGAGAATTCTTCAGGCCTTGTGTGATCACGTGGCCGTGGCCGTGCACAACGCGCGCCGCTTCCAATCGGAGCGTGCGGAGCGGGAGACCATGAGCCGCGAGGCTCACGAGGCCCGGCTCATGCAGCGGGCATTGTTGCCCAAGAGTTCGCCGTACATACCGGGTTTTGTGATTTCCGGCGTCAGCGTGCCGGCTGGCGCCGTCGGCGGTGACTGGTACGACTTCATTCCTTTTCCCGACGGCCGGTGGGGTCTGGTACTGGCGGATGTTTCGGGAAAAGGCACTGCTGCCGCGCTGCTGATGTCGGCTACCCGTGGCATGCTGCGGTCTCTGGCGGAAGCCTGCAGCACTCCCGCCGAGGTGTTGACCAAGCTTAACGGCTTGCTGGTGGAAGACTTTCCGGCAGGGAGGTTCGTCACCCTGGTCTACGCCGTGCTCGATCCGGCAACACGCATTGTGATCTTCGCCAACGCAGGACATCTGCATCCGCTTTTGATCGACGGCAATGGAGCGCAATTCCTGGATACCGAATGCGGGTTGCCTCTCGGCTTGAGCTGCGGGGACTATTCGGAAACCACCGTCGTCCTGTCCCCGGGCTCGCGGCTTGTCTTCTACAGCGATGGCATCACCGAGGCTCTGAACGCGGATGATCAGGAGTACGGTCTGGAACGGCTTGCGGAGCACGCGGCCTGCCCTGAGGCATCTGCAGTCAGCATCGTTGATGATGTCCGCGGCTTCGCGAATCGCTCTGGCGTGCGCGACGATGCTACCGTGGTTTTCGTCGGGGTTGGCCGCTAGAGACTGGGGTTCATCGGAACCGCGCCCGGTGCGCTTTTAGAATGCAGCGATCCATCACTACGAAGATGCCCGCCCGGCGCGCTTTCTCGGCCGCCTTTTCGTGGATCACATCTTCCTGCATCCAGATCGCCGGAACCTTCAACCGAATGGCCTGATCCACAATCTCTTCCACAAACTCCGGACGCCGGAAAATATTCACGATGTCGATCTTCTCCGGCACCTCGAGCAACGAAGCGTAAGCCCTCTCGCCCAGACAGGACTCGATCTGCGGATTCACTGGAATGATGCGGTATCCCTGGCTCTGCATGTAGGCCGAGACGCCATGACTGGGCCGCAGCGGATTGTCGGAGAGTCCGACGACCGCGATGGTTCTTGCGTGTCTCAGCAGTTCGGTTACAGGATCGGTTTCCGGGGAAGAAGCCACGGTTGTTGTCATCCTCAGCAAGCGTTCTGTACACAGTGATGGATCTGGGCTAGCCGCGTGCGTCGGCGTTTGCGAAGCAATACTCGAGCGTTTGGCTCGCTTCCCTATTTCTTGTTCGCCGCATCCAGCTTCTGCTTGTACATCTTCAAAGCCAGCTTGCGGACGGTCTCAGAGATCTCCTTGTTGGCGGAGATGTTCTTCAAGTCCTGCGTAAGCAGATGCTTCATCAACCCTAATCCAAGATCGAGAGGCGTGCGCGGATTCGCCACCAGATTCCGCACCACGATGTAATTCTTCATGAAGCGGCGCTTCAGTGGAATCTGCCGCAGCACGGCCTCCAACACATTCTTCTGGAGGGCAAACTTCTCGACTTCTCCGTCGGAAAGTTTGGGCGCATCGAGCACCGCCAGCGCGACCACTTTTGTACCGTCGCGAATCAGAATCGACCGTTCTTCTTTATTGCCTTTCATCGCCAGTTGAATACGGCCTTTCACGTCAAGCCGGTTGATCTTCTGCACCGTATTGTCACGCTGGCCGGGTGGAGGACCGGCCTCAGATTTAGACTTCGCCACGCCTGCGGCGGCGGCATTCTCTTCGCTGCGGGCTATCTCTGTCATCTCCTTATTTTCCGATACAGGGAAATAGTCCGCCCCCAGTAGTTCCACGATGCCGCCAACTGGCTGGAACGGCTTATCCTGGTCCGCGGCGATTTCTGTCGCGTGCTCGGCGAGGTAGGCAGAAACCACTTCATCGGGAACTTCTCCGGCTTCGTCCGGTGCAGCGGAAGCCGGTTCGCGAGCAGGTTCGGCTGCCGTTGGGGCAATTGCTTCTTCAACTCGCGCTTCGCTGCCTGTACGCGGAACAGGCTCCGCCCGGCTCGTGTCCAGCAGGCTGGCAATGGCGGATGACTGATCGGCCTTCAAATACGGGTTCGACCTGAGAACATCCAGAACTCCCGTCGAAGCGCGTACGCGCGGGCTTTGTAGCATAGCCGCGATTCCTTCAGGGGACGCGGAGATGGCGAACTTGGCTAATTCACGGTCCGCGACGGACGGATTCTCCAGCAACGCCGGAAGCAGTTTGGGACGAAGATTCTCCGGCGCAACCAGGTAGTCGAGCACTTCGCGTGGAGTCTTCGGATTGGAGGCTGCAGCCAGCGAAGCATTCTCGTCCCATCCCGCCAAAGTCATGCGGGCGAGGTCGCCAAAGATCTTATTGTGTTTGGCAAGGTACACCAGGATCTCAATGTTTTCGTCCGGCGGGACTGACAACGCCCCCTTCGCTGCAAACTGCATCATGTTCGACGGCAGCTTGGAGGCGCGAATTAAATCGATAGACCGCGGCATAAGTTCACCTCCCGGAGCGATGAGGACAGGCCAGGCGCGTTTTGGCTTCGAGTTCCCGGACCGCAAGTTCCAACTCCCGAATCAACCGGTTCGGCCTGCGCCGAAGAAACTCCTGCAACAAAGCCCGATAGTACCAAAGAGTTCCTTCGCGCCCCCCATGGAACCGCGCCCAGATGGATTCTCCGACTTCCCGGTAGTCGGAAAGAATGGAGCGTACATTGTTCAGTTTGTCCGCGGCAGAAACCAGCCTGGTTGCGGCATCGGCACGCTTCAGATGCCGGATATATGTTTCTTTGCGTTCGCGCCACGGCGGTTTGGGAATGGTGTCGGAATCCGTGCAACCTTCCACAATCTTCGCCACGCGACTCCCGAACCACCCCCGAACTTCTTTCAACATGGGCGCACCGCCGCAGTCTTCCACCACATCGTGCAGCAGAGCCGCGACCGCCAGATCTTCCTCGCCGCCGAACTCCAGCACCAGCGACGCCACTCCCATCAAATGCGCGATGTAGGGAGTGGTCGAGGCTTTGCGGGTCTGCCCGGCATGTTTCTCGGCCGCAAAACTGAATGCCCGCAGGAATCGCGGACCAAGCTTCACCTTCGCTCCTTGTTTCCGTTTCATCGCCGGCGCCTTTACCCGTTTCGCTCTCACTATTGTTTCTCTCCGCGCCGCGCCGACAAATACGCCCGGATGAATGGCTGCAAGTCGCCGTCGAGCACGCGGTCCACGTCTCCCACCTCGGTCTTGGTGCGGTGATCCTTGATCATGCGATAAGGCTGCAGGACGTAGGAGCGAATCTGCGAACCGAAATCGTTGTCAAGTTTCGAGTCCTCAATTTTTTTCGAGGCCGCGCGCTTCTTCTCCATTTCGAATTCGTAGAGCTTGGAACGCAGCATGCTCATGGCGCGCTCGCGATTCTTATGCTGCGAGCGTTCGTTTTGGCAGTTTGCGACCAGGCCGGTGGCAATGTGCGTGATGCGCACCGCCGAATCCGTTGTGTTGACGTGCTGCCCGCCCTTGCCGCTCGACCGGTAGGTATCAGTACGAATGTCTTCGGGCTTGATGACCACTTCTATGCTGTCGTCGATTTCCGGAGAAACATAAACGCTGGCAAACGAAGTATGCCGCCGCTTGGCCTGATCGAACGGCGAAATCCGCACCAGGCGGTGCACGCCAATTTCGCTGCTCAGCAATCCATAGGCATACTCGCCGTTCACGGCAAACGTGGCCGATTTCAGACCCGCTTCTTCGCCCGGCTGGTAGTCGTAGAGAATGGTCTCGAATCCCTGCCGCTCCGCCCACCGCAAATACATCCGCAGCAGCATGTCGGCCCAGTCCTGCGACTCCGTCCCGCCCGCCCCAGGATGAATCGTCACGATGGCGTTCAGCGCGTCGTTTGCGCCGGAGAGCAGCGTTTCGGTCTCAAGCTTGTCAACCAGTTCGCGCAGCGAGTCGATGTCGCGGCGCAATTCGGCGTCGACACTTTCGCCCTCTTTGGCCAGTTCGAAGTAGGCGGCAATGTCCTCGCTGCGGCGGACCAGGTCGGCATCAGTGGTGAGCAGGTGCTCGAGGCGCTTCTTCTCGCGCATCACCTGCTTGGAACGTTGCGGATCAGACCACAGATTCGGCTCGGCGGCCTGCTTCTCGATTTCGGCTAGTTGCGGACGGAGCTTGTCCGCGTCAAAGATACTCCCGGAGTTCGCGTACTTTCTTACTCAGTGACCCGTATTCCTGTTCGAACTCTTGATTCATTGGGAGCCTTTTGCCTTCTTGGAAAATGCGAAGCGCGTGAGCAGCGCCCCTGCTGAAATTATCGCACACAGCCAAGCGAACCAGTCGCCGTGCCGCGTGTAGAAATTGGTTACCGAGGTGAGGGCGTAGGGAGCAACCAGCGCGCCCCGCTCTTTGCGCGGAAGCCGCGCCACCGTGCGGCCGTAAGGATCAATCGAGGCCGTCACTCCGGTGTCCGTCGCGCTCAGGATCCAGCGGCTGTTTTCAATAGCGCGCATGCGCGTCTGATTCAGGTGCTGCGCGTAAGCGCCGCTATCGCCGTACCATCCGTCGTTCGACAGATTCACCAGGACTTGCGCGCCCTGATCCGCAAACTGCCGCACCTCATCCGGAAACACAGACTCGTAGCAGATAAAAACTCCGAGATGTGTGCCTCCGGCATCCAGCGGCGCTCGCGACCTCCCTGCCTCAAACTCTCCGACTTCCTTGGTCAAGCCTCCGGCAAACGCAAACAGCCGGGGGAACGGCAGATATTCTCCGAAGGGCACCAGATGCACTTTATCGTAACGTGCAGTCCACTCGCCGGAAGGACTGATCAACGCGGCCGAGTTGAACACCTCTGAATGTGACCCACCGCTCTGCATGGCGGGTGTGCTGCCTATGCCACCCGTCACTACCCAGGTGCGCGCTTCGCGAGCCATCCGGCTCACCGGCTCGCGAAATAGCGGATCGCTGGTGAAGAATGGTGCGGGAGATTCCGGCCAGACGATCAAATCAACATTGCCTAGCTTCGAATCGGGCACCCGGGATGAATTTGAGATCGCATCTTTCACGCTGATATCGGTCAGTTCGCGCAGCGTACGTTCAAACATATCGCGAGTCCAGGTCGCATCCACCGGGATGTTTTCCTGCACCAACAGCGCAGCGTGATCCGCCGGCACTGCGGGAGCATCGACCAATCTGCCCGCCTGAAGTACCGCAGCCGCCGTCAGGGCGGCGATCAGCAGCGTGTTGCGCTTCCTCTTCGGCACCAGGAATGCCGCTGCCACCGCGACATTCACCAGCATGATCTCGAACGAAACTCCATAAACGCCAGTGCAGGTTGTGATTCGGCTGAGAGAGATGTTGTCCACCTGCGCTGTGCCCAGCAGGTTCCACGGAAAGCCGGTGATGCGCGTCCGCGCCAACTCCACCGCGACCCAAAGAAATGGTGCGGCCAGCAATGCGCGCCGGTCGTCGCGGCCCGGTCCCACCGTCAAGCTCAAGAGCAAACCGAAGAGGCCGTGATACAGCCCCAGATAAAGACAAAAGAGAAAGAGAGCCAGCAGGGCCACGGGCACGCTCAGGCCGCCGTGCTCGTGCATGGTGTTATAGATCCAGTAACACGTGCCCGCATACCAGAGGATTCCAGAAATGTATGCCAGCAGAAAAGCCTGCCCGGGCTTCGCAGCCTGAAGATTGACGGAGTCATCGATCTCCAGGGCCCCCACCGGCCTCGCGCGTAACAGAGCCACCATCAGTGGAGCGAAGGCCACCCACGAGAGAACGTACAACCCGGCAAGAGGAAAAATCAGCACTTGCAGGAGCGATGAGAGGCCTACCAACAACCAGGCGCTGGAATGAATTTGCCGCACCGGGAAGGATAACAAAAGCTTGTCATTCCGAGCGGGCTTCCCGCGAGAGCTTGCCCTGAGCGGGGCGAAGGGAATCTGCTGTCCTCGCGGCTGCCAGGAAACTCCGCACGAACTCCACAATCTCTGGCGTCACATAAGGCGGCGGCGCGATGCGGAACACAGGCCGCTCCGCCACTGGCTTCAATGAAACACCTTGCCACGCCGATCCCGGTTTCGAACCATCGTGAAGAATCACTGCACCAGCGCGGTCCAGAAACTCACGCGCCGAAGTCTTGAAGTCTTCCGTGCCCGGATCGAGCACGGTGAGATATAAGTCCGGGCGCAGGAACTTCAGCACGCTGTTGGATTCCACCATCACATGCCGCGACTGCTCCAGACGTTGCCGCAACGCCGGCATGGCTTCAGCCAGCCTGCCCTGCTCGGTGCGGACCCACAACGCTCGCACCGCGCCCGCCACCAGAAATCGCGAGGTGTCCGACTCTCCCGCGCGGTCTTTCTCCTCTGAAATTGCCCAGGCGTGATCGTCCGTCGCGCAATCGCACGGCGCCCCATTCGCAGAGCAAACTCCGTGTCCATATTGCGTAATCTTCACCGCAGTCCAGTCGTACTCGCGCAACGCGGAAATCAGCCCGGCCACTACGCTGGTCTTCCCCACGCTTCGGGAATGCCCGCCAATCACCACGATCGCCACGTCTACCTCTTCTTCCCCAGCCGCGCCAGCGCCGCCAACTGCTTCAGATATTGCCGCACCGGTTGTGCTGGGGTGCCCCAGAAGGCCACACCCTTGCCGCGCAGGACTTTGTTGGGCAGCACTCCGCCCTGCCCCCCCAGCATTACTCCTTCTTCGATGCGCGCATGTTCGCCAATGCCAACCTGTCCTCCGAGCACGACGTCGTTCTCAATCACGATGCTGCCGGAAAGGCCGGTCTGCGCTGCGATTACCACATTCTCTCCGAGCCGGCAGTTGTGTCCGATGTGAACCAGGTTGTCGATCTTCGTTCCCCGCCCGATACGCGTTTCATCAAGCGCCCCACGATCAATGGTTGTATTGGCGCCGATCTCCACATCGTCTTCGATCACCAGCCTGCCGACCTGCGGAAATTTCTCGTAGCGTCCGCTCTTCGGATCGCGCACATATCCGAAGCCATCGCTTCCCAAAACCGCACCCGCATGCACTATCACCCGATCGCCCAACTTTGTCCCCGCATAAACCGTGACGTGCGGGTAAATTTCGCATTCCCGTCCAATCGTCACTCCCCTCCCAATGGCGCAACCGGCGCCGATCCGCGTGCTTTCGCCGATTTCCGCGTTCTCGGCAATAGCTGCGCGCTCCTCCACTACCACGCTTACCCCGAGACGAACTGAAGGACTCACCACCGCGGTTGCGTGCACTCCTGCGCTACGCCCAGCGGGATTCCCCGCCTGCAGAAACCGCGCCGCCCGCGCGAACGCCAGCTTGGGATGACGGCTGATGAGCACCGGCTTGCCCGACGAGGCCGCGGCGAACTCACCCGCGATCACCGCAGCCGCGCCAGACTGCAGCGCCCGCAGAAGATATTTTTCTTCTTCCACAAAAACCAGTTCGTGCTCCGAAGCCGATGCGATGCTTGCCACGCCCTCAACCTCGACACTCCCATCCCCTTGCAGGCGGGCCTCAACTGCCTCAGCTATCTGTTGCAGGGAGCGCTTCATGGCTCTCACTCTATAGCAGAGCACCGACATGACGAAAGTGCTGGTCCGACAGCGCTGCTGCGTCCCGGCACGCGCCAGCCTACAATTACTCTATGGAGAAGAAAATCTTCTGGATGACCTTCACGGTGCTCGGCCTGCTGGCGGATTTTCTCCTGCCGCTTTGGTGGGGCCTGGCCGCGACCATCCCCATCCTTTTCTTTTCGTGGTGGGTCGCCTACCGCAGCGAGTGGTTCTGAGCCCAGCTGCTTCAGGATTGGGTCATTGTGAAACTGCCGCTCGTATTGTTGCATCCCCCAGTGCCACTGCCGGCAAGCGTCCAACTGCCGATGATCGAGGTGCCGGAAAGCGTGGTCCCGCTCTCCGTTCCGGTCACTGTTCCAGTCAGGGTAAGAGTGTTGCCGCCCGACGCAACCGTGTACGAAAAGGTGCCAGTCACTCCGTTGGTGCTGGTGTTGATGGTCAAAATCATGGACCCGCCCAGTGTTCCTCCCGAAACGGGGAAACAAGCCCCCTTGGTGAGGAATTGAAAGCTCGAAATGCTGAGCGACCCATCGCCGTTCACTGTGAACTGAGTGATGAAGCTGAACCCGGCCGCCGGACTGGTTCCCCCGAGCATCTGCGCCTGCCAGATACCGCCAGCCGCTGCCTGAACTGTGGTCGTGCTGCTGTTGCAACCGTTGAGCAAGAGCGCGGCCAGCAGCAGAATTGCAACTTCTTTCATGAATTGTCCTTGAGCTTGGAATCTGATCCAAGAGTTTCTGACAAAAGATTTCTCATGCAAGACTACAGAGATGCTGGCGGGCCGGTCAATGGATGTAAGCGGGATGACGATTCCCATGGTAGGCTTGAAACGCTTGCCCGGCACCCTTCTCAACGGGGGAATAGGAATCATGGATTGTGCTCTGGGCTTGGCGGCAGACCTACCCCCGGGCCTTGCGGCCTGTGCGCGGCTTAAGCCAGAATACTGATCCTGGAGATCAACTTTATGTATTTGCAGCCGGTTTTACGATGCAAGAACCCAGATTGCCCTCTGCCCTCCGCCGCGCGCATTCGGCTGCCTTATCCCAACCCCCCGCAGACTGGAGCGAATCAACCAAACTGGCCCCCGGATGGATGGCAATTGAGGCTCATCTGTCGCGAGTGCGATCATTGGTACATATACGAGAAAAGCGATGTGCAATGGGCGCCCTACACCCGTCCGCTGGAAGACGAGACTCGCTTCGCATTCTTGCGCGCCGAACTGGAATGTGGCGAGCCCAACTGCCCGTCTCGCACGCAATGGCATGTGCTGGACAATAGCCAGATGTCAGAAAGCGAAATGCTGGAGTTCGTGCTGCGCGCTGACCCGGTCGCAGTTTGCGAAAACGGCCATCCGTTTTCTATTTCCGGAACCCTCTCTAGCTCCGCGCAAAAGGCGTCTTCAGTCTGACCGTCACTCAGGACTGGGCAGCAACATCAGGTTCTCCTGCGGCATGCCTCTTCGCGGTTGACAGCGGCCGGCGACACGCGCATAATTTCTCTCGCTTCCCCTCGGGCCCCCGGGCCCTAACGGTCGGTATTTGACGGGCTTTATCAAACCGTTTAAGGGGAGGTGTGTAATGTCCGGTAAACAAGTCCTCGGCGCCTTCAACCAAGGCGCGGTTCCCACCATCGCGTGTTTCAATCAAGCCGTCACACCGCTCGGCGTCGACCTCGATGCTTTGATCGCGGCTATGCAGGCATATATCAACAACAATGTCGCGCCAGTTTGGGGAACGCCGGCCAATCTGGTTAAAACTACGGATTTCCAACCCGGCGCTTGGGCCATGGTGTTTCTAGACACAGCGGATGCGCCTAACGCCCTGGCATATCACGATCTAACTCCTGATGGTTTTCCCCAGGCCAAAGTCTTCGTCAAAACCACGCTCGACAATAACGATCTGGTCAGTGTCTCAGCCTCTCACGAACTGGTCGAGATGCTGGTAGATCCCGCCATCAACATGCTGACCACTGGCCCTGACCGGACCATAGTCTATGCCTACGAGAGTGCCGATCCAGTCGAGGGCCTCAGTTTCCCGGTCAACGGGATCCCGCTGAGCGATTTTGTATATCCGTCGTACTTCGAGGATTTTCGCCAGCCCGGTTCGGTGCAGTTTGACCAGATGAATCAGGTCAACGCACCCTTTCAGATCCTTCAAGGTGGTTATCAACTCACCTTGAAGGACGGGCAATGGAGCCAGATCTTCGCCGCAAAAGACGACGCCAAGAAGAAAGCATTTGCCCGCGAGGACCGGCGCGGCCACCGCAGCGAGCAGCGCGCCCAGCACAAACTGGAACGATCCAAGCCACACAAAAAAGCAGCCTGAGCGTAAGCAGCAAGGGCTGAATCTTCTCCTGTTACCGTGTCATCCGGAATTCTCCGGATGACACGGTTCGTTTTCTAATCTTGCACTGTCATCCTGAGCGGAGCGGCCGCTTCGCGAACTGAAGTGGCTGCGGAGTCGAAGGATCCCTCCCCCCAAACTCGCCGCTGGCCGCTAATCAGTCTTCACCCAAGTCACGCTTGCAGACACTACGCACCTCGCCGCGTCTTCAACTCCGTCAGCAACTGCTCAATACGATCTTCTTTCTCCAGCGCCGCCAGGCGGTCTTCCATGTTGTCTCCGGCAATCTCCGACTTGGCCTGACCCACTGCCTCTGAATGCGCCACTTTGCGCTTCATGCGATCGAACGCCGCGGCTTTCGAGCCGTCACCGATCGCCAGGCGCGCGTCACTGGCCTTGCCCACGGCGCGGGCGCGGCGGTGCTGCGCGATCAGCAGATCTGCCTTGGCCTGCGCCTCGCTCAACTTCTGCTCCAGTTGGCGCAGTGCTGACTTCAGGTTCTCCACCTGCGCCTTCTGATCGGCCACCTGCTGCGCGAAGCTCTCGCTCATGTCGCGATAGCTTTCCACCCGCTGCAGCGACGCGCGCGCCAAGTCGTCCTGCTTCTTGTCGACCGACAGCTCCGCCTTGCGCATCCACTCGGCCACTTTGTCTTCATTTTCTTTTTGCTTTTTCTCGAGCAGGTGCTGGTCGGCAATCGCGATCGCCACCTGCGTCTTTACCTGCAGCAACTGGTTCTGCATGTCGAGAATCACCTGCTTGATCATCTTTTCCGGCTCCTCGGCCTTATCGATCAGGTCGTTAAGGTTGGCCCGGACTAACGTGGAAACTCGCTCTAGTAATGCCATGGTGGACTCCTTTTTCTTCAGGTTCTAGCTCTGATGGTCCTTAGCTTTCTTGCAATTTCCGAATTGTCGTCCTGAGCGGAGTCGAAGGAACCCTTGGCTGCCGGAGCCGCCATCGGCTCCGCAGGACCTTTCGATTTGCCCTGGGCTCTCCCATCCGCCCTTGCGTTCTGAGTCATCGCGATTCCTGTCTCTCCCATTGCCTGCTTTTCACCTCATGTTTCTGATGGATCGCTGCGCACTCCGGACACTCGCTCTGCTTGCTCCGGAACGACGCTCCCAGCGCCATTCCAATCGCAATGCCGATGCCCAGCCAGATCGCAACGTGTCCCGCGAGAACTCCGGCAACCGCACCCAGCGCCGCTCCCAACGCAATGCCCAATCCCGTATGTTTCGATTTGTTCGCCATAACCTGCTCCAATGGCTCGCCTCGCTACACTTGGCGGGACGGGCGAGCCTGCCCTGAGGTTGCCGAAGGGTCACCCGTCCCCACTTGAGACCTTACTTGCCTGCGTCCACGACGGGCGCCTTCGCCGTCTTGTCCCCGATCTGCCGCACTTTGCCCAGCAGTTCCGACAGCGGCATGCCCGAGAGCGTCTCGAACAGCGCCGGCACCTGCGCCGCCATCTTGGCGATGTCAGCCGTGACCTTGTTCATCCCCGACGCATCGCCGTTTCCGGTAGAAACAATGGTGATCTTGTCGACGTTCGCCAGCGGACTGGCCAGCGCCCTTACCACCTCCGGCATGCTGGCGAACAACCGGTCGAGCACCGCAGCCTGGTTGTATTCCTGGTAAGCCTCGGCTTTCACGTTCATGGCTTTAGCTTCGGCTTCGCCTTTCTTGAAAATGATTTCCGATTCAGCCTCGCCTTGAGCGCGAATCGACGAAGCGTGCCCTTCGGCTTCTGCGATCAGGCGCTGCTTTTCGGCCGCGGCCAGCGTCTCAATCCGCTGACGATCGATTTCCGCCGGCTTCAGCACGGTTGCAATGAGTTCCTTCTCGCGGCGGTTGATTTCAGCTTCCTGCACCTTGACCTGCTGCTCTTTCTCGATCTGCTGCACCTTTACCTGCTCGGCGATGACCTGCTGCTGCATGATGTTGGTTTGGATGTCATAAGCCTTGTCGGCCTGCGCCTGCTGCCGTTTAGTAACTTCGACATACTGCGCCTTCTTTACTTCGAGGTCGCGCTGCGATTCCGCCTGCTTGGCCAACGAGAGCGTCTCCGCCAGCACGCGCTCCTGATCTGCTTGTGCCTTGGCCACAGCCGATTCCCGCTGCGCCAGTGCACGCTTGATCGCCGTGTCGCGATCCGCTTCCGCCGTGGCCACATCCGCATCGCGCTTGATACGGGCAACGTCGGGCTTGCCCATGTTGGTGATGTACTCGTTCTTGTCTCGAACTTCCTTGATGGTGAACGAGATCACCTCCAGCCCCATCTTGTTCATGTCTTCGGCGCACGTTCCCCGCATTCGGTCGGAAACCATTTCCGGCTGCTTCACGATTTCTTCCACGGTAAGCTGCCCGATGATGCCGCGCAGATGCCCTTCCATAACCAACCGGATCAGCCCTTCGCGCTCCTGATCGCTCTTGGTCAGGAACTGCTCGGCGGCCGTCAGCACAGACTCCCGGTCGGACTTCACCTTGATCTGCGCCACCGCCTCAACCGTCACCGCGACGCCTTGTTTCGTGTACAGATCCTGTTGCGGCGCCACGTCGAATGACATCAGTTCCAGGGAGAGGTCCTTGCAGATCTGCACCATGGGAAACACCAGCGTGCCGTGTCCCTGCACAACACGTGTGCCTCCAAACCCATACACGATGAGTGCCTCGTGTGGCCCAGCCTTGCGATAGAGCCTGGCCAACATGCTCGTCAGGAACAAAATGGCCATCACTCCCAGCCCGATAATGATCCACATCTCCACCATTCGTGACATCTCCGGCATAACGCCTCCTTCGATCTCTAGAAGTCTCCACGCCGCGGCGGGAGTTACTCGGGGCCCGACATCTCACTCCACAGCCGCACGTAGGCAATTCCTCTTTCGTAGCGCGTGACAACTACCTCAGTCCCTTTCGAGATGGAACTGCTGTCCTCGCTGCGCGCGCCGCACACCCGGCGCGTGCCCATCTGCGAATAGACAATCTCTCCAGTGCCACCCTCGCGGATGGAACTTGAGATTTTTCCCAGCACGCCCACCATTTCGTAGTCAGCGGAATCCATGTTCTCGTTGTCCGCCATCAGCACCTTGGTCAGAAACACGAAAATGATTCCTCCACCAACCAGTCCACTGGCTACAGAAGCCAGCAGCCCGAGTCCGACCTCTAGCGTGGAATAACGCGTCAGCAGGTAACCCGTGCCGCCAAACCAAGCCAGGAATGCCGCCACCGTGGGTGGATTGAGCGGTGAAACGTGCCCGCCGCCCACACGCGCGGCTTTTGCACCGGCGTCGGTTCCGTGACCTGGAGACGCGTGCCCTGTATGCGCTCCGCCTACGTGCCCGTGAGCGTGCGGGAAGTGGAAGTGTCCGCGCGGGCTGCCCAGCACAAACGAGAAAAAACTGAAGCAGAAGCCCATCGCGAAACAGATCAAGTAGAAGTCCGCCCAGGTCATGGAATGATTCATCGGATTCTCCTCCCTTCTGCGCTCGTGGCGCGGCCGTAGTTGTCGCGATGAAGATTTTCTCGGTGGTGATTTCGATTTGCCATCAACTCCGGCTTCAGCGCCTCCAGCAGACGTTCGGCCAATCCCGGCGTATCGAGAATCGCGCCCAACAGCAGCAGGCAGCGCCTTGTGTCTTTCTCGCGCGCAGCTTTGATCAGCACGTCGCTCACTTCCGGATCGCTGACGAAGCGCTCCGAACCCTGCAGCAGCCAGACATCCAGCTGCCCTTCGGTCGTTCGCAAGTCGGAGGTCAGTTCCGTGTGGTAGCCCTCGGGGTCATCCACCAGAAAACCGGGATGCACCTTAAAGAACTTGGCCAGCAGCGCCCGCGACGACTGCGTCATGTGCGGCCGCGCCCCGTTTTCGATCTGCGACAGGTACGACTGGCTGATGCTCTTGCGCAGATCCTGACGAATGGCCTTCACCATCTCCTGCTGCGTCATGGGACGGCCCAGGCCGCGCAACGAGCCTTCCACCTCGCGCAGGTAGCGAATTTTCTCTCCCAGCTTCATATTCCAGATCGTCATATGTATATTGCAATATGCGATGTCTGTCAAGAAGTAAATCAGACGTCCTTTGAAGGGCTTACGGAGATACTTCAACACCCATCCGGGCGTTGGGGGCAAACAGAAACGCCCCCGGCTGGCCGGGGGCGCTCCTGCTCTCTGCTCTCTCGTCTTCTAGGTAATCCGTTTTATCTGCGGCGGCCGTCGTGCTTGGCGCGGTAGATTTGACGCGACTGCTGGTTCTGCTCGCGGTTGACCTGCGCCTTTTCGGACGCGGTCAGCTTGCCACCGTTGGCTTGGCGGTCGGCGCGAACTTGCTGGTTGATTTTTGCTTGATTGTTTTCCAGGTGAGCGGCTTCTTTGGCGCTCAACTGTCCGCTCTGAACGCCGTTGGCGATTCGGTCCTGCTGATTCCGGCGCGCTTGCCGACCTCGCTTTGCGGGTTCGTGTTTTGCGTGGCCGCGTTGTGCTTGTCCGCGTAGATCTGATTGGACAGCTTGTTCTGCTGCTGATTCAGCGCGGCTTTGTCAGCCGCAGTCAGATGCCCATTGTCAAGGCTGCGCATATCGCGCTTTTCCTGGTTGAGTTTCGATTCCTTCGTCTCCAGGTTGGCAGCCTCTCCGGCAGTGAGCTCGCCGCTCTTGACGCCATTCGCGATGCGGTCCTGCTGGTTCTCCTGCCGTTGGTTAATGGTTTGGCCGGTCACTTGCCCGTTTGCGGATGCCGCGGCCGAACCCTGCGCGACGGGCGTGGATGCGCTTCCCGACGCCTGGGCGGACGAGTTGGCGCTCTGCGCAAGGCCTGGCAGGGTGAAGGCCGCCAGAGCTGCGCTCAACAATGCGAACCTGACTTCTTTTCTCATGATGACTCTCCTGTTCTCCTAAAGTCTTGGTTGCGACGTAATGGCCGCGCACGAAAAAGAACCCAGAGTGTCAAGAAATGTTGCGCGAAATTGTTGCGTTTGGAGATCAACTCTCTCAATGTTCGATGGATCAACAGCTTAGGCGATGGGCACTTGGGTTGGCTACGGTAAAGATCGCCAGCAAACTAAGGTGCAATCCGTCTTTACTTAGAGTATTTGCTGTAGACCTTCGCCGTCATCACAACCCGGCTTCAATGCGCGATCTCGGATCCAGGAAGTCGCGCAAGGCGTCACCGATGAAGTTAAAAGAAAGCACGGCCAGCATCACGGCCAGAGCGGGAAATAGGACGAGGTGCGGAGCGTCAAATAGATGAGCGCGTCCGTCGTTGAGCATGGCGCCCCAACTTGCCGTGGGCGGAGGCACGCCGAGTCCGAGAAAGCTCATGGTGGCTTCGGCGAGGATGGCTCCGGCCATGCCGATCGCGGCCTGCACGATCACAGGCTGAATGATGTTGGGCAGAATGTGGCGGACGATGATGCGAAGGTCGCTGGCGCCGAGAGCGCGTGCGGCTTCGACGAATTCGCGCTCGCGCGCGGCCAGGACTTGTCCCCGAACCAGGCGAGCGTAGCCGACCCAGCCTCCGAGCGAGAGCGCGAGAACCAGGTTGAAGATGCCGGGACCGCGGAAGGCAACGAACGCGATGGCCAACAGGATTCCGGGGAACGAGAGGAACGCGTTCATCAGCACAACGTTGACGAAGCGGTCGATGCCTCCGCCGTAATAGCCGGCGATGGAGCCGATGATGAGGCCGAGGGCGAGCGAGGTGAGCACGACGCAGCTGCCGACCAGCATCGAGATGCGCGCGCCGTAGACGATGCGCGAGAGGATGTCGCGGCCGAGTTCGTCCGTGCCGAACCAGTGGGCGTGAGATGGGGTATCGAGGCGCGCCGGGAGATTGATGGCAGCGGGATCTTGGGGCGCGATCCAGGGCGCGAACAGCGCGAAGATCACGAAAACTATGACCAGTACAACGCCCGTTGCTGCCAGCGGGTTGTGGCGGGCGTTCATGGCAACCGAGCGGCGGAACGAGATAGCGTCCGTGGACATGAAGGAATATTAAAACCCGGCTATGCAATATTGATCTCACCGGCGGATTGTGTTTTCATAGGGAAGTGCCCGGAGCCTGATCGCCGCTCCGCATGCGCGCCGTAAACCTCAACCTCTAGCCTACAGTCTGAGGAGACAAATCATGAGCAAAGTCTCGTACATTCCCAAAGATTACAACTCCGTCACACCATACCTGGTCATCAGGGGCGCGGCCCAAGCCATTGAATATTACAAGAAAGTCTTCGGAGCGACTGAAACCGTTCGCATGAATGGCCCGGACGGCAAAGTCGGTCACGCCGAGTTGAAGATCGGCAACTCGCACATCATGCTGGCCGACGAAAATCCCAGCATGGGTCAGGGGCACACCAGCGCGGCCACCATCGGCGCGAGCCCGGTGAGCCTGTATGTATACCTTCCCGACGTCGATCGCGTAGTCGAGCGAGCGGCAGCGGAGGGCGCGAAAATCCTGAAGCCGGTTCAGGATCAGTTCTACGGAGACCGCTCGGGCTTTATTCAAGATCCATTCGGACATTTATGGGGCGTTGCCACGCATGTGGAAGATGTGTCGCCGCAAGACATGAAAGAACGGATGAAGAAGATGATGCCGGCAGCGTAGTTTGAATTCATTTAGGCGCGCGGCGGCTATGCCCCGCCGCGTTTCCTTAATCCGTGCTGCCGTTGTCTGCTCCGTCGCTGTTGGACCCTTCTCGCAGGGCAGCGCCGGGGAGGGCCTTGCGAGGCGGCAAAAGTAAGCCCGTTGGCCACAGCCAACGGGCTTAGTCACAGTGCAACCAGGATCATCCTCCGGGAGCTAGAACAGATATCCCGATAGGAAATCCTGGTCGATGCCCGTGGTGGTGTCGGTGTAGGTCACGTAGAACGTCGGGGTCGCGCCGCCAGTGAAAGCGTTGCCCGTGTAGTCGCCAATGAAGAATCCGCCGAAGCCATCGTTAAACGGATTTGACGGCGCCGCCGAGAGATCCTGATTGACCGTGAACGAAGCACCGCCATTGTGAGAGAACGAGGCAAATGATTCGTAGTTGATGTTAGCGGGATCGTTACGCCGGTCGAGCCAGCTCACGCCCACGATTCCACCGCGACTTACGTTGAGCCAGGGGAAGAATTGGTCATGCGTGTCAGAAGCAGGCGCAACCGGTTTCTTCGTCCAGGTGGCTCCACCAGTTGTCGAAGTCGCGACCACCGCCCTCATGAATGTGCCCGTCCAGGTGTAGTAGGCAATGTACAAGTTGCCTGCGTGAGGACCGGTGCTGTTGTCAATACCGACCACGGGGATGTTGCTCACACGTTCAGAGGTATTAGGCAGGGCGCCGTAGAAGCAGCAAAAGCCCGGATCGGGTGCCAGCTTGGCAGTGAAGACAGCGGCCGCCGGACTCCAGGTATTCCCCCCATCTGTGGACTTGGAGAACATCATGGTTGAGGTCGTGCCTCCGCAATCGCCGCTTGGACCGTTGGCGGTGCAGCGCATCCAGGTGAGATACACCGTGCCGTCCTTCCCAGTGGTAATGTCAGAGAACTGGTCAAGGTTGGGAAAGATTTGCTGCGTGTCGGCGGTTACTCTCGTCCAGGTGCCGCCGCCGTTATTCGAGTGCGAAACCGTAATCTGCGTGTTGTTGCTTGAATCAAACTGGGTGACGGAGATGTACAACGCATTGGCATGCGGACTGGTCGGACTGGTGTCGATCTGCAGCCACGGTTTGTCCGTCAGCGTAAAGAGCGGCGGAACCGCCACCGCTGGTGCGCTCCAGGTCAAGCCGTTGTCGGTGGACTTTTCGAAGACTATTCCGTTGCTGGCATCGATTCCGCTGATATAGGCAGTTCCATGGAGATCATAGCCCACGCCGGGATCCCCTTCGCCGAAGTCACCCGCAATTGAATTAAGGCAGGTCCGGGTCCACGTCGTTCCACCATCGCCGGAAGCGTAAAAACCTTGAATGTTGGGGCAGTTGTAATCGTTTGCGCCTGCCAGGATCTGTTGAGGGTTGCGGGGGTTTACGACGACAGGAGTTTCGTTTGCCAATATCGGACTCTGCGAAGCGTTTATATCCGGCAAAACGCAAGGCACGGGACTACAGGTAAGAGGAGCGAAACTTTCGCTTCCGAAAGCAGATCCGCCTACATGGACTCTGCCCGAGCGAATGGCTCGTGACATGAGTACGCCAGTCGATACCGGCGATTTTTCTAAAGGTGAGCTTGACTGAGCGCTCGCAAAAATCCCCATCGAGAGTAGCAACAGGGTGACGAGTGGGAGAGCGATGATGCGGGATACTCTTTTCAAAGGAAGCCTCCTTGGCTTGGCTGGTTCTTTCGAAGATGCCCTTCGAGTCTTGCAGGAAGGACCGCGGTCAGCGACTTTAGTGCTATAAACACTAGGTGTCAAGATGCAAGGGTTTGCATACTGGATCAGCAACACAAGCGGGCCGCACTGTGTCAAGTTTTGTAAATGGACGGCTTTGGTGGGGCAGCGGGTGGTAATTGAGATGGTGTAGTGGAATCGTTTCCGCGCTACTGCTCACGCCGAAACGCCGGCAGGCTGCGCAATACGGCGCACGTGGATTTGCCCCTCACGCAGTCGCGTTCGAGCTATGTCGTATGCAGACTGCATGCGCATGAGCGTATCCATCTTCACGCCAAACGCTTTTTCGATGCGCAGCGCCATGTCGCCAGAGAGGTCGGCCTTGCCATTCAGCAAGCTGGACAGCGCGGGGCGGGAAACCTTGAGCGCCGCTGCCGCTGCTGTTACCGACAGCCCCGCAGGCTGGATGATCTCCGTACGAATGAAATCTCCGGGATGGGGCGGATTCTTCATGGGCATAGCTTTTTCTCCTTACGCCTAGTGGTAGTCTTCCAAATTCAACTCGCAGATTTCCTGCTCTGCGTTGTCGATGCGGAACGTTAAACGCTGATTGCGAGTGACGCTAAGGCTCCATACTCCCTTGCGGTCGCCGGTCAAAGCGTGCGCCTTCCATGCGGGCAGGGAAAGCAATTCTTCCGGGCCCTGCATGTTGTCGAGGAAGGCCAGCATCTTGCGAAGTTTGCCCGCCGCATCGGGCGGAACACCCCTCACGCTATCTTCGGCGTAAAGCCGCCTTAGGCCCTTGTGCGCGAAGCTCCGGATGTTCACCTGTCAGAGTGTAGCCTGTAGCTTAACACTTGTCAATGGCGCACAAACATCCTCGGTCAATGCTGCCCTTCCCACGTCCCAGCCATGGCTGTGCCAGGTTTTTCGCTCTCAAACGCCTTCAGTCCGGTGACTGGGACCTTCCCCGCCTCGGCCAGCGCTCGGTTCGCGATTCCGACCGTGTGAGACCAGATGCGTTCAGTGGCCGCCTTGCCCGCCATTTTGTCGATGCTCACTGCCTGATCCTCGGGTTCGCCACGGAGTACAGCACATCCGTCAGAAAATTCACTGCGACATAGGTCAGTCCAATCGCGAGGATGCAACCTTGGACCAGATAGTAGTCGCGGTTCGAGATGGCTTGGATGGTGAGGCGGCCGATGCCGGGCCAGGAGAAGATTGTTTCGGTCACGATTGCTCCTGCCAGTAGCGCGCCGAATTGCAGGCCCAATACCGTAATGATGGGGATCATGGCGTTGCGCAGGGCGTGGCGGTAGACTACGGTGCGCTCGGGCAGCCCTTTGGCGCGGGCGGTGCGGATGTAGTCCTGGCTGAGCTCTTCCAGCATGGAGGTGCGGACCATGCGGGTCAGGATGGCGGCTAGTGCTCCGCCCATCGTGATGGCGGGCAGGATCAGATTGGCGAAGGAGCCGGCGCCGGAGACGGGGAGCCATCCCAGCTTGATGGAAAAGAGAAGAATCAGGATTGGGCCCAGCGCGAAGTTGGGGAACGAAAGGCCGAAGAGGCTGACTACGCTTAGCAGGCGGTCGTCCCACCGGTTGCGGCGCTGGGCGGAGCGCACACCTGCCGGGATCGACAGGATTATCGCCACGAACAATGACGCCAGCGTTAGTTGCAACGTGTAGGGATAGCGCTGGGTTAGCAGGCGGGTCACGCTTTGGTTGTAGCGAAATGACGGGCCCAGGTCGCCGTGGAGGACGCCTTTCCAGTAGTGGAAGTATTGCTCGCCTAACGGGGCATCGAGGCCGTAGAGGTGACGCGTGGCCTGGATGTCGGTGGGCGCGGCGCCTTCGCCTAGCATTTGCTGGATGGGGTCTCCGGGGACCAGGTGGATTAGTAAGAAGACGAGGCTCACTACCAGCCAGAGTACTGGGAGGGTGTAGAGGACGCGTTGGAGGAAGGCTTTCGGCATGAAGTCAGTGGCCAGTGGTCAGTAAGCAGTTCGAGCTGCGCTCGAATGGACAGCCGAGGGCGGCTGTCCCCACCAAGATACAACATCCTCAGCGCTCAATCTCCCACGTGCTTCGCGCTTTCCGCTTTGCTCTCAACAGCATCAACCTTTTCGATCTTTACTTTTGCGATCCGGTGGCCCTCCATCTCTTCTACCGTGTAGCGGTGGCCTTCGTATTCGAAAGACTCGCCTAGATACGGGATCCGTTGCAGGCGGGCCAGTACGAATCCGGCGAGGGTTTCGAACCCGGCGTCGCGGGGCAGGAGCAGGCCGTGCTGGGTTTCGAGGTCGCGAATGTTTACTGCGCCTTCGAGCACCAGGATTGACTCGTCGGCCAACTCAGGCTCCGGCGGGGAAACGTCGAATTCATCTTCGATGTCGCCGACCAGCTGCTCGAGGATGTCTTCGACCGTGATTACACCCGCGGTAGAACCGAACTCATCGA
>Ga0210400_10001595_pt1 | contig 22233 bp, 22 predicted proteins | sample IncBWH26MmetaG_FD_155456 | JGI IMG/M metagenome (GOLD analysis project Ga0210400, IMG submission 155456) | Forest soil microbial communities from Barre Woods Harvard Forest LTER site, Petersham, Massachusetts, United States - Inc-BW-H-26-M | ecosystem: Environmental > Terrestrial > Soil >...
TACGCAACATTCTTGTGTTTGGAAAGAATCTGAGGCAGCGCGCGAATTACGTTTTCGATTCCCTTGTTGGGTGAGAGCAGGCCGAAGGTGAGCAGTACTGCCTTTCCTTCCACGCCAAAGCGGTCTTTGTAGAAATTTGGATCCAGAAATGGCAGGTCGGGAACTCCATGCGGCACCATGTCGATCTTGTTGCCCGGCACCTTGAAAATTTCCTGCAAGAACTGGCCCGACAGCTGGCTCATGACGATGAGGCGGTCGGACAGCTCCGCGATCTCTTCCATCACCCGCAACTGGTTCGGATCAGGCTCGCGCAGAACCGTATGCAGCGTGGTGACTACGGGCATCTTCAAGCCGCGCAGCAAGTGCAGGATATGGCTGCCCGCCAGACCGCCGAAAATTCCGTACTCGTGCTGCAGGCACACCATGTCGATGTTGTTGAAGTTCAGGAATTCAGCAGCGTCCTCATACGACTTCAGGTCGTCCTGGGCCAGCGACCAGCGCACGCGCGAAGGGTAGTCATACCCTTCGTCGGTGTCGTTGACCGGGAGCGCCATCAGTCGAGCCGCACCGTACTCTGCGGAAATGGCAGTGCACAGGTCGGTAGTGAACGTGGCGATTCCACAATGTCGCGGAAGATAATTTCCGATCACCGCGATTCGACTAGGCAGCGATGGCTTGGGGTGCCATCGTGTTTTAGGCGTGGCTGCCATTTCCTGCAAGGCGGGCCGCGGGCCGACGACTTCGAGGAGAGTCTTGGGCGGTAGCACTGCCTTGGATAGCGACATTGTCGTCCTGACTTCGGTGAAAACCGGTACCGGAAAGGGCCAACGGTTACATCGACCGGGGAGCATGAACAGTTGCTGGGACTTGAAATGTGTAGCTTTTCAGTATCCAACGAATATGCCCCGCAAACTGATCACTATTGACCAGTTTGTTCGCGGGGAACGATGCATTGTGAAGCCATGACGATCAAGAAAAAACTGGCCCTGTCGGTGCGCTGCCCGACCTGTGGAGCAAAACCCGGAGAAAGATGCGAGTTGAGCACTGGCCTGCCCCGCACGGAACCGCATCGGGACCGGCGACTGGCCGGCTCAGAAAAATAACTCGATTGGGCGATCACGGGCTCGATGAGAACGAGCTTTCGTCGAATCCTATTAAGAGGACTCCGCGCTAACCTGTTGCCTTAACCTCCGGCTCCTGCCGCGGTTTGCTGGGAAGTCTGCCTCGCCATCACGCCATCCAAATAACAGCTCTCTTGCATGTGACGCGAATGCGCGGATACGGTTACATAAGGTACGCCCAGGAAGCGCCGGGCAACGATGGCGGTGACTTCGAGCCCATTGAAGTCTTGCTGCTTTACTTTTACCAAGATCCTGTGCAAAGCGTTCTGGATCTTCTTGGTTCCCGCGGCGCCAAAGAACATCACTTTGACTTCTGCCGCCATGAAAAAGAAATTCCATCCCGCGGCATGAATCTTGCGATCAAGTGCGGAGCCATCCAGAACCTTGAGCAGGCTCCATTGGCCCGAACAGGGCTCACTCTCGAGGTTTAGAGGTTGCGTCATCGCGGGCCAGTCTTTCATCAGAATCGCGCCGACTTCAATGGTTGGTGGCATAGTTTCTCGTTTCTCCACCGGCTTCCGGCTTCCGGCTCTCGGCTTCCGGATCCTCGCTAACGGAGGGGATTTGGACTCCAGTCACGAACCGGAAGCCGGAAGCCGAAAGCCCCGCTGGATGAAGACGAACTGCAGAGCACCTAGGCGCGCAACAGCCGCAGTTTGCGCCGGAGGAGAACCGCAATGCCGAGCAAGCCAGTTCCCAGCAGGCCAAGCGATCCCGGCTCGGGAACGGTTGCGAAGGAGGTGTCGCCACTGGAAATGGTGGTCTGCCCGTTAAAGAAGCCCTTGCCGGTGTTGATGGTGAGTTGGACGGTCGCTCCGTCGACGGTGGCGCCGTTATACCAGGCCCCGGTCAGGGAACCGGTCAGGGTGTAGTTGTGGGTTCCGTTGGCGAGAGTCACCAATTTCCAGGTCACGGGTCCGGTGAAGGAACCGCTGAAAATAGCGCCGGTCGGAATGCCGTCGGTGCCGTTTCCCGTGATATTAAACATTCCGCCCGCGGCAAAGGTGCCCCCCATTTGCAGGGAGCCGCTGCTGAGGGCCCCGGTGCCGAAGCTCACCGTTCCAAGATTATTTCCGGTAATCAGCCCGCCACCCAGGCCATTCACGGCGATCAGCACCGATCCGGACAGGGTCAGACCGCTATTGGTGCCTGCAAGAGTACCGCCGCTGTTGGTGAAATCGACGCTGCTGCCGCCAAACGCCGCCAAGGGAAGCGCGAGAGCGAGAACCGCGAGGAAAACAGTTTTCTTAATCATTTAAATTTAATTTCTCCTGAAGAAATCACGAACAACCTGAGAGATGGTTTCGTGACTAGCAACGAATCAGTGCGTTAGCCTCTGTCCGTTTGCAGTACGTATATTGGATGGTTCGGCGAATGAAGGCTGTTCAATTGTGACCACTATTGTTGGGAATGTGCGGCGATGGTGATGCGCAGATTGGAATGAACAACAAATGCGAGCACAAAGAATCGCTGCGGCAGGATGAAGCAACCGATCAGTGTCGTTTGATTCTGGCGGGAATACTGCCCTGAATTGCACACTTCACAAATATTTAAAGTGCCGGCGATTTACCAGGTTCAGGCCTACGTCTGACTATAATCATAGGAGATGAAACTTGCGCCAGTATCCAAGAAAAACGGCGGATTCGACCCCGACACTTTCCTCGCTACGATTGGCGACGGCAGAAAGATCCTGATCGTCCCGAAAAAGCAGTCGATATTTTCACAGGGGGAAGACGCCGACGCTATCTTCTATTTGCAAAAAGGCAGAGTGCGGCTCTCCGTCGTATCCCAGATTGGCAAAGAAGCGACCATTGCGATCGTCAACCAGGGCAACTTCTTTGGCGAAGGTGCGCTGGCGGGCCAACTCTTAAGAATGGGCTCCGCGGCGGCCATGAGCGATTGCGAGATTCTCCGAGTCGAAAAGAAAACCATGATGGATGCGCTTCATCGCGAACCCACACTCTCTGAGATGTTCGTGGCTTATTTGCTGGCGCGGAATATCCGTTACGAGGAAGATCTGGTCGACCAGTTGTTCAACTCCAGTGAGAAACGTCTGGCCCGCGTCCTTCTATTGCTTGCGCATTTTGGCAAGGAAGGCATTCCGGAGACTGTCGTCCCTAAGATCAGCCAGGAGACGCTGGCCGAGATGGTCGGAACGACCCGCTCGCGGGTCAGCTTTTTCATGAACCGGTTCCGGAAGCTGGGTTTCATTCACTACGCCGGCGGCACAGAGGGAGCCTTGCAGGTCCACAGTTCCCTGCTGAATGTCGTTCTTCACGACTAACCTTAGTGTCACAGTTCCACCCCAGCGCACGCCGCTAGATTGATCGATCGCATTCTTCACATCCCACCAGCGCAAAAAGAAACGGGCATCCTGAGGTCTCAGGATGCCCGGAGTATTTCAATCGCAGTTTGAAGCAATCGTTACTGCGGCTTTTCATTCCCCTCTCGGCTTTTCTTCCGACCTTTTCGGCTCGGGTCTTACCGGCGCCGGTTGGGAGTGCTGTGGTTTTTGCGCTTCAGGGCGGGGCTGCGCTGCAGGAGCCGCGCGCTCGGGCTGCGAACGTTGGCTCGGCGGCGGGGTCGACGGCCGCTGAGCCGGTTCACTTCGGGTGGGCTCTGGCCGATTCTTAGGCTGGGCTGCCGGTGAATGGTTCGGTTCGGGCCGTCGATCGGGCTGCGTTTTCGGCGCACGATTCGGCTCGGGCCGATTCGGCTCGGCCTTGATCGGTTCCGGTCGATTCGGCCGCGCCTCGTTGGGCCTTGCGGCTGGTGCGCGGTTCGACTCCGGCTGCTTCGTCGGCACAGGTCGATCGGAGCGAACCGGATTGCTCTCTGAGCGGGCGGGCGGAGTATTGGCCGGCGGCTGAGCGGACGCTCGGTTCACCGGCGCGTTATAGGGCGTCCCAGTCGCTTTTGCGTGCACGGCGGCGTGATCGCTGAAGGCTCCGGGCCTGGGAGTAGCTGCGACCGCAGGCGTGCCGTGGTTCACAGAAGCGCGCTGCTCGGGATTGTTACGGGACTCCTGCGCATGCTGCGTCTGAGCCGCGACCGGAGCAATGTGCCGCTCATGTGAAATGGATTCCTGCCGAGTCGTGGGACGAGCGCTGATTCCGCCTTTGCCGCCGTTGTAGCTGACCCGGTTGCTGCTGTGGTTGATGATCGTGGTGTTGTAGACGTTGTGAATATTGGTGACATTCACGTTGCTCGCCGACCGGTTGTAATAGAAGTGTCCGCCCTGCCAGCGTCCGCCTTGATAACCGTCACCGTAATATCCGTAACCGTAACTGACGCCGCCATAAAAGCCTACCTGCGCACCCCAGTATCCCTGGTTGAAAACATACCCGTTGTTGCCCCAACCCCAATAGGCCGGAGTCCAGAGCAGACCAGGTTCCGGAGCCATCACCCAGGTGCCCGGCACCCAGTAGTAACCGTCGTCGTCAGCGTAGGCCCAATATCCGGGCGTCCAAAGATAGCCGTCTTCAGGACAGAGAGGCTGCTCGTAGACCGGCAACTCCGGAGGAGCAAATGAGATGGAGACACTGAGTTGCGCGTAGGCTGCCGCCGACATGGCGACCAAGAAGAGCGCAAACAGCAGGGAACGAATGGAACGAGTGATACTCATGATTTAATTCCTTTTGCCCGATCATCCTTGGCGTGCCCGGTAATGCTGTACGTCTGCGGGCTGCGCACATGGAGGGGGACGATTCCGCCCGAGACAAACTGCAGGCTCTGTCTGGTTCGCAAATAAATTCTGATCGAACTGTCTCACTTACCGTCGGTCGCCGTCTGAGCAAGAAAGCTCAGTTCGAGCCTTTGCTCGCTTGGGCGCCTTCATTGTTTATTGTTCTGTTGACCACGTCGGACGCACTAAACCGACTTTGCGCAAGGAAGAAATGCTGAGGCCGGTCAACGCGAAGGATGTTCCCTTCTCCTCGGGAGTTTGGAGGAAGATTCGGACAAGTCAACTTTTAATCCGAACCCGAACCTATCTCCACTCCCGTTGAACTTGCGCCATCTGAAGTTTTTAGATCGTGCCTCGACGTCCGCTCAGCAGATTAATGACGACCACAACCAGGGCGACAATCAGCAGCAGGTGAATCAGACCACCGGCCACGTGCAGGCTGAAGCCTAAGAGCCACAGAATCAGCAGTATCGCAACAATCGTCCAAAGCATGTCAATCTCCTCGGTTCATCCTTCTTGTTTTACTTCCTTTGAATTCGGTGGAATGGCGCTGAGCGACTTCCCGCATTCCAGGCACAATCGTTTCGCTCGCGGCGTGATCAATCCGCAGGATGGGCACATTCTTTGTGTTTGAAATGGCTGAGACTGCGGCCGAAGTGCTGCAAGTCGTGCGAAGAAGGCAAGAAACTGGTTCATCGATTCACCTTTTGCTCTCCTTCACAGCGTCCCTTGCGAGATCAGAGTCAGCCACGGTCATTTCGCTCATCCGATTTACGACAGCTCAGCATGGCAGGATCCTACCGTCGATTCTGAGCCGGATTGCTCACATGTCACGGCAAGGTCGGCTCGCAAAGCGCAAACGGACGCACAAAACGTATGGACCAAATCGGTCAGCGAGCTCGAAGTGAGCAATTCAGACCATCTATTGCGAACGGCCTGCGGCATCATGGTTCTTGAGACGAGTAATCCTTCTCTTCTCTTTCAGGTCTCCTGAGCTAAGTCAGTTATCTGAAGTTGTCTCCTCTTAGTTCCGCAGCACCTAAAGGAAAACAATTCATGAAAAAACCAATGTCACTGTTAGTGATGACCGCGATGGCAATGTTTGGAACGTTCGCATTTGCGGGCTCCGCGCGCGAAGATTCGGTGGACCGCATGGATCGATCCGTGCTGGTTCTGCGCGCGATCATGTCGACTCCGGACAAGGGCATCCCGGAAGAAGTTCTGAACGGCGCGAAATGCATTGTGGTCGTGCCCGACTTGATCAAAGGTGGCTTCGTATTCGGTGGAAAGCACGGACGCGGCGTGGCCACGTGCCGCACGGCGGACGGCTGGAGCGCACCAGCATTCATCTCAGTCGGTGGAGGAAGCTGGGGATTGCAGATCGGGATTGAAGATGTAGACCTGGTCATGCTGGTCATGAACGACCGCGGGTTGCAACATCTGCTCTCGAGCAAGTTTGAACTGACGGGCGAAGGATCGGTAGCAGCAGGTCCAGTCGGGCGTCATGCTTCCGCGGGAACGGATTGGAAGATGAACACGGAAATGCTGACCTACTCGCGTTCGAAGGGCGTATTCGCCGGCTTGACTCTGGAAGGCGCAGTCGTGGAGCAGGACAATGATTCCACGGAAGCGATTTACGGCAAGCACATGAGGTTCCGCAGCATTCTCTCGGGACAAGTGACGACGCCGCGAAGCGCTGACGCATTCCTGAAGGCTGTGGCCGAAGCCGGCCAACAGGCAAGAATCGCCGAAGTAAAAGAAGACACGAAATAGCTGCAAGACGGATTTTTGGGCGGACCGGAACGGCGCTCCCGTTCCGGTCCGCTCAACAAATTCTGTGCCCCTCTCTCACTACGAATGTGGTCTCCAGGCTTCAATAAGGAAACAGTATGACAGCCAGTCAACGAAGATCGACTTGGGCGCGATTAGCGTGCCTGACGTTTTTGCCGATTCTTGCGGTTGCTCAGTCCTCCGATTCGAGGCAAAACCTGGAGGCCTGTAAGGCCGGCCGCGAAGCCTGCGATCGGTCTAAGCTGAGCGCGGCGCAATCGGTGGAAGTAGCTCTGGCCGCCCACGCACGTAACGTTGCCAACTGCAGGAACGGATACGCCTCCTGTAATCACTCGAAACTCACTGAACCGGAAACCACAGCATTGGCAGTGGCCGACCACCAGCGCAACGTATCCGATTGCAACCAGGGAATCAGTTCGTGCGACCACTCGAAACTGACGCCCTCCGAGGCGCGGGATTCGCTGGCGGCAGAGCACGTGCGAAATGTCGCCGACTGCAAGGACGGGTCAGGGGCCTGTAACCACGCGACTCTGAGTCCATCAGAAACCAGCGCAGTTGCCGCCGCCAGACAGCAACTCAATACGTCCGATTGTAAGCACGGCACCGGCCTGTGTAATCATTCGCAGCTGACTACTTCCGAAACCAATGACGTGACCGCTGCGGAGCACCAGCGCAACGCGAGAAATTGTGAAAACGGCTGGGACGAGTGCGATCACTCTCAACTCAGCCCGCTGCAAGCCAAACAGACAGCCAACTCGGAACACCAGCGCAATCTCGCAGCTTGTAAAGACGGGCAGGAAACCTGCGACTACACAAAACTGACTGCTCTGGAAACCAAGACACTGGCGGACGCCGAGCACAAGCGTAACTATGCGGCTTGTCTCAAGGGGTACGGTTATTGTGATGCTTCCCGCCTTACGGCTGAGGAAGTTCGGACGATCCGTCCTGGCAACTGAGCTTCCCTGCCATCAGGAGACGTTCAGTTCGCAGGAGTTTATGATTCGGAGCTTATGATCCAACGACAGTGTCCGCACTGCAATAACGAACTGGTGAGAGCCCGGAGCGCCGATCAGCAATCCGTGCCCGCCAGTCCGCACGCCACATGTGGCTGGCGCTGCAGTGTTTGCGGAGGCGAGTTTACAACCGACCAGATCCGCGAAAACAAACGCGCAAAATCCACGGCGGTTCGAGGGCGCGTGAGCTAACTCGTCCGCGGGTGTGCGCTATATGATCGCAACCCAGGTTCATCACACTAGAGAAAGAAAACGCCGTATCGCGCTCAGCGCGGCGCCACCACGGGCAGCACCAATGCCGAGGGATGCTCTCCGTCGTGATAGATGGTATTCGTGGCCGAAGTAAATTTCTCTCCTGCCCCCTGCGCCTCTCCAGTATTCAAGTTCCGGTCAAAGCGGGGGAAATTGCTACTGGAGACTTCCAGACGCAACACATGCCCTTTGAGAAACACATTGCTGGTCGCCCACAAATCGATGCTGAACTTGTAGACCTGCCCAGGATTCATCAGCGTAGATTTTTCCTGCGAGTCCCGATAGCGCGCCCGGAGAATCCCTTCCGTCAGGTTCTGCGCAAAACCATCCGGCGCCACGTCTACTAACTTGGCGGTGAAATCCGTATCCACGGCGGTCGACTTCGCGAACAACTCCAGGCTGATGGGTCCCGTGATCTCTGTGTCCCGTGTGAACGCCGGAGTGGAGTAAACCAAGACATCTTCGCGGGCTTCCACCGGACGTTGATCGCGCGGCCCCGGCGGCAGGTGCCAACTGTCGCAGCACAATGGCCCGCCAACCGTCGGCGCGGGATTCGCGGGGTCATAGACATAATGATCCGGCGATTCCTTGCGCGGAGATGCGATGGAAAGGCTGCCGCTCCCGTGCAACGAAGTTGCATTGCCATCCGAGTGCAGAAAGTATTTAGTGCTTTGCGCTCGGGCCAGCGGCCAGTCATCCTCCTCCCGCCATTCGTTTCGTCCCATCACGAAGATCTTGACCGGCTTCTCTTTGGCGAATCGATTCTGTACTCCCTGCAGCAGGTATTCATACCAACTCAAGGTCACTTCGTCCTCTTCGAACTGCGCCGCGGCTGGTCCAAAATCGACATCGCCAATTTTCCGCCCATCCCCCGAATGTCCTCCGATCGCCACCAGCAAGCGCTGCCCGGAGCGTGCCGCATCTGCTCCGTGCGTTCGAACTCCCACGTAATTACGCAGTGATCCGCCCAGAAAAAGGTCATACCAGGCTGCCACTGTGAGTGCGGGAACGTTGATGTCGGCGTAATGCTCTTCGATCGACCAGCGCTTCCAATAATCGTCGTAGTCGGGGTGAGCCAGCCAGTCGAGAAAATAAGGGGCAAGGGCTTTGGATGAGTACACACTCGCTGATGCGTCGGGAAAGTTGAACAGCGGATAGCTGGTCAGCGGCAGCTTCGCCATTCCCAGCAAAGCGTTGGTGTTATGCGCGACCGCTCGATCGAATGTATCTTGCGCCAGCCCGGACGTCCACGATTCGTCGAACCACTGTTCGAAAGCGCCGCCCTGGTAGGCCCATCCGTCGTGGTAGTTGCTGGCCGTAACTATCGGACAAATGCCCGCCAGGTGCGGCGGATGCGCAATCGCCGCCAGCATCTGCGTCGCGCCCACATACGATGCGCCAAACATTCCCACCTTGCCGTTGGAATACGGCAGCGCCGCGGCCCACTCCACCGAGTCGTAGCCATCGTTCGATTCATTCTTGAAGGTGTACCACTCGCCCTCGGAAGAATAGCGCCCGCGGACATCTTGAAAAATGGTGACAAACCCGCGCGCCGCAGCGCGAACTCCGAAGCTTACTCCATTACTTTTGTTGTAAGGCGTGCGCTGCAGCAGGACTGGAAACTTTCCCTCGGCCTTTGGCCGGTAGATATCGGCTCGAAGCACAACACCATCGCGCATCTTCGCGGTCACGCCGCGCTCGATCGTCACTTCAAACGGTCCGGCGGCATAAACCGTGCTCGCGATCAGGACCATGGCAGGCAGCGTCGCATGCGAAACCAATCTCTTGAGGTTCATGGTGCGATCATTTTGCCTGAGTCACGAGCAATCTGGGGAAGAAAATTGTGCCCAGTTTCAAGCGGAGAAGAGTACGAACCGGGTGGGAACGGAGACTACCGCTTCACCATGTGAATCTCGGTGCCGTTCTTATGGAACTTCACTTCATCCATGAGTTGGTTGATGAGGAAAATTCCGCGGCCGTGATTAGAGTAGAGATTCTCGCCCATCGTGCAACTGGGAATCCCCTGCGGATCGAAACCCGGGCCGGGATCGCGCACGATAATGAGGATGCCGCGCTGCTCGTCGCAGGCCACGATGCACTCCACGACTTTCGTGGGATCTTCCTTGGCGCCGTGAACCACGGCATTGGCCAGCGCTTCCTGCAGGGCCAGTTCGATGGCGTCTTCCTTGCCCTCGACGTTCTTCATCCGGCGCACATACTCCATGACCTGTTCCACGACCGGGTCGACGGCCTTGCGGTCGGCCGCAAGCGTGACTCGCACCCGCAGGTCAAGTTGTGCTGGATCGAAATCGTGCTCCGGAAGTTGTTCCTCGGAAGAATCCCCAGATTCCATGGTTGGCCCGTTGGTCCCCTGTCAGCCCGTTTGCTGGATGTTGCGACCGCGGGCCTATCCAAATTCTAGCGGCAACCGCGTAAATCCGGCAATGGCCGCCACATTCGAGGCGCTCGTTAACATACCACAACGTCAGTCTTCCGTGGGGTTACGAACGTCGCCTGCGATCCCAACCGTGGGCGCACCCGACTTCTCCGCGCGACCTTCCCGAGCAAGCGGTTCCGGCGCGCGGTCTTGCGATGTGCGAAGCTGCGGCGTTCCGTGCTCCAGCATGCGGTGCTCCAACTGTCGGCGCCAGTCCAGTTCCTCGACGAAGCGACGCGAATCGCGCCATCCCGGCTCCGCCTTCACGTAAAGCTCGAGAAAGACTTTGGTCTCGAGCATGCGCTCAATCTGCAGCCGGGCCGACGTGCCAATCTTCTTCAGCATCTGCCCGCCCTTGCCCACCAGAATTCCCTTCTGCCCATCGCGCTCGCAATAAATGGTTGCCGCAATGCGCGTGAGCCGCGCGCCTTCCTCGAAGTTATCCACCATTACGGTGGTCGCGTAAGGAATCTCTTCGCTGGTATTCAGCAGCAGTTGTTCGCGGATAATCTCCGCCGCCATGAACCGCGCCGGCTGATCGGTGATCTGATCTTCCGCAAAATAAGCTGGACCGGCGGGCAGAGTCGCGATCACCATATCGAGCAACGTGTCGAGCCCGTTGCGCTTCAGTGCGGAAATCGGGACCACTTCGGCGAAGTTATAGAGCTTGCGGTATTGCTCGATCAGCGGAAGCAGCTTCGATTTCTCTCGGATCAGGTCAACCTTATTGAGGATAAGAAACGCCTTGGTCTTCGGCCGCCGCAGCAAATCCAACGCAAACTGATCCCGCGGATCGAACTTGCGCGTGACGTCCATGATCACCAGCACCAGATCGCAGCCCTCCAGTGCCTCGCGCACTTCGACCATCATTTTTCGACCCAGGGATGAATCGGGCTTGTGGACTCCGGGCGTATCCACCAGCACAATCTGTCCCCCGCCCTTGCCCTTGCGCTTGGGAACGTGCACCACGCCCTGAATGCGGTTCCGCGTGGTCTGCGGCTTCGGCGAAATAATCGCCAGCTTTTCCCCGACGAGCGCATTGAGCAACGTGGACTTCCCCGCATTGGGGCGCCCGAGAATACAAACGAAACCGGAACGGAATGGCATAGGGAATCAGCTTCTAGCTAGAAAAACCTGCTCCATCATCTTAGGCTCTTTTGCGGTTAGGTGCAGAGGGGCTCAACTCGCGAATGGATTTTGCTAGAAGCTAGGAGCTAGCAGCTAGAAGCTGCCTTATATCAACTTCAACTGCCGCGGCTGCACTGCCGTGACTCTCACGCGCTCCACTTTGCGGTCGGTCGATTCCAGCACTTCGAAGCGCAGGCCGTCTTCCTCTACGACCTCGCCCTTGCGTGGAATGCGTCCCGCGAGTTCGCTGACCAGGCCGGCGATGGTAGCCGATTCTTTACCTTCGGGTTTACTGCCGAAAAGTTCATCGAGCCGGTCGACGTCCATTCCGCCGGCCACGATGAACGAGCGCTCACCTTCGCGTACAATCTCGGGCTTGTCGTGATCGTCGCGAATCTCGCCCACAATCTCTTCCACCAGATCCTCGATCGTCACCAGTCCGGCGACGCCGCCGTACTCGTCCACTACAATCGCCATGCGGACATTCTGCTTCTGCATTTCGCGCAGCAGGTCGCTCCCGAGTTTGCTCTCGGGAACAAAATACACGTCGCGCCGCATGATGGTATCCAGTGTGCGCACGTGCGCTTCGCTGTCGGGCACCTGCAATACATCCTGGGTATAAACAATTCCCTTGATGTTGTGAACACTGCCCTCATACACCGGCACGCGCGAGTAATGCTTGATCCGGAGCATTTCGATGAACCGCTCGACCGTCGTATCGGAGGGCACGACAAACATCTGCGGACGCGGTTTCATCGCCTCCCGCACCGTCTTGCCGCTGAATTCCACCACCGACTGGATCAGGTCGCGGTCGCCCTCCTGGATAATCCCCTCCTCCTGGCCCGCTTCGATCAACGCATCCACCGCCTCAGCTGAAGTCTCGGGTTGTTCGCTTGCGCCTTGCTTGGTCAGCGCCGCAACCGATTGCAGGAAGCCCAGCACGATCGTGACCGGCATGGCCAGGTAAATCAGGATCTTGAGAATTAGAGTCCAGTGAACCAGCCACTCTCCTTTGGTGCGCGAGAAAAATACGAACGGCAGAAAGCGGTTGCACACGATCACAATCAGGAGCAGGCTGATTGTGACTTGTAGAATCTCGTAGATGCTCCACGTCTGGTCGCTGAAAACCAGAAAGCCGATGAGCAGCGCAATCGCCGCCATGGTCAACTGCGTGAGCACGGCCATCGACAGCGCGGCCCGGGTGCGGCCCACACCCAGTTCCGGCTCAACCTTCTGCTCGAAGACGTCAATATTGCCTTGAAATTCGCGGGAAAGAAATTTCCCGACTTCTTGATAGACGCGATCCACATACGAGACCAGCGTCAACAGGCCGAGCAGCAGAAGCAGCGCGATGGCGACGGCATAGTTCATGCCATCCTCCGCGCTCCTGTGGTGCGGGCGCCGTGCCGGATTTTCGCGGATATTCTCGCTCCCTGCAATCGTTCGCCCTTCACTCGCTCAATCAAGCCCGCCGGCAGTCCGAGCGCCCGGCGCAATGTCGCCTCTTTACGCGCCATTTCACCATTATCGCTCTCATGGTCAAAGCCCGCCAGATGAAGGATGCCGTGCAGCGCCAAAATCTTGATCTCCGCGCTCACGGTGTGCCCGAGCCGGACAGAATTTTGCAACGCAACGTCGGCGGAAATCGCGACTTCGCCGGCCAACTTCCCCGCCCTGCCTGATTCCGAACCCGGTGGGGACGGAAACGACAACACATCCGTCGCCTTATTTTTCCCGCGAAACTGCCGGTTCAGAGTACGCATCGCCGCACTGCTGGTGACCAGCACATTCACCCGCCCATGCAGGCCCACGGCTTTTCGTGCCCGCAACACAAAGCGATCGAGCGTGCCTTCCTTCAATCCCGCAACTTTCTTTTGCAGAATAACCAAACCTTCCCTTTTTCTCTGTAGCCTCTTCGCTGCTGCGGCGGCGAAACCCGAAAATGGCTCCAGCCCAAAAACAAACAGGAGGGCCAGATCCCGGCCCTCCTGAACAATCTGTACGCCGTTATCCCTTGGCTTCGGCCGAAGCCGGCTTCTCCTGATTCCTGACGAGTGCGTCCGCAGCCTGCCTCTGGGCGTTCGCCGCATCGACATTTCTGGGCTCGGCCAGGGGCAGCATCTGTTGCTCGGCCCGCGCCCTGTGCTCGTCGTAAGCATGCACAATGCGCTGCACCAGGTGATGCCGCACTACGTCGGTTTCGTCGAAGCGGCAAAACGCCAGCCCTTCCACGCTTTTCAGCACTTCCATCGCTTCGATCAAGCCGCTGCGGCGCGCGTTGGGCAAATCGATCTGCGTGATGTCGCCGGTAATTACCGCCTTCGAGTTGAACCCCAGGCGTGTGACGAACATCTTCATCTGCTCCGACGTCGTGTTCTGCGCTTCGTCCAGAATCACGAACGAATCGTTCAGGGTGCGCCCGCGCATAAAAGCAATCGGCGCGATCTCAATGACATTCTTCTCCAGGTAGCGATCCACTTTTTCCGGATCGAGCATGTCATACAACGCGTCGTATAGCGGCCGCAGGTAAGGATCAATCTTGTCCTGCAGCGTGCCCGGCAGAAATCCCAGCCGCTCGCCCGCTTCGACCGCCGGACGCGCCAGAATAATCCGGTTCACGCGCTTCGCCAGTAGCGCCGAAATCGCCATCGCCACCGCGAGATACGTTTTTCCCGTGCCCGCGGGGCCAATGCCAAACACCATGTCGTTCTTCTCGATGGTCTCGAGATAGCGGCGCTGGTTGCTGCTCTTGGGCTGCACTGTCCGCTGTCCGAACGAGCGCTTACGCCCGGCGTCCGCCAGTCCGCGCAGGGTCGCGTTCTGGTCCGACAGCAGCACGCGCAGCATGCTGTTCAGGTCGCCGTTGTTGAACGTATGGCCGGCGCGCTGCAGGCTCTCGTAGTCCGCAAACACCTGTTCCGCGCGCGCCACGTCCCGCGCCGCTCCGTCCAGTTCGACACCGTTCGACCGCAAATTAATGGTGATGTTGAGACCGTCTTCCAGCAGACGCACATTCTCATCCCGCGTGCCGAACAAGGTCTCGATATTGGGGCTAAGCCCGACGCTTTTCTTCATTCAGTCTCTTTGAATATAAATGTAGGGACGGCCGCGCAAGATGCGCCCATGCACCTCACAGACAAAACAGGGTTTCGCTTAGAGACGGGACCGACCGGACGACGCATGCCCAGGAGGCAAGTCACTACCATTGGGTTCAAGCCTAACCCGACGCGCAGAGGGAGTCAATGGGAGGAAAACGTAGCGGTGGCGCAGTTCGGCTGGGGTCTGTGGGAAACTATACGTTATGAAAAAGCCGTTCCTGCGCGTCACCAAATGGCTCGGCGATATTCCGGTTGAGGCCGAATGCACAGCCTGTGGGGCCGAACCAAAATTCCGCGTAGTCTCCAGCAGCCATCGTCCCACCCGCGAGGAATACAGCACGCAATTGCAGCGTGCCTTTGATCACCATCTCAAGACGGTGCACCGCGTGGAGGATTCGAGCCAGGGCGGTTAGAACCGTCGCTCGAATTTTAGAATTAAAGACTGGGAAATTTTGCTGCTCAAAGTTACGGCGTGGCCGCACTCGCGTCAGCAACCGACGCAGGCACAGCTCTCGTCCGGGCCCACTCCCGCAAAGTTTCGATCTCTGCGATGGAAGGAGCAGCCATAGGTTTGACCGGTCGGGAGTGCTCCCTTATAATAAGGAATTCGGACCTATCCCGAATAACTCTCTGTACTTACAAAGGTAAGCAACCAGCTATGGCAAACCATCTTTCGGCGCTGAAACGTGCGCGCCAGACCACGAAGCGTACGGCCGTCAATCGCGCCAACACGTCCACCCTGCGTACCCAGTTGCGCGACCTGCGCGAGACCATCGAAAAAGGCGACAAGGCGGCCGCCGAACAGGCCTACCGCAAGACCGTATCCGCCCTCGACAAGGGCATCCAGAAGGGATTGGTGCACGAGAACACCGCCTCGCGCTACAAGTCCCGACTGGGTGTGCGCGTCAATGCGATGAAGTAGCTCTTGGCCTTTGGCTCTTGGCGTGAAGAAATCAAAACGGCAGGCCCGTGAGGGTCTGCCGTTATTGTTTTGAACGCTGTAGCCCTTCATTTCTTGCCAGGCTCAGGTTTGTATCCTTGCCACACATACTCTAGCGCCTCAGGAAGCGTCTGTTGCTTCACCGCCCGGTCGACGTGCCCAGCGTTGCGCGCAAAAACAAACTGGCAGTGATACCCCTTGGCGGCGAGCACTTTCGCCATCTGCTCGTTGGCTAGAACCCAATCGTGCATGCCGTCGCGCATGGCATTGGGATTGAACAGATCCCGGTCCCCCACTTCCATCCAGACTCTTATCGGCTTCACGGCGCTTTCTGGGATGAGATGCTCGTGAAATTCCCACGCCCCGTGCGGCGTTTGCGGATTCGAAGGCCACTGCTGATTAATGAAAGTCCCCGAGTAAGTAAGCACCCGGTGATAAAGTTCGGGATGATACCAGGCCATAATCAGCGCACAAGATCCGCCAGAACTCCCTCCCATCGTCGCCCGCCCGTCGGGATCTTTCGTGAGCTTCACGTGCGCCTGCGCTTCGACCAGCGGCAGAACTTCTTTCTCCACAAACTCCGCATAAACTCCCGACATAGTGTCGTACTCCAGCCCGCGCTCACTGCCCTGCGCGTCCCCACTTCCGTTGCCGATCGAAATCGCAATCATCGGTGGAACCTTATGCTGCGCAATCACGCTATCGAGAGCTGAAAACAGCAGCGCGTCAGGCCCGTCCGCTCCCACAATGAACGGTGCAACCGTGCCGGCCACATACTGCTTCGGGACATACACCGCAACCTTCCGCGTATACGGCGCGGGATGGCTCGTAGTCACGACCAGCTTCGCGGGATCGTTGGGGTCGACGGTTCCAAAGGTATTCGGGTCCCGCGCAATCCCGGGATAAATCTTGCTATCCGCCGAGTTCATGGTGAACTCAATCACCGTGCCCTTCGGAATCGTGGAACCGCGAACGACCTCGTCCGCCGGGATAACGTAAGTCGGCCCAATAATAAAATCCCCGTCTGCATCCGCCGGAGGAATCGCGCCGTCCGGCAATTCCTTCGCCGCGACATAGCCCGGAGTGTGAGGGTCGCGGGTGGGCGGCGCCGGGCGTTCCGCATGCTGCGCCACCGTAGGAGTCACCGGAGCCGCCACCGGAGAAGACTGGCCAAAGGCCAGATCGGAAACCGCGATCAGGCTAACCAGCAAGCAAATGCTGAGAGAACGATCGAGTGAAGTCATGTTGTCATCGTGCCGCATTCGCGATTTGAGGAAAGGACAGACTTCAGTGGTGAGGAACCTGCGGTCAAAGTCTAGCGGGAACCCACCAAGTAGTAAGCATCGACAATTCGACCGTCACTGCCCCCCACGTTGCGCAGCGACCTCGCGCTCGATGAGGGCATGCCACGCCCCAGTCGAACGATTCCATCTGCCGGCGTAGGTGCCGTCCCAGACCACGCGGACATTCTCAGGGCCGAATTTGTCGTTGCGCCCTGCCAGGAACACAGAACCCGGCCCGCCGTCCTTGTCAATGCAATAGCGCATGCCGTAGATCATGGTGAGGCCGTCGCGGTCGAAAGCAGTCGTCGGTTCAGCCCCGCGTTTGAAATACAGGATTTCGTACTCCCAGCCCAAATCGCCTCCGGAAATCGGCCGCTCCCAATCCACAAACGCAGCAGTCCACGGATCGAACTGCCTGAGCAGTTCCGGGTCGGTTACTTCAACCGGGTGCTTGAGTTCGCCGCCGCTGATCAGGATCATATCCGGCGTACGCTGCTGGTCGCTCATCGCGACTGCATCGCCCATCAGCGAGTCCCACGCAGCTGTAGCCACATGCCACTTCCCTTCGGCGTTGCCACGGATGATCGTGGAAACGTTCCCACGATACTGAGGCTCGCCCGGGCCCGGAAGGTAGACGTAGCCGGCGTTGCCGGTCGAGCAATAACGCGTAGCGTAGATCATCTTCAGATCGCCGCGGTCCAGCGACGACTCTCTTCCCGGCCACTTCATATAAAACAGAACTTCGAAGGAGCGCCGGAAACAGGGCGCGTCGGCAAGCGGCTTTTCTTGCCAGGCCGCGAACTGGCCCGACCAAGGGTCGAACGCTTTCAACAAACTTGGGTCGGTGATTTCGAGCGGCTGGGTGAGACCGCCGCCCGCGACCAGGATTAGTTCAGGAGAACCCTTGCTATAGGCGAGAGGTACCGCAGCGAAAAGCAGAAGCAGAACGAACAAGCAGCGCGTCGTCATACGTCAACTCCTATACACTGCCGGGCCGATGCGCGTAATGTTACACCGGAAGTTGATCTTGCATCCAACCCGGCGCTTCGAGTTTGGGTTCGGAAGTCAGGTCCATCACCAGGCGTTCGAGCACCATGCGCTTGCTCACGGGATTCGAACGCAGGGCCAGGTCAGCTTTGGCCACCAGGCGGATCGCGCGGGTGAGTTCGCGGCGGTTCTTGTAGCGGCGGGCCTGCTTGATGATGTCGTCGGCGGCGAACGGAGGCACGCGGAAGCCTTGCCAGAGCGCGGCCCACAGCATGCGCTGGTCGCGGACGTTGCGCTCCAGAATTACCAGCATCTGGCGGAAGGTTTTCGCCAGCATGTAGATGTGTCCGATGGCCGCTTCCTCGCCGTCGCCCGACAGCAGAATCGCGTCCAGCACTTCGAGAGCGCGCACCCGCTCTTTGGCCGAGATGGCATCAGTTAGTTCATATAACGACCGCTGCTTGGCGGCGAGCACCATGGTTTCGACATCGCCCAGCGTGATGCGCTTTTTTTCGCCGACGTAGAGAATGAGTTTCTCCAGTTCGTTGGAGATCATCATCATGTCGCCGCCGAGGGCGTCGACCAGTTCGCGGGCACCGTCGGCGTCGATTCTTACTCCGCGCCCCGCACAATATTCAGAAATCCAGCGGACGGCTTCGCCCTCTTCCACGCGCGCCAGTTCCACGATGCCGCAGTACTGGCCCATGGTTTCGCGGATGCGCTGGTAGCGTTCCTTGTCCTGCATCTCCATGCGGCGGACGTCGGCGGGAATGCTGATGTGGTCGGCGACGAACACGACCAGCGCGTCGGGATTCGGATTCTTGCAGTAGTCCTCAATCGCCGCGAGCTTTTCTTCGTTCGAGCCGCGGCCGAAAAGATTCTTCACACCGCGCACAAAGAAGACTTGAAACGGCGCCATCAGCGAGGGCGTGCGGGCGCGGTCGAGAACCTCGGCGAGATCATTTTCGGCGAGATCGAATTCGAAGAAACTGAAATCCCGCAGATCGACCGGGACCAGATGTTCGAGAATCGCATCGCGAAAGCGCTTGCGGAAGAATGCCTCGTCGCCGACGAACACGTAGGCCGCGCGCAGCTTGCGCGATTCCAGTTCGCTGACGAAGCGCTCGGCTTGGGCAAAGGCTTTCACGGGCAGTCGTTAGTCGTTGGTCATTAGTCGTCAGTCGGTGGCCCTGGACGATTTGGCCAACGACCAACGACTAACGACCAGCGACGGTTCTGCAACTTTAACATCAGAAACCCTCCAGGATGTTAGACACCAGGGTGCGGGCGAAATCCTGCGACAGGCGGCGGAACGCGGGAGAATCTTCCTCGAAAAAACTGGCCAGATCCTGCGAAACTTCGTATTGCTCGCGGAACAGGTATGCGGGATTCTGGTACAGCACTTTGCCGTTCCGATCGGAGAGCGTCACTTTCATGCTGACCACCACCAGCACGCTGGCGGCGCGGCCGGTCGCCGTGTCATAGGTGAGCGGAGACGTCGTAGTGGAAAGGACGGTACCGCGCAAAGTGGCGTCGGCGTCTGCGCTGGCATCGTTGAGGATGCGGTAGTGGGTGCGGGTGGTAAACTCGCGCACCACCGATGCGGTCAGCATTTGCTCGATGCGGTAGGTGAGGGTCTCGTTCTTGAAGGCGGGAACGGCGATAGTCTTGACAGTGTCGGGAAGCTGCACCACGTGGCCGGCGGTGTGATAGCCGCATCCCGTCATCGTGATAGCGAACGCCAGCAGGAGCAGCGCCGGCAGGCACGCCGCATATCTCGTCATTGACATTGAATCGTCCGCTTCATGATTATTGAATTTCTTCGCTCATTGAATTTTTCCGGTGGGGCGCGTGGCGGTCATGCTCTCGGCGCATTCGACCGCGGTCAGGGCTGAGATGCGGAGATTGTCCGCGGCGGCCCACAGCCAGACACCATTCGGCCGCACGGGGTCGAGCTTGAGCGAGAGCTGGATATCCGCCTGTCCCGCCGCACTCACGTTGCTCGGCGAATCTTCGTCTGCGCCCGGAATCGCGACGTGATCGCCAGCCAGGGCTTGTGACAACGCCGCCAAATCCACGGGGCTTTGCATTTCAAGAAAAGTCGCAAGCGCGTAGCCGTGGAAAATGGGAGCCTGCAACAGCATGATCGAAGGGCGCGGAGCGGCGTCGCCGGCAATCTTCCGGTAGTGGCGGGAGATTCGCGCCTCCACCGAGTCGAGCGCGGGCTGCGACTTCTGGCCATAGCGCCCCAGCATGTTGAAGGCTACCTGCGCGTCGTAAACGTCCTTGGGCAGAGGCTGGAACGAGAGCAGGTTCACGGTCTGCTGGTGCAGTTCGTCCATACCGCGCTGGCCGCGCTCGGAAGCCGGTTCGAAAATCGTGGCGACTGCGCGGCGGATCGCGCCTGCCTTGCTGGCGCGCAACAGCAGAAGCGCCAGAGTCACTGCTGCTGGGTGAGCCGCGACGCACGGGCCGGGCTGCAGATCGGGGGCGGGGATTTGTCCACGCTCGCGCTCGACCCACACCGATCGCACGCTGGCCCCGCTTTCATTTTCCAACGCGGCGGAGAGGTCGAGGATGGCGCTGCCGGCGTCGCGTGCATCTTTCCAGTTCTTGCGCGTGGTCTCTTCGTCGGAAGCAAAAAACGTGAAGTCCACATTTTCAAACTGCTCGGCGCGCACTCTCTGAATAAAACTGATCTCGTCGCCCATAGCCTCGAGCTGGCCCATGGACTCGTCGTCATCGAGCAGGCGGATGTCCGCGGCGGGAAAGTTGCGCTCGTTCAGCATCTCGGCGACTTCTTTCCCTCTCAACGACGCGGCGCCGACGATCGCTGCGCGGTAGAGATTTCCGCGCGGGGCCACAGGATGAGCGACAGGCGGCAACTTGATGGAATCGTTCATGAGGCCTGCGAAGCCTCCTGGTAGGGCGGTGGCGGAGGACCAGTCTTGCGACGGAAGATCCATTGCACCCGCCAGAAAACGCCGGATATCGTATAGAGCAGCGCGATCGCAAATAGCACTTTGCCGGAGAACAGAACAATGAGCGCAACAAGCGCCGCCAGAAGGACGATCAAACGAAAGGGATGGCGCGAGCGAAAATCAATATCCTTGAAGCTGTAGAAACGCCACGTGCTCACCATCAGGTAGCCGACAGTCGTTACCATGGCGATCCAAGTCAGCGCTGTGTACCACGACGCGATGGGATCGCCGCCTTCAAAGTGAACCACGGCGGCGATTACTCCCGCGCCCGCGGGAATGGGCATGCCCACAAAATATTTCTTTCCTGGACGTCCAGGATTCGTGGGCTGCGGATTGTGGGTGATGTTGAAGCGCGCCAGGCGGCTCGCGCCCGCAATCAAGAACAGAAAGCTGGCGATCCCTCCCAACTGCGTCAGCTTGATATGCCACTCGGTCAGCAGGACCGTAGGCATCAGGTTGAATCCCCAGGTCCACGCCAATATGGCAGGAGCGACGCCGAAAGTGATGGCATCGGCGAGTGAATCCAGTTCCTTGCCGAAATCGCTGCTGGTGCCGGTCATGCGCGCAATGCGGCCGTCGAGGCCATCAAACAGCACCGCAAAGCCAATCGCCTTGGCCGCATTGTCGAGGTGAACGTATTCGGTGGCGGTGGCGTGCATCACCTCAAGAATGGCGTAATAGCCCAGCGCCATGTTGGCCGTGGTGAACAAGGACGGGAGAATGTACATCCCCTTGCTGAGCCGCCGGCGCGGTTTGGGGGACGACGGATTCATGGCAGACTGATTTGCGGCAGGCTGATTGGTGGCAGCTTCGTCCATTACTGAGCCCTCTCGGAGGCGGGAGCGCTGCCTGCGGCCGCCAATGGTCTCTCCGCCTGCCGCTGCAGGTAGGCCAGCACGCTAGCGCCACCTTTCACCCGGTCGCCGATTTTCACAGTGACTCTCGCTGACTCCCCGATCAGCACATCCACGCGCGATCCGAACTTGATGAGTCCCACGCGCTGGCCGCGCTCCAGGCGATCTCCGACTTTCGGATAGAACACGATCCGCCGCGCCAGCAGACCGGCAATCTGCTTAAAGATGATTCGCTGGCCGTCGCCCTCACTTTCCACGGTGACGATATTCTGCTCGTTCAAGTCGGCGGAAGTCTTGTTCATCGCGTTGAGATATTGGCCGCGCTGGTAGCGCACCTCGCGAATCACGCCCGTGATTGGAGACCGGTTCACGTGCACGTTAAACACGCTGAGAAAAATGCTGAGGCGCGTCCACTTCTCGCTGCCGATGGTTACGGATGCAACATCGGTGACCTTGCCATCGCCGGGCGAAACCACCGCGCCCACATCCTGCGGGATGGCCCGCTCGGGATCGCGAAAGAACCACAGAAAGAAGAACGCCAGCAGGCAGGGGATGACCGCCCAGGCAGGGCGAGTCAGCCAGCCCAGCAAGACAGCGGCGGCGATCAGCGGCACCGCGTAATAGTATCCGTCACGCACCATGAGAGCTTTTCATTATAGAGCA
>Ga0210400_10001596_pt1 | contig 22228 bp, 20 predicted proteins | sample IncBWH26MmetaG_FD_155456 | JGI IMG/M metagenome (GOLD analysis project Ga0210400, IMG submission 155456) | Forest soil microbial communities from Barre Woods Harvard Forest LTER site, Petersham, Massachusetts, United States - Inc-BW-H-26-M | ecosystem: Environmental > Terrestrial > Soil >...
TTTGCCGAACAGCGCAGTCAGAAAATCAAATCCATTCAAAGCAACGAAACGCGCCTGCAACAATTGGTCGCGCAGATCGAGCAGCAAACGCAGGAATTGCAAAAGCTGCAAGACGATGCGACGCGGGAGATTGCGGGATTGCAGCACGCGCGCACCGAGCGCGCCGTGGCAGTCGCGGCACTGACGAAGAAGCTGGAGAGCGGCAATCAGGAGCTGGGCAACCTGAAGCGCGAGGAACAGGCGGTTGAATCGCTGGTGGCGGATCTTGCCCGCATGCTGCAGGATTTTCCAACCGATCCGTCGCAGAGTTTCGACCACATGCGCGGCAAATTGCCCTGGCCGGTGCTCGGTCGCGTCGCCGCGCGCTATCAGGCACCCCGGGAGAATTCGGGCGGCGGCGTGCGCTGGAACGGCGTGATGATCGAAACGGAACGCGGCGCAAAGGTGCGGGCGCCTTTCTTCGGCCGCGTCGTCTATGCCGATTGGCTCCAGGGCTTAGGGTTGCTCATCATCGTCGGTCACGGCGGCGGCTATATGACTTTGTATGGTCACGCGGAGGTGCTCTACAAGTCCGTCGGCGACAAGGTCGCGCCGGGCGATGTGATCGCCGCCTTGAGCGATACCGACGGGGCCAAGCCGCAGCTGTATTTTGAAATACGCGAAGGGCGCAAGACCGTCGATCCGAAGCTCTGGCTCAAGACAAGCCCTTAAGATAGGGCCGCGTAACTTTTAATTTGACACTATCCGGCGGCCGCTGGCGGCAAGCCCTCTGCGCACGTATGCTTCAGAAATGCGCAACAAATCTGGCAACGCCCTATGGCTGGCCGTCGGCATCCTCATCGGCCTGTCGCTCGGGTTGGCACATGGCGTCCTGGCGGAGAAGAAGCCCGCTCCCGGCGCCGATCTTCCGTGGCAAGACGCGCATATGCTGGCCGCGGTGCTCGAACGCGTAAAGCACGATTACGTGAATCCTGTCGACGATCATCAACTGCTGCAGGCGGCGATTCGCGGCATGGTGGCCTCGTTGGATCCTTATTCGGCCTATCTCGACGGCGATGAATACGACGAGGTCAAGATCAGCAGCTCGGGCCGTTATTCCGGTGTCGGCATCGAACTGTCCATCGAAGATGAACAGGTCGTGGTGATCGCGCCCTTTGACGGCTCGCCGGCCGCCCAGGCGGGAATTCGTTCCGGCGACATCATCGTGACGATCGACGGCATCCCCGTGAATACCAGTACTTTGGCGGATACCATTGGGCGCATGCGCGGCGCGGAAGGCACGTCCGTCAAAATCGGCATCATGCGCGAGGGCCATTCGGAACCGCTGCTGTTCACGCTGAAACGCTCACGCGTGGATCTGCACAGCGTCAAGGGCGAAATGCTCGAGCCTGGCTACGCGTATGAACGGATTTCGCAATTCAGCGAAACGACGGGCGATGACTTGAACGCCTCGCTGAAGGATTTGCGCAAGCACAACGGCGCCCCGCTCAAGGGTCTGGTGCTCGACCTGCGCGACAACCCCGGCGGAGTCCTCGAAGCGGCCGTCGCCGTGGCCGATGCCTTCCTCGACAGCGGCGTCATCGTGACCGCGAAGGGACGGACTGCCGACTCCAAATTCGAAATGGATGCCACGCCCGGCGACCTGCTCAACGGGGCGCCCATCGTCGTGTTGGTCAATGGCGGGTCGGCCTCGGCGGCGGAGATCGTCGCGGGCGCCCTCAAGGATCAGCATCGCGCGAAACTCATGGGGCGCACGACCTTCGGCAAGGGCTCGGTGCAGACCATCATCCCGCTATCCGACGATCGCGCCGTCAAGCTTACGACATCGCTCTATTACACCCCGTCGGGCGTCTCCATCAATCACCGCGGCATTGCGCCCGACATCGAGCTGGAGCGGGACTCGAAAGAGCCGGCAACGGGGGCTCCCGCCGATGCGCCGCTGCAGAAGCGCGATGCCGAAGTGAAGCGCGCCCTGGAGGAATTGAAGGTGTCGCCCAGTACGCGCCCCGGCGCGGTGACAACCGCGGCTGGGGCCTAAAGTATGCGCAGCACGCGTTCCATCGAAATCCTGTGTTTGGCGCTTGCTGCCTTGGTGCTCATTTGGTCCGGCGCGTTGAGCAGTCAGGTATGGCCGGTCCTGGGCCTGCTCGCCGCCTTCGCGCTGGCGATCGTTGGATTTCGCGGCCGCCACTTCCTGCCCGGCCGCACCCGTTCCAAGCTGCTGATCGAATCCTGGTCGATGGTGGTGTTCATCACCTGCGTGCTGTGGTTCACCGGCAAGGGCGGAAGTCCGCTTTTCAACCTGTACCTGTTGCCCATCATATTGAGCGCGTTGACCCTTGGCCGCGTGATCACGCTGCTGCAGGTGGTGGCCATTGCGGTTTGTCACCTGTTGTTGGCAATGACCACGCCCGGACTCGACGTCATTTCTCTGCTTTACGCCAGCCAACTCGTGGGTCAGGTGGCGCCGTTTCTTTTGGTGGCCTACCTGACCACAACCCTGTCCGCGGACATCACCGAGGCGCGGGAGCGGATCGAAAATCTGGCGCAGACCGATTCTTTGACCGGACTCTACAACGTGCGCATGTTCAACGAAGTCTGGCAGCGCGAGCACGACGCCTGCGAGCGCAGCCGCGGCGTGTATTCGTTGCTCATGATCGACATGGACAAGCTCAAGGAAATTAACGATGTCTTCGGCCTGGAGGCGGGAAACAGTGCCATCACGCTGGTGGCGCAGTGTCTGCAACGAAGTATTCGGACGACGGATCATGCCGCGCGACTCGGCGGCGACGAGTTTGCGGTCCTGCTGCCGGGCGCATCTCTGGATGTCGCGGAGGCCGTGATCAAACGCCTGCGGCACAACGTCTATAAAACGACGCTGGATCTTAGGTCGCGCATGATCCGCTGCAGTGTGAGCATCGGCGTGGTCAATTACCCCAAGGACGCGAGGGACATGCGCGACCTTAGAAGCCTGGCGGACGACAAGATGTACCGCGATAAAGAGCTGCGCCGCATGCCCGGAGCCGAAGCAAACGCTTGAATGCCGACCGCCAAACGGTTGAATGTGCTGGACTTTTGCAGGGAAAATGGCAAAGTTAGGGCTGCATCACGCCGGGCGTGCTTAACATATGGTCAGCTTGTCTCCTTTCCGTGCGTTTGAGAGAGGGTTAATGCGGTCAATCATTCGAGCATCCTCGCTTTCGCGCGCGTCGCGAGGGCCTGCCATACGCGCATTAGCCTGTATTTTCTTGAGTTTTCTGGCATTTCACGCCACCGCCAAGAACATCGGCGATCCGAAACTGAAATCCAGCTCCGTGCTCATCGTGGATCAGAGCGATTCCTCGGTGCTCTACTCGCGCAATCCCGACGTCGCCGCACCCATCGCCTCCATCACCAAGCTGATGACGGCATTGGTGGTTCTGGACGCCAAGCAGCCGCTGGATGAACCGATTCAAATCACCGAGGCCGACCGCGACTACCCCAAAGGGGCATTTTCCAGGCTGACCGTGGGTAGCACCCTGACGCGCGGCGACCTCATGCACGTCGCGCTGATGGCCTCCGAAAATCGCGCCGCGCATGCGCTCGGCAATAACTACCCCGGCGGCATGACAGCCATGGTGGCGGCGATGAATGCGAAAGCTCAGGTGCTTGGCATGACCAGCGCGCATTTCGTGGATCCGACCGGTCTGTCGAGCCAGAATGTGGCCAGTCCGGAAGACCTGTCGAAGCTGGTGATCGCGGCCTCGAAAAATAGCACCATCCGCGAATTCTCCACCGACAGGAATTATTCGGTGCGGGTGCGCAAGCATCTGGTCGCGTTCCGGAACACCGACAATCTGGTGGCCAACCCGACCTGGAACATCATCGTTCAGAAGACGGGCTACATCGCCGAGGCCGGTAAGTGCCTGGTGATGGCCGCCGTCATCGAAGGCCGCTCGGTCGTGATCGTATTGCTCGATTCCTTCGGCAAGTACACCCGTGTGGCCGATGCCCAGCGCATCAAGACCTGGATGGCAAACACCTCGAACCCGCGCTTCCAGGTCTCGATTCGCTAGCGAGCTGCCGGGCCTCCAACCCCAAAACCAGCCATGCTCCGATCAATGGCTGGCAACAGTTAACATTCTTGGAACGCCTAGGGCCGGAGGTCGATATGCGTGTGCGTCTCCTTTGCATCGGGTGGGTGGCGTCGCTTCTGGTCGATCCCGCATGGGCCGCCGACCGCGCACTGTCGGTCACCATCTACAACGATAATCTGGCGCTGGTTCAGGATCGGCGGGACATCGAGGTCAAGGACGGCCGCCAACGCATCGAATTCCAGGACGTCTCGGCGCTGATTCGCCCGGAGACGGTGTCGCTGTCGGCGGCGGATATCGGCATCGTCGAGCAGAATTTCGACTTCGACCTGTTGACGCCCGCCAAACTCATGGAAAAGGCGGTCGGGCAGGAAGTCACCATCGTGCGCGTGAATCCGGCGACCGGTGCCGAAACGCGCGAGCAGGCCCAGGTACTGGCTACCAATGGCGGCGTGGTCTTGAAGATCGGCCAGCGAATCGAAGTGCTGCGCGATGACGGCCTGCCGGTGCGCGTGATATTCAACAAGGTACCGGACAATCTGCGGGCGCGGCCCACGCTCTCGGTCAGCATCATCGGCTCGCATGCGGGAACGCGCCGCGCAACGTTGAGCTACCTCACGCCCGGACTGGGCTGGAAGGCCGACTACGTGGCGCTCTACAACGAGAGCGACAGCAAAATTGACGTGCAGGGCTGGGTCACACTGACCAATTCCAGCGGCACCACCTATGACAATGCGCAAACGCTGCTGGTTGCCGGCTCCCCCAGCCAGGTGGATGGCGGCGGTCCGCAAAACGGTTATCGTCCGCCGGTTCGCCGGCAGACATTGCAGCAGCCGGGAACGGAAAGCGGCAGCCGCGAGCGCTTGGGCGATTACTACCTCTATCCGTTGGCGGAACGCACCACGATCGCCAATTTGCAAACCAAGCAGGTGAGCTTTCTCGACGTGCACGGCGTGGCGGCGGAGCACGGCTATGAATTTCGCAATCGCTGGCTGGGAACCGCTGAAATGCCGCTCAGCGCGCAGAGCATTTACAGCTTCTCGACCAGTGCGCATGCAGGTTTGGGCGATCAGCTGCCGGCCGGCACGTTGCGTTTCTACATGAAGGACAAACGCGGCGACCCGCAATTCATCGGCGAAAGCCGGATCGATCACACGCCGATGGGTTCGACGCTGTCGCTGGCGACCGGCGACGCCTTCGACGTCAAGGTTCACGCCGTAGTGGAAAAAAGAACGCGCATCTCGACGTTCGACTGGCAGACCGACATGCGATACGACGTCACGAATGCCTTGCCTCGCGCCGTCGTCGTGAAAGTACGCCAGGAAGGACTGTGGGGCGACTCGAGCATCAAGGCTGAGAGCCAAAAGAGCACGCGGCGGAGTGCCGACGCCGCTGAATGGCCTGTAGCCGTGCCCGCGAACGGCAAGGCAACGGTCACGGCGACGTTCGAAACGCGGTACTGACACGAGCCATGCGCGCGGCGGCGCTCATCCTGTTACTGGGCTTCTCGGCCGCGGGTGACGTGGCGCTTGGCGCCGTAACCGAGGTCATCGCGGCGCCGCCATCGGACTTGATCGTGACCGTTTACCGCGACCCGTACCGCGCTGCGGGAGCGATCGACCTCAATCTGCTGAATGGCTTCGCGCTGGTGACGGAAACGCGGCTTGTCCGGCTTCCCGCCGGCCTCAGCCGCGTGCGATTCGAGGATGTGGCCGATGGCATCGAGCCGGTCAGTGCGCTCGTTACCGGGCTCACCGGTGCCGTCATCGAAAAAAACCGGGATGCGCGGCTCTTGAGTCCCTCGGCCCTGGTTGCCTCCGCCGTGGGCAAACACGTTGAACTGTTGCGGACCAACCGCAAGACGGGCATGACCGAACGCCGGCCCGGTACGATACTGTCGGACGCCGAGGGCGGCGTCGTGTTCAAGACCGAACAAGGCATCGAGGCCCTGCGATGCTCCGGGCTGCCCGAGACCTTCAGCTTCGAACCCGTCGCCGACCTGTCGTCGCGGCCCACCTTGTCCGTGGAAGTACGCAGCCCGAGTGCGATGACCCAGCAGGTCACGCTGTCGTACCTTGCCCGCGGTTTCGATTGGGCCGCCGACTACTCGGCAACCCTATCCCAAGACGGCACGCGCCTGGATCTCGGCGCCTGGGTGACGCTGGCCAACTCGAATGGTGTGGGATTTCCTTCGGCGCATGCGCAAGTGGTCGCCGGCAAGGTCAACCGCGTGAACGCCGAGGTCGAACCCATCGATGTCGGACGACGCATCCTGGCGCAGTGCTGGCCGCGCGGCTCGACCAGCGATCAGCCGATGATTCTTCGCGAAGAATATACGGATCGCATGTTCAAGAAGAGCGCGGCCGGGGGGGTGATGCCGGCAGCGATGAGCCTGCAGGACATTGTTGTCACGGGCTCGAGAGTGCAGCAGGAGCAGTTGGGCGACTTGAAACTGTACCGCGTGCCGGAGCGCACGACCCTCGCCAGCCGCCAGTCCAAGCAGGTGCGGCTGATGGATCGGTCGGCCGTTCCTGTCTCGACGATTTATGGCGCGGACTTGTCGGGCAACAACCCGGAACCCACGGGCCCGGCGCATCGTTGGTTGCGCACCAAGAACAGCCTCGCGAACCATCTGGGATTGCCGCTGCCATCCGGAACCGTCGCCGTCTTCACCGAGCATGAGGGCGACCGGTTGCTGCAGCACGAGTCGGGTATGCGCGATATCGCCGTCGACGAGGAAGTCGAGATCGACCTGGGCGAAAGCCCGGATGTCCAGGTGTCGGAGACCCACGAGTCCACGAGCATCGACGCCGCGCACGCGAAGCTGCTGCCCCTGGTGCCGGGGATGGCGTTGCGCTCCGTCAAAATCGACGATGTCCGGCGCGTCGAGGTCAGTAACGCCCACGCCTCCGGGATCGATTTCGAGTTGCGGCTGCGGCTTCCGGAAGGTGCGCGCATCGTGCGCGCCGATCATTCCGTGGGGGCCAAGAACGGCAGACCCATTTTTCGCTTCAAGGTTCCCGCCAACCAAACGGTCGCGGTGCGCTACCAAACCCAGGGCATCGGCGATGGAATTCTGCGCACTCCATAGCGGTTGGCGGCTGACCAAGTAGCTTACAATCCGCGCATGCCGGGACTCACCCAAACCGCAGGGCCGCGATGGTAAGCAGCCGCCAATCGCGGATCAAAAACTATTTCGCCGAAAACCGGCTGTTCACGATACGCAGCATCGTGGCGGGCATCTTCGCGGCAGTGCTGCTGCTGGCGGTCGCGGGACGCCTGTTCTACCTGCAGGTCATCAAGTTCGATTATTACCATGGTTTGTCGCAGGGCAACAGCATCCGCACCGAACCCATCCCGCCCAGCCGCGGCCTGATCCTGGACCGTCACGGGGTGGTGCTGGCGGACAACATGCCCGCCTTCAACGTCGAACTCATCCGTGAACAGGTGGGCGACAGCAAGGCGCTCGATGCCACGCTGGCTCAGCTGGTCGGCATCGGTCTGCTGCGCAGCGAGGAGATCAGCAACATCCGGCGCACGATTCTGCTGCACAAGGTGTACGAAAGCGTGCCGATCAAGCTGTCGCTGAACGAGGAGGAAATGGCGCGCTTCGCGGTGCATCGCTACCAGTTCGCCGGCGTGGACATTCGAGCGCGGCTGGCGCGGCACTACCCATTGCGCGAGATGGGTGTGCACGCCATCGGCTACGTCAGCGCGATCAATGAACAGGACCTGAAGCAAATCGACAGCGCCGAATACGCGGGCACCAGCCTCATCGGAAAATTGGGCGTGGAAGGCGCGTACGAGCAACAACTTCACGGCAAGCCGGGCTTTCGCGAACTGGAAGTCAACGCGGCGGGCCGGCCGGTCGACAAACAGGGAGGCTACGCATCCAAGCTCAATACCCGTCCGCCGGTGGCCGGTGAGGATTTGATATTGGGAATGGACGTCAAGGTGCAGCGGGTCGCCGAAGAGGCGCTGGTGGGCAAGCGGGGTTCCGTGGTCGCGCTCGATCCGAAGACCGGCGACATCATCGCGCTCGCCAGCACGCCGGGATTCGACCCCAACGATTTTGTCCGCGGCCTGTCGGTGGCGCAGTATGCGGCGCTGTCGAACAGCATCGACGTGCCGTTATTGAACCGCGCATTGAGGGGCGCCTATCCGCCCGGCTCCACGGTGAAGCCGTTGTACGCGTTGGCGGCGCAAAAATACGGCGTCATTTCCCCGCAGCAGGTCATGTACTGCCCCGGCTTCTTCACGCTGCCCGGCAGCAGCAACAAGTACCGGGACGACGAAGTGCATCACGATGTCGACATGCGCAGCGCCATTTCCCGATCCTGCGACGTGTATTTTTATCGGATCGCCGAGAAGATGGGCATCGACCACATGCATGAGTTCATGAGCGCATTCGGCTACGGCGAGTTGACCGGAATCGATATTCCGGGCGAAAAGCCCGGCCTGTATGCCTCGCCGGAATGGAAACGCAAGGTCTTCAAGCGCAAGGCTGACCAGGTGTGGTTTCCCGGCGAGACAGTCAGCATGGGCATTGGCCAAGGTCCGATCACGGTCACGCCCCTGCAGCAGGCGCACTTTGTGGCTGAAATTGCCGAGCGCGGCCAGATTGTCGCGACGCCGCGGCTGGTCGCGGCGTCGCGGGCACCGGGCTCGGTGACCGTCGTTTCCCGCAGTCCCACCTTCATGAAACCGGTCAACATCGCGACCGATGAGCAGTGGAATGTGATCTTCGACGGCATGGAAGCGGCGGTAACCACCGGCACCGCGCACGTATCCGGTGCCGGCGCGAAATACAAATGGGCCGGCAAGACGGGCACCGCTCAAGTCGTGACCGTGAAACAAACCGAAAGCACGAAGCACAAGGAGGCCGATGAGCGCAAACGCGAGCATGCGTGGTTCATCGCCTTCGCGCCCGCCGACGATCCAAAGATCGCCATCTCCGTGCTGGTGGAAAACGCCGGATTCGGCGCCTCGAACGCCGCGCCCATCGCGCGCAAAGTGATTGACTCCTACTTGCTCGCCGACGAGTCTTCGGAGCCGAAGAAGAACTTAGCCGAAGTCGGCGGCGTCACGACCTCGCACTAGCGCCGGATCCGCGCGAGGGCTCGCGGCTAGAACCGCACCGTAAGATGCACCCCCCAATTTCTGGGTTCGCCCAGCTGCACGTAGAGCTTGTTGGCGAAATCCGGCGGCTCGTCGCCGAAGTAAAAGCCGCGCACGGTGTAGTTCTTGTCGAGCAGATTGCGCCCCCATAGATACGCTTCCCAGCGCGTCGTCTCCCAACCGAGCTTGCCATTGACCAGTCCATAGGCCTTCGAACGCGTTTCGTTTGGCGGTAGATCGTAAAAGAACGGGCCCATGCCGGTGATGTCCAGGCGCGCATAGGGCCCGCGCGGGTCGCGCCAAGTCGCGTTGACGGCAGCCTGCCACGGCGGCGCATGCGGCAACGCACGATCCGGCAAGGTGACACCGTTTTGCACAAAACCTCGGTACTCGGTCTGCAACAAGCCCAGCGAGCCGCCGAAAACCCAACTTGGCGTCGCGGCCCAGCTGGCCGTGCTTTCCAGGCCATAGTTGAAGCCGGATCTCGAGTTGCCGGTGAAGAGGATGAAGGTATTGGGATTGTTTGGATCCAATTGTTCACTGGTCAGCAGCTGCTCGTTGTGGCGCACCATATAAAACAGCGAGGTGTTGAGTTGCAGCCGCCCGTCGATCATCTGCGCCTTGTGGCCGACCTCCAGATTCAAATCGGACTCAGGTCCAAACTGCAGCTGGTTTGCCGGCAGTCCGGGACTCAAGTTGAACCCGCTCGCCTTGTAACCGCGGGCGACGAGCGCATACACGTGTTGACCGTCGGCAATTCTGTAATCGATCGACGCCTGCCCGCCCCATAGATTGTCCGCGGGACCGAAATGGTTCGCGGTCGTGGGAGCATCGAGATTCGTGGTCGTATCGTTGTAGCGGCTGGTGTGGCGCTCGCCGCGCAGTCCGACGGACCAGCGCGCCCGCTCGCTGAAATTCCCGTCGAGTTGTCCATACACGGCGCCGTTGCGCGAGCGGTATTGGCTCGAAATGACGCTGAGGGAATCCAAGTTCTGCGTGGCGTCGAACGGATCGATGTAAACGCCGGCGGTGGTGTCGGTCAAAGATTCGCGCAGCTCAAAGGCATAGACGCCGACCAGCCAAGAGAGCCCGTGCGCCGACTCCTGCGTCTCGGGACTGCCCAAACGCATCTCCAAGCTGCGCGTGGAGCGATGGCGCACCTGATACTCGGTGTAATCATAGGTATAGGGTGCCCATTGCACGGGGTTGCCCCAATCGCTATCGAAGCCGTAGTTGACCTTGGTGTCGGCATAGGTGGCGATGGTCGTCAGCGTTGCTGCGGCGAAGCCCGTGTAGGTGGAGTGAACCGAGAGCCCGTTGGAGTACTGCCGATCGACGCTGGGATGATCGGATTGCGTGGTGCGGCTGTTGTCGATGGCAAATGCATCATAGCCATTGTCGATTTGCGCGCGCAGCAGAGTCAGGTCGACGCGCCAATTCTCATTGGGTTCGTAGCGCCACTTGCCGCGCAGGGTGAGTTCGTCGCGGTTGTCGGTGTTGCTGCGACCCAGATAGGCGTTGTGATAAAAGCCATCGCTGGTGTAGCGCTGCACCGCCAGCCTGAAGGCGGAATCGAGCGCGCTCACCGGGCCGGTGAGCACGGCGCCGTAGGAATGCTCGTTGTAGTCTCCGGCATCGAATTCGGCTCGGCCCCCAAACGTGTCGGAAGGATCCGCGCTCTTCACGTAGATGAGCCCGGCCAGCGCATTGGCGCCATACAGGGTGCCTTGCGGCCCGCGCAGAACCTCGATGCGATCGACGTCGAACAGCGTGGCGGCAGAGCCTAGGCCGCTGAAGTCGATATCGTCGATGAGAAATCCGACCGAAGGGTTCGGAGCCCCTTGGTATTGCTGCAGCTCGCCAATGCCGCGGATTTGAAAGTACCGCGGCCGCGACGTGTCGCCCGCCCAATTGAGATTCGGCACCAGCGGCAGCACGTCCTCGAAATGTTGCTGGCCTGCGTCGCGCAGTGTCGTTCCCGTGAGCACCGAGGCGCTGCCCGGCAACTCCTCGAGAGAGACTGATCTTAGCGTGGCGGTGACGACGATCTCGTCGAGCTTGTCGCCGGTTTCCGAGGCTTTTACGGCGGGGACCAGATTCAGTGCGGCGATCAGAAACCCTAACGCGGTATGACTTCTACCCATGCTCCCTCCGCCGGTATTAACCGGATCAGGTTCAATGGGTTTGCTGGTGCGCCATAAGCTGCCAGCATCTCAGGCCCTCGAGGCCACCCCAGCTTTTTAAGAAAAAAATCCTAGAAAAAATTCGCGCGGATCGCGCCGATCAAGCCGCCCACCACCAGGATCACCATGGGCAGGAAAGTCATGCCATAACCCACGTCGCGTTTCCCTGGATCCTTCACATAAGTGTAGGCGTAGAGCTCCCGGCCGATCAAATAGACCACGCCCAGCGCCGCCGCAACCAAGGGACTGAAGTAATGGGAGAACAGGTAGATTCCCGGCAAAAAAGCAATTAACTGCTCCAAGGTATTTTGCTGGACGCGAAAAAGCCGCTCGAATATCTCATTGCCGGTAATGGCCGGCGCTTTCACGCCGTAGCGTCCCCTGGCCGCGCCGACTCTGAAACCGAAAACAATGAACTGCAGAAGTGCGAGCGCAGTCACGATATCGACATAAGCCATGGAAGTTCCTCCCCTGATATTGGATTCTAGCACTCCATCGCCGGCAGTTTTCCGTCAGGATCATGGTCCAATGAGCTTACCCCGCAAATCGACCCGAAACGGCACCCGTGGCTATGCCCACTTGGTCGAGATCGATGTGCCTGTCGCCCGCGTCTGGCGGGCATTGACCGAACCCGGCTTGATCAAAATATGGTCGGGCCAAGAGTCCGAGATCGATCCGCGAAAAGGCGGCATGTACCGCATTGGCAAACGCGGCCGCAGCGCGCGCGAAGCGCACATCGATGTTTTCGAGGTCAATCGGCGTCTGCGACTCATTTATCTCAACGGCGAGGATTCGCCTCCGAGCGACAGCGCCGCGGTCGACGATTTCATCCTGGATACGCGCCGCGGCGAAGGCAAAACCTCGCTGCGCCTTCTGGGGTCCGGCATTCCCGACGCGCCCGAGTGGGACCGAAGCTATGCGAGCATCCGCATGGGGTGGGAGCGCTTCATGGCCCGCATCAAGGTGACGTTGGAAAGTCCCCCCGTGCCGAAAAAGCCGGCAAAAATCGTGCCGAAGGATCCGCCCCTGCGCGGGCTTGATTATTGATAGAGCGCCCCGAATCCTCCTTCAGTTATGCTTGACGCCTGGCGGCGAGGGGACGACGAGGAGGGGGCGATGCTTGGGTTTCTCATTCGCGCAGCGCTGGTTGCGCTCGGGCTTTGGCTCGCGACTGACTGGGTTAACGGCGTTTCGATCGATTCGCCATCCACTTTGATCCTCGCCGGCATCTTGCTCGGCGTGGTGAATTCCATCATCCGCCCCATTGCCATCTTGCTGACCCTGCCGATGACCATCCTCACGCTCGGCCTGTTCCTGTTGGTCATCAATGCCGGCATGGTCGCGCTGGTCGCCTGGATGTTGCCGGGCATGCATATCGCGGGATTTGGCGCCGCATTCTGGACTTCGATTCTGGTGAGTCTCGTGAGCTTCGTCGGTTCCTGGTTCGTGGGCGGCAAGGGGCGCGTCGAAGTGATCCGCCGGCGCGGCTAGACCCGCGCATTCTGACAACGAGGACGTTATGCAAACCGCTCGCCTCTCGCTATGGGTTGCCGTGATCGGCTCGATCTTCGCGCAGCGGGTCTATGCCGACCCTCTCGGCCTGTATGTCGGCGGGGCCCTGGGGCAGTCGAACGTCAGGGTGGACGAGAGTGTGTTCGGCGGGCCGCCGGGATTCGATGCGCATCGTAATGCATGGAAATTGCTGGCGGGATTGCGTCCGATCTCGCTGCTCGGCGCGGAACTGGACTACATGGATTTCGGTCGCGCCAGGTTTGCGGGATCGGTGGGTTCCTTCGGCACCGCCCTCCGGGGCGACTCGCATCCCAAGGCGACCGCACTGTTCGGTATTATTTACGCGCCCATCCCCGTCCCGCTGCTCGACGTTTACGCGAAAGCCGGCGTCGCCCGCCTGCAGACGGACCTGAACGCCAGTTCGTACTGCGCGGCCTCGCCCTGTGTGGTGACAACGGTCGCACCGCTGGCGCTGCATCGAACGGATGCGCGGCTCGCGTATGGCGCGGGCATGCAATTCAAATTCGGAGCCTTCGCCGGCCGGTTTGAGTACGAGCGCATCAATGCAAGCACCGGTGACCCGGACGTCACGTCCTTCGGGATTACCTGGAGCTTTTGAAACCCGAGGCTGCCGGCCTCATTGCGTTTTCGGCTCAGCCAATGTTTTCGGATCGGTGAGGCTTCCGCCGGGCACCGTCAAAATGCACACTCCAACGATGATGATGGCCATGCCGATGAGCTGCAAGCCGGACAGATGCTCATGCAGCACCAGCCATCCCAGGAATGCGGCGATCGCGGGATTCACGTAGCTATAGGTGCTGATGATCGTCGGCGTGGTGTGCATCGTCAGCCAGCCATACGCGGTATAGGCAAGTCCGGAACTGAAGAAAGTCAAATAGCACAGCGAAATCAGTCCCGGCGCATTCGGCGGCCAGTGCATCGAGTCGCCGCGCGCGAGCGCGAGGATGAGCAACATGAGGCCGCCCATGAGCATTTGCAGCGCCATGAACATCGTGGAAGTCAACTGTGTCGTGATGCTGCGGTAGTACAACGTGCCGAGCGACCAGGATGCGCATGCGGTCAATACGCCCAACTGCGCCAGCGATCCTTTGGTCAATATGGGGCCCTTGGGAATCAGCATCAGCACCGCGCCGATGAATCCGATCACCAATCCCAACACTGCCGATCGAGTCAGGGGATGGCCGCGCCGCCCGAACACGCCGAGCCCGGCGATCCAAAACGCGGAGGTGCCGTTGAGTAACGCCGTCTCGTTGCTCGGGAGATATTGAATGGACCAGGTATTCAGGCCGTTGCTGACGAACACCATGAAGAAACCGGCGATGGTCACGTGGCGCCACTCGATCAGTCGAGTCGGCAATCGGCCGCCGCCGTAGAGTTCGGCAATCAGCGCGAGCAGCACACCCGCCGTGATGAAGCGAATGCCGGCGAACAGGGCCGGCGGCAGATTCTGGACCGCGATCTTGGTGAAAAGGAACGAGGATCCCCACACCACGTACACGGTGGCGAGGCAGAACATGACTTTGGTGGAGTGACGCGAGTCGCGCAAGCTACGCCGTGCGGCGTGGACGCTTGCGATCAAAGCACGCGACCATCGGGTTCGCGCTCATTCCACGCCACCCATGAGTTTTTTCACCGGCCGGCTGATGGCCAACAAAATTGCGCCCAATCCCACGGTAAAATACACGATGTGCATATACTGCCCGGGCATGGCCGCGACATTGTTCGCGTCGAAGTCGCCGGCAACCAAGCTGGCCACCAAGTTGCCGAGCGAGGTCGCCAAAAACCACATCCCCATCATTTGGCCCACGAAACGCTTCGGCGCCAATTTGGTGTAGTAGCTCAAGCCGACCGGGCTCAAGCACAGCTCACCGAAGGTGTGCAGCATGTAGGTCACGATCAACCAGTAAGGCAGCACCTTGGAGCCGGACGCGACGATCGAAGCCGCCGCGGCCATCACCAAAAACCCCGAGCCCATCAAGATCACACCCAAGGCGAATTTCGCGGGCGCCGAAGGGTTCAAGTTGCGCTTGGCCAGCAAGACCCAGAGCCAGGCAAAGAAGGGCGCGAAGATAAAGATGAAAAAGGAGTTCGCCGACTGAAACCAGGCCGTGGGAATGATGAAGTGCGCCCAGCCGACCAAACGATCCGTATAGCGCTCAGCGAAAAGATTGAGCGATGAGCCGGCCTGCTCGAATCCGGAGAAGAACATGGCGCAGCCGACGAACAGCACCACCAGCACGATGCCGCGGCGGCGCTCCTCGCGCGTCAGGTCCGCGATGAAGAAGTAGTACAGAAAATACAACACGGCCATGGCCACGATCGCGTAGGCGACCGCTTGCGCGAGACTGACTGGATTCACCGGGATCACGCCGACGCTCACCAGCGCCAAAATCAACAGCACCGCTGCCGCCGCAACGCCGAGCTGCCGCCATTGCTTCGTGCGCGAGGCAATGCTCGGCTGCGAATACGTTGCAGGCTTTTCGCCGGCGGCCATGGGCGGGACGTAAGCCCCGGAAGCACCCAGGTGCCGTTTCGTCAGATAGAACTGCAGGACGCCGACTGCCATGAAAAATGCCGCGGTGGCGAAACCGGCGCGCAGCCCCCATAGAACCTGCGCCTCGGCGGTCACCAAGGGTCCCAGGAATGCGCCGACGTTGATGCCGATGTAGAAGATCGTGAAGCCGGCATCCAGGCGCGCCCCGCCCTCCGGATACAGATCCGCAACAATCGCGCTGACATTGGGTTTGAGCAAACCCACGCCCAACACGATCACCACCAAGCCAATATAGAACCCGCTCGGGCTGCTCGAAGTCGCGAGCAAGGTGTTGCCGATCGTGATCGCAATGCCGCCGGCCATCACCGCGCGCTGCGCGCCGATCAACCGATCCGCAATCCAGCCGCCGGGCAGCGCCGCCAAATACACGGCCGCGTTGTACAGGCCGTAAATCGCCACTGCAGTTTTATCGTCGAGGCCGAAACCGCCGGTTGCGATGGAGTGGACGAGGAACAGCACCAGCAGGGCACGCATGCCGTAGAAGGTGAATCGCTCCCACATTTCCGTCATGAACAGCGTGGCAAGGCCGCGCGGCTGACCCAGGAAGGTGGCGGCCAACTTAAGCTCCGGCTTCGCGCTGAGCCTGCTCGGCTGCCTCTTTTTCGCGTGCCGCTATTTTTTCTTTGAGTAACAGTCCGGCCATGATGATCCCTATTTCGTAGAGCAAGTACATCGGCACCGCCAGCGCACTTTGCGAGACCGCATCGGGTGGCGTGACAAAAGCGGCAAAGATGAATATCCCCAGCAGCACAAAACCGCGGTTCTTCTTCAGCTTCTTGATATTGACAAAGCCCGTCCACACCAATAGTACAGTAGCCACTGGCACTTCAAAGGCCAAACCGAAGGCCAACAGCAGCACCATGACGAAATCCAGATAGGCGCTCATGTCGGTCATCATCTGCACGCCATGCGGCGTGGTGGCGACGAAGAAGCTCAGCATCACCGGGAAGACCGCGTAGTAAGCGAAGGCAGCGCCCGCGTAAAAGAGAATGATGCTGGATACGAGCAGCGGCACGGCCAGCTTCTTCTCGTGTTTATAAAGGCCCGGCGCGACGAATGCCCATGCCTGATAGAGCACAACGGGCATGGCTACCCCGACGGCGAGCAGCAGCGCCAGCTTGAACGGCACGGTGAAGGGGGCCACCACGCTGGTCGCGATCAGGGATGCGCCGCTGGGCAATTTCTCGATCAAGGGTTTCGCGACGAAGGTGAAGATCTGATTCATGTAGTAAGCGCAGGGCACGAAGCAGATGCCCACCGCCAACATCGCCTTGAGCAAGCGATCGCGCAGCTCCAATAGATGCGAGATCAGAGTCCCTTCGGCGAGTTCGCCAGGGTTCCCGGGCTCATTCATTGGCAGGTTTGTGATCGGGCGGGCTGGGATGCCAATCGGCGCCGTGGACGGTCGCCGCCGACTCGGGCGAGTAAGCAGCCGCGGGCGCGCTCGCGGGAGGTGTCTCCGCCACCGGAGGAGGCGCGATCGGAGCAGGTGTCACGATCGGAGCAGTTGTCGCGACCGGAGCGGGTGTCACGACCGGAGCGGATGTGTTCGGCACGTACGAGGTATCGAATGAAGCGGGTGCACTGCTCGGCGAGGACTCGGTCTGGCCGGGGCCGTTTGATTTGGTTTGCTTCATCAGTTCTTCGGCACTGACTTCGCGTTCCAATTGCTCGGTCAACTGGCGCGCCATGGCGCGCGCCCTTCCCATCCAGTTGCCGACCTGCCGTGCAACCTTTGGAAGTTTCTCCGGACCCAACACGATGAGTGCTATGGCCGAGGTGAGCAGTATCTCCGAGAACCCGACATCAAGCATGCGGCATCAGGCGTTGGTCTTCGGCGGTACCTTGGCATCGCTTTCCTTGGATGCCGCGCTGGAGCCAAAATCCGCGTCCTTGTCCTGTTTGAGTTGCTTCGCGGCTTCTTCGGATTCGCCGTCGTTCATGGCTGACTTGAAGCCTTTGACCGCCGCGCCCAAATCCGAGCCGATGCTGCGCAGGCGCTTGGTGCCAAATACAATCAAAGCAATGGCCAGGATGACCAATAGCATTTTTGAATCGAACATCTCGTTTCTCCGATTCCACGTGTGACCAATTGGGCGCCAATGATACGCCAAAGATATTATGACATTTGACCGCAGCGCATCGTTGCGTGTTCGGTCGCATTTGGCGTTTTAATCAACTTTCCAACCAAATGGTTACAGGCCCGTCGTTCGTTAAAGACACCTGCATGTGAGCCCCGAATGATCCGGTTTCCACCGTCCCAAGCTCATCGCGCGCCGCCTGCACCAGGAAGTCGAACAGTCGGCGGCCCTGCTCCGGCGGCGCAGCAGTCGAAAAGCCGGGTCGCAAGCCCTTGGCCGTGTCCGCCGCCAGGGTGAATTGCGGCACCAGCAGCAATTGGCCCTTGACCTGGGTCAGGCTCAAATTCATCTTTCCGGCCTGGTCCGGGAAAACCCGATACCGAAGCAAGCGGGCAAGCAGGCGCTTAGCGCTGACTTCGTCATCGGTCGGCCGTACTCCGATCAAAACCAGCAATCCCGGCCCAATGCTTCCCACCACCTGGCCATCGACAGTAATTTCCGCCTGGGAGACGCGCTGCAGCAGGCCAATCATTCGCTGTCACCTCCACTTTCTTAGGAAATCCGGCCGAAATCGAGAAACAATTCTCCACCGTGAGACTTCATAGCCGTTCACTGCGGGAATATGGTTCTGAAGCAGAGATTCTGATCGAAATAGCGATAAAAACGGGTAATAAGCGTCAAAACAAGGTAAAAAGACGAGCATAGTGGGAGAAAAAACCAGAACCAGTCCTTTTCGGCCCAGATCTGCCCGGACGGCGCTATTCGACCACCCTGATAGCACCGCACCCTTAGGTCTGGGAAGATTACCTGCCGATTGCGGCCATCCCGCACGGGGAGCACAGCAGATTGTCTACATCGTACACAGAAAGCCTTTGGTCTAGCCACGACGGGCTTCGGCTCTATGCGCGAACGTATGCCGGCCCGGGTGCCCTGGCCCCGACGGTCCTCTGCCTGCACGGCCTGACTCGCAACAGCCGCGACTTCGAAGATCTCGCCCCGCACCTACAACGCCGCGCGCGGGTCATCGTTCCGGACGTGCGCGGACGGGGGCGCTCCGCGCGAGACCCCAATCCCCATAACTATCAACCGGCGATTTATCTTCAAGACATCATCACTCTGCTCGACGCCGTTGGCGCGCCGAGGGTGACGGTGATCGGCACGTCGATGGGCGGTATGTTGGCCATGATGATGGCAGCCGGGCATCGGGACCGCGTCGCCGCAATCGTGCTGAATGACATGGGCCCGGAAGTCGATCCTGTCGGCCTCGAGCGTATCAAGGGCTACGCCGGGCGGCTGCCGCCGCCCAAGAATTGGGACGACGCCGTCGCCCAGACGAAAACAATGTTCGGCAACGCCTGGCCGAATCTTTCCGCCGAGCGCTGGTCCTCGCTCGCGCGCCGCGGCTATCGGGAAGATGGAGACGGCGTCGTCGCTGTCGATGCCGATCCGATGATCGGAGAAATGCTGCGCGCGGCACCCGCCGCGACCGCCACCCTGTGGCCCTTCTGGAAGGCGTTGCGCGGCATACCGATGCTCGCCATCCGCGGCGCGCAGTCGGACATTTTGAGCGCCGCCACCTTTGCCAAAATGAAAGCGGAGAACCCGGAACTCGTTCAGCTCGAAGTTGCGCAGCGCGGGCACGCGCCCTTGTTGGATGAGCCGGAGTGCCTTTCGGCCATCGATGCCTTTTTGGCGCAATTGCGTTAACGGGCCGGCGGCTGGTCCGCCGCGCTAAACCGTAATTTCAACGCGGTTTCCGTCCGGGTCCAGTACGACGCTCTCATAGTAGCCGTCCCCCGTACGGCGGGGGCCGTCCACGACCTCAAAGCCGTCTTGCTTGAGGCGGTTGGTCAATGCATCGACGCTTTGTGCGGAGCCTACCGACACGGCTAGATGCGCCAATCCCATCCGCTGCGCACCGCGTTCATGTTTCACCGGATTCAGCGTTGAGCTTTTCATCACCTCAATCCTCGCGCCGCCTTCGAAGCACAGGAAGCGGGATTCGAACCCCTTCGCCGGATTGACATACTTGTTCCCGAGGGTGGCACCGAAGTATTTTCCATAGAAATCGGCGAGCCGCTCGAGGTCCTCGGTCCAAATCGCCACGTGCTCAATCCGGGACATACGCTGCCCTAATCATCGATTGCCTGGTTATTTGCGCCACAATGTCGGCGTAAACAGAACCAGGATGGTAAACACTTCCAGCCTTCCCAAGAGCATCGCCGCGGAGCACACCCAAGTCTGAAATTCCGTGAGCACGCCATAGTTGCTGCCCGGCCCCACCAATCCCAAGCCGGGGCCCGCGTTGTTGATGCAGGCGATGATCGCTGAGAAGGACGTGATGAAATCCAAGCCGCTCGCCAGCTGCAGGAAAATCAGCGTCACGATGCTCATGAAATACAGGAACACGAAGGCCAGCACCGCGAAGACCACGCGATTCGCGATCACCGTGCCGCCGACTTTGAGCGGCCGCACCATGTTCGGGTGCACCAGTTGATTCAATTCACGATGTGCCTGCTTGGCGAGCACCAGCGTGCGGATCATTTTGATACCGCCGCCGGTGGATCCTGAGCTCGCGACGATGCAGCTCAAGAATATCATCCACATGGGAGCGAATATCGGCCAGCGCGAATAGTCCTGGGTGTGCAAGCCGCTGTCGGTGGCGATCGAGACGACATTGAATACGGTGTTGCGGAGGGCCGAGGGATAGTCGGGGTAGGTGCCCTTGTAGAACAAGAACAGCGATATGCCGATGCAACTGCCGGCCAGCACGCCCAAAATTGCCTTCGCTTCGGCATCGCGGAGGTACGCCTTGACGCCGCGCTGGCTCCAGGCAAGAAAGTGCGTGGCGAAATTGAGCGCGGCCAAAATCGAAAAGGCCGTCAGCACCAACTCGATCGGCAGAGAATTGAAATGGCCGATGCTGGCGTCGTACGTTGAAAAACCGCCGAGCGACAGCGCGGAAAAGCCGTGGCAAAACGCGTCGAACCAGTTCATTCCCGCGAATCGCAAGGAAACGATGCAGACAGCGGTCAATCCGGTGTATACCGCCCACAGCAGCTTTGCGGTCTGCCCGATGCGCGGCGTCAGCTTGCTGTCCTTCATGGGCCCGGGCATTTCGGCCCGGTAAATCTGCATGCCGCCGACGCCGAGCATCGGCAGGATGGCGACGGCGAGGACGATGATGCCCATCCCGCCGAGCCAGCTCAAAAGATGGCGCCACAGGTTGATCGATCTCGGCAGGAATTCGAGTCCGGATAAAACCGTGCCGCCCGTGGTGGTCAGTCCGGAGGCGGCCTCGAAGTAGGCGTCGGTGAAGTTGATGGGCAGGTAGTTCCACAGGGGAAAACCGGCCACCGCCGGCAATGCCACCCACGTGAGCGCGACCAGCATCAAGCCATCGCGGGTCTTCAACTCGCGCTTGAAGCGCCGCGTGGCGAGCCACAACAGCGCGCCGAGAACGAAAGTCGCCAAGGCGGAAATGATGAAGGAGCGCAAGGCTTCATCCAGCCCCCAGATCGCCAAAATCAAGGGCGCCAGCATGGTCGCCGCGAACACCATCATCACGAGGGAGAATACGTGGGCGACCGGCAGTAAAATGTCTTTCACAGAAAGGAAGCGGAACCTTGGAACAGCTTTTCGACGGCTTCGATATGGCGGCGATCGGTCAGGAACAGAATCAAGTGATCGTCGGCCTGCACGGTGGTGTCGTGGTGCGCGATGATGACCTCATCGCCTCGAACCACCGCACCCAGCGTCGTGCCCTCGGGCAGCGCGATATCCTCGATGCGCCGGCCAATCACCTTGGAGCTGTCGGCATCGCCATGCACCACCACTTCGAGCGCTTCGGCCGCGCCACGGCGCAGCGAATGCACGCGCACCACGTCGCCGCGCCGCACGTGGGCGAGCAACGATCCGATCGTGACGGTCTGCGGCGATATCGCCACATCGATGGAGCCGCTTTCGATCAGCTCCGCGTAGGAGGGCTTGTTGATCAGCGCCATGACCTTGTGCGCGCCCAGGCGCTTGGCGAGCATGGCCGATAAAATATTGGCCTCCTCGGAATTCGTCAGCGCCGCAAAAATATCCGCGCTGTCGATGTTCTCCTCGAGGAGCAGTTCCTCGTCAGCCGCATCGCCGTGCAGCACCGTGGTGCTCTTCAGCTGCTCGGACACGCGGCGCGCGCGCTTGCTGTCGCGCTCGATGAGCTTGACCTGGTTCTTGCCTTCGAGCTCGATGGCGAGCCGCAGACCAATGTTGCCGCCGCCCGCGATCACCACCCGCCGCACGGGCGCCTCTTCGCGGCGCAATTCCTTCATCACCACGCGAATGTTTTCGCGCGCGGCCAGGAAAAATACCTCATCGCCGTCCTCGATGACCGTGGTGCCTTCCGGTTTGACGCTCTTGCCCGCGCGATAGATGGCCGCGACGCGCGCGTCGGTTGAGGGAATATGTTTGCGCAGGGTGCTCAAAGTCTGACCCACGAGCGGTCCGCCCTGCAGCGCGCGAATGCCGACCAAGCGCACCCGGCCATCGGCGAAATCCAGCACCTGCAGCGCGCCGGGATAGCGGATCAGGCGGGCCACATATTCCGTCACCAATTGTTCCGGACTGATCCAGACGTCCACGGCAACGCCATTTTCGCCGAACAACCGGTCGCGTTCGGTGAAATCGGCCGAGCGCACG
>Ga0210400_10001598_pt1 | contig 22211 bp, 18 predicted proteins | sample IncBWH26MmetaG_FD_155456 | JGI IMG/M metagenome (GOLD analysis project Ga0210400, IMG submission 155456) | Forest soil microbial communities from Barre Woods Harvard Forest LTER site, Petersham, Massachusetts, United States - Inc-BW-H-26-M | ecosystem: Environmental > Terrestrial > Soil >...
GCAAAAGTGATGGGTGGGATCTGTGACATGCTCAAAGCCGCGCGAGACGCCAGCCAATCGGCTCGCCCGCTCGATAGGGAATCAGTGTGCCGCCGCCGAAGTCGAGTTTCTCCGGCCCAATCCAGGGTTCCTTGATCAGCGTAATGGTGTCGGCGTGACGCGGCAGACCATAGAAGTCGGCACCGAAATGACTGGCGAATCCTTCCAACCGGTCGAGCCTGCCGGCCGCCTCGAACGCTTCCGCATACAACTCGATGGCCGCATGCGCGGTGAACATGCCGGCGCAGCCGCAGGCATTTTCTTTCGTGCTGCGTTCGTGCGGCGCGCTGTCGGTGCCGAGGAAGTAGCGCGGATTGCCGCCGGTCGCGGCGCCCAGCAGTGCTTGCCGGTCTTGTTCGCGCTTCAAGACGGGCAGGCAATAATAATGCGGGCGAATGCCGCCGGAAAAAATCGCATTGCGATTGTGCAGCAGATGCTGCGGCGTGATGGTGGCGGCCACGCCGCCGCGCGCGCCGCGGACGAACTCGACCGCGCGGGCCGTGGTGATGTGTTCGAACACCACGGGCAGCGCGGGGAATCGTTCGAGCAGGGGCGAGAGCACGGTGTCGATGAAGTGCGTTTCGCGATCGAACACGTCGACGTCGCTCTGCGGTGACTCGCCGTGGACCAGCAGCCGCATGCCGATTTCTTCCATGCGCGCGAGCACGCCGTACACTTGGCGGATGTCCGTGACGCCGGCGTCGGAGTGCGTGGTCGCGCCCGCCGGATACAGTTTCACGCCATGGATAAAGCCGGAGTTCTTGGCCCGGTCGATCTCCTCGATCGGTGTGCCATTGGTGAGGTACAAGGTGAGCAGGGGCTCGAAGCGGCTTCCCGCGGGCAGCGCCGCCAGGATGCGCTGCCGATAGGCGCCGGCCAGCGCCGTGCTGGTGATCGCCGGTTTTAGATTCGGCATCACGATGGCGCGCCCGAAGCGCTCGGCGGTGAAGCGCGCGACCGCCTTCAAGGCGTCGCCGTCGCGCAAATGCACGTGCCAGTCATCCGGCCGTGGGATGGTCAGAGTGTTCATGGGGCGACCGCCGGCGCAGGCCAGCCGCGGCGCAGCAGATCCAGGGTGAAGCGCACGCCAAATCCGGTGATCTCGGTCGCAATGTGCGCCAGTCCGCCGTGACGCGTGCCCGCGGCGAGGTCCAAGTGCAACCACGAAATGGCATTCGGCACAAATCGACTCAAGAACCGCGCAGCCAGAATATGATCGCCCTTGGCGTCGGCGGAACACTGCAGCACATCGGCAACGGTGCTTTCCAATTCCGTGTCGTAGTCGACATCCATCGGGAAGCACCACACGCGCTCGCCGCTGCTGACGCCCGCGGACTCGATCGTGCCGCGGGTCTCGGGGCGATTGGTGAACGCGCCGCTGTAGCGCTCGGTGAGGGCATTGACACAGGCACCCGTGAGCGTCGCATAGTCAATGATCGCGCGCGGCTTTTTGGCGGCGGCCAGACAGAGCGCGTCAGCCAGGACCATGCGGCCCTCGGCATCGGTATGAATGACTTGGATGGTCGTGCCATTCGCCGCGCGCACCACGTCCTGCGGCTTATAGGCAAGCGGGCCGATGCGGTTTTCCGTGATCGCCAGCCAACAATCGACCGCCAGCGGCGAGCGCAGCGCGTGGAGCGCGTATAGACTGCCCAACGCGACGGCGCTGCCCTCCATGTCGGTGTGCATGTCCAGCATGCCTTTGTGCGCCTTCAAATTCGTACCGCCCGTATCGAAGCAAATGCCTTTGCCCACCAAGCTGACGGCGGGTGCTGCGGCGCCGCGCGGGCGATACTTTAGCGCCGCGATGCCCGCGTCGCGCATGCCGTTGCCGCGCGCCACGGCAAGAAATGCGCCGCACCCCAAGCGCTTGAGCTGCGTCTCGCCATGGAATTTAAAGCTCATTTTCAATCGCCGCGCAAATTGCTCGAGCAGCCGGCGATAAGCGCCGGCGTCGAGCTTATTGGGCGGCAGAGCGGTAAGCCATCGGGCGAGATTGTTGCCGGCGGCGCTCGCGAGCGTCACATCCAGCTCGTGCAACTTTCCGCGCCGCGCGAGGTCAATATGTTGCAGTTGGGCACGTGATTTGGGCTTGCTTTTGAAGGTCTCGAAGCGAAAGGCCGCGGCTTGGAACGCCGCGATGAGCGCGTTGAAGTTCGCATCCGCTGCGGCGGTTGCGCAGCCCTGTTGCCATAGCAGCAAGGTTTTCGGATCCCCGTCGAGCGCACTACGCGCCAGCTTGCCGGCGGCTTGCAGGCGCTCAAAGGTGTTGGCTTCGCTGGCGAGGCAGGCGACCACCAACAGCGTTTGCGCTTGCGGTCCGACGCGCAGGTGAAACGTGTCGCCCGCCTTGCGAACCTTGCGCTCGTAAAGCGGGCGCAGCAGCGCCGCGTGCGGCAGCGCCTTCCAATCATCGTCGGAGGGCTCAAGCGGCAAGAGCAGCAAGGCGCTCGCATAACGCGCAAGGTTTGCCGCGTTGACCCGCAAGCCGAGTGGGCGCACCGGCACGAGCAGACGGTCTAAGGGCAAGCGAGTCGGCATGTCTCAAAAACCGTAAAGGTATCGCCTTGCTTGACCGTGAAAAACCAAACCCCGAAGATAGTGGGTGTCAACTTAGTGGCAGTGAGCGCTGGGGCGCTGTAACGTGCCTGCCATCTTAACAGGACACGTGTGTGAGTGTGCATTTCTATGACGCAACAATCGCCGTTCGAAGACATCGATCCGACTGAAACCCAGGAGTGGCTGGAGTCCATCGATTCGGTCATGCGGGCTCAAGGCCCCGAGCGCGCGCATTTTTTACTCGAAAAGCTGGTGGACTTCACGCGCCGCTCCGGCGCGTACCTGCCATTCAAGCCGAACACCGCGTACCTCAATACGATTTCCAAAGCACAGGAGCCGGAATATCCCGGCGACCGATCCTTGGAACGGCGCAATGAAGCCTATATACGCTGGAATGCGCTGGCCATGGTGGTGCAGGCGAACCGCACGAATTCCGAGTACGGCGGCCATATTGCGACCTATGCTTCGGCGGCGACTCTCTACGAGGTTGGCTTCAACCACTTCTGGCGCGCACGCAGCGCCGCTCATCCCGGCGACATGATTTTCATGCAGGGGCATTCCAGCCCCGGCATCTATGCCCGCGCCTACCTCGAGGGCCGCTTGGATGAGAGCCAACTGCAGCGTTTTCGCCAAGAAGTCCGCGGCGGGGGCTTGTCATCCTATCCGCATCCGTGGTTGATGCCCGATTTCTGGCAATTCCCGACGGTGTCGATGGGATTGGGCCCGATGATGGCGATTTTCCAGGCGCGATTTCTGCGCTACTTGGAACATCGCGGCATCGTTGCGCCGTCCGATCGAAAGATCTGGGCCTTTTTAGGCGATGGAGAAATGGATGAGCCTGAGTCGATGGGCGCGCTCACCATGCCGGTGCGCGAAAAACTCGACAACCTGATTTTCGTGATCAATTGCAATCTGCAGCGGCTCGACGGGCCGGTGCGCGGCAATGGCAAGATCATCCAAGAGCTCGAGGCGGCTTTCCTCGGCGCGGGCTGGAATGTCATCAAGGTTCTTTGGGGCGGCCGCTGGGATCCGCTGCTGGAGAGCGATCAGAAGGGCTTTTTGAAGCGTGTCATGGAAGAGTGCGTGGATGGCGAGTATCAGAACTTCAAGTCAAAGGGCGGGGCGTACACGCGCGAGCATTTCTTCGGCAAGTATCCGGAGCTCAAGGAAATGGTCGCCAACATGTCGGATGAGGAGATTTGGCACCTCAATCGCGGCGGTCATGATCCGCAAAAGGTCTTTGCCGCCTATGCGTCCGCGGTTGCGCACACCGGTGCGCCAACGGTGATCCTGGCGAAGACCGTCAAAGGCTTTGGCATGGGTAAAGCCGGCGAAGGACTCAACTCGACGCACCAACAAAAGAAGCTCACCGACGACAATCTCAAGGAAGTGCGCGACCGCTTCAACATTCAAATCACCGACGAAGAAATCGCCGGTCTATCGTTCAGAAAACCGGCGCCGGACAGCGAAGAGATGCGTTACCTGCAGGAACGCCGCGCCGCGCTCGGCGGTTATCTGCCGGCCCGAAATTCCCTGGCCCCGCCCTTGGTGGTTCCGCCTCTCGAAGCATTCAGCACGCTGCTCGAAGGCACGGGCGAGCGGGAGATTTCGACGACCATGGCCCTGGTCCGAATGATGACCTCGTTGGTCAAGGACAAGAACATCGGCAAGCACATTGTGCCGATCGTGCCTGACGAGGCACGCACCTTCGGGATGGAAGGGATGTTCCGGCAGGTTGGCATTTATTCCTCGGTTGGGCAGCTCTACACGCCGCAGGACGCGGATCAGCTCATGTTTTATCGCGAGGACAAGCAGGGCCAAATTCTCGAGGAGGGCATCAACGAAGCGGGAAGCCTGTGCTCCTGGATCGCCGCGGCCACGGCTTATTCGAACCATGGCGTGAGCATGGTGCCTTTCTACATCTATTACTCGATGTTCGGCTTTCAACGCGTCGGCGATTTCATTTGGGCGGCGGGCGACAGCCAGGCGCGAGGATTCCTCGTGGGCGGCACCGCCGGCCGCACCACGCTCGCAGGCGAAGGCCTGCAGCATCAGGATGGACACAGCCAATTGGTGGCGACCACGGTGCCCAACTGCGTGGCCTACGATCCAACGTATGCGTACGAATTGGCGGTAATCGTGCAGGACGGACTGCGCCGGATGTATCAGGAACAGGAAAGCGTCTTCTACTACATCACCGTCATGAACGAGAACTATGCGCATCCGGCGATGCCCGCCGGCGTGACGCAGGGCATATTGAGCGGCATGTATCTGCTGCAAATCGGCGGCCGCGGCAAAGTCCGCGTGACGCTGTTTGGATCAGGCACGATTTTGCGCGAAGTGCAGGCGGCCGCGGAACTGCTGGAGAAAAACTATGGCGTGCCGGCGGACGTGTTTTCGGTGACGAGCTTCAGCGAGCTGCGCCGGAACGCGCTCGCCGTCGAGCGCTGGAACATGCTGCATCCGAGCGAGCCGCGCAAGCAAACCTACATCGAGCAGGTTTTGGCCGAGCGCGAAGGGCCCTTCGTGGCCGCCACGGATTACATGAAGACCGTGGCGGACCAAATTCGCCAATGGGTCCCAGGACCCTACACCGTGCTCGGAACCGATGGCTTCGGCCGCAGCGACTCGCGCGCCGAGTTGCGCCGGTTCTTCGAGGTCGACCGCCACTACGTGGTCGTCGCCGCGCTCAAAGCGCTATCCGATGAGGGCAAGATCGACAAGCAAACGGTGAACAAGGCCATGCAGAATTTCGGCATCGATCCCGAAAAGTCCAACCCCGTTACGGTCTAGCAAATGGCGAGCCCAATTGAAATTCTGGTGCCGGATATCGGCGGCTTCAAGGACGTCAACGTCATCGACGTGCTGGTCAAGGACGGCCAACAGATCGAAAAAGAAACGCCCATGGTCACCATCGAAACCGAAAAGGCGGCCATGGACGTGCCGGCTCCCGTCGCCGGTAAAATCGCGCAGGTCAAGCTCAAGACGGGCGACAAGGTTTCCGAAGGCTCACTGATCCTGCTCCTCGAACCTGCGGCAGACGCGGCGCCGGCGGAAAAGGCGGCCGCGCCGCCACCCGCCGACACCAAACAACCGGCGCCCGCACAGGCTGCGAGCGCGGCGAACAAGCCGACCCCCGGCGCCGCGCCGGCTGCTACATCCGGCGCTGCGCCGGTCGCCACATCCGGCGCTGCGCCGGTCGCCACACCCGGCACCGCGCCGGTCGCCACACCTGGCACCGCGCCGGTCGCCACACCCGGCGTCTCGCCGCCGGCGCCCAAATCCGCGGCGCGCGAGGTGCGCCCGGCCGTCATCGACGAACCGGCATTCTCGAGAGCTCATGCCAGTCCGTCGGTGCGTAAGTTCGCGCGCGAGCTCGGCGCGGATCTGGGCAAGGTACAGGGAACCGGGGTCAAGGGCCGCATTACACAGGACGACGTCAAGGCGTACGTCAAGGGCTTGCTCATCGCGGCCGCTGCTGCCGCGCCCGTATCGGCGCTGCCGCGAGTTGCAGCCGTGGATTTCGCGCACTTTGGGCCCGTGGAGGTCAAACCGCTTTCGCGCATCCAGAAAATTTCCAGCACGAGGCTGCAGGCAAGCTGGCTGAATCTGCCGCACGTGACTCAGCATGAGGATGCCGATATCACCGATCTGGAGGCGGCGCGGGCTGCCTTGAAGGGCAAGGCGGCTCAAGAGCAAGTACGCCTCACTCCCTTGGTCTTCATCATCAAGGCCTGCATCTTGGCCTTGCGGGAATTCCCCCGATTCAATGCCTCGCTGGATGAGACCGGGGAAAATCTGGTCTTCAAGAAGTACTTCAATATCGGTTTCGCCGCCGACACGCCGAACGGGCTGCTGGTTCCGGTCATCGCCAATGCCGATCAGCTCAGTATCTATGACACCGCACGCGCGCTGACGGCACTGTCTGAGAAGGCGCGCACGGGAAAACTAAAGGCCACCGAAATGCAGGGCGGCAGCTTTACGATCTCGAGCCTGGGCGGAATCGGCGGGACTTATTTCACGCCCATCATCAATGCTCCGGAGGTCGCCATTCTCGGCGTGTCAAAGTCGACGCAGAAGCCGATTTACGAGCGCGGCGCCTTTATCCCGCGGCTCATGCTGCCGCTGTCGCTTTCCTACGATCATCGCGTCATCGACGGCGCCGAGGCCGCCCGCTTCGTGGTGTTTCTCGCCAAAACGCTCGGTGATGTGAAGGCACTGCTATGAGCACCGTGGAGGTGCGGGTTCCCGATCTCGGCGACGTCAAGGGTGTCACGGTTCTCGAGGTCCTCGTCAAGAAGGGCGACAAAGTTGCCGTTGAAGATCCGCTGATTTCGCTCGAGTCCGACAAGGCGGCCATGGATGTGCCTTCGCCGGTCAGCGGCGTCATCAATTCGGTCGACATCAAGAAGGGCGACGCGGTTTCGTCGGGCACCTTGATTGTAAAAGTCGAGGCAGATGCCGCTGCGCCGGAAAAGAGCGCAAGCCCCGCGCCGACGGCGCCGACGCCTGCCGCAACAACAGCGCCTGTCGTAGCCGCAGCGCCCGCCGCAGCCCCAGCGCCCGTCGCAGCCCCAGCGCCTGCCGCAGCCGCAGCGCCTGCGGCAACCGCGCCGGCAACGAGCTCCTCGCCGGCGAGCACCAGCGTGCAGAAGTCCGCTGACAAGCCCGTGAGCGCTGCCCCGGCCGGAGCCGTCGACTTGGTGGTGCTCGGCGCTGGTGTGGGCGGCTACACGGCGGCATTTCGTGCGGCGGACCTGGGGATGAAGGTGACGCTGATCGAACGCTGGCCGGTATTGGGCGGCGTGTGCCTGAATGACGGCTGCATACCCTCCAAGGCCCTGTTGCACGCTGCGAAAGTAATCGAAGAGGCGGCCGACATGGCAGCCAATGGCATTGTGTTTGGCCCTCCGCAAATCGACCGCGATCTCTTGCGTGCTTGGAAGGACAAGGTCGTCACCAGACTGACCAATGGACTGATGCTGCTCGCCAAGCAGCGCAAGGTGACGCTGATTCAAGGCGAAGCGAAATTCGTGGGGCCATATTCTTTTGACGTGAAAGGCGCTGATGGCGAGCGCCGAGTGGATTTCAAGCAGTGCATCATTGCGGCGGGATCGGAATCCGCGTTGTTGCCCGGGCTGCCCGATGATCCGCGTGTCATCGATTCGAGCGGCGCGTTGGAATTACCGCGCGATTGCAAACGCTTGCTGGTCATCGGCGGCGGCATCATCGGCCTGGAGATGGCCTGCGTCTACGACGCGCTCGGTGTGCAGGTGACCGTGGTGGAGTTGAGCGACGGCCTCATGCCGGGAACGGATCGCGACCTGGTGCGTCCGCTGCAGAAGCGCATCGAGAAGCGCTACGAAAAGATTCTCGTCAAGACCAAAGTGGCGAAACTCGAGGCGCTTGCCGAAGGCCTGCGCGCGAGCTACGAGGGACCGGATGCGGCGGAGCCGCAGCTCTTCGACAATGTGCTGGTCGCGGTGGGCCGCTCCGCCAACGGCAACGCCATCAATGGGGCCGCGGCAGGCGTCGAGGTGAGCGCTCGCGGACTCATCAACGTGGACAAGCAAATGCGCACCAATGTGCCGCATATTTTTGCCATCGGCGACATCGTCGGGGCGCCGATGCTGGCGCACAAAGCCGGTCATCAGGGCAAGGTCGCGGCCGAGGTCGCGGCCGGGCACAAAGCCTCGTTCGATGTACGCTGCATTCCTGCCGTTGCCTATACCGATCCTGAAATTGCGTGGGCGGGTCTCACCGAAACCGAGGCGAAGGAGCGCGGTATCCAGTACGGCAAGGGCGTGTTTCCCTGGGCCGCCAGCGGGCGATCGCTGGCGCTGAATCGCGACGACGGATTCACCAAGCTGCTGTTCGACCCGGAGACTCACCGCATTCTCGGCGCCGGCATCGTCGGCACCAGCGCCGGCGACTTGATTGCCGAAGTGGCATTGGCCATCGAAATGGGCGCCGACGCTACCGATATCGGCTTGACGATCCATCCGCATCCGACGCTGTCGGAAACGGTCGCGTTCGCCGCGGAGGCCTTTGATGGCACCCTGACGGATCTGTACATTCCCAAACGGCCCGCGAAATGAGCGGACCCTGCGCAGCTTCGGTTCTTCTCGCCATCGCATGGGTTACCACCGCTGCGCCGGCGTTTGCCGACGATGCCTGCGTGGATTTCAAATGGGATGTGTCGCGGGAGCGCGCGTTGTTCGCAGGTGCCGCGACTCCCTTGGCGGCGGGCGCGGACGCGAAGTCCGCACCGGCCATGCAGTTGAATCATCTCTACGAGCTGAAGCTGCCGGCGCAACAGCAGGTCAGCTTCGCCATGACGCCGGGGAAGAAAAGTCCGCGCGAGGGATCTCACGGTGGTTTGGTGACTTTCAAAATTTTAGCCAGCGGCAGCTATCAAGTCGCAATCGACATGCCGTTCTGGATCGACGTGGTGTCAGATGGCGCGTTGCTCGCCGCGACGGATTTTCAAGGCCAGCACGGCTGCGCCTCGCCGCACAAAATTGTGCAATTCGATCTTAAGGGCACGCGGCCCTTCATTCTGCAGTTGAGCAATGCGGCCCCGGAAAGCGTCCGGCTTACCGTTACCGCCACCCCCGCGCGAAGATTATAGGCGCATCGATCGACTCAAGGCCGATCGGGCAGTCGGTGCCGGCTCGCCGAGATGGGCTCCGCCGGAGCGTCGATACAGGTCTTCAGAAACGTGGCCTTTTCCGCCCCGATGAGCTTTCTCGCCTTAGCGTCCTTGAGGCAGCCTGTGCGCTTCACGTGCCTGGCCGCGGCATCGCCGGCGACCGTCGAGGGGGCCGCGGCCACGGTCGCTGCGGAAGCGGGCGTGGTGGGCGCTGCCGCGGGTGCCGTAGACGCGGGCGGTCGTGGCGTTGCCGGCTGATCGCCAAGCGCCAGAAGGCCGAGGCCTAGAGCGCCGAGGCACAGGGCGCTCGCGGCGAATGCAAGACGCATGGCCATCTCCTGAAACGGCTGTTGACTGGTGAGCCATCCAGCATAGCGGTGGCGTGCAGACGCAGCGATGAAGGGGGCATGAAGCTTCGTTAACCTTTGACTTGGACCGCCAAGCGTCGCCAATGTTCATTGGGGAGCGAGGCGATTGCGGGCCAGCGCCAGATATTGACTCTCGTCGGGCGCCCGTCCCTCGCGCTGAGCCTTCCACAACTCCTCGCCCAAGGCTTCCATGAGAGCGTGCTCGGCAAGATGCGCATCGCCGTAACGCGCTTGCAACCGGCGCTCAAGATCGCGGACTCCAGGCGGACGATCGATGGAGACCTGCTCGCGGACCGCAAGATGCAGTCCCATATGTAAAAACGGGTTGTCCGCGGCGAGCGAGGTATCTTGCTCATATCCGATCGCGGTGTCCGCGTCGGCAACGATGCGTTGGTACTCCGGGTGCGCGGCGATCACGTCCGCAATCTGCGCCTCGAGCGGCGCCAAGGGTGAGCGCGCCAAGTGCTTGGCCCACGCGTGGGCGTATGCCAGCCGCAATTGATCGCGGGAATAGCCGTCGAAGAGGCTCATGCGCGCGTCTTGTGGCGATACTCGCACAGATCCGCGATGATGCAGCCCGGACAGTCGGGACGACGGGCTTTGCAGACATAGCGGCCGTGCAAGATCAGCCAGTGATGCGCGTCGCGGCGATACTCCGGCGGCACAAACTTCAGCAACTTCTCCTCCACCTCACGCACGGTCTTGCCGGGAGCAATTCCGGTGCGATTTGCGACGCGAAAAATATGCGTATCCACCGCAATCGTTGCCTCGCCAAACGCGGTGTTGAGTATGACGTTGGCGGTCTTGCGTCCCACACCGGGCAATTCCTCGAGCGCTTCGCGGATCCTCGGTACCTCGCCGGCGTGACGCTCCAACAGCAATCGGCTCATGGCGATGATGTTCTTGGCCTTGGTGTTGTAGAGTCCGATCGACTTGATGTACTTCGAGAGCCCCTTCAGCCCAAGCGCCAACATGGCGGCCGGCGTGTTCGCTGCGCGGAACAGTTCCGCCGTGGCCTTGTTCACGCTCTTGTCGGTGGCCTGCGCGGAGAGGATGACGGCGACCAGCAGTTCGAATGCCGTTGCATAGACCAGTTCAGTACGCGGCTGCGGGTTTGCGGCCCGCAAGCGCGCAAAGATGGCCCCGCGTTTCTGCGGATTCACGGCACGCTCGAGCGGCGTGCGGCGGTAGCCTTCTTGGCGTCGAGTTGCCGCTGCCGTTCCGCGGCTTGATTCGCGAGCCGGGCCGTGTGCGCGGCGTAGCGCACGCGATTCAGGACCGGCTGATTGGCCGCAGGTTCCGGAGCAGTCCGCATTTCAATGCAGTCGACGGGGCAGGGCGGCAGGCACAGCTCGCATCCCGTGCAACGATCGGTCAGCACGGTGTGCAGGTACTTCTGCGCGCCGACGATGGCATCCACCGGACACGGCGCCAGGCAGCGAGCGCAGCCGATGCAGCGCGCCTCGTCGATCCAGGCAACGCGCGGCGCAGACTCGACGCCGTTTCGAGGGTTGAGCGGCGGCGCAGGCCGGTCGAGCAGCCGCGCCAGCGCATCGATCGTCGCCGCGCCGCCCGGCGGGCACTGATTGATTTCTGCCTCGCCACTGGCAATCGCGGCGGCGTAAGGGGTGCAACCGGCATAGCCGCAACGCGTGCATTGGGTTTGCGGCAGCAATGCATCGATACGCGCCGCGATTTCTCGCGCGGTCTCGCTGCTCATGTCACTTCACGCGCATGCCGGGTGCGGCTCCGGAATCCGGCGACAGCGCGAAAATGTCCTTACCGCCGGGGCCGGCGGCCAGCATCATGCCCTCCGAGACGCCAAATCGCATGGTGCGCGGCTCCAGGTTCGCGACGACGACAATAAGCCTGCCCACGAGAGTTGCGGGATCGTAAGCGGCACGGATGCCGGCAAAGATTTCGCGCTCGCCCAACTCGCCCACGTCGATGCGCAACTTCAAGAGCTTGTCCGCACCGACAATGTATTCCGCGGTCAGCACCTTGGCCACGCGCAGATCGATGCGCAAAAAGTCATCGATCGAAATCAAATTGCCTTCCACCGACGCTGCCGCCGCCAAGGTTGCAGCATCCGAGGCACCGCCGTTGGCCGGTACTCGGACTGCGGCAGTCGCAGGCGCCTCCGGCTCGACCAGCCGCGCGACCGCCTTGGGATCCAGCCGAACGGCCAGCGGCTCGTAGGGATTGATGGAGGTGGAAAGCAGCGGCGTCGCCGCCGAGGCCCACGTCCAATTGGGTTCCTGAAAGAAAGAGCGCGCGCGTGAAGCCATGCTGGGCAGCACCGGCTCCAAGTAAATCATCAATACCCGAAACAGGTTCAATGCTTGGGTACAGACGCTTTGCACCTCGGCCGCGTCCTTCGGATCCTTGGCGAGCATCCAGGGCTTGCGCGAATCGACATACTGGTTGGCGCGATCGCAAAGCGCCATGATGTCGCGCACGGCAGCGGCCGTGTCGCGGTTCTCGTAGCTCTTGGCGATACTCTCGCCGGCGGCTACGAAGGCCGCATGCAATTCGCGATCGGCCAAGGCGCTCGCCAGCTTGCCGGCCGAGGTCCGCGTGATGAAGCCCGCGCAGCGGCTGGCGATATTCACGAGTTTGCCGACGATTTCCGAATTCAGACGCGTCGCGAACTCATCCAAGTTCATGTCCATGTCATCGATGCCCGGCCCTAATTTGGCGGCAAAATAGTAGCGCAGATATTCAGCCGGGAAGTTCTGCAGATACTTGCGCGCCGTGATGAAGGTGCCGCGCGACTTCGACATCTTCTGGCCATTGACGGTGAGAAAGCCGTGCGCATGCACGGCGGTGGGGCGGCGCATTTTGGAGGCCTGCAGCACCGCCGGCCAGAACAGCGTGTGAAAATACAAAATGTCCTTGCCGATGAAGTGATGCAGCTCAGCGCTCGAATCAGGGGCGAAAAAATCGTCGAACTTCAAGCCGTTGCGCGCGCATAGCTGCGTAAAGCTCGCGAGGTAGCCGATGGGCGCGTCGAACCAGACATAAAAATACTTGCCGGGCGCGTCGGGAATTTCGAAACCGAAGTACGGCGCGTCGCGCGAAATGTCCCAGTCCCTCAAGCCCTGGGAGAACCACTCATCGAGTTTGCGCACGACGCTTTCCTGCACGGCGCCGCTGCGCACCCAGGCATGCAGGGCCTTCTCGAAAGCACTGAGCTTGAAGAAATAATGTTCCGACTCGCGCCAAACCGGAGGGGTGCCGCTGACCACGGAAATAGGATTCTTGAGATCGGCCGGCGTATAGGTGGACCCGCAGTTTTCGCAGTTGTCCCCATACTGATCGGCGGTGCCGCAGACCGGGCAAACTCCCTTGACGTAGCGGTCGGGAAGAAACATGTTGGCCGATTGGTCATACGCTTGGTTCACGCTGCGCCGGTCGATGTAGCCGGCCTCCCGCACCGTGAGGTACATGCGATTGCACAGCGCTTGATTCTCGGGTGAATGCGTCGAACCGAAGTTATCGATGCCGATCAGCATCTCGTCCAAATCGCGCTTGTGCTCAATATTGACTTGCGCGATCAATTGCTCCGGCGTAATTCCTTCGGCCTGCGCTTTGAGCATGATCGCCGTGCCGTGCGTGTCGTCGGCACAGACGTAGTAGCACTCATTGCCCTGGAGCTTTTGAAAGCGCACCCAGATGTCGGTTTGAACGGCCTCCAGAATGTAGCCCAAATGCAGGGGTCCATTGGCGAAAGGCAGGGCGCTGGAGACGAGAATTCGGCGTGATTTGGTCATGCCGAATTATGCCATGGACGCGATTAGGTCGCGGCGGCAGCCGGCGCCGCGCTGCCCAACCTAAGTGACACGCTGCTATGAAGCTTCGCGGAACTGTTCGAATTTGCCTTTGTTGATGGCCTTTTTGAAGGCTTCCTTGCCGGAAATTTGCCGCGATTCGAGCAGCGCCTGAATCGCGGTGTCCATCAGCCTCATGCCGTTGGCCGAGCCGCTCTGCATCGCGTTCTCGAGTTGATCCATCTTGCCCTGACGAATCAGGTTGGCCACGGCGGGGGTATTGACCAGGATTTCCAGGGCCGCAACCCGGCCCTGCTTGTCGGCCTTTTGAATGAGCTGCTGCGAGACGACGCCGCGCAGACTGGTGGACAGCATGGTGCGCACGTGCGGCTGCTTGTCCGAAGGAAATGCATTCACCAGCCGATCGACCGTGGCGGCCGCGCCATTGGTATGGAGCGTCGCCATGACCAAAATGCCCATTTCCGCCGCGGTGACCGCAATGCTCATGGTTTCCAGGTCGCGAAGCTCGCCCACCAGAATGACGTCAGGGTCTTCGCGCAATGCGGACAGCAATGCGCTGGAAAACGATGTGGCGTGCACACCAATCTCGCGCTGGCTGATGAGGCAGTTTTTGCGCGCGTGCACGAACTCGATCGGATCCTCGATCGTGAGGATATGCCCTTTCTCGCGCCGGTTGATGTCATCGATCATCGCGGCGAGTGTCGTGGACTTGCCGGATCCGGTCTTCCCGGTCACCAAGATCAGGCCGCTGTTGATCTTGCACATGTCCATGACGACCGGCGGAAGCTTGAGCTCCTCGGCGCTTTTGGCGCTGGACGGAATCGCCCGGAACACCGCCCCCATGCCGTTCAGCTGGCGCATGACGTTGACGCGAAAGCGCGCGACCCCCGGGATGGCATAGGCGAAATCGGTGCCGTCCTTTTCTTCGAACCGCTCGACCGCGAGTTTCGGCATGATTTCGTACAGCGTGGTCTTCACCGTGTCCGCATTCAACGGCTGATCGCGCAAGGATTTGAGGTCGCCGTACTGGCGGATGCGGGGCGGGTCGCCCGCCAAAAAATGCAGATCCGAGCCGTTGCTCTCGAGGATCTGATTCAAGAATTCGTCGATGGCTGGCATTTACGGCGGAGTCTCCGGTTCCGCGACCGGCACGCCCGACATGTCGGTGACGAAGCGCTGGAACTGGCGCTTGTCGGATGCATAGCCGTAGGCGTGCTCGGGATCCACTTCCTTGGCATTGATTGCCGCGAGCAAGGCTTGGTCCATGAGCTGCATGCCGTATTCCTTGCCCATTTGCAGCTGGCTGGGGATTTGATGCGTCTGGTCGGTCATGATCAGTTTGCCGATGGCCTTGGTCAGCACCATGACCTCGCACACGGCTTTGCGCGCGCGCTGGTCCGGTGTTTTGAGCAAGATCTGTGTGATGACCGCGATGAGGCTCGAGGAAAGAAAGCTCTTGGTCTGTTCGCGCTCCTCGGTCGGCAGCGCATCGACGATGCGATCGATGGTCTTGGTGGCGCTGGTGGTATGCAGCGTCCCGAGCACCAGATGTCCGGTTTCGGCGGCCGTCATGGCCATGGCGATGGTCTCCGCATCGCGCATTTCGCCGACCAGGATCACATCGGGGTCTTCGCGCATGGCGGCGCGCACGCCCTCGGCAAAGGACGGCAGGTGGGTGCCCAATTCGCGCTGGATCACCTGGCTCGATTTGCTGCGATGAACGAATTCGATCGGATCCTCGAGGCTGATGATATTGAGCGTCCGCGTCGAATTCAGATGATCGATCATGGCTGCCAGGGTCGTGGTCTTTCCCGTACCGGTCGATCCGGTCACCAGGATCATCCCTTGGTGGTAGTCGCACAGCTTCTTCACGACCGGCGGCAGACCCAGCTGATCCATCGTCGGCATCGTGGTGGGAATCGATCGGAACGCCGCGCCGATGCCGGTTTCCTTGCGGTAGACATTCACGCGAAAACGCCCGCCTTCCGTCGAGACGTAGGAGAAGTCCAGATCGTTGCCCTCGCGCAAGACCTTCAGTTGCGATTGGGTCAAGATCTCGGTGATATAAGCTTCGAGTTCGGCGTCACCCAGATTGCGGAATTTGATCGGCATCAGGTCCCCCTGCATGCGCAGCATGGGAGGCACACCCACCGCCAGATGCAGGTCCGAGCAGCCTTGGGCCACCCCTAACTTGAGGAACGCGTCGACTCTTGCCATAACGCGTAAGGCTACCCGTAAGCAATTGGTTTTTCGAGTGTTTAGGGCTTGATTCGCCCATAAACGTGAGGTGCGTCAACTAAGCAGGCTGTCGGACTCAGGGTTGACAGGCTGTCAGGCTAGAGGAATTTCTCGAGCGCCAGGCGCAGTTCGTCCATGGATTGGGCCCGTTTTGCTTTGTCCAGCGACATGCACTTCATGACCAGGGCATTGAGTTCCACGGGCAACTCTTTGTTGATCTCGATAGGCTGGCGCGCCTTGCCCTGGACGTGCTGGTACATCACGGACATGTGGTCGCCGCGCGAGTACGGCGGCACGCCGGCGAACATCTCATACATGATCACGCCCAAACTGTAGATATCCGCCCGCTCGTCGACCTTTTTGCCCAAGATCTGTTCCGGCGCCATGTACTTCGGGGAGCCGATGACATAGCCGGTTTTCGTCAACTGCGTGTCGCCCTGGCTTTGCGCCGCGGCCACGCCGAAGTCGACGATCTTGAGCAGCAACTCGTTGTCGATCAGCACGTTGGCCGGCTTCAAGTCGCGATGCACGATGCCGGCTTGATGCGCCACCGCCATGCCGGTCGCGATGTCGATGGCGAATTTGACGGCGCGTTTGAGTGCCACCGGCTTCTCGTTGACGATCTCTCCGCCCAGGGTGTGCGAGGGAAAATATTCCATCGAAATCGCGTAATTTCCGCGGATATACAGGAAATCGTAGATGCGGATGACGTTCTTGTGGGTGATTTTGCGGCTGTAGCGCAGCTCGTGCACGAAGCGCTTCATCATCTCTTCGTCGGAGGAAACGTTGGGGTTCAGGAACTTGAGGATCAGGCGCTCCTCGACGACCGTGTCCTCCATCAGCAAAACGGTGCCGAACGCTCCCTTGCCGATCTTTTCGATGAACTTGTAGCGGCCCTCGATGACGTCTCCGGGCTTCAAGGTCGCAATATCCAGCTTGGCCGATGCAGCCGTGTCCTCCGCCTGCTTGACCGCGGCCGCCAGCGATTGATTGTCGATGAGCAGCGTCTTGGCGGGCTCCTGCATCTTTTCCGCGCGCTTGTTGGCCGCGATTTGCTGCGTCGAGAAGCGGTTGTCGAGCTCCTGCATGGCGCGCGCGACCGCCTGGCTCAAGGTGCCATCCGCACTCGCCGACGACACCGCCTGCAAGCGCACCCGGATGGTGTCCGCGCGGCGTTCGTCGGCAAGCTTTGCCAGCGCCGCGATGGCTTCCACTTTGACTTCGTTTTCCGGCCTCGTGAGCATGGGCAACAGGGCCTCGAGGCTGCGCTGATCGCCGATTTTGCCGATCGCGCGGATGACCGTCGGCAGGGATTTGGTCTCGCCCTGCAACATTTCGACGAAGCGCGGCAGAGCCTTGCTGCTGCCGATCTCCGCCAACGCGTCGACCGCGCGTTCGCTCACCCACCAATCGGGGTCGCGCGTGGCCTCGATGAGCTGGGCGACCGCGCGCTCATCCTTCGTTTGGTTCAGGATCTCGATCGCCGCGCGGCGAATGTCCTGATTCTCGTCTTTGATGAGGGCGAGTACGGCGTCGACCACCTTCGGACCGCCGATCTTGCCGAGGGCGTCCGCCGCCCGCGTTCGAACCCACCAATCGCTGTCCGCGATCACTTCGAGCAGGTACTTGACGGATTTAGAGGTGCCGACGACGTTCAGAACTTCCACGGCCGCGCGACGCGCGTATTCGTTTTCATCCTTGAGCACGTCCACCAGATACTTGATGGTTTCGGGGTGGTTGGCCTTCACGACAACATCCACGGCCTTGTTCTGTACCTCGATCTCAGGATCGCGCAGCATGCCGACGACCAAGGGCATGTCGAACGGGCCATCCATTTTGGAGAGCGCGGTCAAGGCGGCCGAGCGTATGAACTTGCTGGTGTCTTTGAGCTGCTTCTGCACCGCTTGCTGGACCTTGGGCAGATTGAAGCGCGCCAGGACATTGATGATGTGCAGCCGCGCCACCGGATCCTTGCCTTCGATTCTCGCGATCAGGTCATCCACCGACGACTCGTCGGCGATTTCGCCGATGACTTTGAACAGGCCGTTTCGCTCGCTGGCCTCCTGCGTATAGGCGGCGTTCAGCAACTCGCGCACCGTAAAGCGGGATTTTTGCGCGGCTATCACATCGAGGAGCGCTTGTTTCGGCATCCCCGTCTTGGTCAAGGCGTCAAGCAGCGCGTGCGCGGGATAGTTCTTGCTCGTGGACAGCGCCCACGCGATTCCCGTCATGGCGCGGCCGTTGGCTTCCGCCATGGTCTTCAGCAGAATCGGCAGGGTTTTGGAATCGATCAGGCGAGCCAACACTTCGACGTACGCTGTCGTTTCCTTTTTTTCCGCCGTGGCGAGCGCATCGACGATGGGGTCAATGGCGTCGGCTCCCATCGAGGTCAATTTCTCCAATGCCTTCATCGCCAGCGGGCTGGCTGGATTGCCGCTGGATTTGATTTCGGCAATGAGCCGATCGGCACGATAATTGGCGAATAAGGTCATTCGGCGCCTAAAGCTGGAAAAATCCCTGGAGAAGCACCCATTCTTACCTTAATTCAGGCGCCGTCCGTGGTCTTGATTCTCAATTTGGAATTATGCCATACGTCACGGTTTTAGCTGCCTGCGGTACAATCGGCGATCCATATGAATCAACCTCCTGCCGCGGAAAGCGTCATCCGCGAGAACTTAAGCGCCTATACCGATCCCTACCTCGGTCAGACCTTGGGCGATGCCAAGGCAGTCGGGTCGGTCGCGGTCCGCGACGACTTAGTCTCGATCGATCTCGTATTGGGGTTTCCCTGCGCCGATTATGGGCCTGAATTGCAAGCGGCGCTGCAGTCACACCTGGGACCTGCGCTCGGGCGCGCAAGGTTGGAGCTGCGCTTGAGCGCGCAAATCACCGCGCACGCGGTGCAGCGGACGCTCAAACCGCTGGCAAACGTCAAGAATGTGGTCGCCGTGGCCTCCGGCAAGGGCGGCGTCGGTAAGTCCACCACCGCAGCCAATTTGGCGCTCGCCTGGGCGGCGCAGGGCGCCAAGGTGGGGTTGCTGGATGCCGACATCTACGGCCCAAGCCAGCCGTTGATGATGGGACTGGCCGGCTCCAAGCCGGTCAGCACCGACGGCAAACACATGGCGCCGCTGCGCGCGCATGGGGTGGAAGTGATGTCCATCGGCTTCATGATCGATCCGGAGCAACCCATGGCCTGGCGTGGGCCGATGGTGACGCAGGCGTTGACCCAGCTGCTGGGTGACACCACCTGGGGCGATCTCGATTACTTGGTGGTGGACATGCCGCCAGGGACGGGGGACATACAACTGACCCTGGCGCAGCGCGTCCCTGTCAGCGGCGCCGTGATTGTGACAACTCCCCAGGACATCGCCCTCTTGGATGCCCGCAAGGGACTCAAGATGTTCGAGAAGGTCGAGGTGCGCGTCCTTGGAGTGGTGGAGAACATGAGCGTGCACATCTGCTCGGCGTGCGGTCACGTGGAGCATGTGTTCGGCAGCGGCGGCGGAGCGCGCATGGCGGCCCAATATGGGGTGCAGCTGCTGGGTGAGCTGCCCTTGGATATCCGCATTCGCGAGGATGCCGATGGTGGTTCGCCCACCGTGGTGGCGGAGCCCGACAGTGCGCGGGCGCGCGCGTACTTCTTGATGGCGCGCCGCACCGCAGCGCGCTTGGCTACATTGAACAAAGACTACAGCCGGGCGTTCCCAAAGATAACCGTCGAAGCAACCTAGACGAGCATGAAGAACTAAATGAGCATCAAGAACGAATGAGCATCAAGAACGAATGAGCATCAAGAGCGATCGTTGGATCAGACGAATGGCCGCCGAACACGGCATGATCGAACCGTTTTCTTCTCAGCAAGTGCGCGTCGCGGACGGTCACAAAATTGTCTCTTACGGCACCTCGAGCTACGGCTACGATGTGCGTTGTGCCGAAGACTTCAAAATATTCACGAACATAAATTCGACGATTGTCGATCCCAAGAAATTCGACGAGAAATCTTTTGTGGATTTCAAGGGACCCGTGTGCATCATTCCGCCGAATTCCTTCGCTCTCGCGAGCACGGTGGAATATTTTCGGATTCCACGCGACGTACTCGTTGTCACAATTGGAAAATCCACGTATGCACGTTGCGGAATTATTTGCAACGTAACGCCTTTAGAACCCGAATGGGAAGGCCACGTTACCCTGGAATTCTCCAACACCACGCCGCTGCCCGCGAAGATCTACGCCAACGAGGGCGTCGCGCAAATGCTGTTCTTCGAATCCGACGAGGTTTGCGAGACTTCGTACAAGGATCGGGGCGGCAAGTATCAGGGCCAGCGCGGAGTCACTCTGCCGAAGACTTAGGGACGAGGCGCGGTTCGAGAGGCACCAGGTGATCGACGCTCTTCACGCGCATGGCAATTTCAATCTTGCCATCGCGGCTGCGCTCGGCCTGCACGGGCACGAACCCCAGCGATGGCGCGAACCACATGCGCAGGATGCGGTTGTTGCCCGTGCGCTGACTCGTGACGATGATGGTGTCGAGTTCGCCGAGCGCCGTGCGGATCTTCGCGGTGCCTTCCTGTGTGTACTTGAATTCCTTCAGCTGATCCTTGTCGATGATTTGGAATGTACCCGGCAAATGGCCGTTCTTGAGATCCAGCATCACCTCGACTTGAATGGACATGACGTCCTGAGCGCCGTCCGGGAGCTTGATATCGACCGGCTTGGTTTCCGATACACCGGTGGCACGCTGATTTTGCCAGTCGAATGCGAACTCCACCGTTGATGAACCTTCCTTGCCGAAGTATTTATCCGGGCGGACATGATCGCCGGTCATGCGCAACCAGCTTTTTTGCACGAGATCATCGCTATACGCGATACGAAAAATCCCGCGCGCGGTGATGGTCCAGATGTACAGGTAAGTCCCTGGTTCGGTGCCGCGCGTCAGCTTTATCTCGCTGGTGCCCACGCTGATGCCCTTCCAGGCTGCCTCATACTTCGCAATGAAAGGCGCGATGCCGGCATCGTCCGGCGTCTCGGCAACGGCAGGCGCGGAGGCGGCGGCAGGCGCGGTGGACGCAGCCGTGGACGCAGCCGTGGACGCAGCAGCGGACGCGACGATTGCCAGCATTAGCGCGCCCGTCAGTACCCTCATAGCGTCTTCTCCGGTTCAAGGTCGCCAATTTGCACGGGTTCGCTCAATGGCCGGCCGTCCAGCCACGCTTGGCCCGCCTCGCAGCGCAATCGGCCTTGGCAGAACCAATTGACCGCCAACGGGTAAATGATGTGTTCCTGGATCAGCACGCGTTGACTCAATGTCGTTTCCGTATCGCCGGGAACAATGGGCACACGCGCCTGCAGCACGCGCGGGCCGCCGTCGAGTTGCTCCGTGACGAAGTGGACCGTGACCCCGTGCTCGGCCTCGCGCGCTTCCAGCGCGCGCCGATGTGTATGGAGGCCTACAAATTTTGGCAGCAACGAGGGGTGAATGTTCAATATCCTTCCGGCAAATCGCTCGACAAATGCCGCGGACAGGATGCGCATGAATCCGGCGAGGACGATTAGCGCCGGAGAATACTCAGCCACCGCCGCGGCAAGGGATTTGTCGTAGTCCACCCGCTCCGCGCCCTTCGGTTGCGGCAGTGCCCGTGCTAGGACACCCAAGTGCCGTGCGATCCCAAGACCACCGGCATCGGCTCGATCGGAGATGACGGCCGCCACGGAGTACGCCGCATCAGCGGCCTGGCTGCGCTCGATGAGCGCGCGCATGTTGCTGCCGCGCCCCGATATCAGGATGACGATCGGCTGCCGCGGCGTCGTGCTCAAGCGATGACGACGCCGCGAGTTCCGCTCCGAACTTCGCCGATCACCAGTGCTTCCTGGCCCGCTTCACCCAGTATGCCGATGGCGCGCGGCGCATCGCTCGCCGATACGTGTACGGTCATGCCGATTCCACAGTTGAACACGCGGTACATTTCCGCATCAGCGACCTTGCCTTCGCGCTGCAGCCAGTCGAATACCGCTTCGCGCCGCCATGCGTTGCGCTCCAGCACGACTTCCAATCCTTCCGGCAATACACGCGGAATATTGTCAACCAGGCCGCCGCCGGTAATGTGCGACAGGCCATGGGGCGACAGCTCGCGCATCAGTTTCAGCAACGGCTTGACGTAAATGCGCGTCGGCGCCATCAGCCGCTCGATGAGGCTGACGCCATCCAGATCGACGTTGTGATCCGCACCCGAGATCTGCAGAATTTTACGGATCAGGGAGAAACCATTCGAGTGCGGGCCGGAGGAGGGCAGCCCCAGAACGATATCGCCGGCGCGGGTCTTGGAGCCGTCGATGATGGCTTCTTTCTCGACGATCCCGACGCAGAAGCCCGCGAGGTCGTAGTCCGCGCCGTGATACATGCCCGGCATCTCGGCGGTTTCCCCGCCCACCAGGGCACATCCGGCTTGCACGCAGCCTTCGACGATGCCGGCGATGACACGCTCACCGACGCCGACATCCAGTTTCCCGCTGGCGTAGTAGTCCAAGAAGAACAGCGGCTCGGCGCCTTGCACGACGACGTCG
>Ga0210400_10001599_pt1 | contig 22209 bp, 24 predicted proteins | sample IncBWH26MmetaG_FD_155456 | JGI IMG/M metagenome (GOLD analysis project Ga0210400, IMG submission 155456) | Forest soil microbial communities from Barre Woods Harvard Forest LTER site, Petersham, Massachusetts, United States - Inc-BW-H-26-M | ecosystem: Environmental > Terrestrial > Soil >...
CGGGCTGCAATGCCTTGGGCTCAAGATCGGTGGCAATGAGCGTGAACGTATAGTGATGCCAATTGCCGGCCGGTGTGCACGGTCCCGAATAGGTATCGAAGTTACGGGTGCCCTTTCCCGGGATGTATTTTTCGGAAGGCTTGCTCACTTCGCCTTCTGCGAACTTCGTGACCGAGGCGGGGATGCCGTAAGCGACCCAATGAACTACGCCAAGACCGCCGCGCCCCTCCGGGTCGACCATGATGATGGCGAAGCTCGTCGTTCCCGCCGGCGGATTCTTCCACTCGAGCGGTGGCGAGATGTTCTCTCCGACGCAATTGGGGTTGGATTTGTCGTTGCCGGCGTTTTTTACCGCGAGCTTGCCGTTGTCCTCGAAGCTCGGCGAGGAGAGTGAGAAATCATCCGCGGCCACTGCCGGCACGGCGGCGCTCAGACCGAACAGGAGGCATCCGACGTTAAGGCGCGCAATCATAAAATTCATGTGTTGACCCCCGATTTCCTACCCCTCACTCGACGAGGAGGCATACGATGTTTTCCAGTATCGATACAGTACATTAAATAATCGATGTAACTATCTGGCGGAATTGGCGAAATGAGTGCGACTGCGGCCGTGTGGCGGACGCCAATGATCCGGCCGTGGTCGCTCGATGAACGGATTGGCCACCATGATTGGGTACGAGGCATCCGCGGGATATTGCGGGTCCGGGTAGTCGTACTGCGCCGGGTAACCCGACTGGAGTTCATAGCTGCGGGCCGGCGGGAGCACAGGTGTGGCCCGCATGGTATTGAGCGGACCGAATTCGCGCAGCGAGGATTTGCCGCCGCACGGATGATTGGCAAAGGTCCGCTGACCGTTGATCGTGCATTCCCAAATCTGGTTGGTCGGCGCCGGTGCCACGACAGCGGGCGGCGGCAGCGTTGCCGCGGCCGGCGTTGCCGCAAGTAGCGGGACCGGGGCGGTAGCGTTTTCGGTCTGGAGCGGCCGCAACAGGCGCGCGGCCGGCTGAGTTGTGGCCTGAACACTTACCGGCGCAGTCCTATGGCTCGATGTCAGGGTAACGGCGAGCGCTACCGATGCCATCGATAGACCACCCATGATCCACGGCAGGAGGTCGCGTTCGTTGTCCATGGCGAGATTATCGCACGGCGAGCCCATGACTTGCCGGGTTGTCGATCGCGCGTCGGCGATGCAACTTTTAGCGTGCTGCCGTGTTGTAGTGGTTCAGCGAAGGGAAACCATGACAATGACGGCTATCGCGACGCACTATTGTTTTCAAGCAGCCTTGCTGTGGCTGCGTCGCAACCCGGTACTGAGCGCTCTCATCGTGTACTCGTTGATATTCAGCATCGCAGCGTTGACAGCGACTTATATCGTGTGCCGGACAAATCCCAACTGCCCGGCCGCGCGCGGGCACGAGCTGCTTTATGTGGTTCAGGCTGCGCCCCGGCAGTCGGAACCTTTGCCAGTCGATTCGTGAAACTCCTCTTACAAATTTTTGCGAGAATCAACATGAGCAAATTCCTCTTGAGTATCGTCGTTGCCACTTCGATCGCCGCACTGCCGGGCGTGACCACCGCGAAGGGGTGCTTGAAAGGTGCCGCGGTGGGCGGTGTGGTTGGCCACGTGGCGGGACGTCATGCGGTGGCGGGCGCCGCCGTCGGTTGCGTCATTGGGCATCACCGCGCCAAGGTCAAGGATGAGGAGGCGGCTCGCGCGGAATCACAGTCGCAGAGCAAGCCGCAGGGGACGAGTAGTACGAATCATTGAGACGCTCGCGGCGAGCGCTCAATCTCCACAACGCTGCACCGGGTGAGATGAGGGTTGCATTCCTCATAAACACCCAGACTTGTGTTGCGGTCGAACCGCCTGTCACGCATTCTAAGGGCACAGGCGAGAACGATCAGGGAGACTCGTGGGCGCAGATTCGGCGAAGGCCGTGTTCTTGAGTTACGCGTCGCAGGACGCGCAAGCCGCGCGGCACATCTGCGAGGCGCTGCGTGCGGCTGGCGTCGAAGTGTGGTTCGACCAGAGCGAGCTGCGCGGCGGTGATTCATGGGACCGTCAGATCAGGCAGCACATCCATGATTGTGCTTTGTTCGTTCCGATCATCTCGCGCACGACGCAGGCTCGGCTGGAAGGCTACTTCAGGCGAGAATGGAAGCTTGCGGTCGATCGCACTCACGACATGGCGGACGGCAAGCCCTTTCTCGTGCCGGTGGTGATCGACGACACGAACGACCAGGACGCCGAGGTGCCGGAGTCGTTTCGAGCGGTGCAGTGGACGCGCTTGCCCGGCGGGCAGACGCCGCCCGTGTTTGTCGAGCGGGTCCTTCGTCTGCTGTCGCCCGAGCCGTCCCGTACGTCTGCGCGGTCCCAATCGTCCGCTACTGCGCCGTTCGGGGTGGCAGCCTCATCCAGCGTGACAGCGACAGCGGGGCGATGGCGGCCCGCGGTAGTGCTGATCGCCGCGGCTGTCGTTATCGCAGGCGGCTACGCGGCGATCAGCCGCTTCGTGTTGTCGAAACATGTCGCAGAAGCTGCGCTGGCGCCGGCACCCGCTGCTCAATCCGCGGTGCCCAAGCCGGCGGCGATCCCGGAAAAATCGATTGCCGTGCTGCCGTTCGTCGACATGAGCGAAAAGAAGGATCAGGAGTACTTCTCGGACGGCCTGTCGGAGGAACTGATCGACCATCTGGCGCATTCCGCAGACCTTAAGGTCATCGCGCGGACCTCCTCGTTTCAATTCAAGGGGAAGAACGAGGACGTGCGAACGATTGCCGGCCAGCTCGGGGTCGCCAATCTGCTCGAAGGCAGCGTGCGCACCTCGGGTCACGCGGTACGTATTACCGCCCAGCTGATCCGGGCTTCGGATGGCACGCACCTGTGGTCGCAAAGTTACGACCGTCAAGTGAGCGACATATTCAAGGTTCAGGACGAGATTGCAGCGACAGTGGTCGAAGCGCTGAAAGCGACTTTGACCGGCGATGCGTCGAATTCAAGCGGCAAGGAGCGCAATATCGAGGCGTACAACCTGCTGCTCAAGGGCAATTTTATCTATGAGCGCAACCATCCCGGCGACTATGACCTAGCGATCGAACAGTTCAAACACGCGTTACAGCTCGATCCGAATTATGCATTGGCGTGGGCGAAGCTTGCGCGTGTGTACATCGTGCAGGGATTGGGCGCGAAATCCTCCAAATCGGACTACGAATCCAAGGCCCGCGATGCGCTCCAGCGGGCGCTCGCGATTGATCCTGATCTCGCCGTTGCGCATCGCTGGTTTGGCCGAGTTCACCTCAACTATCGCTGGGACTGGAACGCCGCACGCAGCGAGTTTGAGCGGGCCATCGCTCTGGATCCCTCGGGCATTGAGGGTGGCTTGGCCCGCAAGGATCTAATGATCATGACAGCCTTCACGACGGGTCGATTCGAGGATGCTGTTCGTGAGCTGTTCCTGGACGAGTCGCGCAATCCGCTCGATACCGCTACGCTGGATGTTCTGGGCTGGCTTTTGTCCCTTGACGGACGGCTGGAAGAATCGGCCGCATTTCTGCACCACTTGCTGGAGCTCGACCCTGCCTACGCGGGCGCGCACTCCGAAGCTGCCCGGACCTTGCTGCTCATGGGCAGGAACGCAGACGCGCTGATCGAGGCGGAAAAGGATGGCGACGAGGCGGACAAGCTGGTGATGCTTGCGCTCATCTATTCGGCCATGGACCGGACGAACGACGCAGACCTGGCGCTCCGCCAGCTCGAGGGCAGATCGGCCGGCTTTTCAGCCTATGATGTCGCCACCGTGCATGCCTATCGGAGGGAACCGGACGCGGCACTCACCTGGCTCGAGCGGGCGTATGAGCAGCGCGACAGCGGCATGGTTTTTCTCAAAGTCGATCCGTTACTGCGCGATCTGCACAGCAACCCGCGTTTTCGAGCGCTGATGCGCAAGATGAACTTGCCCGAGTAATTCTCTAGCACCGCAATGCATTTTGGTTTAGGTTGCGGTATGAAACACTCTATCGGTCTTGCCGGACTGCTGCTGTGCGCTGGTCTCGCTCAGGCGCAGACCCCTGCCTCTGTTGCCGCGGAGGTCGACGCGATATACCCCCAGTCGGAAGCCCTGTATCTCGATTTGCATCGGCATCCGGAATTGTCGCTGCACGAGACGCAGACTGCCGCCAAACTCGCCGCGGGACTGCGCGGGTTGGGGTTCACTGTCACGACGGGCGTCGGTCATACGGGTGTGGTCGGTATCCTGAAGAACGGCGAGGGCCCGGTGGTGATGCTGCGAACCGAACTGGATGCGCTACCCGTGGAGGAAAAGACCGGCTTGCCGTACGCGAGCACGGTGCAGACCAAAGATGACCAGGGCGCAACCGTCGGCGTGATGCACGCCTGCGGACACGACATTCACATGGCCTCTTGGATGGGCACGGCACGCATCATGGCGGGTGCACGCACGCGCTGGCGCGGCACGCTGATGTTGATCGGCCAGCCGGCGGAGGAGGGCGGCGACGGCGCCAAGGCGATGCTTGCGGATGGCCTGTTCACCCGCTTTGCACGCCCCGACTATGCTCTCGCGGTGCATGATGATGCGCGAGATCCTGCGGGCCTCATCGGCTATCACGCAGGACCGATACTGAGCAATGTGGACAGCGTGAACATCACGATTTTCGGTCGGGGCGGCCACGGCGCCCGCCCCGAATCGACCGTCGATCCGATCGTGATTGCCGCCCGTACCGTGCTGGCGCTGCAAACCATCGTCTCGCGTGAGACGTCGCCATTTGATCCTGCCGTGATCACAGTGGGTTCCATCCATGGCGGCACCCGGCCCAATATCATCCCCTCCGAAGTGAAACTCGAGCTGACCGTGCGCTCGCTCAGTGACGTCGTGCGGCAGCATCTCCTGAGCGCCATTGAGCGCATCGCCAAGGCCGAGTCGGCAGCGGCAGGCGCACCGCGCGAACCGCTGGTCGAGAATGTCGGTGGAGGGTATGCATTGGTCAATGACCCGGCGCTGACACAGCGCGTTGCAGCGGCGCTGCTCCGCGAACTGGGACCGGAGCGGGTGAGAGACACACCGCCGGAAATGGTGAGCGAAGATTTTTCAGAATATCAGCGCGCGGGTGTCCCCACGCTGATGCTGCGCATCGGCGCGGTGGAGCGCTCGACGTACGATGCGGCGATGAAATCAGGCGCGGCGCTGCCCTCGCTCCATTCGGCGCTGTTCGCCCCGGATCGCGAGCCGACCATCAAGGCCACCGTTGCGGCGGAAGTGATTGCGCTGCGGGAGTTGATGCCGGCGGACGCGAGCACCGCGCCGAAATAGCGAGCACCGCCCGCCCATCCGCAGGCGGATTCTGTTAAGCCGCGTGAAGTGTGACCGGCGTCGTCGTGCCGGCGCGTCGCGGCGCGGTGCATCGCCCTCAATTGGGACCTGGGCCCAAGTTCTGCAAACCTCGAGTTGGCTAAGGTAGCCGCATTCGATCAACGAGTGGCGGTCCGCCAGCATATGTTCACTCACGCGCCGAACAGCACTTCTCCGCAACCCGCTGGGAGCACCGGCGTGGCCGTGCGCCGCGGATTGCTCGGGCTCGCCGTCGCAGTGCTATTGGGGATTTCCGGACACAGTCTCGCTCGATCGAACTCACCTGCGGCGCGGGCGGACACCATCCTCATCGTCAAACACGATCGGACGCTCTACTTACTGCAGGACGACCACGTGCTGCGCAGCTATCACATTGCCCTTGGCCTCAACCCGACCGGCGCGAAGGAACATCAATGGGATTTTCGCACCCCGGAAGGCAGCTACATTATCGATTTTCGGCAGGAGCATAGCCACTACTTCAAGGCGCTGCACATTTCCTATCCCAGTCCTGCGGATTTGCGGCGATCCTCGACACTGCACCGGCCGGCGGGCGGAGATATTTTCATCCACGGCGAGCCCAACCGCCCCACCAGACCCGTCTCGTATTACAAAACTCGCGATTGGACCAACGGCTGCATTGCCCTCGCGGATGAAGATTTGCAGGACCTGTGGGATCTAACGGCAGGCCGAACGACCGTTGAGATAGTGCCCTAGGCCTCTGCACCCGAAGTCTTGGTGTTGCATCAGCTGATATATTGTCGTGCATCGACGGCAGCGGCCGGCACAGCAGTGGGTGTCTGGAAATGAAATTCATCTATCGAGCATGCATGTTCCTGCTGATGACAATGGGAACGGCGCTCGCGGCCCCAGAGTCATCGCTACCGCTTTACGTCATCACCTACGTCGACGTGCTCGCGAGCACCGCCCCGCGCGCGGCTCTACTGCTCGGCGAGTACCGCGCAGCGAGCCGCAATGAATCCGGCGCGGTGAGCATCGATGTGTTTTCGCAGCGCGGTCGGCCGAGTGGTTTCGCAATCGCCGAGGTCTGGCGCGATGCTGCCGCGTTGCAGGCACACGGCAAGGCAGCGGCGATCGAACAGCTGAAGCGCGGCTTGAAACCGCTGCAACTGGCGCCGCTGGATGTTCGGGTTCACACGGCATATGCCATCGGCACGACGCGGGCCTTGGGCGAACGCGCCCAGACGCTGCTGGTGCACGTCGACGTGCTTCCCACATTCGTCGAGGACTACGCGAAAATCCTGCAGCGGTATATCGAGGGCACTCGCGGCGAAGCGGGGTTGGCGCGCTTGGATATTTTGCAGACCCTGGCGCCGCACACCAATCATTTTACGGTGGTCGAGAGTTGGCTCGATGCCGCAGCTCTGCAGGCACACCAGAAAGCGGCTACCGCTCAGAGTTATCGTGAAGCACTGGCGCCGATGTTGGGCGCGCTGTACGACGAACGCGCCTATCAAAAACTGCATTAAATGACACGTTTCGGCGCCGCTCGCGGCGCCGCCTTCCGCGCTCAGATCCAACCGAAGCAACCCCGCTCGGCCCGTTAAGTTTTGCTTAACCGGGGGTCACGCATTGTATTTGTCGTGCATACGCGGGCGGCGCACTGTAGCCCCTGTTGGATGGATTTCACGAACGGAGAAGGTACATGGTCAACGAAATTCTAACGGTCCGGATTGCACAGGCGCTGCTCGCCGTGACGGCGACGGCTGCTTCTGTCCTCGTTCTTCAGCTAGCCATGGTGGCGGGTTAGCACCCGTGACATTTAAAGTGGGTGCTCGAGTATCAGCCCTGGCCAGGGTATTGCGGAGTCTCGCGCCCTATGCAGTGATTGAACTGCTTCTGCCGGGAGGGTCCCTGATGGCGCTTTTGTTGTGGCTGTATCGACGGCAAAAAAAGGCGTCCGTTTTTCCGACGCATGAGATTCTGGCCCTCCTATAGCTAACGGTCATAGCGCATCCTTTGCCTGGCTTGAATCGTCTTCGTGTATCGACCCCGCCCGCGGGTCCAACGAAGGAGAGAGTTATGCAAGGCGTCAACAACCAACGCGTCATTGTCACCGGCGGCAGCAGCGGTCTGGGGCTCGGTGTCGTCGAAGCCCTCGTGGAGCGCGGGGCCAAGGTCATGGTGGTAGCACGCGATGCGCAGCGGGTAGCCGAGGTGGAGAGTCGGTTGGGCGTGACCGGCGCGGTCGGCGACGTGACCGACCGCTCTTTGGCGGCCTCGCTGCTGCAGGAGTTTCGCCCAACCGTGCTGGTGCTCAACGCCGGCGTCAGGCCGACGCACGGGCAGCTGACCGAGCAGACCTGGGAGGGGTTCAGCGCCGCATGGAACTGCGACGTCAAGGCCGGTTTTTCTTGGATTCAAGAGGCGCTGCGCGTGCCGCTGGCGCGCGGCAGCCGGGTTTTGATTGTCTCGAGCGGTGCCGCCGTGGCCGGCTCTCCGCTGTCCGGCGGCTATGCCGGCGCCAAGCGTATGCTATGGATGATGGCCTCCTACGCGAACGGCAACTCGGCGGAATTGGATCTCGGCATCCGCTTCCAAGCAGTGGTACCACAGCAGATGACTGGCGCCGGGGGCGTGGGCCGCGCCGGTGCCGCAGTGTATTCGCGGCGCAAGGGCGTCACGCCCGAGCAGTTCCTCGCCGGCTTCGGCAAGCCGCTCTCCGCACGCGACTTCGGCGAGTACATGGTCAGCATCCTGACGGAGCCCCAATTCGAGGAAGCACCCGCTTTCGGTATCAAGGGCGATCACGGCATCGTGGCGCTGGGGGCTTGAGTGCATGTCTGAGGACACTGTGCTCGCCGTCCAGCACGAAGGCCGGCGCCGCTTTCTCGAGCTCGTTTCGGGAATACGGCCCGACCTGCACCGCTACTGTGCGCGCATGACCGGCTCCGTCGCCGACGGCGAGGACATCGTGCAGGACACGTTGGCCCGTGCCTACTATCTGCTGCCCGAGATGAATGAACTGCCGGCGTTCCGGCCTTGGTTGTTTCGCATTGCTCACAATCGAGCGCTGGACCATCTGCGGCGCTATGAGGCGCGCATGAGCGAATCGCTGGACGCGGTGCGCGAGACCGCGGCCGATCCAGCGCAGGATCCGCTCGACGTGGTCGAGCACCAACAGGGGATGCGGCTGGCGGTAGCGCGCTTCGTCGAACTGGCCCCGGCGCAGCGTAGCTGCGTGATTCTCAAGGATGTGCTGGGTCATTCGCTCGAGGAGATCGGCGCGCTGCTCGAGCTCAGTCTGCCGGCGGTAAAGGCGGCACTGCACCGCGGCCGCGCCCGGCTGCGCGAGCTGGCCGAGGCGCCGACGGCGCGCGCGCCGCTGCCCCAGACCTCGGCGACGGTAGCGCGCTATGTCGCCCTGTTCAACGGCCACGATTGGGATGGCGTGCGTGCCATGCTGACCGAGGATGTACAACTGGACCTGGTGTCGCGTGCGCAGCGTACCGGGCGCGCGGTGGGCAACTATATGAGCAATTACGAGCGTTACAGCGACTGGCGGCTGGCACCGGGTTGGCTGGAGGGGCGCGAAGTAATCGCGGTGTTTCGTGCGCCTGGGGATGCGCGGCCGGGTTACTTCATCGAATTGACCGTGGAGAATGACAAGGTGCGCTTCATCCGTGATTTTCGCTATGTGCCCTACATCATGGTGGACGCAGCGGTGGAGTTGGCGGAGCAATGAGGCATGGTTCTCTATTGACACTGGCGACCGGAGCTTGGATTGTTGGCGCTAAATGTCCGCCGACTCCACTGAATCAGTCAATCCGTCGCCCACTGTATTCCTGAGCTACGCCTCCGGGGATCGGACGGCCGCGCAGGCCATCCGCGACGCGCTGCCTGCCTTTGGGCTGGAAGTGTGGTACGACGAAAGCGACCTCACCGGCGGTGATGCTTGGGATCAGAAGATCCGCAAGCAAATCCGCGAATGTGATTTTTTCATGCCGATGATCTCGGCGCAAACCGAGGCGCGCACGGAGGGGTATTTTCGCCGCGAATGGCGTTTGGCGGTCGAGCGCACGCTCGATATGGCCGACGACCGCACGTTCCTGTTGCCGGTGGTCATCGACGATACCCAGCAATCGGGCGCCCGCGTCCCCGAGAAATTTCTCAGCGTGCAGTGGTCACGTTTGCCGGGCGGTCGGCCAACCGCGGCATTTGAGGCGCTATGCCGGCGACTGGCCTCGGGCCAATCCCCGCAGGCGGTAACCCGGGAAGGGATTCGCCGCGCCAGACCCGCCGGCGCAGGCACCCACGAGTTACCCGAGTTTCCCAAGCCAGAGCCCGGGCAGAGGGGCAAGTTCGCGCTAAACGCAGCGGTCTGGGGTGCACAATCGGCTTGGATATTCTTCAGGCGTCTGCCGCGCTGGATCAGGCTCGTGGTGTATGTCTGGCTGAGCTTCGTGTTGCTGTCGAAGGGTTGCACTTCATCACACCATCCCAAGATTTCCTCGGGCGACACACAAAAGCTCAAAGAGATCTCCGACAGTTATCAGGGAAGCCTCAACAAGGCCGACGTCGCGAACCTCGCCACACAGATCGCACAAAATTTTTCCGATGCGGCCAGCGAAGATCCCGCCGCTCACAATCCGTGGCTAGCCGTGCCCTTTGCGACACCAGCCGGTGATACGGCGGCGCAGAAACTTGCGGATGCCTCTTTCGCTCAGCTGTACGGCCGCGTCGCCATTTCACATCATGGGCATGTGACATTGGCGAACGCGCCTCTGTCCTCCGCTGATGCCAAAACGGCCGCCACCAAAGGTCGAGAGCAGCATGCGACTTATGTGCTGTGTGGTGCGATCGACAACCAATCGGCAACTCCAAGCCTCAAGGTGAGCATCGTCTCGGTCAAGGAGGGTTCGGCGCTCTGGTCAAAGGCCTACCCGGTCGCCGGAACCGACCCGGCCGCGATTGCTGAGGAAGTGGACGCCGAGGTTTCCAGTCTGGAGAGCGACTAGGTCGGCGCCAGCCGGAGGCAACCACTCTGCCAATATAATAATAATTATATCAATATGTTACGACATATACTTACTAGTGATTGGATGTTAGCGTGCGCAGACGACTGGGATTCTAGCGGCGGACTGACCGCGAGCATATTGGTCAGCCAGGTTGAGATGAAATGACCTGGTGTGCCTGCGGGGTACGTCGGAAATCTCGCGCAGGCGTTGTAAGGTCATCCCGATCCTCTGAGGCGTGCCGAGATCAGTCCAGCCGCAACGGGGCACGGGCAGAACTTGCAACGTTGCTTCGCGACCCTCGAGCACGGCGTGCGAAAAATCGATTGATGGAAGCTGCTCGTAGAGTTGACCGAGAAGGGCGCTCTCGAGGTCGATCCTACGTTCAGCGATGTGACCGATAGATACGATGGTTGACGAGAACGAGTTATCGAACAACCGAAGCAACGCCGAGACGGACCCCGAAATAATGAAGGCGTTCCACAGCGCGCCCTGATCAATCAGTGCCTCGGCCCTTGCGACGGTGGGTTTTTCCACAAATTGGAGAACCTGAGAAGGACTACCGCTGAAGCGCCGCGGACTCGGCAAGATATAACCGAGTTCGGTATCCGGCGCTTCCGGTTCAATGCCAAGGAGGTAGACGGCTCGATCGTTGGCCCTGGCAAGATCGGCGGCGCGGCGCAAGGCGATCGCCAGGGTGCCTTCATCAGCCACATAATGATCCGCAGGTAACAAGACGACGTGCGCGTCAGGATCGCGGGCAAGAATATGCAGCAAAGGCAGCAAAATACCGTGGGCCGTGCCTCGGTTGTGCGGCTGAACGATCACGTTCTGTTCCGGCAGATGACCGAGAAGCCCGTGCCACCACCGGCGGTGCTGTGCTGCCACGACCGCGCATAGACGTCGAATGGGAGCAACGGCGGAAGCGCGTTGCAAGGCATCCTCGAGAAGGCAAGGGCCGCCTTGAAGCGAGCAGAATTGCTTCGGCACGGGAATACCGTTCGCATCCTGAGTCAGATTTCGCAGCCGGTTGCCGTCGCCCCCCGCCAAGACGACCGCCCAAGTGGATGCGCCATGATGTAGCGTGTTGTCATTCACCGAAGCAGAGTCTCAACCCCGCCGTTGCCGCACCAGATCAGGACCGCCCGCACATAATGTAGGAATGCGCCGATAGACAATTTCCTCGAAGCGCGCGCCGCGAGTTGACGTCAAGGTCTTCCCTACAGGCATGGTTTCGGTTCGTTGAACGTGTTCACAGTTCCGGCTTTGGCGTCGGTGGATACTGCGCGCTCACTCACTCGGAGGAATAGCGTATGAATCTGCGTTGCAGCGTTCTCTTGATGGTCGGACTGGCTGCGAGCGGATCGGCCGCCGCCGCCGATGAAATTTTCCTCAGGCTCGATGGAATTATGGGCGGCGCCACCGGAGCCGGACACCAGAACGAGATTATAATCTCTTCCTACAGCCAGGCATTCTCGAACACGACGAGCGCCGCAACGGGCAGCGGCGGGGGTGCAGGCAAGGTTAAATGCGGTGAAATCACCGTCATGAAGAACATCGACAAATCGAGCCCGAAATTAATCGGTGCGGTAGTCACTGGCAGCCACATCGCCACCGGCGATATCGTGTTTGACAGCACCAGGGCGAACGGGACGGTGTCGGAGTCATACCACGTTGCTCTGACGGACGTTGTCGTCACCGATATCGCACAAATGGATCACACGCCGCAGGGCGTGATGGAACAGGTGACGTTGAGTGCGCGGCAGTTCAAATTCACTTTCACGCCCACCACGGGGGTCGTCGGCATCGGGGGCGCGCCGATTTCCTTTAGCGTCGACTGCAGTACCAATGTGGTCAACTGAGCGCCCGCAAACCATGTAATCGAGGCTGGTTACGGCGGCGGTTCTCGAACGTTTTTCGACTTCGCGGCCATCATGCAAGCGTAATCGGCAAACGGCATCAGTCCGAGTTCCCGACGGTGGGCGTCGATCTCCGCAACATCGCCCGCCTGACGGCGTTCGAATTGGCCGGACAGCCAATTGAACTGAGTGCCGAATCGCTGGGGCTTTCCTTGCGCGAGCAAAATTCGATCCGTCAGTTTGGCGACGTCGTCGCCGTTCAGCTCTCCAGCCTCATACCGTTTTACGAACAACGGCAACGCCATTGCCTGTAGTTTGGGATCGCGGTCCGCATGCTGAACCAATAGCCATGCCCATCTGACCCCATTTTCTCCGACTTGCTCTGCGGTCGGGATACTCCTGTCGCGGATCAGTGCTTTCAGCCAATCAAGATTCTCAGCGTCCAGTTGACTGACGCGTCGCGCGAGCGCTGGATCGTGAGGTGCTGCCAAATAGTCCTTGCGAGCCCGCTGGTCGGCCGCGAAGCGCTGCTGCAGTTCGTGGCGCAGGTCCGGATCCGTGACCGTTCTGGCGGCATCGCGTTCCGCCATCGCCTCAGGCACCTGTTCTCGATGCGCCTCATTCCATGCGTCGGCTCCGGGGCAGGGCGATGGTAGAGTCGTCGCAGCATTGACCTCACCGAGTCCCATCGTGAGCAGGAGTAGCGCCGCGTAGACGTCACCGTGGCGAGCACCTTTTGTCCCACGTTGCCTCGCGTCCTGCTTCATCCAGGGGCCTTCTTGTTTAGCGCATCGTCGCATCGAGAAACCGGCTGACATCCGGCGCCCACACGGCAATGCCGTCGGGGCGAGAACCGAATACCCAATGCCCGTCTTGCGCGGAGGTTCCAAATGACGGGTAGATCTTTGCGGCATTCGGTGAGCCTTTCTTATTGAGCTCGACGCCCAGCACCTCGCTCGGCTCGAGGCTGTAGTCGTTTTGCGCCTGGACAATGAAAACAGGCGCGCGGGCTTGGCGTACCGCTCGTTTCAGCCGCTCAGCCAGCACCGGGTTCCAGCTCTGCGCCGCCGGCGCAAACGCAAGAAAGGCGCGGATCCCCAGTCCCTTCTCCGCGGTCAAGAGTGTCTGAATACCGCCAAACGAGATGCCCGTCATGGCGATGTGCTGCGCATCCGCCCAGTTCTGTTGTACGAGCTAAGCCACCGCCGCTTCCACGTCTTTGTTGTAGAGTTCCTGCAAACTGACTACCTCGCTCTGCGCTTCGCTCCGATTGAAAGGATGAGCAACAAAGGCACGTCGCTGCAGGTCCATGATGTATTCACCCGGTGAAGCGCCGTGTCCATGCCGCTGAAAGGTGAAGAACGCAAATCCCTGCTTCTGGTAGAAGTAACCCAAGTCCGGAGGGCCGCACGGCGCGGGGTTCTTTTCGCTGCCATGGTTGAAGATCATGACCGCATACGGTTCCGGCCCGCTCGGAGTCCGGTAGCAGCCATGCAGTTGGTACGGCCCCGCTGGGATCGTCACTTCCTGCGGCGTGTCGGCCGCGCGCGCAGTCAATGCCAAGAGGAATAGCGGGAACAGCGCGACTCGGGCGGGACGCATCGATCTCTCAGTCCCGCGCCGTCGGTTTGATTGAATCATCGAGGCTCACGCGACAGTGCGGACAGTGTCCAGACTTGGCCCAGCCGTTGGCGGCTCGCGCGGCAACCGAGCCAAGGGGACGTTGGCATCGTGGGCAGGGCACGCGGTGCAGCAGCACGATAACCGCGACGAGTCCGACGAACAAAGCGGCAAACGACAGCCAATTCAGCCAAAACTCATCGGGCGCAAAAACGGCCGACAAAACGCAAAAGACGATTCCGGGAAGCACGAATAGCGCAGCTTCATTTCGGCGTCGCCTCAGAAAATCTCTGATCGTCATACCCCGGCATCGTATCGCGTGAGGACGGCCAAGGCGATCTACCAGTGTCCGTTTCTACGGACAATGGCCTGAGACAGCCATCAAGAGGGAACCTAGGGTCCCGACTCTGGACAAAATCAGTATGACGGCTGAACGGCAACCTGCGCGATTAATGCCACGTGTTCTGATCGTGGACGAGGATGTCGATACGACGTCCCGCTTGCAGGATCACCTTCAGGAACAAGGATACTGGGTGGATATTGAGCCTGCGGGTGCGCGCCGGATGAGAGCCGAGCTGTTCGGTGGTTATGCGATTCTCATCATGGAAGTCATGCTTTCGTACATGGACGGCTTCGAATTGCTGCGTCAACTGCGAGATCATAGCGCGGTACCGGTGCTCGTCTTAACCAGCCGAGGCGAGGAGGGAGATCGTATCGCTGGTCTCGAACTCGGTGCGGACGATTACGTGCTCAAGCCCTGCAGTCCGCGGGAAGTTGCAGCGCGGGTTCGAGCACTGATGCGTCGCTCGTATCCCTCGCCGGCGCAAGGGGGGCCCGAGGTGCTCAAATCCGGTCGGCTGACGATGTGGCCGGCGCAGCAACGGGTCGAATGGCTCGGGGTCACTCTGAAACTCACCCATGCTGAATACGGCTTGCTCGAAGTTCTTTTGCGCAATACGGGCAGGCCCGTCAGCAAAGCAGATCTCTCTCTAACCGCCCTAGGGCGCTCGCTCGGTCGTACGAGCCGCAGCATTGACGTGCACGTGTCGCGCCTTCGTCGCAAGCTCGGCGATGTTACCGATGAGCGCCCACTCATCCAGGCGGTACATCTCAATGGTTACCAACTCCTCGCAGAGTGAGATCCTTCAGAGCGAGCGCAGGAAATTCAGCACATCCTGTTGTGATCCCGCGCTCAATCGGGCGAATTGTCGTATCACCTGGTTCGCCTCGCTTCCCGCACTTTGGTGAGCCTCGATGGCCGTCAAGAGATCACTGGTCCTGCCGTCGTGCAGAAAGTATACGCGCTGACCCAATCCCCACAGCGGCGCCGTGCGAAACTCATCAGGACCCGCTGCGCCCTGGGTGAGACCATCGGCAAGACCCGCGCCCATATGGTGAACCAGGAGGTCGGAGAACAGATTGACCGGCTGATTTGACAGGGATGGACTCGGACTGCGCGCCGATCCCGTCGCGATCGCGTTCCCGGTCGTCAACGTCGGCGTATGGCAAGCGGCGCAACCGATGCTGATGAATTCTGCACGACCGTTGACCGTTGAAGCCGTGGCGGGCGCCGGCGCGGGCGGGGCGAGCATGCGCATGAAGTTAGCGAAGGCTTCGATGTCCGAGAGCACGGCCGCGGGGGAGCCGGTCGCCACGGTATAGTTGCTGGTGTCCTCGGGGGTTGTATGGTAGGTGCGGCAGGCGGCTTTTTCGTTGCGCTCCTGAGGGAACAGCTGATTGCTGATCCCCATCTCGACGTTGTACGCCTCGCCCGCAAACATCAGTAGGGACTTATTTTGAGCCTTCCACCCGAAGCGAGTGATCGTGCCATCGTTCGCGCTCAAATTGGTATTCCCGCCTTGAATGGCATTCGCACGACCGCGGACGCCGAGTTGCGAATTCTGCGGCGCGTTGGCCTTCATGTTGGCCAGGATGACGGAATCGGGGATAGCCTCGATGAGACCGCTGCCCAGGGTCGGGGTTGGGATCCGAAATACGATATTCGGATTTCCTCCTTGTCCCGTGACCGGATTGCCGGCAGGCACAAAGCTAGGTTGTTGAATGTTGCAGTTACCGGCATCGCTTCGGCCGGTGACGACAAAGAGATTGTGAACGCCACCGTCGTAGACGCCGTCGGATTGCACGAAACGCGCCTCGCGAGCCGGGCCATTGGCCGCCTCGAACCAAGGAATCGTGTTGGTCGCGCCATCGGCATTGGCCACCTGCAACAGCGGGTTTTGCGCGGGACTGCTGCCACCCGTGTAGGGTTGCGAATGACATGAAGAGCATTGATTCGAATTGAACGCAGGTCCCAGCCCATTGCCTTGCCGTTGGGTGGCCCCGTTCACGACCTCAACGGTCACAAATCGCGCCAAGCCATCCTCAAAGAAGGCAAGTTCATCTTGCGCGAGCCCGGGGAGGGGCACGGGTGGCCCGTTGTCGGTTGCCGCGCGACGCACGCCCGGATCTGCCGGCTCGGCAATCGCTTTCTCCGCCAGGCTGGACCCGGTAGCCAGGACCAAGAACGAGAAGCTCAATGACCAAAAATGTCCCACTCGCATAAGCCACCCCCGAGTCGGTTGATGTCTTTAAACACCTTCGTCAGGGGTTATAGGGGTGAGTCAAAGTGCCGTCGACGTGGCGGCTTTTGAGGACGCGGCCGGCGGCCGGCTTCAAAAACGTAAAGAGGTGTTGGTATCTGGCGACGACGGGCTAACGCGCGACGCCGCGTGCAACCTGCACGCGATCGATCGCTCGGCTAATCGAGACCCATCTGCGCGAGCAGCTCCGCAAAAGCGGCGCGACTGACCGGCTTGAGGAGATAGCCGTTAACGCCGAGTCGTTTTGCATCGACTCGATGCATCTCATTGGCCGACGCCGTAAGAATGATCACCGGAATCGATTCTGTAAGCTTATCGGCCCTCAAGGTCTGCAACATTTCAATCCCGTCCACTCGCGGCATTTGGAGATCGAGCAGTATGAGCGTTGGCAACCCGCCAGATCGGTGCTCGAATGGCCCCTGACGGAACACATATTCGAGAGCCTCGAGCCCATCGCGGACCCGTACGACGGCGTTGACCAGGTTTCCGTCCCGCAGCGCGCGCAGAGTCAGCTCTGCATCGTTGTCGTCGTCCTCGACAAATAAGATCTCGCTAATCATCGGTCACCTTGGACTCCTCGCTCTCTCGCATTTCACATTCAATTTCGATATCCCTGCATTTCGTGATGAAACCTCCGGGCATTGAGATCGCCCGACCTCCGTACCATCCCTCGATTAATTTGCGCGCCCCGGGGACAGCGCCCAGGGTCTCCAGTTTGATGGTGCCAAACGGTTGAGATCACCTGGTTTTCCCTGCGACCTTAATAGGTCTGAGCAAAAAATCAAAGGACCCGTCGGAATGAACTACGTGTCAGGGCAATCCCTTACAGCCGATAACTGAATTCCCTCCTTGGCTACGGTACGTACATACGAGTTGCCCACTACAATGTGCCGCGAGAGGTATCGCCGGCGGCAATCAGGCGCGCGGTCCTGGCCCGAGCGGACGGGATACACTTGATCGAGCGTTTCTCCGGCGGTGCGCCATTATTATTCGAAAGTGTCTGAAGATACGATTGTAACATGTGACTTTGCTTTACAAAGTCACTTTGGATGATCCAGCAATCGAGGACTGCCGGCCGGCGCCCCGGGCAGAGAAGAGGGTGATTGACGCGTTGCCGCAACGTTACCTGATTCGCGAAGACTGATTCAAAGAGCGCTTCGGAAGTATGACTCGGCGAATTCCACCAGGTCGCGGGTTGAGAATAGCATCGAGTCTGCATCGCCTATGCGTCCGGTACGAATCGAGCATTTTTCGGCAAATTGACGGCCGACGATCGGAAAATGAACGCCGTTGTCAAAGTCCATGTCTGGCCTCTCAACCCATACGCGTTCGTCATTTTGCATGATTGGGAAGCGGCTCACGCTCGTTCTCCTCGCCGGAACCAGTGATTCCGCAAAGTGCAACACCGAGCATCGATTGAAACCGACACCCAACAACAGGGTATGAGTGTCAAGGGTGTAAAGTTTTTCAAATGGAGTTCCCTTGCCTTCACAGAAGTCCCAGGCGTGATCCTTGATTATCTCCTGCGCGAGTCGACCATTGGCGCAGACCGACACGAGGGGATGATTGCTCCTGTGCGTCCCCGGGAACGTTCTAAACGCCTCTGGTATGGCGCCCAATGTCGTTGGTGTCGTCAGTGGATCAAAAACCGGCAGATGTGCGCGAATGATGTCGTGCCATTCGACCTTGACTCGATCGTCAGTCCAAGCACTGGGGTCAGACACACCAGGCGACTCCGCCGGCATGACCAACGTTCCCGGTGTTCCCAGCACATCGAGCAGCGCACGAATGACCGTGACCGGGCCGCCAACGGTCCATCCGATTTTGCCTAGGGACGAATGAACCATGATCGTCATCCCCGGACGCAATCCTGCGTCGGACAACTCGCGGCGTAATGACTCGAGCGTATTGGGAACGGGCATCGTTGGTTTCGAGACTACTGATTTTGATGTCAACGCTAGTCCAGACAGGACGTGCAAGCAATGGCAATTACAATCTCGTTTCTTTTTGCGCCATGACTCGAAAGTCCAAAATCCACCGGTTGTTTGACCGCTTTTGGCACCGGGTGCAGAATCGAATAGTCGGTCGATGACGTCGAAGCAACGGGGAGGCGCGGACAATGGCTCTAGGATTCTACTTTGGCCAATCAGGGTTGGATGTCGACAAATACAACGACTGCATCAAGCGATTGAAGAAGGCAGGTGCGGCCCATCCGGCGGGGCGGTCTTATCACTCGGCTTTCGGCCCCGCAGACAAACTCATGATATTTGACGTGTGGACATCGCAAGCCGCGTTTGACAAGTTCGGCAAGACGCTGATGCCAATTCTTAAGGAACTGGGTGCCGAATCCGCTCCGCCCAGCGTGTTGCAAATTCACAATGTGATCAAGCCACCTGCCGCTCGCGCGAAGACGCGTGCGACAGCGAAGCGCGTGACGCCGAAACGGCGCGTTAAAAAGCGCTGAACCCGCACGTCCCGATGCATGGAAATTCCAGCGCAGGAATCAGGTTACACAACCTGACGCCAAGTACTGTTCTTGGCAGAGCGAACTAATCATGTCATTCCTGGTGGGTCTGATTTTGTTTGTGTTAGTCATTGGCCTTCTCGATGCGACGCTACCTTGGCCTTCAAGATTGCGAGTTCGGACTCGACCGTGATCGCGGGCCATTTCGGATTTGCGGCCGCCGTGAAGGCCAAGGCTCCGGCAACACCGCTCTGGACTCTGATGTTAGCGAGTCAGTGGCTCGATGTCGTATTTGTGTTTCTCTACCTCGGCGGCATTGAAGGCCTACAGCCGATCGCGGGGGCCGCCAATGGCGCCTACGGCGCGGTGATCATCCATGCGGATTACACGCATTCCCTGGTAGGCGCTGCATTGCTGTCGTTGCTTTTTGGTGCGTTGGCGGCAATTCGCTACGGTCTTTCGAGCGGCTCCGTACTTGCGCTGGTCGCGATGTCGCACTGGGTGCTGGACCTGATCGTGCATCGAGCCGATATGCCCGTTCTACCAGGCGGGAGCGGCTCGATGACGCGTCTCGGGTTCGGATTGTGGCGCTATCTCGCGATGTCCGCTGCGCTCGAGCTTGCCATCGTGGTTGCCGGATCGATGCTCTACTGGCGCGCGGCAAGGCGTGTCGCAGGGGCCGATCCCAAAACGACAGGTCGTGCCAATCTCTGTGGCGTCTCCGTTCTTGCCGCAGGTTTGGTCACCCTTACTTTGAACGTTTTAGGCTTATAGAAAAGTATATATATCAGAGAGTTAAGGCTTGTATTGGTAGAACATTGTAGGTTGGATGGACGTATCGTTGCGTCGGATCGGCCGTCGCTGGATCTATGGCGTCGCCCAAGTGGAATCGCTCAAATGCTCGTCCATGGTTTTTCCCGGGGCGCACTGGTCCGAATAATACGCGCCTTGCATACCGCCGATCTTCCCGCGCATTTGGTAGGTGGTGTTGTAATAGTCAAGAGCGTTTCTCTTCGCTATCTCGTCAGGAACGCCGAGTAGCTTGGCTGCGCGGTAGTTGCGTTGCACGGCTTCACATTCGGTGAGTGCTTCGTTCATCTCGCCGCGTACGTGCATGCTCTCGTGAGTAAATATATCCAGGCTCACGACTTCCAGCTCCGTCGCACGGTGAGGATGAGCTAAATACGACATCAACGTGTCGCACCATGGTTTTTGGATGCCGATTTCCCCGGTTCGTGGATTGGCGTGACCGGAGGCGAGCATTTCTGAATCGAGCATCGTGTCGAACATGGTGTTGCAATGAACTTTGGCGCGATGGTTGTCAGCGAGCTCGGTGGCTTTCTCCGACAAAAAGTGTTGAAAATGCCATCGGTGGACCGTCGGCCAGGCAAACAGCACCGCTAAAGCCAGCACAAAAATGAGATAGGGTTTCGATACCGGCGTGGGCATATCGAAGCCGGGTGGGGCGACAAAGCTGCTGCGAATCTCGCGCAAGGCGCAGATCAAGAAAAACAGCGAGATTAGGATCCACAGCATAGCTGTCACTCATTGCCTTAGCTGATATAGTCTGCAAACCAGCCGCGCATGATAGTGCATATACCAAGAAATGCTGATCGACCGTAGAACCGTGATAATCGGCGCCGCCACGTTGGCCGCCGTTAGAACTTCTGAGAGTGCCACGCCTGATACTGTGGAGGTGCAGATGAATACGCCAACTGAACGCGTACTGGGAATCGGCGGACTATTTTTCCGGAGCCGCGACCCCAAGCAATTGGCGCAGTGGTATCAACTCAATCTCGGGATTGACCATCAAGTGTGGCAACAAGCCGCCGGTCCGACCGCATTCACTCCGTTTGCCATGGATACTGACTATTTCGGATCGAAGCAGCAAGCGTGGATGTTGAACTTTCGAGTTCGAAGTCTAGACGCCATGGTCGCGCAGCTGCAGAAGGCCAACATTGAAGTGAAGGTGGATCCCGAAAAATATCCCTATGGTCGATTCGCCAGACTGCACGATCCGGAAGGCAATCCCATCGAGCTATGGGAGCCGGCAAACCCGGCATAACCTCACGCATGGTCCATCGGAGCGCGCTGAAAAGGCGTAGGCCGCGAATTCACTAATAGGCCGTGAAAGTCCTATTTCGCGGATAGGATGCAATCCAACCAAAAAGGGTTTTCTTCATTGCCCAGGCGTAACATTCTATGCGTTTGAAGCTCGACCCCCTGCCGCTGGCGGCGCTGCTCGTCGTGTGTTTGCAGGCTCATGCAACTCCTCAAGTCGCGCCGCAGGACAAGGCCCAATCGGCCGCCGACATCCACGCCCACATGGCCTTCCTGGCCAGCGACCTGTTGCGTGGCCGCGAAGCCGGCACCGTGGATTTCGACATCGCTGCGGCCTATGTCGCCTCGCAAATGGAGCAACTGGGGCTGAAGCCGCTCGGCGGCGATGGCAAGTCGTATCTGCAGCCGGTGCCGCTCCTCGCGTATCGTGCCGCCGACGAGGGCACCCTGCTGTTGAAGGATGCGCAGGGCAAAGATGAGCCGCTCAAGTTCGGCGAGGACTATCTGGTGCGCGGTTCGCCGCTCGGCACCGCGGTCAAGATGTCAGCGCCCCTCGTGTTTGCAGGCTTTGGCGTAGTCGCCCCCGAGCATAGGCGCGACGACTATGCAGGCCTCGACGTGCGCGGCAAGATCGTCCTGCTGCTGAGCGGCGCCCCAAAGAACTACCAGAGCGAGGAACGCGCCTACTACGGCAACGGCCGCACCAAGGCTGCCGTCGCCCTGGCCCATGGCGCCATCGGCGTGCTCGGCGTCAACACGCTGACCGGCGAAAAGCTCTACCCCTTCCCCAACGCCGTCCGTCAGTATCAAAGCTGGGGCGTGGCCTGGCGCGACGCGCACGGCAAGCCCTTCATCCCCGCGCCGATTCCCAGCCTGGGCGTCATCAGCGTCGCCGGCGCTGCCAAGCTGTTCGTCGGCGCGCCACAAACAGCCGAGGCGATCCTCGCGGCCGCCGAAACGAAAGAGGGCGCGATGCAGGGCTTCGACCTGCCACGGTCGCTCGACGCCACCCTAAATTCCGAGCTCAAGGAGGTGCAGAGCGAGAATTTGGTCGGGCTGCTGGAAGGCAGTGATCCCAAGCTCAAGGACGAGGTGGTGGTTCTGTCAGCCCATCTCGACCATCTCGGTATCACTCCGCCGGTCGACGGCGATTCGATCAATAACGGAGCGCTCGACAATGCCGCCGGCGTCGCCACGACGCTGGAAGTGGCCAGGCTGTTCCGCAGCCATGGAAAGGAGCCCAAGCGCTCGCTGTTGTTCCTGATC
>Ga0210400_10001600_pt1 | contig 22202 bp, 15 predicted proteins | sample IncBWH26MmetaG_FD_155456 | JGI IMG/M metagenome (GOLD analysis project Ga0210400, IMG submission 155456) | Forest soil microbial communities from Barre Woods Harvard Forest LTER site, Petersham, Massachusetts, United States - Inc-BW-H-26-M | ecosystem: Environmental > Terrestrial > Soil >...
GCGCCCAACCGTTTGGGAGGACTGCGCCGGTTCGCAATTGCCATAACCGTCTTTAACATTCTGGGCCACACGGTATTTGGCTTTGAACAGGCATGGATTTCCCCCTTTGTCGCCGTTGGTACGGCTTACACTCTTGAAATCGCCTTCGAACTGCTGGACTGTTACATTCAGGTCCGCAAGCCGCGCTTTTCCGGCGGATGGCGGAACGTGGTCGACTTTCTGTTGTCCGCCCATATCACAGGAGTGGCCGTGGCCATGCTCCTGTATGCCAATTCGCGGCTGATGCCGATCGTCTTTGCCACGGCGGTCGCCATTGCGTCCAAGGCGCTATTTAGAGTTACGGTCCAGGAGAAGAGCCGGCATTTCCTGAACCCTTCGAACTTCGGCATTGCCATCACCCTCTTGCTGTTTCCTTCGATCGGCATAGCTCCGCCTTATCACTTCACGGAAAACCTATCCAGTTGGGGAAGCTGGGTTCTTCCGGCAGCCATCGTGTGCAGCGGCAGCTTCCTGAACATTAAATTTACGAAACGGATTTGTGTAGCGCTCGGCTGGATAACAGGGTTTTTCGCCCAGGCCGTTTTCCGCCATTATGCTTTCGGCCACTCCCTCACCGGCGCCTTGCTGCCGCTGACTGGGGTAACTCTTGTGCTGTTTACCTTTTATATGGTCACTGACCCGGCCACCACGCCTTGCATGCCTCGGGGACAATTCGTGTTCGGCGCGTCGGTGGCCGCCGCCTACGGCTTGCTCGTGACCATGCATGTAGTCTTTGGCTTTTTCTTTGCTCTCAGTGCTGTATCTCTGGTGCGCGGCGTTACTCTGTACGCCCAAAACTACCTGAAGAATACGGCGGACCAGAGCATAGCGGCGCAGGCAGCCATGGTGCTGGCGCGAGAGATGGCATGAACGACGGGATTGCCATCGTCGGTCTCGCTTGCTGTTACCCGGGCGCAAACACTCCTGATGAACTTTGGGAAAACGTCCTGGCCCAGCGCCGGGCATTTCGCAGAATTCCGGCGGAGCGGCTGCGCATCGAAGACCATTTTTCCGAAGACCGGAGCGCGCCTGATACCACGTATTCGCAGCACGCGGCGCTGATTGAAGGATACGTTTTTGACCGCGTCCGCTTCCGCGTATCCGGCGAAAGTTTTCGAGCTACAGACCTGGCCCATTGGCTGGCGCTGGACGTGGCTTCAAGAGCGTTGGCCGATGCCGGCTGGCCGGATGCGCAGGGGCTTCCGAAAGAATCTACGCGGGTGATCGTCGGCAACACGCTGACCGGAGAGTTCTCGCGGGCCTCTACGCTGAGGCTGCGATGGCCCTATGTTCGCCGCGTGCTGGAATCCGTACTTGCAGACCGTAAGCAGCAGACACCGGACACTCAAGAACTGCTGGACGCGCTGGAGGCCAGGTACAAAGAGCCATTTGCGCCCGTGGGCGAGGAGACGCTGGCTGGCGGCCTGTCGAATACCATTGCCGGACGCATCTGCAATTTTTTTGATTTTGGCGGCGGAGGATACACGCTCGATGGCGCGTGTGCCTCGTCGCTGTTGGCCATTGCCGAAGCCTGCTCGGCACTCAACGCCGGAGATATTGACGTCGCCGTGGCTGGAGGAGTGGACCTGAGCGTCGACCCGTTTGAGCTGGTTGGGTTCGCCAAAGTTGGAGCATTGGCGTCCGGCGAGATGCGCGTATTCGATCAGCATCCAACCGGATTTCTTCCTGGCGAGGGCTGCGGCTTTGTCGTGCTCATGCGCCATGCGGACGCCGTTAAGCACAAAGCCAGAATCCAGACTGTGGTTCGCGGTTGGGGCATCTCTTCCGACGGTACAGGTGGAATCACCCGCCCCGACGCAGATGGGCAACTGCTCGCGCTAAAGCGTGCCTACCAGAGAGCCGGTTTCGGGGCGGAGAGTGTCGCGCTTTTTGAAGGACACGGGACCGGGACCGCCGTAGGTGACGCGACTGAACTGGAGGTCCTGACCCAGGCACGAGAAAAAGCTACGAGCACAAACCTCCGAGCTGCCGTGGGCTCACTTAAGGCCAACATCGGCCACACCAAGGCCGCGGCTGGTGTAGGTGGATTGATTAAGGCCGTGAAGGCTTTGCAAGCGGGCATTCTGCCTCCGACCACAGGGTGCTCAAGGCCGCATCCGCTGCTCACGCGGCTAGGCGCTAGCCTGCGGCAAATACCGGTCGCCGAACCCTGGCCCTCTGATCAACCGCTGCGCGCGGGCGTTAGCGCCATGGGCTTTGGCGGAATTAACTGCCACGTAGTTTTGGAAAATGTGGTGTTGGAGAATCCAGAGCAGCGACAGCTTCCGACGTTTACCGGGCGCGAGTTCGAACTCGCCCACTCTAACCAGGGCCCGGAGCTATTTTGCTTTTCCGCTTCTGATGTGTCGGGATTGAACAGCCAGATCAGGCAAGTGTGCGCTTATGCCGCACGGTTATCCATCAGCGAGCTTACAGACCTTGCAGCCGCGCTTGCAGAAAACTGCACGCACGGTCGATGGCGAGCCGCTGTAGTGGCCGCTTCTCCGGAAGAGTTGCACAAGCACTTGCTAAAACTCGATGCGGCGCTGACTTCCGGATCCCCGGTCTTCGATGCAACCGAAGGAACATTTGCTGCGCCGGTCTCCGACGCTCCACACATCACCTTCCTCTTCCCAGGCCAGGGGTCGCCCGTGTACCTGGACGGCGGGATTCTACCGTTCCGTTATCCTGACTTGAAATACCTGTTCGAATCCGGCGCAGCTAGTCATCAAGAAACAACCGCCACCACCGACATTGCCCAGCCGGCAATTGTGCGCACAGAAATTGCCGGGTTACGGCTGCTGCAACAAGTTGGCATTGAAGCTTCCTCTGCTATTGGACATAGCCTGGGAGAGCTTGTCGCCCTGCATTGGGCTGGAGCTTTTGACGAAGCCGCTCTGCTGCGTATAGCAGAAATCCGTGGCAAAAGCATGTCTGATTGCACAGACCTAAAAAAGAATCCCGCGAAGGGCGCAATGGCCATGATCGCGGCAGATGCGAATGCTGTTCGTAGGCTGCTGCAATCCGAACCGGTCGTGGTGGCCGGCATAAACTCTCCCCTACAAACCATTATTTCGGGCGAGGCTTCCGCTGTCTTCCGGGTAGTGGAGCGCGCAAAAGAATTGAGCTTCAGGACCGCTGTGCTGCCCGTTCATCATGCTTTTCATGCGCCGCTGATGGCGGTTGCCGAAGTTCCCCTGAAGGAGCAATTGCGGCAGGAGCAGTTACGATCGCCGAGAAAGAAACTGTATTCCACGGTAAGCGGAAACGCGATCTCCCAGGACGACGATATCGAGCAGATGTTGCTTACACAATTGACCGGGCCTGTGCTGTTTTTCCCTGCAATGCAGAAGACCAGCCACGAGACCGATCTATTCATAGAAGTCGGACCGGGCAGCGTTCTAGCGGAGATTACGCGTTCTTTTCTAAAGACCCCGGCGGTGGCGACGGACTTCGGCGGTAGTTCCCTCAAAGGGTTTCTGGCAGCTATCGCTGCCGCGTTTGCCTTGGGCGCTCCGGTGAAAATACAGGAACTCTTTGCGGGAAGGTTCAAACGAAAGTTTTCTCTCAACTGGACTCCAAGCTTCTTTGCCAACCCATGCGAATCGGTTGCGGCGTCTGGACGAACACCGGGTGTACATATATCCGGTGTACGGATACCTGGTGAAGCGCCGAAGAAACCCACCACACCACCTGCTCCAGTCAAGCACGATGGGCACACTAGCGTTATTGCGGAGCTTATTCAACTCGTTGCCGACCGCTGTGAGCTTCCCATCCAGGCAGTCAGCGCCGCGAGCCGCTTGCGCGATGACCTGCACCTCAATTCAATTACCGTAAGCCAGATTGTGGTGGAGGCGGCGCGGAAGCTGGGCATTCAAACTCCGCCTCACCCAACAGATTATTCCAACGTAACACTGGCCGAGGCAGCAGAAGCGCTGGAGGCGATCCAAAAGAGCGGCGGCACTGTTCAAGAAGCTGCCGCAGGGCCACCCGCTGGCGTCGATTCCTGGACCAGGGCATTCCAGTTCAAGCTGTTGGAAGAACCGCTCAACTCCGGCAAACCTCTCAGGCGCTCGGGAGATTGGAAGATTCTTGCGCCCGACTCTCACGAGAATGCAGAACATCTGCGAAATGAACTGCGACACAAAGGTCTGGGAGAAGGTGTGGTGGTGTGGCTTCCGTTGCAGCCCGATCCGTCAAGTTTGCCTTTGCTCTTGCAGGGAGCACGCCTGTCTAAATCGAGAGGCGGTCCATTCATCGTCTTGCAGTATGGATGGGGGGCTTCAGCGTTCTGCCGGAGCTTCCATCTGGAATCCCCGGATGTACCTGTGGCGGTTATCGATTTGCTCCCCCAACACAAACAAGTTGCCGACCTCGTTCTGAACGAAGTTGCGGCGCTCTTGGGATTTGTTGAGGCACATTACGATGACCAGGGACGTCGGTACCGGGCAACAATGTCTCCTCTGCCGCTCGATCCAGACAACGCTCCGCCGACATTGAGCAGCCGTGATGTTTTGCTGGTCACCGGAGGAGGAAAAGGCATTGGGGCCGAGTGCGCTTTGCAGCTTGCTCGTGAGAGCGGTTGCAAAGTTGTTTTGCTGGGACGATCAAAGCCGGAACTCGACGCCACGCTCGCTGAGAACCTCAGACGCTTCACAGCGAGCGGGATTGTGTTCCAATACCTGACCGTCGACGTTACAGATCATAACCAGGTTTCAGACGCAATCCAAAGAATCGAAGCCGAAACCGGTCCCATCACCGCGGTACTCCATGCGGCGGGCGTCAATGAACCATGCCGTTTGGCAGACTTGGATGAAGAGCGATTCAACAAGACACTGGCCCCAAAACTAGGCGGCGCCCAAAACCTGGTTTCCGCGCTGCGCGTGGAGCACCTTCGTTTCTTCATCGCATTTGGATCGATCATCGCCCGTACCGGACTTCATGGCGAGGCGCATTACGGATTGGCCAATGAATGGCTGGCGGCCTTCGTTGAGGAGTTCCAGGCCCAGCACCCGCATTGCCGCTGCATGGTGCTCGAATGGTCGGTGTGGTCCGGCACGGGCATGGGTGAAGCTCTGGGAACAATCGAAGCATTGCGCATCCAGGGTGTGATGCCAATTCAGGTGGATGCAGGCACGAACATGCTCAAGCAGCTGCTTCACCAACCGTCGCAAGGGGCGCTGGACAAAACAAGGGTGGTTATCAGCAGCAGATTCTCACCGCAGTCACAGCTCATGGCGCAACCTGAGCTGCCCCTTCGCCGCTTCCTGGAGATTCCCCGGATCCACTATCCGGGCATTGAGCTGGTGGTGGATTCCGACATCTCTGTGCCCAGCGATCCTTATTTACAAGACCACGTACTTAAGAAGGAGCACCTGCTGCCGGCCGTTGTTTCTCTTGAAGCCATGGCCCAGGTTGCCAGTGTCTTGCTGAATACTTCAGAGCCGCTTGAATTTGAAGACGTTGAGTTTGCACAAGCCATTTCCGTGCTTGCGCAAAATAAGGTGAGGCTGCGGGTCGCAGGCCTGGTTGCCGCTGAGGGAGTCATAAAGTTGGTTATCAGGGCTGACGTGACCGGATTTGCTGTCGATCACGTTCGTGCCATCTGCAGAAAGAAGCCAGGGCAGTTGACGCGATCTCACCCTGTTGGATTTGCAGCGCTCGACTCTATACCGCTCGACTGCGAGCGAGACCTCTACCAGCAACTGCTCTTCCATCAAGGCAGGTTCCGTTGCGTCAGCGGATATTACCAGCTCAGCGCTAAAGAATGTCTGGCAGAGCTGAAGCGTTCTTCGAACGGCAATTGGTTTGCACGTCACCTTCCTGCCGAATGGAACCTGGGACGGCCCGACGTTCGAGACGCGGCCATTCATGCTATCCAGGCGTGCATCCCTCATGCCCGCGTGCTGCCGGTTGAGGTTCAGCGACTCGTAACAGCAACTGGAGAATTACCTGATCACTGTTACGTCCATGCCAGGGAGGTATCGCAGCAGGGCGCTACTCTGACCTACGACATGGAGATCCTGACTGCGACCGGAGAAATTCTGGAAGAGTGGACAGGGCTGAAATTGAGAATCGTGGAAGCGATGGTTCCAGAGTTCTGGTCGGCAGGGATGCTTGGACCTTACCTGCAACGCAAAATGACGGAATTGGTCCCGTCTTCGCCCATGACGGTAGCATTCGAGAAAAGCCACAGGGAAACGCCATCGCGGCCGAGGAGTTCTGCAATCCATTCAGATGTTTATCATCGGCCTTACGGAAGACCGGAGATTCAGGGGAAGAACTGCGCTTCATTCTCTCACTCCGAAGACCTGACGATGCTGGTCGCCGGAGACCACCTGGTGGCATGCGATCTGGAATTGGCAGCCGGCGTGACTTGCCCATGGCAAGAGCTGCTGGGGCATCAGCACTATACGCTCGCCAAACTCATAAGCGGACAGTCCATGGAAGAGCTGGACATCGCGGCGACCCGTATATGGTCCGCATTGGAGTGCCTCAAGAAAGCGGAGATCGGGAGTTCAGCGCCGCTATCAATGTTGCCTGTTCAAGAAAAACAGTGGGTGCTGCTGCGGTCCGGCTCAAATCTCATAGCTACTTTTTCCGCGAGTGTTAGAGGAAAGACCTCTCTGGTAATCGTGGCCATATTGGTGGTTGAACAGAACAGACGTCCGGCCGTGGGCGATAACCAGGTTCTTTCCGAAAAGTCCGTTTCTGCATTTGGTGATTGATGAAAGCATACGAACATCGGCGCAACGTAGGGTTCAAGGACACCAACCTGACCGGCAACGTTTATTTTCTCAGTCATTTTGCATGGCAGGGCGAGTGCCGTGAGCTTTTCCTGCAAGAGCATTTTCCTGAAATTCTTGAGGAGCTACAGGCAGGATTTTGCCTGGTAACCACCTACTGCAGTTGCGAGTATCTGGCTGAATTGAACGCATTTGATGAGGTGGTCGTCCGCATGCGCCCTGGCTCTATCAGCCAGACCCAGATCACGATGCTGTTTGAGTATTGGAAAACAGCGCACGGGACAGAAGAGATGGTGGCGCGAGGCGAGCAGAGGATCGCCTGCTTCCGTCGCGCGCCCGAGGGACTCTTGCCTGTCTCGATTCCGGCAAAGCTCAGAACGGCAATTTCGAAATACTCGGATGCGATTGCGAGTTAGGCCCGCTCGAATTTGGTAATTGGGTAATTGAGTAATTTCGGCGTAGCAATCTTTCGGCGTGGAATCAAGGAGAGCACTATGCATGTGTCAGCTAAAACTATGCAGCCAACAGCGATGGACCAGCAAAGTTTCTACGATAAGATCAATACTCACTGGCACAGGTCTGCTCTTTGGATTTTCATGGTTGTGGTGCTGGCGCATTGGGCTGAGCATGTGGCCCAGGGCTGGCAGGTGTACGTCCTGGGATGGCCACGTCATCACGCCGGAGGCGTTCTTGGTTTGCGCTATCCCTGGCTGGTAAGCACGGAGCTGCTCCATTACGGCTATGCATTGGTGATGCTGATTGGAATCTGGCTCCTCCGCAAAGGCTTCACGGGACGATCGGGCAAGTGGTGGACGATAGCCCTGATCATTCAGTTTTGGCACCACTTCGAGCATCTCTTGCTCATTGGACAGGCCACGTTTCATCACAACCTATTTGGATCGCCGGTGCCAACCAGCATCGTGCAGCAAATTATTCCCAGAATAGAGCTTCACCTCTTCTACAACACGATTGTGTTCATTCCCATGGTGATCGGCATGTACTACCACATGTTCCCGGCCAAGGGTGAAACGCAGCGCGCTGCCTGTACCTGCGCCTGGCATCGGCAAGAATTCGCAAATACCGGGTCAGCGTGACTTCAGATTCACCGGGTGCAAGCACGGATATCTTCTGCTCGATGGCACGGCAACAACACGGACCTGTATGCGGTAGCTCGCGCAACGCAAGCCCATTGGCGTCTCCAGAGAGATGGCGATCTCAAATTCCTGATGATCTGCATCCACATCGACATAAAACTTTAAGTCGTTAGCTCCACACCCCTTCTCTTTTCGTTTTCCCTCATCTACTCATCTGCGCGAAATGCGACTGCAATATGGCTGAGTCCACTCGACGCGGCCAAAGGAAAATTCATATAAAAACTTAAGAGATTTTAATACTCCGTTAATGGCGTAATGGGAGAATTCCAACACCATCGATAAAATCTGTCCCCCAGGAGAAGTTCTTCATGAAAAGAGTTGGCTCGATATTGCTTTGCGTGGGCCTCATGTTTTGCGCATCCTCGTATGCTCAACAGAATACGATCCACATCCAGGGGGAGAACACATTACTTGTACTCGGCCAACATCTCAATGAGCTCTACCAGCGCAAGCAGCCCAACGTTACGATACGCGTGCATGGAGGAGGCATGGAGCCGGCCCTCTCCCTTCTGTCGAAGGGAGAGATACAGATAGCGCAGGCCCACCGCCATGTTTCGTCCGAGGCGTCCCACGGCCTGGTGGCTGTTCCGGTGGGAATCGAGGGCATCGTAATTTACGTCCACGAATCAAACCCGGTGAACGAGTTGAGCCTGGCCCAGGTACGCTCAATCTATCTGGGGGAAGTTACGAATTGGAAGCAGGTCGGCGGCCGCGACCAGCGCATAGGACTTTACGCGGGCGAAAGCCACACCGGCGTCATCCCATATTTTGAAGAGTATGTTTTGCGCGGCAGCGAGCCATTCGGTTTTTGGGGCAAGAACAGCACCAAAAATCTGCTGGACACGATTGCGCAGACCCCCAATGCCATGGGCTACAGCAGCGTAGGCTCGTCGCCCCACGTAAAAGCGTTGCGCATTAAGCCGGCTGCGGATTCACCGGCGGTGGAACCCAGCATAGCGAATATCCGTTCCGGGCAATATCCCATCAGCCGCCGTATTTACTGGTATCTGGCCCACAAGCCACAGGGGGCCGTGAAGGACTTTTGCGAGTGGGTCTTTTCCTCCCAAGGACAGTTAGTGGTGGAGAGCATTGGATTCCAGCCTTTGACTCCTGAGGAGCGCGCGGCCTCGATGCGGAACCTGGGAATTTCAAGCAGCGTGAAGCAGGCAAGCTCGGGAAACTAAAAGCTAAGAAGTTCTCTGGCCTCCGGTTCACTTCACCTGATTGGCGTGGCTCCTGGGCTGCAGCCGCCTCTCCATCTGGGTAATCATTGTCCTCCACATATCAATCTCCAGTTCGAACTGGTGCTTCAAAGGAGATTGAGTCGTATCCACAAAAGCGAGGTTCTCCTCCATCTGCTGGACCAGCGCCCGCATTCTGGTCAGATCACCGCGAAGGGCCTGGGTCTGATCATTACGGGTTTGATCATTGCCGGTCTGATCATTCTGACTCGAATCGTTCTGGCTCTGGGCGTCGCCGCCTGTGGCCTTAGCCTGATTGCGGGCTGTGGGTTGGCCGGTGGAAGAGGCGTTCGGCTGCTGCCGGGCAGTGCCAAGCATGGCCGTACAGGACAAGGCCAGAAGGATGATTGCTGCCCTGAGTGTCATATATGTTCTCCTGGTGCTCAAGAAATGTAGTGGCTTTATCGTAAATAGCGTTGCGGACGTTCTGCAAACGAGATGGTCCCGCTTTGCGATTTTGAATCGCAAGAACGCATGAGAACCATCTGGGACGGATTACTGGTTTGAACGATTGAGCGGAGTTTTTGCCACGGTTTCGGCAACGCTTCTAGCGTGTGGCTTGGGCTGGATATCGATTGTGGGACCGCCGGGAAGAGACATCTCTTTCAAAGAGCCTTCATGCAGCTTTGCTTCCGCCACTTTCTTGTTCCGGGCAACTTCGTCCAACCGGTTACAGTATTCTGCGATCCAGTGTTCAAAAAACCTTTTCTTATGCGGCTCGGTCATGGCGCCTTCCAATCGGGGAGTGGACTTCTTAAAGGAGTTGCGGACCCAGACCTACTTATTTAACCCGGTCGGAGGGAATTGTACTCATAAGAATCATAAACCGGCAATGAAGTTTTGTTAAGTCCCCTGGGAGTAAAACGCAGCGTGTCGATTCTTTAGAGATGTCTAATCTGAGCTGATTTGGCTTGTCTTAGATTTTCGCCTTCGCCGACCTGGAATTGCATTTACCTGCTTCCGCACTAACGTACATGCCTACGTTTTATTGTGCCTTCACTTTTTTCAGTTGGGACTTGACCTGCCGGAATCCAGCTAACAAAAGTTTACGTTGATTATTCACTCTTTACGGTAATGCCGGGGCCGTAGGGGTTCAACCTTACAGCGAAGCCGGAATTGAAGTTCGGCTTGCGAGGAGAACCCCCAATGAAACATTTGAAGCTAAATCCCCTGAGACTAGCGCTGGCCACCGCTGTGCTGGTAACAGGAGGCTCGACAATGCTGCTTGCGCAAGCCGAACATCATGATTGGAACCACGATGGAGACGGCTACCGGCGTATCGCTTATCAGGACCGGGACCGCGATTGGGACCGCAACAGAGACCGTGATCGAGACCGCGACAGAGACGATGATCGAGACCGGGACCGAAACCGGCGCAGACGCGACCGCGACGACGATGACCGCTACCGCAACGGCAGGAACGGAAATTACTACCCCAATCATGGTTATCCGAACAACGGCCGCGGCTATTACGGAAGCGCCCGCCAGTATGGATATCAGGACGGCCTGAATGATGGGCGCAACGACGGCCAGAGCGGGCATAGTTTTCGTCCCACTCACGACAACAACTACAAACACGCTGATCGCGGTTACAACGGCAGCTTTGGCGACAAGAATCAATACAAACAGGTATATCGGCAAGGCTACGAACAGGGCTATCAGCAGGGATACAACTATGGCGGCTATGGTCGCCGGCGTTACTAAAGCAGGTTGAGTCGCGGAAAGAGGCACGCTTCGGCGTGCCTCGATTGTGGCTTTCACGAGGCGCATACTGCAATCGTCAATGGTTGTGCGACGAGCCACAAACAAGTTGGACGGCGCAAATTGGGAATTAGAATAGAATTGTTCTCCGGAACGCGGCCTGAAACCAGCAGCGCAAGAAGGCAGCTGGATTCTGTCTGAGTTCCAAAAAAGGAGAACCTGATGCTTCAGCTTAAATCGCTACTGAAGACACTGGCACTATCCATTGCCGTTCTGGTGACAACCCTGGGATTCGCAGCCCCCTCAGACAGCCAGCCGGCCAAGCCTTCGCATGAAGTAATCAAGACCTACCTGCGCGCCGATCTTTCTCTCAAGAGCGTGCTTTCACCTGAGTTTGCCGCACTGGCGTCAACAGACACCGCGGCAACAACCCTGCTGACTTGTCGATGCAGTTGTGGTTTTCGTTGCACCACGAATGCCGATTGCGGCCCCGGCGGCGTGTGCACCGCGGGAATCACCTGTTGTGCTTCCACTCCAGGAACGGGCAGTACCGGCACGTTGAACCAAGGGAAAGGCGCCATCTCTTCGAGCGCTCACCCCGAGCCGGAATCGCTCAACGTGAATTGCAAGCCGGAGTAATCTGCACCAACGACATAACAATCAATAGATTCCCCATTCGGCTCTTGACCCACCCTTCGCAAAGAACGCGAAGAGTGGGGCACCCCGCCGAATGGGGAATTCCAGATTTAAATGCTGCCCTTCCTCAACGGGGGGCTCAATTTTGCCAGGGGCAAATCACGCTTCATCGCCCACTCTTCCCACTCTTCGGCCGTCCGCGTCAGAAATGCTTTCTTGAGTCCATCTTTTGTGACCGGTTGAATATTCATCTCCTGCCCTAACCGCTCCTGAAAATGCGGCTCCAGCGCGGCCACGGCAATCCACCCATCTTGCGTTGGGTACATGTTGTAGACAGGCAGAGCGCCGCCCAAAGGCCCGGTTGGCGCTGTTACGCCAAACTGGAGCGGCGCGGCATACAACTCCGCCGCTTCATAAATGGAGACCCTTTCGTGCCCCACTGATCCATGCCGTGCCCGATGGAACAGAAGCGCCAATACAGTACTTACGGTGCGTTCGGAGCTGGCTATGTCCCCCAGCAAGGTCAGAGGCATGTGGGGTGGGGCCAGCATGCCGAGCTTAGCCAGGTAAGTGAGATCGTGTCCCGGAGCATGGTCCTGGTCACCGGGAAAGCCGATGATATCCACCTGTGACAGCCGGGGATATCTTTGATGGTTCGCCTGCCAGTCCAGCGAGAGACGCTGCAACGCCGAAGGGCGGTGGGAGGTCAGGAACACATCGCTTTCCGCCAGCAGGTCACCCATTGCGGCCCTGCCTTCCTCGCTCTTCAAGTCAAGCCGCAAAACCTGCTGGCCCTCCGCCAGCAACCGATACCATGCCGGACAGGAGCGCTCCAGCGGGTCACCGCTGGGCGGCTCTATCTTCGTTACTCTGGCCCCCAGTTGCTGAAGCCGGTAAGCGGCAACCGGCCCCGGCACATTAATGGCCATGGTAACCAGGCGAATATTTTGCAGTAGATTCACGTTGCTGTTATGTCCTCAATTTCTCACAGGACGCGTTTCCTATTCGTGTTGATTCGCGCAGATTCGCGGCCAAATCTTTTGGTGCTCATCTTTATTTTTAACTTTTACTCGGGCGTAAAATCGCGGATACGCTGCACGGCCGGCGCGTCCAGAGACTGCAGCAAAGCTACCATCAGCTCCACCATCCGATCAAAGTCGCGACGGTTCATGACGCCGTTGTGGGCGTGAGTGTAACGCACCGGCACAACCAGGTTGACTGTAGGCACGCCTCCGTTGCTCTTCTGAATTTCCGCGGAATCATCTCCATATCCATTGACCAGATCGAGCTGCAGAGGCAATTTTTTGGCGGCCGCGGTGTTCTTCACAAACTGCACGAGCTTCCGGTTGGGAAGCTGCGACGTGTCAAACAGAAAGAGACCGGGGCCGGCGCCCAGCTTGACCTGCGACTCTTCCGGATGCTGGAAAACATCTCCGGTAACGCCTCCTTCAAGGGCAAAGCCGACCTCCGGCTTCACCACGTCGGCGGCCGTATGGGCGCCCCGAAGGCCAACTTCCTCCTGCGTGGTAATCACGTAAAAAATCTGGTTGGGATGGGGTGCAGAAGCCAAACGGCGCATGGTCTCCACCACTACGGCGCAGCCCACGCGGTCATCCCAGGCCTTACCCAGGTAATTGTCGCTGCCGTTCAGGATGGTGAACGGCGCATCCGGAACTACTGGGTCTCCCGGCTCAACTCCCATGCCGCGCACTTCGTCGGCATTCTTTGCTCCTATGTCGAGAAAGATCATCTCGCGGGGAAAGACGCGCGTGCGCTCCTCGGGCGGTGTTGTGTGAATGTCGCGAATGCCGGTGATGGCCCGCACCGGGCCCTTCGATCCCAGGATGATCCAGCGTTGGTCCACCAGCGCCTGGTCAAGCCAGCCGCCCAGCATCTGCATCGTCAGCAGACCGTTGGGAGTAATGCGCCGAATCATGCCGCCCAACTCGTCCATGTGAGCATCCACAATCACGCGCGGCCCTTGCGTGCCCTGGGTAGCAATGATGGAGCCCATGCCGTCAAAGCGCAGCGTAGCGGCATACGGCTTCATGGCGTCAACCATGACCTTGCGAATCGGCTCTTCAAAACCAGAGGGGCCCGGAGCATCGGCGATCTTGCCGAGCAACTCCGCCGTGCGGTCTTGTGCCAAGGCCGACCCAGCAAGCAATGTGAGGAAAATCAGAAATTGTGGTTTCATGATTCAAAGCAGGATAACAGCTGCTAGCTCCTGGCTGCTAGCTTCTAGCCTTTGGCGTTAGCCTCTAGCCCCGAGTCATTAGTCATTGACCCCAATACTGTTCAGTTAAGGTGGTTCATGGCCTTTCTGGTTAATGGCGAACCGCAAGGTCCCTCCGATCTACCCGCACTGACGCGCGGGTAGACCCTCGGGATGACGATCTCTTTTTTCTCAATCTTCCTTAAACTGAACAGTATTATCATTCGCCTTGGATCATTGCCTTGGATCATAGCCCCTGGCTGCTTCCCTCTCAGCTAGCTTTCTTTTGAAGACATGACGTGATCGACGCCTTTCCGGTTTGGCTAGAAGCTAGGAGCCAGCAGCCAAGAAAGCACCACCTCGGCCAGCTCTTCGCCTTTATCTTCCTGGAGGAAATGTCCTGCTCCCTGGATCGTGACGTGGGGCTGCCCTTGTGCGCCCGGCACTTCGCGCTGGAAGTGCAGATCATTGCCTTTGGTAATGGGATCGCTGTCGCTGGAGGCCGTCAAGAATGGCTTCTTCCAGGCGCGTAGTTTTTCCCAGGCAGCCCGGTTTGCGGGGGCGGCAGGATCAGAGGCCTCGGTTGGCACCAGCTTGGGGAATGCACGTGCTCCCGCTTTGTAGAGCTCCGTTGGAAATGGTGCGTCGTAAGCTGCTTGCACCTCAGCCGCAATCTGGGTAACGCATCCCTGGCTGACGATGCGGCCAACCGGAAGCACCGGAGTCGTAATGGCAAACTGCTGCCATGTGCGAAACGCCTCGGGAACTTTGCCCTCGCCGGTGGGCAGCCCACCGTTGGCAATGACCACGCGCGCAAAACGCTCCCCATGCTCGGCAACCAATCGCAATCCAATCAACGATCCCCAGTCCTGGCCGACCAAAGTCACCTCCTTCAGGTCGAGAGCCTTAAGCCAGCCCGCTATCCAGCGAACGTGAGATTCATAGCTGTAGTCGGATTGACTGGCCGGCTTGTCACTGCGGCCAAAACCCACGAGATCCGGGGCCAGCACGCGGTGTCCGGCGGCCGAAAGAATTGGAGCCATTTTGCGGTAGAGATAACACCAGGAAGGCTCGCCATGCATCAACAGCACCGGAGCAGAATGTTTAGGACCTTCATCAAGGTAGTGGATTCGCAGGCCCTCCACCTCAACATAATTCGGAGCAAAAGAATAACCCGGAAGACCGGTAAAACGCTCATCGGGAGTACGCAGGATCTCCATTTGTCATTACCTCATGGCTGAAACATCTTACAAAAAGTCTCTTTCGTGCTCGCTATGGACTAGTTGCACACCGGACTATAAATCCGCCCTCCGGAGGAGGCGCAATTATTGAGCCCAGCACAGCGGCCCTAGAGCGGAGCGAAGGGTAAGCGCTGGGGAATATTAGAGAAATGACGAGTCCCGCAGGGACGACATATGATCGCGTCATGGGAAAGTTCCAATGAACGTCCGCTCTCGCGAGGCTGATGAGTAGTATTGAAGTAGTATTGGAGTAGAGAAAACAGAGGGGGTGTACCAGAAGCTAGTAGTGTGGAATTGGAAGGTTCTCATCTGCCGCTTTGGAGATCGGGCGGCCACAAATCCGGCATCAATAACAGATCCCCGAGGGGCTGGTCTGCAATCATGCAACTTGACCAGCCCCATTGTCTTTCAGGCAGCGGCGCCATTCATCGAAATTATTCAGTTGTCAAAGAACCCTTTTCCGCAACCACTAGGGCAGCGGTGCTGCATTGCCGAATTCGACGTTTTATCCGTGACATCGTGACAACCCGCATAAACATTGGTGATTTGCGGCACGGATCAAACGGCTCGGGCGGCAGATGCCGTGCCAGCAAGGTCGATCCGCTGGCGGACGGTACTCCGCCCAGGCGCTTTTCATCGCGTCTTTTACAGAGTAGCCAGAGCTGATCTACCAGCGCAACATTACGGGGTAAATTGGCTTATTCTACGAACAGAATTGAATAGGTTGTCTATTAGGTCTTACGCGGTTAAGAATGCCGTGGCTAATGCAGAACACACAAGGTCCCTCCGATCTACCCGCGCTGGGGCGCGTGTAGACCCTCGGGATGACGAGTAAGTTTTTTCTGCACATCTTTATTTCTTCACATCTTTGATTTCTGCAAATCTTCATGAATAATCCAGGACGCTGGGCTTGACTTTGTAACTCTTAGAAGCCAACAGCCCCCTACGTCTGCTTCCTCGCTGCTGCCGCGGCCAGTGGAGGATTCTCCACGCCCATTCTTTTCTCCATCCCCTTGGTAAAGATCGTGCTTGCCATGGCGGGAAAGAGTCGCTGCATAATATCCACCTGCACGGCGTCTGCGCCAATCAGCACGCGCGCCTTGTCGCGCAAGATGCCGTTCATGATCACGCCAGCGGCCTTTTCCGGAGAGGTGCGCGCTACCTGGGTAAACCGTTCCCGCATCTGCGCTGTTAGTTTGGTATCGGCGCCGGCACCCGTGCGGGCATTATCGGCAATATGTGTTTTTATGCCGCCGGGATGGACGCAAGTAACCTTAACGTTGGTCGCGCGTAATTCCTGACGCAGCACTTCGGTGAACCCGCGCACAGCAAACTTCGCGGAGCAATATGCCGCCTGTCCGGGCGGGCCAATCATGCCAAAAACACTGGAGATGTTCACCAGGTGGGCATCCGGCTCCTTCTGAAGGAGCGGCAGAAAAAAACGGCAGCCATAAACCACGCCCCAGAAATTGATGCCCATCAGCCATTCCATATCGGCCAGCGAGATCTCCATAAACGTGCCTTGCAGGGCCACGCCCGCGTTGTTTACCAGGAGGGCCGCCCCGCCGAAGTCCCGCTCCACGTCGCGGGCGAATGCCTCAACTTCGGGTGCCTTGGAGACATCCACCGAGTAGGCCTTCGCTTCGGCCGAACCCAGCAATCGAAGGGTTTCTTCCAGCCCTTTGCTGTTCACGTCCGCAAGCGCCAGGCGCGCGCCTTGAGAAGCGAGGCCCTGGGCCAGAGCACGCCCTATGCCCGATCCCGCACCCGTCACTACCGCAACAGTGTTCTTGATTACACGCATCAGTAAACCTCCAGTGCCCACGCAGGGCCGAACAGGCTGCGGAAAGGTCTTTCGCCAGCCGAAATTTTTACCTCAGGAGATGAAATCCTTCAAACTAACAGGCGAGAAACCTGTTGACGCTATTGGAAAGGCCCGCCGCCCCCCATCATTCTAATCATCTCCGACCGTGCCCTCTCCAGCCCCGGAAGCGAACGAACAACCTCGACTGAGAAGCCGCATATCTCAGAGATCGGCTGGAGGCACTCTTTGAAGCCGCTGCTTTTCACCCTGACCTCCTGCGGCAATGCGCGGTACGTTTCAATGGCCTTCATGAGCGTATTTACCAATGCCTCTCCTGCCGAAACTCCGGGAGCCACAACCTCTGGCGGAAACACCATCCCGGTCTTCGCATCAACCGCCATCCCAATGGCCACACATGCCTTGCGCTCGTTCTTCTTGCCAATCGTCATGCGGCTCTGAAAATGATCAAGCTCAATGGCCCCGCCAACCGTATGGTCGCGATCCCGCAACTGATGCAATTGTTCCTGGCTAAGCGGCACGGGGGAGAGCGGTTTTTCGCTTGGCTTGGGAGCTTTGACGAGTTCCACATGGTAGCGAGGCCAAGTTTCTTCCCTTCGCACCTTCGAGACTTCTGGCGGCGAGGCTTTTCTCGGTGAACCTTCTATCGGTGAGAGCAATGGATATACATCCTGCTGGTCCCAGTAGTTGAGGGCCCCTTGCCTGGACACCATGGAACAGATGAAGAGCATGGCGCATGCGCATTCAATTAGCGTCTGCGCTTCTTCCTCCGTAACAAACCATGGGTGATATCCGGGACGAATGGCGCGGAACATTGGTCCGACTTGCGCAGCTCGCGGATGGCCCAGGGCTTTGAGCGCCTTGCGGTCCTGCACGTCCAGCTCCGCCATGGGGACGAAATCAACATAGACGCTGTGCTGGGCAGCCAAAAATTCGCTGGGAGAGATGGCCTCTCCATCCTCGATCTGCCGAAACAGACGATAACCTTCACTGCCGCGATAGGCGTGCATGGCCAGCACCTCTCCGAGCCGGCCCATCACAGAGCAATAGCAGGTCTCACCAGTGGCGGAATCGCGGACCAAAACAAGCTGGTTCTCGTTCAACAGGTGCCACGGACGCAGCGTATACAACTCCGTAGCCAGTCCGTATAGTTTTTCCATGGTTGGAAATGAAGGTGGAGTTTCGCCGGAAAGTTCCTTCTCGAAAAACTGGCTTGGGCTGCTGGAAGCGGACTTTGTGTTTCGTTTTGGCATGGCTCCCTTCATAAGCCCCTTTATGAAGACGTCTCTCCATGGGGCTATAGGACGTTCTGTCGCTGCTCTCTGCAAGCCGGTGTGACGTCGTTTCATTCCGGACCAACCACCGACCGATTCTTGGAACCTATGATTACTGTCTCTAGAACATGCTTAAGATCGATTATATCGGCTTTCAAACCCGTCCATCTTATCCTGCATGGCAGTCGGAAGATGACCGGCAATCCTGTACAATTCCTGGCCATGCGAAACCTCATTGCCGCACTTACCCTTGCATTGTTCTGCTCTGCGCTTCCGGCATCTGCTGCTGAGAATTCTTTTCTCTATAAAGTCACATTGGTCCAGGCGGCTCCCGGTAAACTGCCGGAGCTAATTGATCTCTACAAGACCAAAGCCGCCGCCTCTCAATCTGCCGGAGATGAGGCCCCGCTCTGGATGCGCCATAGCCAGGGCGATCATTGGGACTTGATGGTTCTCTTCCCCATGGGCAGCTACAGTGATTTTTACCAGCCGCAGAGAATACAGAAGCGCGGCCAGATTGAGCAGGCCTTTCGGGAAAGAACGAAAGAGGACATTTCCTGGCAGGAAGATCTTTTCGTCTACGGGCCGCCTCTGGTTGAGCTGCGCAAGGGCTTTGGCGAAGGCGCGTTTTTTCACGTGGAGATGTTCGAGTCGCTGCCGGGAAAATTCGCCGACCTGTACAAAGAACGCGAGATGGAAAACGCTTATTCCAGAGCGTTGAGGCAGCCGCAAAACTTTATCTTTGTCCGCGATCAGGGAGCGGCCTGGGACATCTTTACCATAGGAATCTACCGCGACCTCAAGCACTATGCGGAAGGCACAACGCTTACACTTGCGGAACAGGATGCGGCGGCCAAGGCCGCCGGCTTTGAATCTCCAAGCCAGATCGGCCCCTACCTGCGCCGCTTCATTCGCACACACCATGACACCCTGGCCGTGGCGGTGAAATAGATCGCTTACAGTGACTTCTCCAGAAGTTGCAGAGTCAAGCGGTTGAACTGCACGGGGTCTGGAATTTCCGACCCTTCCGCCAGAAGAGACATATCAAACAGCAGCTCTGCGGAGTCCCCCAGCAGCGAGTCTTCTTTGTTCGTCTGAAAACGATCAAACAGACGGGTGACGATTGGATGATTGGCATTCAGTTCCATGATCCGCCGCTGCTTCGGGCCGCCGCCTTTCCCTTTCTGAAGGAGGCGTTCCAATTGCGGACTGTACTCATGCTCTTCGTTTACCAAGCAGGCCGGAAAACTTACCAGGCGGCTTGAGAGGCGCACCTGCTTCACATGCGCATCCAGCTTCTTCTGCAGCGTTTCCAGGAACCCGGCATACTCTTCCTGCTTTTTCTTGAGTTGCTCTTCCGCCTGGGCCTTTTCCTCGTCCGTGCCCAGCTTTACAACTCCCTTACTGATGGATTTCAGGCGCTTACCCTCGAATTCATGGAGATGCTGCGTGAGCAGTTCATCCACGGGATCGGTCAGATAGAGCACTTCGTATCCTTTTTCCCGGACAGCCTCAAGATGCGGAGAGTTTTCGACCACCTTGCGGGATTCGCCGGTCAAGTACAGGATCTCGGTCTGTTCCGGCTTCATGCGTTCCACATAGCTCTTAAGAGTGGTCAGCTGTTCCGGATGATTTGAAGATTCAAAGAGCAGCAATGAAACGACCTTGTCCTTGTTCTCGTAATCCTGAGTGCCTTCCTTGACGGCGCGCCCGAACTGCTCCCAGAACTTAAGGTAGGTCTCATTCTCTTTTTCGTGCATGTCGGTCAGCGCATCGAGCACTTTGCGGGTCAGCCATTTCTTGATCTGGCCAATGTGCCGGTCCTGCTGCAAGCGCTGGCGAGAGATGTTGAGAGGCAGATCGCTGGAATCCACCACGCCCCTGATAAAGCGCAGGTAGCGGGGCAAAAGATCTTCACACTTCTCCATGACCATGACTCGCTTGGCATAAAGCCTGAGTCCCACTTCCGAAGCATGGTAAAAAAGATCAAAGGGGGCCTGCGAAGGAATGAAGAGCAAAGCCTCATATTCGTGGAGCCCTTCGGCCTTCATGGGAAGCACCTTCAGCGGTTTGTTCCAGTCCGAGGCGATATGCTTGTAAAACTCGGTGTACTCTTCTTCGCTGACCTCCGACTGGCGCTGGGTCCAGATGGGCTTCATGGAGTTCAAGACCTTTTCCACGGTCTTGTTATCTACCACGGTCTCGCCGGTGTTGGTCTGCTCCACCTCAGAATTCGGACCTTCATAGATAATCGGGTAGGCGATCAGATCGGAATGACGCCTGACGATACTGGAGAGCTTCCAGCGGTCCGAATAGTCCTCAATACCGGCTTCCGAATCAGACGGCTTGAGATGCAGAACAATGTCCGTGCCCTGGGTGCTCTTCTCCGCGACAGCCAGGGTGTAAGTGCCGTCCCCTGTGGACTCCCAGCGCGTAGCCGTTTCTTCGCCTGCGCGCCGCGTGGTGAGCGTGACCTTATCGGCCGCCATGAATGCGGAGTAGAAACCCACGCCAAACTGGCCGATGAGATCGGCGAAGGCCTGCGATGATGGAGTCTCCTGGATTCGCTTGCGCAGCTCCTGGGTGCCGGACCTCGCGATGGTGCCTATGTTGGCGACCAACTCATCTCGGCTCATCCCGATGCCGTTATCGCTGATGGTCAAAGTCCGGGCCGTTGGATCGGGCTTCAGCCGGATCTCAAACTTCTGGTCCTTGACCAGCTCGGGGTTGGTAAGAGACTCGAACCGCAACCGGTCAATAGCATCGGAAGCGTTGGAGATGAGCTCCCGCAGGAAGATCTCTCTCTGAGTATAGAGAGAGTGAATCATCAAATGAAGAAGTTGTTTAGTTTCAGCTTGAAACTGGTAAGACTCGACAGTAGCTGTGCTCATGCTTTTCCTCTAAACGAATAGAACGAATTTCAGAAATAATTTTATTGAGAAACAGAAACATAAATCAATGGCGCGAACAAAGACCTGGAAACAATCACATAAACAGCCGTTTTCAGACACCAGGGCTAAAAGAGCGTGTGTGTGAGAACTAGAGATTGTCGAGATCCTCTGTCAACCCACCGACTTGTCATCCAAGCGTAGCGCCACGAATTACAGCGACCAGCATGAGCCAATGGCGCGGAGTCGAAGAGCTTGTCCTGAGCGCAGCCGAAGGAACCCCGAGGATTCTTGCTGTACGATCCGGCATTAAGGCGTTCTCACGAGTGCGACTTGCCGCAACACAAACGTACACGTTCAAGCGAGAGAACTCCCTTATGCAGAATCGGTCGTCAAACATTATGGGGGTCCTTCACTACGCGCCCATCAGGTACGCTGCCTTAAGCACAACGCTGCGCTTCGTTCAGGATGACACATCTATATATAATGCTCCACCAAAGAATCCTTAGTTCTTACACGCGCTCTAAAACCCTTTCGTTATTCGCTTAACGCGAGCCTGAAGGCCCACACTTGGACCTAATCCAGCCCCGAGACTACTCGACCCGAGACCATTCATTAAGATAACTCCCGATTATGCTCGCTCAGGCCCGCGCGAAATCAATGTATCCGCGCTGCACATCCGTACTGATCAGCTTTGCGCGCAGCTTGTCGCCTACATCCAACCCGTGCTGACCCCGCACCAGCATTCCTTCAATGTGCGGCTTCAGCACACGGACGAACGTTCCCTTGGCACCCGCGCCGGTAACAATCGCATCGAACACTTCGCCGATTCGACTGCTCATGGCCACCGCGGCAATGCGCTTGGACATCTCCCTTTCAACCCGCCGCGCAGCATCCTCTTTCAGCGTGCAGTTTTGGGCAATGGCGGCAAGCTCGCTGTCTGTATAAGGAGAGCCCTGCCTGGCGATTACAGCCTTAATAAGCCTCTGCGTCACCATGTCCGGAAACCGCCGATTGGGAGCGGTAGAGTGCGTATAGTCCTGCACTGCTAATCCAAAGTGACCGATCTCGGGATCGCCCGGACGTTCAAGAACATACTCGCCTGGGCCCATGAGCTTGACCACGGCCAGGGAGAGATCGGCGAAGTGGTCCGGATCGGCGGCCTTCCTCTTGATCAGGAACTCGTTGAGCGCCTTGGAATCCGGTTTGGCTGGAAGCTGTTCGCCCTTTTCAGCAGCCAGCGCC
>Ga0210400_10001601_pt1 | contig 22202 bp, 16 predicted proteins | sample IncBWH26MmetaG_FD_155456 | JGI IMG/M metagenome (GOLD analysis project Ga0210400, IMG submission 155456) | Forest soil microbial communities from Barre Woods Harvard Forest LTER site, Petersham, Massachusetts, United States - Inc-BW-H-26-M | ecosystem: Environmental > Terrestrial > Soil >...
TTTCCAGCGGGAGTCGGAGCCGGAAATTCCCTGGAATTGCTGCAGTCCGGCGGGGCGACACCCATGATGGAACAGCTCATGAACTGGTTTGATTGGGTTGTAATCGATTCCCCTCCGATTCTTCCCCTGGCGGACACCAGCGTGTGGACCAACTTGGCAGACGGAATCCTGCTTGTGACTCGACAGGGAACCACTCAGAAGCGCCAGTTGAAGCGCGGTTTGGAAGCGCTGGGAACACAGAAGCTGATTGGGGCAGTTTTGAACAGCGCCAAAGGCGCGGCGCACACCGATTATTACTATCGGCCGACAAACGGGTTACCAAACGAGGATGCGGAGGATTGATTCTCCTCGGTAATATGGCAGAGATTGAGTATTCTCGCGATACAAGAGTTTGAGATTCATTCTGCGCAACACTTCGAATGGTCCGATGTTTTCCTGTTCAAGCAGAGCGAAACCGAGATTGTCCATCTGGTTGGCACAACACAGGAGCAACAGGCCATGTGCCTTGGGAGGAAGCAGTGAATACTGGACGGCAAAGTCGAACAATCAATCTCATCGATCCCCTGAGTGAGCCGGCGTCAGAGCGCAAGGTCCTTGATGAGGAAAGTTTCAGACGGGTCATCGCCATCGAGCGCAAGCGTACGGAGCGTTCGAAGGCGCCTTTCGTTCTAATGCTTCTCGAAGTTACAAACCAGAGTGCAGATAAGGCTGTCCCCGCACTAGAGTCTGTGATGTCAGTTTTGCTTGCAACCAGCCGAGACACCGACCTGGTTGGCTGGTACAAGACGAAGAACACGATCGGCGCTTTGTTCACCGGCCTGGTTGCGGGAGACAAGAGCTCGATCCTCATGACGATTCTTAGCCGGGCCACGAACACACTCCGCAATGAGTTGAGTTTCGAGCAATTTAATCTCATCAATATTTCCCTGCACTACTATCCCGATGACTGGGATGAGAAAGGTCCCGGACGTCCGAGCAATCCCGCGCTCTATCCAGATCTTTCGAATCAGGCCAGCGGAAAGCAGCCGCTGCTCGTTCTGAAACGCTCCATCGACATCGTCGGAGGTCTGATTCTCTCGCTCATCTGCCTGCCGTTCTGCGTAATAATCGCCATCGCTATCAAGGCCACCTCGAAAGGGCCCGTTCTATTTCGCCAAATGCGCGTGGGGCAGCACGGAAAACAGTTTCTATTTCTGAAGTTCCGTTCGATGTATGTTGACAACGACCACAGCATTCACCGCGAATACGTGACCAAGCTGATCAACAAGGAAACACACGATGGTGGAATGCTTAAGTCAGACACTGTCTACAAGCTCACGGGCGACAAGCGAATCACGCCGATCGGCCGTTTCCTACGCAGGACGAGCCTCGATGAATTACCGCAGTTTCTGAATGTTCTCCGAGGCGAGATGTCGCTCGTTGGACCGCGGCCTCCGATTCCGTATGAGTTGGCCGCTTACCAGACATGGCATCGTCGCAGACTGCTCGAAGTGAAGCCCGGCGTTACCGGATTGTGGCAGGTTACTGGTAGAAGCACCGTGGATTTTGATGCGATGGTGCGCCTCGACCTCAGGTATGCCACTTCCTGGAGCCCGTGGCTCGACATCAAAATCCTCCTCCGCACGCCGCTCGCTGTGATCCGAGGATCCGGCGCCTACTGAGCTCGATTCCTTCACAATTCAGCTTAATTCCAACCGGTAGAGACAACTATTAAGCCGGGTCAGGATTCCTGCGTATGCCTTCCCCCAACCAATCGGCTGTTCTGCAGAAAGACGGCGAATCATGATTTTCGGTGTAATTGGTTATGGCTACTGGGGACCAAATATTGTTCGGAACCTCATGAGTCTCGAGGGTTCCGAGGTTTCGGCAATTGCAGAGATAAGCTCTCAAGCACGGCTGCGGGCGGAGAAAGCTCATCCCGGAGTCAAGGTGGTTGCAAGTGCGTCGGAAGTTATTTGTTCACCCGAGATCGATGCCATTGCTGTTGTATCTCCTGTCTGGACGCACTACGAATTGACCAAAGCCGCTCTCGAAAACGGTAAGCACGTGTTTGTCGAGAAGCCGTTCACGAGCACTTCGGCCCAGGGCGAGGAACTAATCAATCTGGCGGCTCGGAAGAATCTGAAGATTATGGTCGACCACACCTTCCTCTTCACGGGGGCGGTGAAAAAGATCAAGCAGCTTGTAGATGACGGGGCTCTCGGAAACTTGTATTACTATGATTCTACGCGAGTTAACCTGGGGCTTTTTCAGCACGATTGCAACGTGCTGTGGGATTTGGCGCCGCACGATCTCTCGATTATGGACTACCTCCTGAAGGGCGATCCGGAGGCCATTGTTGCGACAGGCCAGGGGCATCTCAATGGCCACGAAGATGTGGCTTTCATGACGCTTTATTTTCCGGAGAAGGTGATTGCACACATCAACGTGAACTGGCTGTCGCCGGTGAAGGTGAGGACGACCCTAATCGGCGGGGAGAAGCGCATGCTGGTGTGGAACGACCTCGAAGCCGACGAAAAGCTTAAAGTTTACGACAAGGGCGTGAAGATCAGCGGCCGGGAAGGCGTATACGAGCTGCTGGTCAGCTATCGCTCCGGAGACATGTGGTCTCCCCAGTTAGAGCAGGGCGAAGCACTCCGACAGGAGCTTGCATACTTCGTCGATTGTGTCTCGACGGGCGAGGAGCCGTTCAACGACGGCTGCGCCGGTTTGCGCGTCGTGCGAATGCTGGAAAAGGCGACCGAATCCCTGAACCAGAAGGGGGCCATGGTTTATCTATGACCACCTTCAACTGCATCGCGGACGACGTGAAGTTGGGCGAGAACGTGCGTCTTTCGAAGTTTATCAACCTCTACGGTTGCGAGATCGGAGACGAGACAAAGATCGGCGCATTTGTCGAGATTCAAAAGAACGCCAGGGTGGGCCGCCGCTGCAAAATCTCCAGTCACACGTTCATTTGCGAGGGCGTCACGATTGAGGACAACGTCTTTATCGGCCACGGCGTGATGTTCACCAACGATACCTATCCCCGCGCGACGAGTCTCGATGGAGAGATGCAGACGGAAGCAGACTGGAAAGTGGAGAAGATCGTTGTGAAACGGGGAGCTTCAATCGGCACAGGAGCGACGATTCTTCCAAATACCTGTATCGGTGAGAATGCCATTGTGGGCGCGGGAAGCGTGGTCACCAGGGATGTCCCCGCGAATGCCGTGATAGTAGGCAATCCGGCAAAAGTTCTGCGATACGTCGCGACCTCGGAGAAGGATGACGCTCTCAACGCAGGTATTTGAACCAGAAGCGCGAATCACGTTGGGCCGCGATTCTCAAAGTTCCAGTTCCCTCAATAATTCCAGAAACATGAGTTAGGAGAAACGATGAATACTGACGTATCGATCCCTTTTCTCGATCTCGTCACTCCCCATGCAGAACTTGAGGAGGAACTCACGGCGTTGTTTCGCCGAGCCCTGCATTCCGCCGGCTTCATCGGCGGTCCGATGGTGGAGAACTTCGAGAGCGCATTTGCGGAGTTTTGCGAAACACGTCATGCAATCGCGGTTAACAGCGGCACCGATGCGCTACGCTTCGCGATCATTGCGAGCGGGGTCCAAGCTGGCGATGTGGTGCTGACTGTACCGAATACCTTCATTGCTACTACGGAGGCAATATCGCAGGCTCGGGCTATTCCGGAATTTGTGGATGTGGATGAGCAGACGTACAACATGTCGGTCGTGATGCTACAGCGGTATCTGCAAAAGAAATGCGTACGCGACAAGTCAGGGCAACTCATCAGCCTTCGAAGCGGCCGTCCTGTCACAGCGGTGATCCCGGTGCATCTGTACGGGCAGATGGCCGACATGGATGGGATCCTGGAACTTGCCGGGCAGTATGGTCTCCAGGTGATCGAGGACGCGTGCCAGGCGCATGGAGCCGAGTACTTTTCGAAGAAACACAATCGCTGGATGAAAGCCGGATCGATGGGATGTGCTGCGGCGTTCAGTTTCTATCCAGGAAAGAATCTCGGGGCGTGCGGCGAGGCGGGCGCAGTTACAACAAACGACTCAAGTCTGGCGAGCAAGATCAAAATGTTTCGCGATCATGGCCAGGTTAAGAAGTATTACCACGACGTGGAAGGGTATAACGGCCGACTGGACGCGATTCAGGCGGGCTTCTTGCAAACAAAGTTGCCGCATCTGGCCAGATGGAATAAACAGCGACGCGATCGAGCTTCAGAATACAACCGGCTTTTAGGGGCGGATGAATCCGTCGGACTCCCCTACGAGCCATCCTGGTCACACGCTGTCTATCATCTCTTTGTCATCCGCACAAGCGATCGCGAGGGCATGATGAGCCATTTGAAAGATGCAGGAATTGACACAGCAATCCATTATCCGATTCCTTTGCATTTGCAAAAGGCATATACCTCACTCAACTACAGCGTGGGAGATTTTCCGGTCGCCGAAAGCGTAGCCGCGGAGATTATTTCCATTCCAATGTTTCCGCATCTTACAGAACAGCAGCAAGCAAAGGTGGCAGAGGAGATTCTGGCCTTCACTTCAAAAGTTGCTAGCAAGCGTACTGAAGGCGCAGGGCGCTGGCTTGAGCCGGCAGTGAAAACCGCATGAAATAGGGCGCCGTCTTACGGGCAAAAGGAAATGGCGGTTTTCAATCGTCGCTTGTGCCCTTAATCGTAGCCTCCATATCGCCCTTCAAGCAATATGCTGAATGCGGCCACACCTCAAATGACAGATTTGCTGAAGAAGACACAGGGCAACGGTCTCTTCACCTGTGCTTGCTCAACTGATCGTTCGAATGATGAAACACACTCTAAAATACGTGCTCATCACGCCGGCTCGAAACGAGGCGCAATACATCGAATTGACACTTCGATCCATGGTGGCGCAAACGCGGCCTCCCCTCAAATGGATCATCGTAAGCGATGGCTCAACCGATCGTACAGACGAGATTGTGGGAGCATACGTCTCTCAATATCCGTGGATTGAGTTGCTGCGCATGCCGGAGCGTCAAGAACGGCACTTCGCGGGAAAGGTTCACGCTTTCAACAGTGGCTACGAGAGGGTTAAAGAACTCGATTTTGGAGTCATTGGCAACCTCGATGGAGACGTTTCATTCGAGCCCGAGCATTTCGAATTCTTGATGGGAAAAATGGAGGAGAATGCGGCGCTTGGGGTGGCGGGCGCGCCCTTTCGCGAAGGAACATTTCAGTACGACTACCGCTTCACGAATATTGAGAATGTGTGGGGTGGCTGTCAGCTATTCCGGCGAGAGTGTTATGAGGCGATCGGCGGATACATGCCTTTGAAGGGCGGATGCATTGATCACGTTGCCGTACTTATGGCACGTCTTCACGGCTGGCAGACAAGAACCTTCACAGAAAAGGTTTGCATGCATCACCGCCAGATGGGTACCGCAACACACGGTGCTCTGAAAGCTAGATTCAAAGTCGGAGCGAAGGATTACACGGTTGGCAACCATCCTCTCTGGGAACTGGCTCGGACAATTTATCAAATGAAGCACCGTCCATTCGTGATTGGCGGACTGGCGATGGGATCGGGATACGCCTGGTCACTTGTGCGGCGGGCCGATGTACCGCTTTCATCAGACCTGGTTGCCTTTGTTCGAAAAGAACAGATGAACCGACTGAAGAAGCTCCTTGGCAGGAAGTCGCATGCACCAGCAGGTCGGATCGCAGAAATGTCCGGTTCGGAATGAAAGTCATTTCATAACTGCACTAAAGCATTGGTCCGTCTCTGTGGCAGTCGTTCGAAGTGGGGCATCGATGAAAGACGAGCATATGATCGACAAAAATGATCTCGTACTTGTGACGGGAGCGAACGGGTTCATCGGTTCTCGAGTGGTTGAGGGCTTATTGGAACGCGGCTTTCAGCATGTACGATGCTTTGTGAGATCATCGAGAGGCGGAAGCCGGTTAGAAACGCTCGCAAAACTCGATGGCATCGGTTCGAGGATGGAGATCATCTCCGGCAACCTCCTATCGCCGCAAGACTGTGTGAGCGCAGCAAAGAATGCAAAAGTTATATTTCATCTTGCCGCAGGCAGGGGCGAGAAATCCTTTCCCGACGCATTCATGAATTCGGTTGTTACGACCAGAAATTTGCTGGAAGCAGCGGCGAGCAATGGCTGTCTGAAGCGATTCGTCAACGTCAGTTCATTCTCCGTTTACTCCAACCAGCATAAGAACCACGGCAAATTGCTCGATGAGTCATGTCCTGTTGAACAATCGCCCGCATTGCGGGGTGAGGCTTATTGTTTCGCGAAGGTAGAGCAAGAGCAGATTGTGATCGAGTACGCAACGAAACGCGGCATCGCTTACGCAATTGTCAGACCTGGTCAGGTCTACGGACCGGGGAACGAAGGGATTACAGGTCGCGTGGGAATCGGAACGTTTGGAATCTTTCTGCACTTCGGTGGTTCCAACACGATACCGCTGACGTATGTCGATAACTGCGCCGATGCCATTATTCTCGCCGGGCTTAAGCAGGGAGCCGACAACCAGATATTCAATGTTGTGGATGATGATCTTCCGACGAGTCGCAAATTCTTGCGGCTGTACAAGAGAAATGTCAGGTCATTTCCATCGCTTTACGTTCCCCACGCGATGAGCTATTTATTCTGTCACTTATGGGAGAAATATTCAGCATGGTCGCATGAGCAGTTGCCTCCGGTATTCAATCGCAGGAGATGGTACTCTTACTGGAAGAGCACGAGATATAGCAATGAAAAACTGAAGAAGTACCTCGGATGGAAGCCGAGGGTTCGAACCGAGGATGGGTTGAAGTTATTCTTTGAAAGCTGTCGTGCCGGGAGAACAAGTGCTTAGAGTCGCCATTATCGGCTGTGGGAAAATCGCCGACTCGCACGCTTCTCAGATCGGCAGAATTAACGGTTGCGAAATCGTTGGCGTGTACGACAGAGAGCCCTTGATGGCGCAGCAGTTAGCTAAGAGGTTTCCTGTCAAGGGAACGTTCAACAGCTTGACTCAACTTTTCGATGAAGCCAGACCCGAGGTGTTGCACATTACTACGCCTCCCCAAGGTCATTTTGATTTGGCAAAGACGTGTTTGGAGCGAGGATGCCACGTCTACGTGGAAAAGCCATTCACCGTATGGACGGATGAGGCCGAAAAGCTGATCGCAATGGCAAAGGAAAAGCAGCTAAAGATAACCGTCGGTCATGATGATCAGTTCAGTCACGTGTCGCGACGGATGCGTTCGATGGTTCGGAGTGGGTTTCTGGGCGGCGCGCCTGTTCACATGGAGAGCTATTACTGCTATGAAATCGCGAAGACAGGGTACTCTGGAGCGCTGTTAGGGGACAAGCAACACTGGGTAAGACGACTGCCTGGAAAGCTCCTGCAGAATATCATTAGTCACGGCATCGCCCGGATTGCGGAGTTTTTGGTGGGAGACTCGCCCGAGGTGATCACATACGGGTTCACGAGTCCTCTGCTTCGGTCTCTCGGCGAAACCGAAATCATCGATGAGCTACGGGTGATCATCCACGATATAAACGGCACCACGGCGTATTTCACTTTTTCATCTCAGATGCGTCCCGGGCTCCACGGATTCCGAATGTACGGATCCAAGAACGGTCTCGTGCTCGATCAGGACCAAGAGACACTGATTAAACTACGCGGCGCGCGCTACAAGAGCTATGCGGAAAAGTTCGTGCCTCCAATTTCGCTTGCGGGACAACATTTGCGCAATGCCTCTGCGAATCTTCGGACGTTTCTGCGGAATGACTTCCACATGAAGGCGGGCATGAAGTTCCTGATAGAGTCTTTCTACCGATCAATCGTAGAAGGAGCGCCCGAGCCGATACCTTATCGAGAGATTTTGCTGACCACGAAAATCATGGAAGCCATTTTTAAGAGCCTAAGTGAGAGTGTTGCGGAACCGACCAAGCTCTGTGCGCGAGAACAAGCTGCAACAGTTGTTTGAATCTGGATAAGTTGCTAGATGGATTGCGAAACGTGGTAATAGAATCCAGCAACGCGGAGGAGACCTCCGAGCGTGGCTCAACCTGAACTACCAGTTTTACCCAAAAGTCCCCTAGAGGTGCAATACACAGGTATGGTTCGGTCCAGTCATTCAGTTGAAGTCAGAATCAAGGGGCGATGGGTTGCTGTTCCCGTGATGCGCGTGAACGGGAATGAACTAACCACGAAAGGCAAATGGCTCAGGATCGCGCGCATTCGCGGCGAAGAGATGATGGAGCAGGGAGTCGACGATCCGGAGTCTTATATCGCGGCTTTAAAGAGAGACACGGATCACATATTAAAGAGCGACATCTTCAGTTTCACCCAGAAGCTTCCACAGACACAACCGAAGTTTCCGTATCCGATGGAATGGGAGAGCGTCGCAGCGATACCGCTCGACGGCTTCAAGCAGTGGTGGGAAAGTTTGCCTCAAGAGTCGCGGAAGAATGTTAGGCGATCGCAAAAGCGTGGAGTGGTGATCAAGGTCAAGGACTTTGACGAGGAACTCATCGAGGGCATTCGAGGAGTAAACGACGATTCCCCGATGCGCCAAGGCCTGCAAAACGCGTATTACGGACTGACTTCGGAGGAAACGAGTAAGCGTTATGGCGAATTCCTCGGTAGATGTGACTTTATCTGCGCGTATTCCGACGAAGAAATGATCGGATTCCTGCATTTGGTCTATCGGGGCAATGTCGCTGCGATTTTGAATCTAACTTCAAAACCAAGTCATTTTGATAAGAGGCCAGCGAATGCATTGATCGCCAAAGCGATGGAGATCAGTGAGGTGCGCGGAATCTCACATATTACGTATGGGCTTTATAATTATGGAAACAAGCGCGACAGTCCTTTGCGGGAGTTTAAGATTCGCAACGGATTTAAAGAATTCTTAGTCCCTAGATACTTCGTGCCCCTGACGCTGTGGGGAAGGCTTTGTATGAAGGCAAGACTTCATCGCGGCCTAATTGGCAACCTGCCTCCTTCGGTGATCACGACGGGATTGCGGGCTCGGGCACTGTGGTACGACTTAAAGACTTTCCTACGCCGGTGTAGCTCAATGGCAGAGCAGCCGAATTGTAATCGGCAGATGGAGCGTTCAAATCCTCCCGCCGGCTCCAGATCTTGATCCGATCTGCTATCGGCGCACGTCGACCTTCGCCGGACAGATCGGCAGGCGTCTTGGAATGCAGCGCAGGATAGGGGAGTACCTGCGAGATAATGCGTGGTAAAGCTATCTGCATCATGAGTGGCGCGAACGCAGAAGTGCAAGTGCCGTCACTTTCATTCTAGGAGCCGAGGCGCATGCCGGGAATTGTCGGACTGATAACGAAAAGGCCACGCGAATGGGCGGAGCAGCAACTCGCCTGCATGATCAGGCCTCTTCTCCACGAACCGTTCTACGTGAAGGGAACCTGGATCGACGAGTCACTGGGAGTGTACGTCGGCTGGGTCGCGCGAGAAAACTCTTTCGCGGAAAAAATGCCCATCCGCAACGAGCGAAACGATATCGTACTAGTTTTCTCAGGCGAAAATTATCCGGAACCTGGCACAGCCCGTCGAGTCAAGGAGCAAGGGCATCAATGCGAAGAAGAAGGGCCATCCTATTTGGTTCATCTTTATGAGGAGGACCCTGATTTTTTCAAAAATCTGAATGGCCGCTTCCAGGGCCTGGTAGCTGATAGTGTGCGTGGCACTGCGACACTGTTCAACGATCGCTTCGGCGTGCAACGAGTCTACTTTCACGAAGGGTCGGACTCGTTCTATTTTTCGGCTGAGGCTAAGTCGATTCTGGCTGTTCGTAAACAGCTGCGTAGAATGGATCAGCAAGGTCTGGGTGAATTCATCGCCTGCGGGTGCGTTTTAGAGAACCGAACACTTTTTCAAGGTATCTATGTTCTGCCGCCAGGCTCGGCGTGGCGTTTCCGCGGCGGTGCAATCGAAGAGAAGGCGGCTTACTTCGAGTCACGCGAGTGGGAAGAACAGGAGGCCCTCGATGCGGAGAGCTACTATAAGCAACTGCGCGAAGCTTTTACAACCAGGCTGCCGCGCTACTTTGACGGAAGAGAACCCATTGGCGTTTCTCTGACTGGCGGTCTCGATACACGCATTATCATGGCCTGGCGCAAGGCCAATGCAGGTTTGCTGCCTTGCTACACGTTCGGCAGTATGTACCGCGAGAACCAGGATGTGCATCTGGCCCGGCGCGTGGCAGAGATTTGCGGCCAACCTTACCAAGTGATTACTGCCGACGGCGCATGCTTGTCGAAGTTTCCGCATTACGCCGAGCGAACTCTCTATCTAACAGATGGCTGCGTCGATTTGAGCCGGTCACCGGACCTCTATTGCAACGAAATGGCTCGGCAGATCGCACCCGTACGGATGGTAGGGACATTCGGCAGTGAGATTATCCGCGGCGCGATCATGTTCAAGCCGGTGATGCCTTCGCCGGGTATCTACAGCAAAGAGGCTCTCTTGCAAATAGCAAGAGCGAGTGAAGCATATCGTAAACAAATCAGCGGAAACAGAGTGAGCGCAGTCGCATTCCGACAGACGGCGGCATACCATTTTGGTATTCAGAGGCTGGAACAGTCGCAGCTCACCGTGCGAACGCCCTACTTGGACAACGAAGTCGTCCGCACAGTTTTTCGAGCGCCTCGAGTTGAACAGGGTGAGGATGTGCGATTGCGGCTTATTCGTGATGGAAGCTCCGAACTCGGCCGGCTACGCACCGATCGTGGGCTAGGCGGCCCCAGTCGCCTTGCTGCAGCTATCAACCGTGCCTATTTGGAATTCACATTTAAAGCCGAGTACGCTTACGATTACGGGATGCCGCAGTGGGTCTGCAAGGCGGATCACGCTCTTGCGCCGCTGCACTTGGAGCGCCTCTGGATGGGGCGTCACAAGATCTTTCATTTTCGCTGGTGGTATCGGACAGTTCTTGCGCAATATGTTCAGGAGATCTTGTTGGACCGTCGTGCGCTTTCGCGCCCGTATTTGGAACGTGGCGGTGTAGAGGCCGTTGTTCGCGGCCATGTGAAAGGAAACCAGAACTACACTACGGAAATTCACCGACTTCTCACACTGGAGCTACTGCACCGGCTTTTCTTGGAGGCTTGATGACTTTGCAGACCAGCCGCAGATACGACCGATTGACCCACACAGAATGAGTACTCTATTAGCCACGTTTGTCTGCGCCTGCGGCATCGCGGGACTCTTTTATCTCGACCGAGACAAAACATACCGTACTTCAAAAGCTCTTTGGCTACCGGTTGTATATCTCTGTCTCAGCTGGTCCCGCCCCGTGTCGTTTTGGCTAAACATTACGCCACCCAGTGGCGCCAATGCGCAGCTTGAGGGGAGTCCCTTTGACACCGCTATCTTCCTCGTTCTGTTGACTGCTGCAGTCGGTGTCTTAATTCACCGTAAGAGCAAGACAGGCACTTTGCTAGCAGCGAACTGGCCGATCTTGCTTTATTTCTTATTCTGCCTCATTAGCGTTGCCTGGTCGTATCATCCGAGTGTTTCGTTCAAGCACTGGATTAGAGCCACCAGCGATCTAACGATGGGCTTGATCGTCGTTACAGATGCTCGGCCAGTCGTCGCCCTTAAGCGCTTGATCTCTCGCGTGGGTTTTCTTTTGTTGCCCACTTCGGTGCTCTTTATTAAGTATTATGGGGTCCTGGGACGCGGTTATTCACCCGACGGCAGGCAGATGAATACCGGAGTGACGACGGACAAAAACCTTCTCGGAGTTATGGTACTTGTCCTCTCACTGTGTACGCTATGGCAGGTTATAACGCTCTTGCGTTCTCAGGGCCAGCCCGATCGCAGACGACGTCTTTCAGCACAGATCATATTGCTTGTATTCGGTGTTGTACTTTTGGATATGGCCAACTCGGTGACCTCTATTGCATGTTTTATCCTTGGCGGCGGCCTGATCCTCATAATGGGTCTGCACGTCATCAAGAGGAGGCCAACTCGAGTGCATGCGCTCTGTTTGGTGATCGTTCTTCTTGCGGCATTCGCTCAGCTTCTCGGAGGTCAAGATGCTATTCTGCACGCTTTAGGTAGGGCCCCAAATCTCACGGGGCGAACTGATATCTGGGCTGCTGTGATTCCCGCAGTGCCCAACTCCGTTATCGGCGCTGGATTTGAAAGCTTTTGGATCGGTCCAGATGTGGTGAAGTTCCAGCGCGCCATGGTAGGCTGGTGGCATCCTGAAAATCTCAACGAAGCCCACAATGGCTACATAGAGGTGTACTTGAATCTCGGCTGGGTTGGCGTTGTCCTTATCTCGCTTATCCTGATAAGCGGCTACAGGCGTGCCGTAGCAGCATTTCGGTTAAATCCCTCTGTGGGCAGCCTAATGCTAGCGTATGTAATCGTTTCGGCGGTCTACAGCATCACCGAAGCTGGATTCAGATCGCCCAACCCTATGTGGATCTTTATGCTCTTAGCTATAGTCAGTTCGACTGGTGTTACTGCCGGCTTTTTCGGTGAACGAGTAACACGTGATCGCGCTGGCTCCAGAAGCTCTTTTCCGATGGCGAGTGCGTACCGGAGTGGATCGGTAGGATAGTCGGACAAGTCTAAGGGACAACCGGCATGGGTTCCAGTAATCCATGGCTCACAGAATTCGGAAAAATAGCCGGAAATGCTCTTTGATACTCCAGTGTATCTCTTATTCTTGGCATTGGTCGTCGTTGTGTATTGGCGATTGACTTGGCGACGGCAGAATGTTTTGCTTTTGCTCGCGAGCTATTTCTTCTACGGATGGTGGGACTGGCGCTTTTTGTTGTTGATGATCGCATCGACAACAGTCGACTTCGTCATCGCTCGCAGGATCGAGGACGCGCAGAACGCCGTCAACCGCAAAGCGTTGTTAATTGCTTCTCTCGTATTGAACTTTACGATTCTTGGTTTCTTCAAGTACTTTAATTTCTTTCTCGGTTCTACCGTGCAGGCTTTAGATGCGGTGGGATTTCACAATGTCCCGCGGAGTTTTCTGGCGATCGTACTGCCGCCGGGTATCTCTTTTTACACATTTCAGGAGGTAGCGTACATCGTCGATGTCTATGGCGGGAAAATTAAGGCCTCACGGAATTTTATAGAATATGGGCTCTTCATCAGCCTATTCCCACATCTGATTGCCGGGCCTATCCAGCGGCCGTCTCATCTGCTCCCGCAAGTCCAGGGTCCTCGTCCATTTCGGCCAACTGCGTTTCGAGATGGCTGCATGTTGATCTTGATGGGTTTCCTTCGTAAGGTGGTGATTGCGGATAATTGTGCGCACTTGGCCAATGCGGCATTCGGCGGAGCACTGGGAAAGAATGGTTGGGCGACATTGATTGGATGCTACGCTTTTGCGTGGCAGATTTATGGAGATTTCAGTGGGTATAGCGACATAGCGCGAGGCAGCGCTCAACTGTTAGGGTTCCATTTTATGGTGAATTTTCGCCAGCCGTATTTTGCAGTCAGCCTGCAGGAGTTCTGGCGCCGTTGGCACATAAGTTTGAGCACCTGGTTACGTGACTATCTATATATTCCGCTCGGCGGTAGTCGAGGGAAGTCTTGGAGCATCTATAGAAATCTTTTGATAACAATGGTGCTGGGAGGGCTGTGGCATGGAGCGAATTGGACGTTCGTTGTGTGGGGTGCGCTCCATGGGATTGTGCTTTCCATTGAGCGGTGGATTTCAGGACAAGGCAAGAAGCTCATTGCGCCCAGTGGCTTAACGAAACTCGGAAAGCAGTTGCTCACGTTTCATATTGTCTGCTTGTCATGGATATTTTTCAGGGCGGAGAGTGTTACCGGTGCACTCAGGATGCTTCGAGCGTTGGGAAACTTCCAATGGTCTCCTGATTATGCTGCGGCCTGGCTGTTTTTAGCCGTTCTGGTTGCGCTTGGGTTATCCATGGACCTGCAAATGGAGTACAGCGGTGGCGAATATGTGTTCCAGAACCGATCACCAATACTTGCATATGGCGCAGCTGTTGCTGCGATGGTATTCCTGATTCTTTTTTCTGCGAGCGGAAATCATGCCTTCATTTACTTCCGATTCTGATTTCTCGAAGCGTTGTCACCGACCTGATCGCTTCACGATCATTCTGTTGGGTACGTTCTTTGTGATCTTGGCATTACTGGAGTTTGTGAGCCGGGCGCGATTTGATTCAACAAGCAGAGTAGAGCGGCGAGAGATGTCCGAGCGCAAGGTACTGCTTGACCTTCGAGACAATGGAACGAGTGATGATCCGCATATCGCCATGGTGGGAAACTCGTTGATGCTAGAAGGAACTGACCTTCATCTTTTGAGGGCGGAGCTGAGGTCGCGTTACGTTCCCATTCCCTACTTTGTGTTGGGAACCAATTACTACGACTGGTTCTTCGGTTTGAAGCGGTTATTCGCGGAAGGAATGCGACCGGAATATATCTTGTTAGGTCTAAGTCCCAACCAATTGGCAAGCTCGGAGGTCCGGGGGGATATTTCGGCACGCTATATGATCCAACGGTCGGACCTTTTGGACGTCGTGAGGCAGACGCACATGGATGCGACCAGAGCGAGTGAATTCATATTGGCACACTACAGCGAGTATTACAGTACTCGAGACATTACTCGTGGATATGTCATGAGCCGCGTGCTTCCGAGCGTCGGAGAATTGCTCCATAACCGATATGCGGGAGTTCGAGATCCGGAACTCGGCGAGTCGGTGCTCAAACCTCTGGCAGCGAGCCGGCTGGCTGCGCTGGATCAGTTGTGCCGAGCAAATGGAGCGCGCCTTCTTTTTGTCGTACCTCCTACCTATCAGGAAGGGGCAGGAACAATCTTGGCTGCCGGCCAGGAACGGGGAATTACTGTGTTAGTCCCTGTGAAAGACAATGAGTTTGATGGTAGCGATTATCAAGAAGACGGCCTTCATATGAACAGAAAAGGAGCTGAGATTTTCACGAAAAAACTTGCGGAATCTCTGAACAGGGAATTGCCAGAATAGTTGTCCTGCAATTTCGTGCAGGATGGAAGGCGCGGCCGCGCTTGAGCAATACTCTGCGGAATGATTGGGTGGGCCAATGTACACTACGGTCATCTGGAACGGAACCACATCGAAACGAGGGAATCTTGAGGCCCTTTCAGTCCGACGGTGCTTTTCGACCGATCGTCACAGAACACAGTCTCCGACGAACTGCCGTTCGGAGCGCGGGAGCGGCCTTTGCCGGGCAAGCGAGCAGCTTTGTTGTGGGGATGGGATCGGTGGCTATCCTGGCACGGCTCCTTACCCCATCCGATTTTGGAATTGTGACAATGGTTACTACGCTCAGTCTTCTGTTTCGGAGCTTTGGCCTAAACGGATTTACTGAGCTTATTGTCCAGCGCCAAGAGCTTAATGACACTCTGGCGAGCAATCTCTTCTGGATTCAATTGGGCATCGGAACGATGCTCACCGTCGCATTTGCCTGTTCAGGGCGGCTATTGGCGCTCTTCTACCACAATGGAGAAGTCGCGAATGTTGCCCTAGCGATGTCTCTGACAATTGGAATCGGCTGCCTTGGTTGGATTCATATCGGGCTGTTGCAGCGGGCGATGCAGTTCAGAGTTACAGCGATCATCAACTTCACCGGGCAACTCATCCTGGTTCTTGTTTCAATTGCGTTGGCGATCGCTGGGTGGCGCTATTGGGCACTCGTCTGGGGCAGTGTAGCGCAAACCGTCGTTACAGCTTCAGGCGCGTGGCTGATGTGCAGGTGGATCCCCAAACGGGTAAAGCGTATGCCGGGAACCCGGGAATCCTTGAAATTTGCGATAAACGTCTACTCGCATTTTGCCTTTAGCTACTTGACTCGGAATACGGATAATCTTCTCGTTGGCTGGCGATTCGGGGCTCGAGTCCTTGGACTCTACAAGAAGGCCTACGACCTGTTCGTCCTGCCTGAGACGCAATTGTTGTCGCCCTTGACCGCTGTCGTTGTGAGTACCCTCAGCCGTACTCGTGGGGATCGGGACCAGTTCGAACGCTATTTTTTGCGGGCAATTTCTGTCCTAGCGCTCGTGGGGATGGGCATCGGGGCGGACTTTACGCTGGTTGGCAGGGATCTCATCCGTATTATTTTGGGACCTGGGTGGGAAGCGGCGGGTCGAATTTTTGTATTCTTCGGGCCGGGAATTGGAGTGATGTTGCTCTACGACACGCATGGCTGGATTCACCTTTCCATCGGCCGTCCCGAAAGATGGCTGCGCTGGGGTCTGATTGAATTCGCCTGTACTGCGAGCCTGTTTCTTTTGACTTTACGTTGGGGTCCTTCAGGGATCGCTTTTGCATGGACCCTTTCGTTCTTCCTTTTGATGTTCCCGGCATTCTGGTTTGCAGGAAAGCCGATCGGGATGGATATCAGGAAGGTAGCAAAGTCCATTTGGAGATTCTTTGTTGCCTCGGCTGGAGCTGGTTGTCTAACCGCTGCGCTTCTCACGGTCGCGCCTGTCTACGGGATCGGGACGAAAGGCGCGGTATCTGCAGCTTTTGTGAGGTTGATCTCGACCTCAGTTGTATTCTTCACTCTCTATCTGGGGGCAGTGATCGCGCTCTATAGAGGGCTTAAGCCTCTCGATGAGAATCTGGATATTCTGCGTGATCTATTGCCCAACCGTGTGGGCGGCCGGCAGCGGTCTTCAGATAAGGATGAATTAGGATCACATCTGTCAGACTTCCCGATGGTTCCAACGATCTCAGATTCAAAGTCAATTGATAGACAATAGAAGAGCAACTAAAGTCCGTTTCGACGGCCGGAAGAGAGAAATCAAACCATTTTAATCGGCCGTCATGCAGACTTCGGGGGATTCGCAATGGGAGAGGGTACGAGCCGGCTACGCATTTTGCTCTTGGCACCGTTCTGTGATCCGGATGCTGTTAGCATGCCCTATGTTGCATATGCGCATGCTGCAGCGCTAGCCGAAATTCACGATGTCACGTTGGTTATCGGGGCACCCGTTGAGGGAAACGTGCGCCGCGCTCAAGGTAGGTTCAACTCAATCGAAGTGGTCCGAACTCCATCGTTAGAGCGCATCTATGAATGGAGTCTTCGCAAAATCTTCAAATACAACTTTGATACCCAGATGCTTACTGCCTTCGGCTACCCTTTCTTTCTTGCCTTCGAATGGACAGCCTGGCGACAGCTGCGGGGGCGAATATTCGCGCATGAGTTCGACGTCGTTTTGCGGATTCTTCCGGTAACTGCCGTATTACCGAGTCCATTTGCTTTCCTTTTACGCAAAGGCCCGATTCCGTTCGTAATCGGGCCGATCAATGGAGGCTTACCCTGGCCGCGAGGTTTTACCCAGCTTCAGAACCAAAAGGAATGGGTGTCAGGCCTAAGAAACCTATATCGCTACCTGCCGTTTTCCCGGTCTACTTACCGCGATGCAGCGGCGATCATTACTGCCTCCTCTCAAACCTATTCGGAGTTTGCCACGTATAGCGATAAGCTCTTCTTTGTTCCGGAGAATGGGGTGAGCCGCTCTATGTTGGAGAGCAATGGAGATAGTCCGAAGGCGCACGACCATCTTGAACTGATCTTCGTGGGCGGCTTGGTTCCTCGGAAGGCTTGTGATCTTGCTCTGCGTGCGGCCGCTTCAATCTTGCGAGCCGGAGCAGCTCGATTTACCGTGGTAGGCGATGGGCCGGAGCGGGGCCGCCTTGAACAGCTTGTGACCACTCTCGGAATTGACAAGGCCGTCGTGTTCTGCGGCTGGACGAGTCATAAAGAAGTCATTGACCGACTGCGAACTGCCGATGTATTGGTGTTTCCCTCGTTGCGTGACTTTGGAGGAGGCGTCGTATTTGAGGCCCTCGCATTGGGTACCGTGCCGGTAGTTGTGGACTTCGGCGGACCTGGAGACATTATTTATCCGGACGTAGGGTATAAGGTGCCTCTTACGAACGAGAGCGACATTGTAGGGCAAATTGAGAAAGCGCTGGCCGAGCTTGCCGACGACCGAAGCCTGCTAGAGAGACTGCAACAGCAAGCTATGACTTATGCACGCGACCGTCTGACATGGGATGCGAAGGCACAGACCACTACTCGAGTCCTGCAGTGGGTCGTGCGACAGGGCCCGAAACCAGACCTTCCGCCGCCAAAGTTGTTAGCAGCAGGCACAGGTTCGTCGTAGAGGCTGCGCCGAAGTCTGTGGCGAGCCAGTCTTGGTAGTCTACGGTTTTTCGTGTCACGCGGTGCCAGGCAGTTAGCGGGCAACATGATCCAAACGGATGACACTCATATTGTTGTCATTTTTTCAACCCGCGAGCATAGCGTTAGATGCGAGCTCAGCTAGATCGTCCTTCGAAAGACCTACCTAAGGGAAGTCAGCTGTAAATGATCATGGAAACCATCAACGTGGCCGAGAGGCCGACAATCGCAGAAAATGCGGTCGGGAGACAGGCAGTCCCCGATTCGCAGCCGAGGATTGAGCTTGGGTTGCTGACGGCCTGTCGAGATCGGCATTATGCCTTCGGGCTGGCCATGGCGCTCGTCGCCGAAGGGGTGAGCCTTGATGTTGTTGGCGGCGACGAAATTGACAGTCCTGAACTGCACTCGGTTCCAAACCTGCACTTTTTCAATTTTCTGAGCCACGAAAAAAGAGACGCCGGCTTCGCCAAAAAACTATCAAAGCTGTTTGTCTACTACGGAAAGCTTATCCGGTACGCGGCACGCTCCAAGCCGAGGGTCCTGCACATTCTATGGAACGGTCGGTTCGACTTTCTTGATCGCACCTTCTTGATGCTCTACTTCAAGCTTCGCAGGAAAAAAGTCGCCTTTACGGCGCACAACGTGAATCAGGCGAGACGCGATGGAAAAGACTCGCTGCTCAATCGCGTCACGCTCAAAATGCAGTACAGTCTTTGCGACCATATTTTTGTCCACACACAAAAGATGAAAGAGGAGCTTTGCAAGGATTTCCGCGTGGCCGAAGATACGGTCACCGTGATCCGGTATCCGATGAACTATGCGTTGCCCGATACGGAACTGACGCCGGCCGAAGCGAAGCAGCGGCTTGGCATCGAGGATGACGAAAAGGCGATCCTGTTCTTCGGCAAAATCAGGCCGTACAAGGGCATCGAACATTTGATCGCGGCGTTCAAATTGCTCTCCGTGAATAGCCCGGAGAAATACAGGCTGATTATAGCCGGTGAGCCAAACAGGGGAGCCAAGGAATATCTGCACGAAATACAACAAGCTGCTCAGAGAGAATTCGATCAAGGGCAAGTCATTTTGAGGTTTCAGTTTATTCCCGACGAGCAGATGGAGCTTTATTTCAAAGGAGCGGACGTTCTGGTTCTTCCGTACAAGGAGATCTTCCAGAGCGGAATACTATTTTTGTCCTATAGTTTTGGCCTGCCTGTAATCGCGACTGATGTTGGTTCTTTTCGTGAGGACATTGTCGAGGGTAAAACCGGATTTCTATGTGCGCCGGCCGACCCGGCGGAAATGGCAAAGGCCCTCGACAAGTACTTCGCAAGCGATCTCTTCAGGAATCTGAAAGTCCGTCGGCAGGAGCTGAGGGAATATGCCTACGCAAATCATTCCTGGGATGCTCTGGCCGCGTTAACGTGCAAGGCCTATGCGCAAATGTTGGGGAGGACGCCATGATAAAGCCCCTGGTATCAATCCTCATTCCCGCGTATAACGCGCAGGCGTGGATTTCTGACACTCTCCGTTCTGCATTGGCGCAAACGTGGGAGCCGAAAGAGATCATCGTTGTCGATGACGGTTCGACTGACCGGACGCTGGCGATCGCCCGGCGGTTTGAATCCAGCCAACTCCGTGTAGTGACGCAGAAGAATCAAGGCGCGGCCGCGAGCCGAAATACAGCCTATTCGTTGAGCAAGGGGGATTTCATTCAATACCTGGATGCGGACGATCTCATGGCGCCTGACAAGATTGCCAGACAGATGGAGGCGTTGGGCTCATGTCAGAGTACCCGAACTCTTCTATCGGGTTCTTGGGGAAGGTTTCTGTATCGATATTATCGGACGCAATTTATCCCCAGTGCATTGTGGTGCGATCTGACTCCGGTCGAATGGCTGAAACGCAAGATGCAGCTGAATCTTTATATGCAAACGGCTACCTGGCTGGTCAGTCGTGAGCTCGCGGAGGCAGCGGGCCCTTGGGACACCAGATTATTGGGAGATGACGATGGTGAGTATTTCTGCCGCGTTCTGCTTGCCTGCGACAGGGTGCAGTTTGTACCGGAGGCGAGAGTCTACTATCGCACTTCGGGTCCCAACAGTTTGAGCTACATTGGTAACTCCGATAGAAAGATGGTCGCCCAATTGTGCTCAATGGAGCTGCACCTCCAATATATCCGTTCGCTCGAAGACAGCCAGAGTGTGCGAGAAGCCTGTGTGACGTATCTTCAAAACTGGGTGTATTTCTTCTATCCCGATAGAGCAGATCTGGTAAAGCGAGTCGAGCAAATGGCTGCAAACCTGGGTGGAAAGCTGCAGCTTCCTCAGCTTTCATGGAGAGCCTTGTGGATCTCAGCGCTTTTTGGGAAGCATCAGGTGAGGCGAGCGCATGTTGTTCTAGCACGTCTCAAGTGGTCATTGATACGTTTCTGGGACAGGATTCTGTTCCAAATTGAGGCTCGCAAATTCGGGGAGAGTCTTTAAGAAGCTGATTCAACGGCCTTGACACGACCTGGCGAATCCCAAAAACTTTCTCACGATCCAAATAGGGATAACAGCGCGCTCATCGCCTGGTATTTCTATGCTCGGCGCCTGTGCAAGCCGTGTCCAATTTGCTATTGTGACCGACGCGGGGCGGTACCATTCACCGCAACCGAAACGCATGACTCTCAGATAACTTTCTCTTTCTATAGAATACGACAGAAGGATTTAAGAGGAAACCATGATCAACGGTAAGCGCATTGAGATGGCAATGCCGGCCTACAACGCCGAAAAGACGAAGTTCGGTTTCCCCGCAATTGGAAGCCCTATCACAATAGCCCCGGGATCAATTGCGGCCCGTGCTGAACTTTGGTGGGTGTTTTCGTTTCTCTTGGCTTTCCTTCTGTTTAATATACTGACGGCAACGTCATATCCGCTTCCAAGCGTCGATGAGTGCATGGCAGCTGAGCCTGCGATCAACTTCTTGCATGGGCAAGGTTTAAGCGCTCACTTTTTCGAGAATGTTTGCACATACTCTTTGCTGCTCGTTCCGTGGGTTCAGCTCTTCGGCGCTTCGCTCCGCTCGATTCGAAGTGCCGATATCGTTTCGATGACAGCCGCCTTGTTTGTGCTCTGGTCGGCCACGAAACGGCTTGGAATTGTAACGCGACCTTCTTGGCGATTGCTGCTGCTGGCTTTGATTGCGACAGACTTCGGGGTAATTTTTTCCTACAGGAGCGGCAGGTATGACGGGTTTGGCGTCCTGCTCATGTCAGTCGCTGTCTGGCTAATGTCCATTCAGAGCAAAAGAGCCCGAGTGGTCTCTCTCTTTCTTGTTTGTATGCTCGTTCCTTGGGCAGGACCGCAGTTTATGCCAGTACTGTTTACGGCAGGACTCGTGCTTTTTCTTTTGTATCGTTGGCGCTATGCAATGGAAGTTGCCTCGGCGTTTGTTGCCAGTGCAATAGGCGGCGCCTTTTTTTTGGCAATTTTGTCTGCCACAGGAAGATTGAGCCGCTATTTACAGTTCGTTGGTTTACAGAAACGGAGCACGGAATTCTTCAGCGCGCTGTTTGAGCGTGGACAACTCGTTCACCACAATTACATTCCGAAGGACTGGAGCGTCCCATTTCTCTTTGCCAGTGCGATTGTCCTGTTCGTATCTCTCCGTCGCCAAAGGCAAGCCGTTTGGCGTTCGGCCCTCTCCTATGGGATTCTATTCACCGTCCTTCTGACCAGCCTCCTGCTCGTGGTCGCAAAATTCCCAACGTACTACAGCTACATGATTGTCGTTCCGCTCGCGGTTGCGGTCTGCTCGGGGCTGTCGATCTGCGAGGCTGGTAGGGTCAGGACGGCGGCCCTGCTACTGTGCTTACTAAGTGCGCTGGCAGGGGCCGGACTTGACACGGTCGCCTATATGCATGACCGCAGGGATCACGATTATTCGCGCATGGAGGCCTTCGTTGATCAATCGGTGCGTGGGGATGATATTGCCTACGTGGAGGATCAGGTTTATATCGCTGCGAGGCAGC